>ERZ1292632.289-Hain-H43-01um-R2-289-length-52294-cov-16_pt1 | contig 52294 bp, 50 predicted proteins | sample MGYA00564407_ERZ1292632 | MGnify/ENA primary metagenome ERZ1292632 (study PRJEB36523, sample SAMEA6512637) | groundwater metagenome | collected 2019-01-08 | study: AquaDiva: Metagenomics assemblies of 32 groundwater samples | reverse complement strand
CACGAACCGAGGCAACGCACTGGGGAGAGGAGAATCCTCTCCCCAACCAGAAATGGGAACGGCTCATTTACCCGGTATTTGAGCCGTTCCCATACCTAGAACTGGCGCTCGTAGCCCTAGCGGAAATTCCCGAGGCGGATGCCGAGGGTGTATTCCTTTAGACCAAACACAATATGATATGATGAACGAAGGCACCGAGCATTTGTATTTGGGTTCTTGCAGAATTCCCAATCTCGCCGAATTTCAAAAAACATTCAGCCGAGGAAAAGCGGAATCCATATCCCCAAAACTTTTGTTTCCGCTTTTCCGAGTCCATTGAATTACCACATTAGTAGAGCGTAGTAATTAGTTTAAAGTTAAGAGGCACGCGGAGCGTGCGCATTAGTTCGTTTGATCCTTAAAATAGGTTCTAACGGAATGATAGAGACACACAGCGTAAAGAAAAATTTGCACTGTTACAGATTTTTTAGCTGTGCCGACCGCAGCGATGTTTTCCAAGCATGGAAAACCGCGAGGGGCGGGCTGCGAAAATTCCGAGCGACGGCGAGGAATTATTTGTAGCCACAAAAATCGTGACGGCAAAAAATTTAGTCGCGGGAGATAAATGTACTCATGGTCCTACCAAGAAGTTTAAACTAAGACTTATATTATCTGAATGCATCCAAGATATTTGCCAGAAGTCTTTGTGTTCCTTGTAAAAAACCGCTTGGTGGAGATGATGGCGGAGGATTTTGTTGCTGCTCCAGAGGTTGTGGTTGAAATTGCGGTTGCATTTGCTGTTGAGGTTGAATTTGGCCAGGCTCACTTTGGATAAATTGCCCTGGTTGATTAAGTTGTTGATCCTGAATGAATTGTTCAAGTTGACCCTGGATAAACTGCCCGGGCATTTGCTGGTTGGGTTGATATTGTCCAGGCTCTCCTTGGATAAATTGTCCGGGTTCTCCGGGTTGACCTTGGATAATGGGTTCTACTTTTTCCCGAAAAAGTTGACCCGGTTGATCTTGGTTTATCGTCGGTTGAATTTGTCCAGGTTGGTTTTGATTTTGCTGTGGCTGAAAATTTTTACATTCTTCCGGATTAGAAGCGCAATATTTTTGGCACTCTTCCAGCCCTTTGCAGCCACCAGGACCAGCTTGTTGTGGCATTTGTTGACCGCCCGGATTTACAGTCCCTGATCCAGGCTGAAATTTACCTCCCGATTGACCTTGTTGATTTTGATTAGGCATTTTACCTTGCGGAGCCTTTTGGAAACACTGATTTATAGAATCCCCCGCTTTTTGCGGAATCATAGATCCGCTTTTCATTTTTTCAACAACATCGGCGCCCAACGAAGACGTTAAACAATCTAAAACTTCCTGCGGTATCTGAGAAAAAGAATCCTTCATTCTTTGCTGGCCGTCCTGCATTTTTTGCAAATCCTCTTGAGGAATCATTCCATTGTCTTTTCCAAAATTAAAACAAGTTTCTTGATTATCGGGATTATTGCAAAAAGTTTCGCAGGCGTCTTTGCCAATACATCCGCCAGGACCTTTGTTACCGTTTTTTATGGAATTTTGCGCTTGCTCTTCGGTCATATTTCCCATTGCCACAGAAAATTTCACACATTCTTCAACATGACTGGGGTCAGCACAATACTGTTCGCATTTTTGCAGTCCTTGTCCAGGTTGACTGGATTGATTAGCCTGATTGGGTTGATTTTGATTTTGTTGATTTGATTGTTCGGATTGATTGGGCTGTCCGGGTTGTCCAGATTGATCAGGCGGGTTAGGCTGGCAAGCCGGAGGTTTAATACCTTGTTTTAAGGCAGAAAGCATTTTTTGCGCTTGTTCCTGATCTTGCTTCGGCATCATTCCGGTCTCAATACTGAAATTAATACACTCTTCCATGTGCCCCGGAGCGCTGCAATACGCATCGCATTCCTGAGGGCCATTGCAAGCGGGCGGTTTTATGCCGCGTTTAATTGCAGCTAAAACTTTTTGCGCTTCTTCTTGCTTGCTCTTATCCATTATTCCGGCCTCAATGCTGAAATTAATACACTCTTCCATGTGCGCTGAAGAAGAGCAATATTTGTCGCATTCCTTAGGCCCACTACAGGCAGGTGGCTTCACGCCGCGTTTAATTGCAGCTAAAACTTTCTGAGATTCCTCAAGTTGATTTTGTGGCATCATCCCGTTTTTTTGCGCAAAAGTTATGCATTCTTCCATGTGTTCGGGGCTGCCGCAGTATTGATCGCATTCAGTTTGTCCTTTACAGCTACCCGGGCCGACCATTCCGCTATCTACAAATTTTTTAGCAGCGGCCACTTCTTCAGGGCTCATTAAATTATGTTGCTGAGCGAAAGCTAAACAAGTATCGGAATTTTTAGAATCATCACAAAATACCTTGCAAGCACTTTTATTTTTACAATTACCCAGCTCCGGAATTGGATATTGTATATCGCCGGGCATTTTTTGTTCTTGCGGTTGTAATAGCGGCTGAGTTTGAGCATCAGCCGAACCGATTATTGCGCCGGAAATCAAGATTCCGGAAATTAATATTAAAACGCTTAAAGTATTTTTATTCATATTTTTATTTAAAAGGATTAATCTTTAAACTTGAAAAGGGATTGGTTTTGTTATAAGGGTTGGCATCCGTGTTGGGTAAATTAACAGCCGGTGTTGTTACATCCGGCGAAACATTGTTCCCAATATCAGCCGAGATATTGGCCATTGTTTTTTGAATATCCTCCGCCGCTTTTTGGGTGGCTGATTTTTGCATCTTTATTTTCCAATAATAGTAGCCGCCTCCGACCAAGGCTAAAATCACAACCGCCAACACGCCAAACAAAAGTTTTTTGTTCATAATAGATTAATTGTATCAAACCACCCAACAGTTATCCACTATTTTATTTACAAAACGCCGTGATATAATTCGGGAAGCATTAGCCTATGGAAGTCGAATAGGCTGAATTATTCGCTGTGTTTATTTGCAAAATAATATTATGGAAAAAGAGATAGGTAAGATTACTCATTGGTATGATAAAATAAGCGTTGCCGTTATAAAGCTCACTGGTGCGCTGAAAAAGGGAGATCGGATAAAAATTAAAAAGGGAGCGGAAGAAATTGAAGAATCCGTTGATTCTTTCCAGATTGACCGTGCAGATGTTGAAAAAGGGAAGAAGGGAGACGAGGTTGCTGTAAAACTTTCAAAAAAAACGAAAGAGGGGTCAATAGTATACAAAGTTGAATAAATATACCTTGTGAAAGTGTTAAACAGCTGAATTTTCTGGGTAGGTTAATTAGTAGTTGTGAATTACTCAACCGTTTTTCTTTTGGATATTTCCTGTTTTAACCCTGTTTTACAGGGCTTTTTTAATTAAAATTTGACTTTCATCATGCTTTGTGATATAGTTTAGTAGAAGGAGTACAACACGATGCAGGAAGAACCGTTTCGTGGATTGGGAATTTTCTTGACATGCGCTATCCTGGTCATTGGAGGGATGTTCTATCTCTCTGCCACCCGATCCACTAATATGTGGGACTGGGGATTCCGGGTGGTCGTTGGTATTGGGATAGTTGTAGGTATCTCGGCAACCTTTCTGTGGCGACATCGACGCAAACGTCGGCGCAGAGAAAAAATCGAGTGGCGAGCCATTTACTAGAGCCCGCTACAAACAGGCCGGCCCTGCGCTCTCGCGCAGGTGTCCGGCCTTTCATTTTATTGAGCCTTATTTAATCAACTTTAAAATCCTTGACTTTTGTATTATAAAGTGCTATAGTAAACGGATGTTAAACAAAATAATCAAATTTTTCACAATAATCCTTGTAGGAACTACACTATTTGCTGTTGCTCCTTTTACAGGCTATGCATATGGAGCATATGTTTCTACGGGCAACGTAACCAACATTACTCCAATGAATGCTACTTTTAATGGTTTTGTTAATACAGGAGGCCTTCCCGGAAATGCCTGGTTTGAATATGGAACGGATGTTAATTTTGGAAATTCCACGACTTTAAATGCTTTTATTTTCAATTCCGGATACAGCGGCAATTACAGCACTAACATTTCAGGACTTACAGCCAATACAACCTATTATTACCGCGCCGTAGCGCAAAATTCAGAAGGAAGAGTTTATGGAAATGTATTTTCTTTTACGACCAACTTTTCAACCTCTGGGTATAATAATTCTATGTCTCCGACCGCTATCACCACCTCCGGAGCGGTTTTAGCAGACAATACGGCACAATTCAATGCGCTCATTCTGACTGGTAATACTAATTCGGCAAATTCTTGGTTTGAATGGGGTACAACTCCCAATTTAGGTAATCAGACTACAATAGTGCCAGTAAACGGAGCACCGGCAATTAGGCATACGAATACGATTACCGGACTTACGCCGGGTACGGCATATTATTTCCGTGCAGTTACGCAAAATCTCTATGGCAGAAGCGATGGCGTTATTTTAAGCTTAGTGACCAGTGGCAGCGCGCCAATTCAAAATAACAACCAAAGTAATGTCAAAAATACAACGACTCCTGCAACTCCCAAAAAAATCACCAGCACCGACAGCACAACAGTCGATAAAAGCGTGAATGTATTTTCTCTACTGGGAGCAAGTGTATTTGGGTCCGGCTCTTTCTTTCCGATTAATTTATTAGGCTGGCTGATTTTGTTTATTCTTATCCTTATGCTTGTCCTTTTAAGCAAGCATGCGTACGGTCAATTTAAAAAATAAAAGATATTAATCTATAAAAGAACAGGAAAAATGTGATAAAGTAGTGTTAATGCAAAAAGAGACACTGGATTCATATCCGATGCGAATAAATAAATATCTTGCTCTTAAAAAAATCTCCACCCGGAGAGGCGCGGATGAGTTGGTGAAAGAAAAGAAAGTATTTATTAATGGGAAATTGGCATTGCTGGGCAGTAAAGTAAACGAGCAAGATAAAGTAGAAGTTAGGAACGCAAAACTAAAAGAATATAAATATTTTGCTTATAATAAACCGATTGGTATTGAAACTTCCTCTCCACAGGAAGGACTTTTCCCTTTAGGGAGATTAGATAAAAATTCTTACGGACTTATTATTTTGACAAATGATGGACGCATTACCGACCAGCTTTTGAACCCAAAATACTTTCACGAAAAAGAATATGTTGTAAAAACTTCAAATAAGCTCCGTTCTAATTTTAAGCGGAAAATGGAAGCTGGTGTAAATATTGAGGGGTATACGACCAAAAAATGTAAAGTACAAATCGTTAACGACTTTACTTTCAAGATAATATTAACCGAAGGCAAGAAACATCAAATACGCCGTATGTGCTCAGCTCTTTTTCAAGAAGTCACCGACTTGAAACGTGAAAGAATTATGAATATCAAGCTAGGTAATTTAAAACCCAACACTTATAAAGAAATAAAAGGCAAAGAATTGACTATTTTTCTGGATCCAATGCTTTATCAATCCTGAAAAGAGCTTGACAAATTGATTGTAATATACTATACTTGATAGACAAAGTAGGTGCGAAAAGAGTCGATTTCTAAAGCAATCTTAATTTGTATTTAACAACTTAACAAAAAAAATCAATGACTGGTACAATAAAAAGACTCACTGATAAAGGTTTCGGCTTCATTACCGGCGAAGGGCTGCAGAAGGATTTATTCTTCCACAGTAATTCTCTTGTTGGCGTAACCTTTGACGAGCTCAAAGAAGGTGATACTGTTTCTTTTGAAACAGAACAATCACCAAAGGGATTGAATGCTATAAACGTACAACGCGCATAGTATTTTCTCCAACAAAAAAACCACCCTTCTGGGTGGTTTTTTGTTTTATGTTATTTATTCTTTATTTATCTTGCGCCCAATTTTTAAAATTTTCATAACTCTCCTCTCCGCAAATCCACTGATTGGTTTTCAGATTATAGAAAAAAGGCACGCCCCCGCAAAATTCTTTATCCAGTTCCAGCAAGCGTTTTTCGTTTTCTTTGTTGTGCCAAACTTCCAAACTTTCAATTTTTATCCCCTCTTCTTTTTCTAACTTTTCTACCAACTGATGCATCTGCACGCAATGCGGGCATTCAGTTCCATAAAATTCAAGCAAATGGCTCATTTTATCTCCTTTATTTCACCAATTTTGATAAATGGGCTTTTTTGCGAGCAGCATTGTTCTTTTTGATAACGCCTTTTTGCGCCGCTTTGTCTATAGATTGGAAAGCAGAGCTTAACATTTTTACGGCTTCAGCCTTGTCGGTTTTAGCGATTTTCTCTATTTTTTTAATTATTTCTTTCATTGCCCGCTTCCTTTGATCGTTAAAAACCTTCTTTCGTAAAGAGCCGCGGACTGCTTTTTTGGCTGATTCGGTAATTGGCATGTGTGTAATATAGCAGAAAACCAAAAAAAATACAAATATGCTATGATTAATTTATGATCGGAAGCATCAAGGGGAGAATAATATTTAAAACCAATAAATTCCTAATAGTTGAGGCCAATGGAGTCGGCTACAAGATAAATGTTTCGCCGGATGTATTATCTAAGACAAAAAAAATAGGCGAAGAAATATCATTTTGGATTCACACGCATGTGCGTGAAGACGCATTGGATTTATACGGATTTTTAGAACGCAAAGAACTGGAATTTTTTGAAATGCTTATAAGTGTTTCAGGGATTGGGCCAAGATCTGCGCTGGCAATTTTGGGAATTGTATCAATTGAAACATTAAGAAAAGCCATAGGGACCGGCGATACGAGTTATCTGACGAAAATATCCGGCATTGGAAAGAAAACTGCCGAAAAAATTATCATTGAACTGCGAGATAAAGTTGGCGAAGAAAAAGGAGGAAGTTCCCTGCAGGGGGAATTGGATGCTCTGGAAGCATTAAAATCCCTTGGTTATTCTCAAAGTGAAGCTCGGGAAGCGCTAAAAAAAGTTTCCCCTGACACAAACACCAACGCCAAAATTCGCGAGGCACTAAAAATCTTAGGGGGAAAATAGTTATTCCAAACTATTTCCCGAAAAAATAATTTTTAATTCCTTGCGCAGTAAGATTGGCCATATTTTTATAGGCTTGATGTCTAGTATTATAATTACGGAATTTTTTCTCGTAAATATAACCATACTCTACTAACACAGAACGAACACTCGAAAGCAAAGTGCCATTCGAACCCAAAGCGATAAGCGTCTGATCCGGAATTAATCCTCCTAATTCTTTTTCATATGTACTTGTAGTATATTTTTTCTTTAGTTCCGTAAAAATATTGGCTGCCAACTGCCCACTATCATAGGAATTTACCATTTGGCCTTCTGGTATATAAATAGTAAAACCAGTATATTTACCAATGGTCCATTTATTTTTACGTGGATAATCATTGAAATGAATATGAATCACTGCGTGTATATTATTTTCATCCGCCCATTTATTAATTCCATATAATTTAATAGACGTATTTTGACTCACAACAAGATGCGGAGGATTTATTTTTTTTATAAAATTTCCAAGAAATACATTGTTTTTCATTTCTTTTTTAGCACTTTCTTTAAAAGCTAAAATAGTTTCTCGTTGATTAGCAAAATAATTTGCGAATTCTTTTGTATAACCAAGATCGCCGCGAGTTATATAAACTTCAAATCTTTTATCTTTTTTTAAAATATCATAGATCCGACCAGCAACGGCTAAATTCATATTTGCTTCTTTTGTATTACCATATTGCGCTCCCCATATTTCAGCATCATGTCCAGGAACTAAAAGGATTTTTATCAATTTGGCCGGCGCAAATGTTGTTTCTACCGCGTTAATACGAGAAAATGGAGCAAGCAGAAAAAATATAAATAAAATAAGTGATATTTTTTTCATTATCATGGTATCATCATACCATGCCAGAGTTACCGGAAGTAGAAACAACTGCAAAAGGACTAAGGAAGCATATTATAGGCCTGACGATAAAAAATGTTTGGACTGATTTGGCTACGAAAGATAAACGCCAAAAGGATTCGATCGCCAACCCAAGATTTTTCACTGTATTTAAAAAAGCGGTTTCGAATAAAAAAGTTTTATCAATAGAAAGACGGGGGAAAAATATTTTGATAAATGTTTCGGGGAATAAAACTATTCTAATTCATATGAAAATGACGGGTTATTTATTTTATGGAAAAGATCCAAAAATTAAATTCGCTCATGTGGTTTTTTCTCTTTCTAACAAAAAATATTTAGTCTTTTCGGATGCCCGCAAATTTGGCAAAATAACTTTGCTGGACACAAAAATCGCACACGATAGCAAACATTTAAACAATCTCGGGCCTGAACCGCTTGAAAAAAGCTTTAACTTGGAAAAATTAAAGGAACGCTTGAATAAAAAGCCAAACGGAAAAATTAAAACTGTGCTGATAGATCAAAATATAATCGCGGGAATAGGCAATATTTATTCTGATGAAATACTCTGGCGAGCCGGCGTGCATCCGGAAAGAAAAGTTTCTAAAATCAAAGAAAAGGAAATTAAACTGATATTCAGGGCGATAAAAAAGGTATTGGCTAGAGGCATAGATTTCGGCGGGGATTCAATATCGGACTATCGTAATATTTACGGTTTGCCAGGAAAATTCCAAATACATCATGAAGCCTACAGACGCACGGGAGAAAAATGCCGGAAGAAAAATTGCCAGGGTATTATAAAAAGAAAAGTTATAAACGGCCGTAGCGCGCATTTCTGCTCCGTGCATCAGAAATAGATATTAAAAGAATTTTTTAAAAGCCTTTCGCAGGAGCTTAGAAAATAAAAACAGTATTCTGCTTATTATTTTCTTGAGCGACGAGAAGTTCGCTGGCGAAGCAACGCCCAGATAGATTGCTTTTTAAAAATTGCTTTAATATCTATATATTTAAAATTCTAAAAATCGCAATACCCAGCGCTACAGAAACATTCAGTGATTCTTTCTTGCCTTTCATGGGAATTTCGGCAATTATATCGCACTTTTTTAAAATATTTTTAGGTACACCTGTAACTTCAGCTCCGACAATAAAGGCATTTTTTTGCTTCAATCTTATTTTTTTATAATCAATAGACTTTTTGTCTTGCTCTATGCCGATAATTAAAAATTTTTCTCTTTTGAGTTTTTCAAAAAGTGGAAAAATGCTTTTCTTTTGTTCCCAGGGTATAAATTCCTCTGCTCCAAGAGCAGATTTTGCCAAATCTCTGCGAATTCTCCCGAAGCGATCTAATGGACAAGGAGTATAACCGGTTAAATAAATTTTATTTATACCCGCCGCATCGGCCGTGCGAAACATTGCGCCAACATTCTCCACGCTTCGGATATTGTGCATTATTAAAATATTTTCTTGATTGTGTGCCATTTTTTTATCTCTTCATCTCCATTATAATGTATATTATACTCAATACACCTCCCGCTGATAACACTTCTCGCAATAAATAATCTCCGGTCGGTCTGGCGCATAGCTGGTTTCAAATTCAACTTTGCATTTTTCTTTTCCATGGGAATGATTCTCTTTATCGCACATGCAATTTCTTTTCCACAGTTTGAGCGCCGGAATTTGCAAGAATCTTTCATAGTAACGGCAATTTGGACAAAGAATCGGAAGCGGTATATTATGTTTTTTATAGAAAGCAAGTTCGTAATTTGTTAAGCGGAAAGCGGTATTACATTGATGTTCACAATTCCCTTTATGAGCACATTCTAAAACTTCTTTTAAAATTTCGTCATTTACTTCATTTATACTATCCGGAATATTTTCGGCTGAAATATTAATTTCAAAATTTTTAATGTTTGGCTTACGCCATGGATATCCATTTTCATCAGCTTGTATTTTAATAATTGGGCTAATTTCCTGCGCCAATGTTTCATTATATGCCCAAGGAGAAAGTTCTATTGGAAAAAATTCACCATATTTATAAATTCTGCCTTTTTTGTCTATAAATGGTATATTTTCCATTTGTTTCATTATTTTTTCTCGTAATTTTTCAAACTCCTCTTTTGAATAAACTTTGTTAAAAATCGCATTTTCTTTATTTTTAAGTGAAATACAGCCAAAAATGTTATTGCAGTTAATACAAGAATCGGTGTAGTCTCCATTGCGTACAGAATTTAACGCAGAATAAGAGAATTTTAAATTATAGTCATTTAAAGAACCTGTTGTATATTCATACATTAATTCTGATTTCATGCCAAAACTAGCATCCATAGAATCTTTGAAGGAATTAAGTGTTCTGTGGCAATATTTTAAATTTTCTGTATTGTACACATCAAAACAATTTTTACAATTCTTTGTATCAAAAAGATTATTACCTGTAGAATTTACTGAACGAACAATATTAGCAAAGCGATATATTGCTATTTCTTTAATTTTTGAAAATTCTTCAAGCAAAATTTCACGCGAAGCTCTGCTTTTTAAATTCATTTTTTCTATTTCTTTATAATATTCTTCTTTGGAATATTGCTTGTTTTGAATACAAAATTCTTTATTGCGCAAATTGCATGAAAGCGCGCAATTACTACAATTTACACAGTCAACTAAAAAATAGGAATCTATGCAATTTCTGGACAATAAAAGATGTTGGCAATTATAATTTTTTTCTCCCTCAATGTTTTCATATAAACTCTGGCCTTCTTTTATATTTAAACAATCAATAATATCGCTGGACTTATCTATTGTTTTTGAATAGAAAACATTTTCTGACCCCAATATTATAGAAATTGATAAATAAACATTTTTTGATTCTCCCACAAAACTTGAATAGTCGGAATTAATCGCATTTCTTTGCAAAAGAGCCAATCGTGGCACAGTTTTTTGAAAATCTTTATATTGTTCAAAAAACGGTATAGAAAAATTATATTCATGACCATAAGAACTTGGGTCCCACCCATCCCCGTACCAACATTCCCGACAATAAACCGGAAAGAGTGCCGATTCATGATACATAGCAATAATATTTTTGTTGCATAGATCGCATTTGCGTTTATATAAAATACGCTCATTGCGCCAAGCAAGGCGTCTGATTAATCTACACCACGGGCAAAAGGTCGGCGGAGGAACTTTAATTTTTTCGTAAAAATCAAAATCTTCCAGTTCAACAGTGAAGTCTTTCTTGCAATTTTGACATATTCTTTTTTCGCTTTTGTTTTTCATATTACCCATCTACGCTATAGCGTAGATTAAAAAAGTTTCGCCTGCACGTCTTCTAATTTTTGCTTTTTCTGGGCGCGTTCTTCTGTTTTACTCTCCTCAAATTTCCCCGTAGTGATTTTATCAAGCACGGCCGGCAATTTTTTAAAACTTTCTTCAAACATTCTCATCACCTCATTCCCCCGAAGCGCGGCGGCCGGATGCAGCATCGGCAGAATAAAATATTTTTCCACCTTAAAGAGCTTGCCCTGGTCCCGGGTAATCTTGGCCGTGGGTAAAAAGTAATTCATTGAAAATCGACCGAGCGGCACAATAATTTTCGGATTAATAATGTCTATTTGCCGTGCCAAATATGGTTTATAACTCTCAATTTCTTCCGGATTGGGATCACGGTTTTCCGGCGGCCGACGTTTAACGATATTGGTAATATAAACACTATTTTCCCGCCAGCCTAAGTCGCGAATACATTTCCTAAGCAATTGCCCAGCCCGCCCGACAAAGGGTCTCTTTTCCCGATCTTCGTTAAAACCTGGTGCCTCTCCGACAAAAAATACATCACAATCAGGATTGCCCTCTCCAAAGACAAGGTTGGATTCGTGTAATGGCAAACTTTTATCATCTGCCATTTCTATCTTAAGTTTCTCCAGCTCGGCAACTTTGTCCATATTTGTCCGCCCGCTCGGGATCGAACCGAGGACCTTATCCTTAAAAGGGATCTGCTCTACCAACTGAGCTACGGGCGGATGTTTAAAAATATATATGAAATAAGGTTAAAAATCAAGACGATTAAAAAGCTTCCAGTAGAAACTGTTCAAAGGCGGACTCGGCATCAAGGCCTTTTTTGCGGGCTTCCGGCAAAAGATAGGAAATTTTAGAAATAAAGGCTTTTAGCTGTTTTTCGGAGAATTTGCTAAAGTTCTTTCTCAAAAGCATATCTTTAATCTTCCAAAAAAGAATACCGGCAAGCTCTTCCATTTCCACTCCCCTATCTATGGCTTGGCGAAAATAAATCCACATATTCAGCTTATCTTTTTTTTCAAAAGCACCAGCAATTAAAAAATTATTAAATTTCCCCTTTTTTTCTTTGGGTAATTCAAAAATATTAAGTTCCGCGCGTGCTTTTTTAAAAGCGTCCAGCGTTAGTTTGTTCAACTTCCCTTCTAAAAAAACAAAAGAACTGTCCGATTGACCCATAAATTCTAACTTTTTCAAGATAAAATCTCGTGCTTCTTCCCTCTCAAAAATGTTTTGGAATATTACTGCGCATTTTGAGAAAAAAAGTCCTGCACCGGAATAAAGGCTTTCTATTTGGATTGGGTCAAAATCATTTCTATTTATAAAAAAAGTTTCCGTGCCGGCTGGCAATGATTTTATGAATTTTTCATAACTTGGAATTTTATTTTCAGCGTCATCACCAGAGAAAAGATACAGCATAAATATTTAACAAATTAAAACCTGACCGATTTCTTGTATTCTAAATAGGGGACGCCATATTTTAGAGCTAGAATTTCTTCTTCTTTTTTTAAGAACGTTAATTTTGCGATAACAAAGGAAACAAGCGCAAATAAAACGACAAAAAAAGCATTAACCATCAGCCCAAATCCTAGCATTAAGAAAAAAAGGCCGAAATTGGTGGGAGTTCTGGTAAAATAATAAGGTCCGTGGCAAAAAGTTTCTTTATTTATAATATCTTTTTTTAAATTTCGTGATGTTTTTTGCGCCCAAAGAATTAAAAATGTGCCGAATATTAAAAGAATGAAACCGAGAGGCATCACCATAGAACTATTAAAAACCTTAAAATTGAAAACCAGATCAAGGCAAACGCCGATTAGAAAAAAAAGAAAATAAACAGAGTATGAATGCGCTAAAATTTTATGCACATTATGTTTTTGAAGATGTATTTTATCATTTTCCATTTTTTTAATATACCATAATTATTTAACTTCGCCAAAATTATCTCCTACGCCAGAGTGCACTTCTAGGGGAATATCGGTCTGGTAATGTAAATATGACCTTTCTAATACACTCTCCATGGCACTTTTTATTATTTTATCAGCTTGCGACAGCACGTTTTCATCTATCTCATAAACCAGCTCATCGTGTATTTGAAGCACTAAATGAACTTTGTCTAAAATTCCTATTTTCTTCAGGTCCTCTTCAGCATATCTGATAGCCAGCTTGATAACATCGGCAGCAGTGCCTTGAAGAGGAGCATTGGTGGCGGTGCGTTCAGCCATATTTTTCAAAAAAGGAATTCTGGAATTAATGTTGGGGAAATACCGTCGGCGACCAAACAATGTTTCCGTAAAAGAATGTTCCAGAGTAAATTTTTTCACTTTTTCCAAATAATCCCGTACGCCGGAAAATTGTTTAAAATAATTATCATAGAATTTTTGCGCCTCTTCGCGCGTACCTCCCAAATTTTTGCGCAAAGCGGATACGCCCATACCATAAATAATACCGAAGTTTATCACTTTTGCCCGACGACGCATTTCATTATTGACATCTCCTAATGGAACGCCGAAAACAAATGAGGCGACCCCGGCATGAATATCTTTTTTCTCGCGAAAAATTTGAGTCATCTTTTTATCACCCGAGAGCATCGCAACTACACGCAATTCAATCTGGCTATAATCAAAAGCGGCCAGTTTATAGCCTTTAGAAACTATAAAACCATCTCGGATTTTTCTGCCAAGTTCTGTTTTTATCGGCAAATTCTGTAAATTCGGGTCTTGGGAAGAAAATCGGCCGGTCGTTGTGCCATTTTGCAAAAATTTGGCATGTAGTCGGCCATCTTCGCTCGTCATTTTAGGGATTACATCAATATAAGTAGAGAGCAATTTCTGCAATTCTCGGTAAGCTAAAATTTCTCTGATAATCGGATTGTCTTCTTCTAATTCTTCCAAAACTGAAACTTTAGTGGAAAAAGATCCGCTGGTATTTTTCTTTTTAACCGTTTTAATGCCCATCTGGCCGAAAATTACTTCTCCTAACTGTTTGGGTGAATTGATATTGAATTCCGTACCAGCCATTTTATATATTTTTTTGGTAAGAATATCCAACTTTTTATGGTATTCATCTGATAATTTTTTAAAATACTTCTTATCTATTAAAATTCCATGGTCTTCCATTTTTTTCACTGTGGGTATAATCGGCTTTTCGATTTCTTCGTACACTTTATCCAGACTTTTCTCTTTTAACTTTTTAAAAATATAATCATAAGCTATTTGAAAAGAATTGGTTTTGGCCAGCCTCGCCGCCCGCTTCGCCGAATCGAGGCGAGAGTCTAGGCGGGCAAAAAACAAAATATCTTCCAAATTTGGATTTGGTATATCTGAATTAATAAGCCAAAGGGCAACACTGGCCTCTTGAAGAGCCTGAGGGTCCACAAGAATATGTTCGGAGGAATCTTCGCTGCGACCAGAATTATCTTGCCCTTCCAAGATGGAGGGCGAATGACGGAGAGCATATTCTTGCGGACCCTGGTTGGTTTCAAAAAAGTTTTTCAAGCGCGCAAATAAACTCCGAAATTCAAACAGAGCGAAAACTTCTTCTATTTTTTTTGGATTCACGTTCTCCCAAAAAGTTCTTGAAGGTAAAATAAAATTTATGGCCGCATCGGTCCTAATTGTTGCCAAAGTTTTTGAAAACAAAGCTTCTTCCTCATTATTTTTAAGCAATTCAATCATCCGAGGACTAATGCCGACTTTTATAAAAAGTTTTTCGTCCTTTTTAATCTTTTTATAAATTTCTTCTATTGTCCCGAAATTTACAATCAAACTTTTGGCGGTCTTCTCGCCAACACCCTTAATACCAATAATGTTGTCCGACGGATCACCGCGTAATCCTTTGTAATCCGGTAAAAGTTTTGGCTTAAATCCGAATCGTTTTATGACCGCGTCTTCGTCATATAAAATAGTGTCATTAATGCCTTTTTTTAAAGTGTAAACTTGCACTTTTTTGTCATCAACCAGTTGCATAGTGTCCATATCGCCGGACGCGATGATAATTTTAAAATTTTCATTTTTTTTATATTTCTCAACTATCGTCCCCAAAACATCATCGGCTTCAAAACCAGGCGCATCGTAAATAGGTATATCAAAACTCTCGAAAATCTGGCGAGAATTTTTTAGTTGCACTATAAGAGCATCGTCCGCCTTTACCCGACCAGCTTTATATTTATCATAGGCCTCATGTCTGAAAGTTTTCTGTGGCAAATCATAACAAGCGACAATATAATCCGGCTTTAGTTCGGTAATTATTTTCATCAGCATGCTGGAAAGTCCATAAAGCGCCCCAGTGGGTTCGCCTTTGGAGGATAAAAATTCCGGCAGAGCGTGGTAAGCGCGATGGATTATGGCGTGAGCATCCAGTAATACTAGTGTTTTATTATCTTTGGGCATTTGCTTAATTATATCACCAGTTCAAAATTTCTCTGTCTGTTTTTGGTATGAGAAATACGGACAAAATGAGTGTTCTTGGGCATAGCTTTTATAACATTTTCCGGCCATTCAATAAAAACCAAATGTTCTTTTTTATTAATAATTTCTTCCCAGCCCAGATACAATAATTCTTTCTCATTTTTGAGACGATAAGCGTCTAAGTGAAACAATAACTTATATTTTTTATTTTTAAGAGAATATTTTTTTATAATAACAAAAGTTGGGCTGCTGATTTTACTTTTTATGCCTAGATGCTTGGCAACAGCTTGAGTAAAGGCTGTTTTGCCGGTTCCTAATTCCCCCGAAAGACCTATCACCAAAGCGCCTTGGTGTTTGATGCCTTTTTTTAGTATTTTATTAAGAAATATTTTAGCTATTTCTCCAGTTTCTCTGTCATTTTTTGAAACTTTTTGCATATTTTAATACTAGCATATCCCCATATTTATCAATATTATCTTTTAAAATTAAAATAGGATATACTTTAACTATAATGGCTTTGTTTGATGAAGAAAAACAAAATAAACAACTGGAAGACTTACACAAACAAGAAGAGGAGCAACTGGTGGCAACCTTGGCCGAGTCTAAATATGGCCTCCCGTATATTGATCTCTATCGCCTAAGTGTGGACAATGAAGCGCTTCGGGCAATATCCGAACAAGATGCCAGGAAAATGAACGTTGCGCCTTTTAAACTTTTTGGGAAAAATATTTTTATCGCTCTACATTCTCCAACGGATGATCTTATAAAAAAATTGAAAGAAGATATGGAGGGAAAAAATCTGGTTCCCACTTTTTATATGGTGTCAACGGCCAGCATAAACAAGGTCTGGGATAGATATAAGGAAATTTCAATGGCGGAAAGTTCGCGGGTAGGAGGTTTGGAGATTTCCGGAGAAATCCTGAGAGAAACTGCAAAAAAAATAGAAAAAATACAGGATATCCAGAAAATGGTAACGGAAGTATTGGAAGAAAATAAAATTCATAAAATTTCCCACCTACTGGAAATAATTCTGGCCGGCGCAATCGCTATTAAAGCTTCGGATATACACATCGAGCCACAAACAGATAGGGCCAGACTGCGATTGCGCCTCGATGGCGTGCTGCGAGATGTGAATTTTTTCGGGTTAGATGTGTATCGCCTGCTTAACTCGCGAATTAAATTATTATCCGGCATGAAATTAACTTCCAAGATGGCGCAAGACGGGCGTTTTAGTATTATGGAAGAAAAAGAAGAAATAAGCATCCGCGCTTCTCTTATCCCCGGAGCATACGGTGAATCAATCGTTATGCGTATTCTGGATCCAAAATCCATCCAAGTAAAACTTGAGGATATGGGAATAGAACCTTACCTCTTTTCTGTAATAGAACAAGAAATTGCAAAACCGAATGGTTTGATTTTGGTTACCGGTCCGACCGGATCCGGAAAAACAACTACTCTTTATGCTTTTTTGCGAAAAATTTATTCTCCAGAAATAAAAATAATAACCATTGAGGACCCGGTAGAATATCATTTAACCGGCATAACTCAAACCCAGACGAATGATGAAAAAGGTTATACATTCTCGGAAGGACTGCGTTCAGCTCTGCGCCAAGACCCGGATGTGGTAATGGTCGGTGAAGTGCGCGACAAGGAAACGGCGGAAATTGCCGTGCAGTCGGCTTTGACCGGCCATATGGTTTTCTCAACTCTCCACACTAATAATGCGGCTGGAGTTATTCCCCGCCTAATTGACTTGGGAGTAAATCCAAAAATTCTGGTATCGGCCTTGTCTCTTTCTATTGCCCAACGCCTGGTTCGCAAGCTCTGCTTAGTCTGTAAAATTGAAAAGGCTCCCACCGAAGAAGAAATGAAAATCATAAAACTAATAATGGATGGGATAAAAAAGGAAGGCAAAAGTCTTTTGAATTACAATATAAATCCTGATGCGCCTCTTAAGCTCTTTTCGGTTGTTGGCTGTGATAAATGCAATATGACCGGATATAAGGGCCGAATTGGTATTTTTGAAGCAATTAAAACAGATGAAGCAATCGAAAAGATAATGCCGGAAAACCCGAGCGAACGGGAAATTAAAAAAATAGCCAGTGCTCAAGGAATACTTTCGATGCGCCAGGATGGTATTGTAAAAATACTAAACGGCATCACCTCGTTTGAAGAAGTGCAAAGTGTTGTTGATCTTAATGAGGAGTAATTTTCTACCAAACAAAAAAGCATTAATCTCTAAACAATCCTTTTGGAGCTGGGCCCCAAGAGTAACAAAATATTACAGGATAGTTCCAGCGAACTAATTAAAGTGCCAAAACGTCCTATGCAAATTCGTATAACCGATGGCTGATTGCTTAGAGATTAATGCCTTCTTAAAAAAATCTCTGTATTACATTTTACTATGATAAAACTCCCGTCAAATGCTATAATGTGTATAGCTATGTGTATATTGTGTTAATAAAACAACGATATCAGAAGTATAGCATAATATTAAACTAATGTCAAGTAAAAACATAAAAACCCCAGATAAATCAATAGTAGAAAAAATCACCAATAATGATGATTCTTTTTTAGACCAAACTCTTCGCCCTACTCGCTGGGACGAATACGTTGGCCAAAAACATATAAAAGACAATGTCAAAATCCTGTTGCGAGCAGCCGAAGAGCGCGGGCACATTCCCGAACATATTCTCTTTTATGGGCCCCCGGGATTGGGAAAAACTACCCTGGCGCATCTTATCGCCAGGGAAACAGGCAAGCCAATGAAAATTACTTCCGGGCCGGCAATTGAAAAAGTCGGCGATTTGGCTTCTATTCTAACTAATCTGACTGCGGGTGATATTCTTTTTATAGATGAAATCCATCGGCTCAATAAAATGGTTGAGGAAATACTCTATCCGGCTATGGAGTCCGGCGTTTTGGATATCATCATCGGCAAAGGGCCGTCAGCCCGCACTATCCAGCTGGACTTACCACCCTTTACTCTTATTGCAGCTACCACTCGCGTGGCTTTGGTATCTTCCCCGCTCCGTTCCCGTTTTTCCGGCGGAGTTTTCAGATTGGAATTTTATTCCAATGAAGAAATCGCAAAAATCATACAGAGGTCCAGTAATCTTTTAAAAATAGAATTGGAAGAAGAAGCATTAAAAGAAATTGCCAAGAGAAGTCGCTTTACTCCGCGCACCGCAAATTATTTCTTAAAGCGTTGCCGGGACTTCGCTCAAGTGCACCCCGAAGGATTCCGCAAAAGCGGAACCGACGGGGCAGGTAAAAAAATTATCAGCAAGGAAATGACAAAAAGTGCCTTAGCTATGCTCGCCATTGATGACATTGGTCTGAATTCTTCCGACAGAAAATTTTTGGAAGTATTAATTGAAAAATTTAATGGCGGACCGGTGGGATTGAAAACCATCGGTGCCGCAATGTCCGAAGAGGAAGCCACGGTGGAAGAAGTGATAGAACCATATTTAATCCAACTTGGTCTTTTAGAACGTTCTCCTCGTGGACGTGTCGCTACTAAAAAAGCATATGAGCATTTGGGGTTTGATACTAAAGAAAGTCAAAATAAACCTGCCTCGACTAGGCAAGGCGGGCTTTTGTAAAAAATAAATGAAAAAGTCGCTAGGACTTTTTCATTAAAAATAAAAGTGCTAACGACTTATGATGGGGAGGGGGCGAGGAGCGCCCCCTCTGTACTTCTCGCCAGGCTACAACCGGAGCGTGGCGACGTAGGTCTTCTTCTCGGTGGCGGCGATGCCCAGAACGGTAGTGCCAGCGTGAACGGTGGTATGCCTCTTCATTGTTGCTCCTTTGGTTGAGACAGCCCTTTGGACCCACACTTTGTGCGGAAAGAGCTGTTCCTTTATATAATATCATAACTATTAAAAAATATAAAAGTTATCCACAGTTTTAAAAAAGTGTTAAACTTCTATTATGAGAATTTTAGGAATAGATCCCGGATTTGAAAGATTGGGTATCGCGATATTGGAAAAGAATAAAAATGACAGAAAAGAAAAAGTAATTTTTTCGGAATGTTTTAAAACATCCGCCAAATTGGAATTTTCGGAACGGCTACGCCTGATAGGTGTGGAAGTAAATAAAGTAATAAAAAAATACAAACCGGAAGTTCTGGCGATTGAAACTTTGTTTCTGACTACCAACCATAAAACGGTTATGCGCGTCGCCGAAGCACGCGGAGTGGTAATTTACGAAGCTGTACGAGCAGAACTTGATATTTTTGAAGCTTCCCCTCCCAAGATAAAAATAGCCACAACTGGTTATGGAAGGGCAAATAAGGAACAAATAAATAAAATGGTTAAAATTTTGGTGGAAATAGATAAAAATAAAAGTTCCGATGATGAAATGGACGCTATCGCTATAGCTTTGACTGCTTTTGCGTGCATGAAAGGTTAGCAGTATAAGTTATCCACATACTCTATTGCCAAGCTTTTTAGATTTTGATACAAAGGAGGAAATTTGAGCCAAAGGCTCATCCGCCTCTGGCGGAAAAGAAAATTATTAATAACTAAAAAAACAATTTTATATGCATGACGAGGATGAAGAGATAGAAGATGGTTTTCAAATAAGTGATGATGAAAATACGGATGACTTGGAAGGAATAACCGATTTTGGACTAGATGAAGAAGACCCGGATAAAGACAGATAGAAAATAAAAACGCCCCCTCGGGCGTTTTTATTTTTGCATAATTTTCACAAATCTTTTCTTGCCAATTTTAAGCGTTAAGTTTTCAGAAATTTTCAGATTAACATCTGTAACATTCCCATTTTTAGATAAATCATGAACTGCGTTTTCTAAAACCAGTCTGCGCCATTCGCTTTTAGAAGATAAAATTTTATTTCTAACCAAAACTTCGCTTAATAATTCCCCGTTGCTACATTTTATTTCTTCCATTTCTGTTGGAATTTCTTTTTTTTGAAAAGTGTTAATAAAATTTTTTTCGGCTTCTTCGGCTTTTTTTTCTCCGTGGTATATTTTCACAATTTCATAGGCAAGTTTTATCTTTTGGTCGCGCGGTTTCTCTTTTATAAAATCACTAAAATTCAAGTCGGTGCAGATTTCAAAACCCAAAATAATCATGCCATCAGGCCAACTCATTACTTTGCCAAACATGTCATTGGCTGAGTCGTTCAAGGTTATCATATTTCCTTCAGTCTTTCCCATTTTTTTACCGGTTGAGTCTATCAACAATTTTGTAGTTAAAACAAACATTTCTTTATTGCTTTTCCTTTTCATCAAATCACGACCGGCCAGCATGTTAAACATTTGGTCATTGCCACCAATTTGCAAATCAACATCCATCGTTACAGCATCATACGCCTGGAAAATAGGATAAAGAAATTCATGAACATAAATTTCTCGGCCAGCCTTAATTCTTTCCTGAAACATACTTCTGGTAAGTAAATTTGAAACCGTAAAATGAGAGGCCAATTCTAACATGTCTTTTGGAGTAAGTTTATTTGTCCATTTTTCATTATGGAGAAAACGAACATTTGATTTTTTTAAATCCAAGATTTTACTAATTTGTTTTTTATATCCCTTTGCGTTTTCTAAAACCTGCTTATGGGTGAGTGGTTTTCTGGTTGTTTGTTTGTCTGAAGGATCTCCAATTTGCGCCGTAAAATCACCAATTAAAATAATCACTTCGTGGCCGAGGTCCTGAAATTTTTTCAATTTGAGAAGTTGTACTAAATGACCAAGATGCAAAGTGCTCCCTGTTGGGTCAATTCCATAATAAAGCCGGATTTTTTTACCGGACATTAAAACTTTTTCAAGCGTAGACTTATCGGGATATACCCTTTCTACCCCCCGTGTCAAAATTCCTTCTATTTTTTTAACATCGGTTATCACTTTCATGCTCGAATAATAGCATATTTTCTGCTATAATTCGAATAATGTTGAGAATATTACGAAAATTAGAAAAATTATATACAAATAAAAAATTGCTAAAAAATCTAATACTACTCTTGGTGAGTATTTTTATTTTGGCATCCGGGATAATAATTATTTTGCTTTCTTCTTTGAAAATTCCTGATTTTCATTCTTTTGAAGACAGGAAGGTTGTGAATTCCACCCAAATTTATGACCGGACGGGGAAAATTCTGCTTTATGACATTCACCAAGATATAAAAAGAACTAACGTACCTTTTGAACAAATGAGTTTGAACATAAAGAACGCGACCGTCGCGATTGAGGATTCTGAATTTTATAATCACGGCGGAGTGCGGGTAACTTCAACTGTTCGGGCTCTTTTTTCTAATTTATTCCATATCGGGATAGGCGGCGGGGGCTCAACCATAACCCAGCAATTGGTAAAAAATACTCTTCTGACACAGAATAGAAGTTATGTCAGAAAAATAAAAGAATGGGTTCTGGCCATAAAAATAGATAACTCTATGCCTAAAGAAAAAATTTTAGAGGCCTATTTAAATGAAGTTCCCTATGGCGGAAATGTTTACGGAATAGAAGCAGCGAGTAAAACTTATTTTAATAAAGATGCGCAGGACTTAACACTGGCGGAAGCGGCTTATTTGGCATCCATTCCGCAATCCCCGACAACACTCTCCCCTTATGGGAAAAATAAAGATAAACTGGAGGCTAGAAAAAATTTAATACTCGGAAGGATGCTGGAACTTAAATTCATCACCCAAGAAGAATACAATAAAGCAAAAAATGAAATTGTGGCATTCACTCCGCCAGCCACCATGGGTATCCGAGCGCCGCATTTTGTCTTTTTTATTAAAGATTATCTGGAACAAAAATATGGCGCTGAAATGGTGGAAAGTGGCGGACTTAAAGTCACCACAACTCTGGATGTCGATTTGGAAACAAAAGCGGAACAATTTGTAAAAGATGGCGCACTCCAAAACGAAAAAGATTGGAACGGGAAAAATGCGGGATTAGTGGCAATAGATCCAAAAACCGGCCAAATACTGACAATGGTTGGGTCAAGGGATTATTTTGATAAAACTATTGACGGTAATTTTAATATAACAACAGCTAATAGACAGCCCGGGTCCTCTTTTAAGCCCTTTATTTACGCTACAGCCTTCAACAAGGGCTTTACCCCGGACACAGTGCTCTTTGACCTGTCTACAGAATTTCAAACAACCTGCGATGCTTATGGCAAAACTCTCCCCGGACATAACCAGAAAGATTGTTATAGGCCGGATAATTATGATGGAAAACACCGCGGACCGATGGCCTTGCGAGACGCCCTAGCCCAATCCATCAACATTCCGGCGGTTAAACTTTTCTTTCTAGCCGGGCTTCCCGACTCGCTCAAAACAGCCGAAAATATGGGCATCAGTACGCTGGGAGACATTGGCCGGTACGGGCTTACTTTGGTTATCGGAGGCGGTGAAGTATCGCTTCTTGATATGACATCAGCTTATGGAGTTTTTGCCAATGATGGCATAAGAAATTTATACACCGGAATTTTAAAAATAGAAGACACGGGCGGAAAAGTTTTAGAGGAATTTCAGCCAAATTCGCGAGAAGTTTTGCCGAAAAATACCGCTTTAACTATTTCGGATATTCTTTCGGATGAAAAAGCCCGTGTGCCGACTTTTGGATCACACTCGGCTCTTTTTATACCGGGGAAAAATGTGGCCGTAAAAACCGGAACGACGAATAACAACAAAGACGCTTGGACCATCGGCTATACGCCATCTATCGTGGTGGGTGTTTGGGCTGGTAATAATGACAACATCCCAATGAAAAAAGGAGGAGCAGCAGTAGCCGGGCCGATTTGGAATAAATTTATGACTGAAGCGTTAAAAATTTTACCGAGTGAAAGTTTTGAAAAGCCAAGCCTGGAAATCGACCCAACCAAAGTGAAACCGGCCCTTCGTGGATTTTGGCAGGGAAATGAAAACTTTTTTATAGATAAAATTTCCGGGAAATTGGCCACCCCTAATACGCCTAAAGAAACTCTGCAGGAAAAAGTGATAACAAATGTGCACTCGATTTTGTACTGGGTAGACAGAAATGATATTTTAGGACCGGCGCCTTCAAATCCAACCGATAATCCGCAATTTAACCACTGGGAAATACCCGTGCAGAATTGGTGGGCGCAGAATAAAAGCAAATATCACATAACAACGTTAAGTGAAAAACCAATAGAATTAGATAATGTACACACCAATCTAAATAAACCGAGTGTTTTTATTGTTGAACCAAATAGCGTCACGACCTATTTACCTAATCAAAAAATATACCTTAAAGTATCCAGTTCCGGCATATTTCCCCTGCAAAAGATGGATATTTTCATAAACAACGTATATTTGGAAACAGAACAGCCTCCATTTAATTTTTCCTTTACGCCGGCAGAGTTAGAAAATCTGCAGAGTGATAATGAGTTAAAAATAATCTCCTATGATACTGCGTATAATCGCAGTGAAACAAACTTGGTCTTTAAAGTGAAGCAATAGTTATTGTATAGCCCGCGGAGTTTTTTTGCTCAAAGATTCTTTTAGTTTTAAAAAGATTTGATCTTGTTTAAGGAAAATTTCGTTTTTATAAATGGGTTTGATGTTTAAATAAACTATATTGTTTTTTATTTTTATATCTTTGGAGTTTATTTCTACTTTAATAATTTCGGAGATAATGCTCCTGATGGATTCTTTTTTGCCCTCTTCGGAAAGAAGGATTTTATTAAACCTGCCGAGTAAATCTTTTATTTCAATCATTCTGGTACTAAAAAATTTTAAATTTTTATTATATTAATTAATACGGAGTAAATCTTACCTATTCATCGGCATTATGAGATAGGTAAACGACGAATCGGAAACAGGAGAAATGACTATTGGTTTGGAAGCTCCAGACAACTTTATAGAAACACTATCGGTGGTAAGTGATTGGAAACAATCCAAAAAATACTTATAATTAAAACCCAACTCAATATTCTCTCCGTTTATAACAGCATCCAAATATGTTTTGTTTTCCCCAATATCATTATTCACAGACGAGAGCTCTAAAATTTTTTCCCTGGGTTTAATTAAAAGGTTAACCTGATTAAACTTATCTGAAAAGATATTGGAAAGTTTTAGCGCATTTAATAAATCCTGTTTAAGCACCACCACATCCGTTGATGAGTCTTTTGGAATAATTTGGCGATAATCGGGGAAAATTCCATCAATTACCCGCGAAGTCAAATAAATATTGTCGGAAGAAAAAGAAATCTGATTTTTATTAAAACATACCTTTATAACACCCTGGAACTCCCCAAAAATCTTTAATATTTCAGAAATATTTTTAAATGGGACAAGAATTCCCAAGATTTCCTCAAGCCCTTTTACTTTAATTTTCTTTTCCGCCAACCTGAAAGAATCAGTGGAAACAAAAATTAAATTATCTTCGTTGGTGTACATAAAAACACTTGAAATTTCGGGTTTTATATCTGAAACAGAGGAACTATAATAAACCGATTTTATGCCCTCAATCAATTTTTTCGATTCTATCTCAAAACTGGTTCCGGTAACTATCGGGATTGTTGGGAAATCATCACAGGGCTGACTTTTTAATTTTATTTGACTCTTTTTTGTCTTAATCAATAAATTCCCGTCCTTGTCTTCAAGGTGTATGTTTTCATCCTGAGAAACATTGGAAAAAACGGCATTTAGTATTGCCCCAGAAACGGCTAATGTACCTTCCTTTTCTATTTTAGCGGGAATTTCAACTTCAATACCAAGACTTAAGTTTGTAGACCTGAGTTTCAAAGACTTACCGGATGCAATTAATAAAATCGAATTCAAAACCGGCAGGGTAAGATTTTTTCCGGTTATTCTTTCTACTTGGGAAACCATATTTTTAATTTTTTCAATTGAGCACTCCAGTTTCATATATTTGTTTATATCTTTATATTTAATTTATTAATAATATTAGTTCTGTTGATAAGTGGATAAATAAATTTGCGTTGTTTTTTATAATTGCTTTTGTTTTTTGTTTTTAACTTAGGTCTAATAATTATTTAACAACTATTTAAACATAATTCTTATTTGCTCTAACTCCTGTAATAATTGCGGGTCATTTTTTAAATCCGTTTTAATTTTTAAACATGAGTGTATAACTGTGGTGTGATCTTTCCCGCCCAATTTTTGTCCGATTAAAGGATAAGAAACACTGAAATCCTCTCGAAGCAAATACATTACAACCTGTCTGGCTTTGACTATTTCTTTTTTTCTGGTTTTTTCATAAACAGATGATTCTTCCAGTTTATAATATTCGCTTACTATTTTTACAATATCTTTTATCGCCATATTTTTCTTGGGCTTCATGTTGTTTTTTAACAGATTTTTTACTTCCAGCACCGAGAGAGGCTTATTTTTCAAGCGATATTGGCAAATAATAAGATTTAGGCTTCCTTCTAGTTCGCGGATATTACCTTGTACGGCTCCAGCTACATATTCTATTATCTCTTGATCTAAATCAACATTAAATTCACGAAGTTTTACTTTTAAGATTGCCAGGCGAGACTCATACTCCGGTTCAGAGACATCCACTATCATCCCGGCCGCGAAGCGGGATTTTAAACGGTCCGCCAATTCCGGAATATAATTCGGGTGCTTGTCGGAAGAAAAAATAATTTGCTTATTGTTTTCGTGGAAAGTATTGAATGTGTGGAAAAGTTCTTCTTGGATCTTTTCCATTTTGCCGATAAATTGTATGTCGTCTATGATTAAAAGATCATATTTGCGGTATTTTTCCTTAAAATAATTTGCTTTGTTGTTTTGCAGCGAGTTTACGAAATCCGTCGCAAACTTCTCCAAAGTCATATAGTGCACTTTTTTATTCGGGTATTTGTCTTTGATTGAATTTCCGACTGCTTGAATCAGGTGAGTTTTCCCAAGCCCCGTGCCCCCATAAACAAAAAATGGATTGTATCTGGTCCCCGGGCTTTCTATTATCGCCTGGGCCGCGGCGTAAGCGAGTTCATTAAAAGTTCCCACAATAAAAGAATTAAAATGATAGCGCGGGTTTAAATTATCCTCCGGGTTTATGTATAAATCTTTCAAAGGCAGTTCTTTTTCCACAGCCTCGTTTGCCGTTGCCGCTTCTTGCCTGACGTTTTCTGTTTTAGTAATAATATATTCTACGGCGCGCATGTTTTCATACGCGTCAGCTATGGTTTTAGTGATAAGTTTGTGATATTTATTTATGAGCCAATCACGGACAAATTCATTCGGCACTCCAATATAAACAATACCTGTGTCCTCTTTTATAATGGAAGTGTTTTTAAACCAAGTACTAAAATTTGCTTTTGATATGCCCGCTTCGATTTCAACCAGACAATTTTTCCAAAGCTGTTTTGTATTCATAGTTCCGTATTATACTCTTTATAAACTAGATGACACCTGCAAAAACTTATTAACTCTGTTGATAAGCTGTGTAAAACTCCGACGCCCATTTATGGGGTCGGAGTCCGACTTCATGTCGGACTTTATTATATTTGATTTATTCTCCATAATATTATAGACTCTACTACATGTCACAAACATATCAACCCAAAAAGAGAAAAAGAGCCAAGACTCATGGATTCTTAGTTAGATCTAGAACTAGCACCGGGAAAAGAGTGTTAAAAAGAAGGCGTCAAAAAGGCAGAAAAAAACTGTCTGTTTAATTCACGCCTCTGGCGGGACAAGCTATGCTTCCTAAAAAAAATAGAGCCGACAAAAAGGCCGTAGAAAGAATCTTTAGAGAGGGTAAATTTGTTAATTCTCCCAATCTAACTTTTAAATTTATATTGGCCAACAACCCCGTTCTTCCGCGTATTTCTTTCATTGTTCCCAAGGATATCGCCAAACTTGCGGTAAGAAGAAATTTATTAAGGCGACACGGATACTTTGTTTTAGAAAAACATATTAAACAATTCCCTTCCGGGCTCCTGGGTGTTTTTATTTTTAAAAAATATCAGGATGATGTTCTAATACTAGAAAATGAAATTGAAAATATACTTTATAAAATTAATTAATTTTTATCAAAAATTTCTATCTCCCCAAAATAGGTGTGTATTTTATCCATCTTGCTCGGAATACACAAAACAAGCCATAGAAAAATATGGCACATTGAAAGGAATTTACTTGGGATTTTCACGCATCTTGCGCTGTCACCCATGGCAAAAAAATCATATTGACCCGGTAAAATAAAAATTCCAGTCTATTATAAAATTTATAAAAGGTGGACTTTCCGGTATTTTAATATAAGATTAGAATATGCTTTCAAATATTTGGAATACTGTTTTATATCAGCCATTACTAAACGCCTTGGCTTTTTTAGTGTCAATTATCCCTGGTGGAGATGTCGGTCTGGCGGTTATTATTCTTACTATTCTTGTCAAGATTATACTCTTTCCTCTTTCTCAACGTTCTATTGAAAGCCAAGCCCAGATGAATATCCTTGCTCCCGAGCTCAATAAAATAAAGGCCAGCGGCGTGAGCAAGGAAGAACAAGCGAGACTTACTTTTGAGCTCTACAAGAAACACAAAACCAATCCATTTTCAGGATGTCTTCTGGTTCTAGTCCAAATCCCCATTATTTTTGCTTTATATTACGTCTTTTTTAAAGGAATAAATTTCCAAAGCGGATTACTTTATTCTTTTATTCATGTCCCGGAAAATATAAATATGATTTTTTTAGGAGTTCTTGATATAACTAAAAAAAGTTTAATTTTAGCGATTTTAGCGGGCGTTTCCCAATACTTACAGGCGTATTTTATGCCCAAACCCGCCGTTTCCTCGAGCGCTAGCGGTTCTTTTCAGGACAGTTTTACCAAAAGCATGAATATGCAGATGAAATATATTTTCCCATTCATTGTTGCCTTTATTGCTTACAGTATTTCCGGCGCAGTTGCGCTTTATTGGATTACTAGTAATATTTTTATGGTGGGACAACAGATTTATATTAAGAAAAAAGAGTTTAGTCCCGACGTAAGGTTGGAATCCCGACCAGAAAGTGTCAGGATAAAATAATTTTATGGATAAAATTGAAATTCAGAAGTTAATAAGAGAATTAATTGAAAAAACCACGGTAAAATTAAATGAAATTTCCATTACCGAAGACGGGCCTAAAAATATGTGGATTTCAGTAGAAGTCAACGAACCGCATTTTTTCGTTTCACGCGAAGGCGAGGGATTGCATGCTTTAAATCATCTTGTCCATAGAATTATTGAAGCCAAAACTTCCCCTATCCCTGGGATAGGGGAACCCTCTCAAAGAAATTTAGGTATTATTATTGACATAAACGGTTTTCAAAAAAAACACATAGAGAATATCCGCGCTGTGGCCCATATGATGTCGGAACGAGCGAGATATTTCAAATCCAACATAGAGATTGACCCGATGTCAGCTTTTGAGCGCAGAATTATTCATGAATTTTTATCTGAGGCCCAGGATCTAAAAACCGAATCCGTCGGCACGGGACGCGCTCGCCGGGTGGTAATTAAATATATTGGCTCTATTTAAGTCCCAACTCCCAAAGAAAAGAATCTTTTTTATTTACAAAAAATAAATAATTTTCACCTTCGTCCATTGCCAGTTTAATGCCATCAATTTCTTCCCCGCCTTGACTCGGCGAGGCAGGTCCTCCATTTAGGGTAATTGGGTCTAAAACCATGGTCGCATTTCCACTTTTGATATCTATTTTCCAAAGTTGGTCCGAAAAAGATATTTCCCCTTGGTACCAAACATCCGGATATTGGCCCACATTAATGGATTTTGGCACGGCGCAATAAACAACATCGCTCATTTTGCCCCAAGCACATTTTTCCGGCAGAGTTTTTACCCCTAGCGGGTCCGCAACCTTTGTATCCAGGTGATAAACGTTCAGTGATAAATTATCATTACCATAAAGAACAAGTTTCCCATTAGGGCTGGCGAGGGTGGTGAGTCCGTTTATATTACCGAAGATTTTGTTTAAATTTTTATTATTCGGGTCCATTGCATACATATACCCCGGCAGGCCGGATGAAGGCTTGGTGGTGAAGGTAATCATTTTACTATTCGGCCAGAGAGACAGCCATTCAGTGAATGGCGAAACAAAAATTTGCACTTTCTTATTATTCAATAAATTGAGAGTCGTGCCGACCATATTATCTCCAACATTAAACAGATAAAATACACTTCCGGCATCCGGTGACAGACTTATATCTTTAATGTCTTCCGGCAAGAAGGACCCTTTTACTTCATTTGTCACTGTCGTGTCCGCACCCAGGTATTCTTTCGGAAGATTACCAACAAAGGTTTCAATTGTTTTACCATCTGTTTTTAAATATCTCATAACTACCGACCCCCCTTTGTTTCCAAAATATGCTTCGTAGATTTTAGGTATTACTGTTGTGGAGAATTTTCTTTCTTCTATTTTATCCGCAAAAGTTTGATAAATATTTCCGCTCGCTTTATCTACATATCTTAAAGCCAGCGCAAATTCAGTTAGAGGCGGGGTTGGTTTTGTTGATGTTTTTTTTGTCGTGGAAGTTGTCGCAGGCGCAGTTGAAGATCCCGAGTCTGTCGAAGGAGTGGTTGTTGTGTCTGTCTGTGCCACTATTGGCACATTTTTTAATCTTTCTTTTGTAAATATTGTAAATCCTGCGATAGGCATGCTGGAAACTTTTTTTAATTTTATTTTTTGTATTTCTTCTCCAGGGCCGGGCTGGTACCCAGAGATGTCAACTGGAGGTGTCGCGGTCGGAGGTGTTGGTTTACTAGTGTTTCCAAACGGATTAAATCGTGAAATAAAATTTGTGCCCTGGCTTTTTTCTCCCGGTGCAGTTGTTCCTTGGCGGAAATATAAAAATCCAAACACTGCAATTATAACAATGATTAGAATTATTATTAAAAGTATTAAATTTCTTTTTGACATATAATTTTATTATGGACCAACGTGCCAATGATTATTTTCCCATCGATATGGTCCAGTTGCTGTTGGGTATCTCTGATTATTGACTAGAGTTCTTCCACCCGATAAATATTGATTTAATTCTGGTGTCGGCCTAAGGTCAACAGTAGAACTGTTAAGCATATGACTAGTGTTTCCAGTTTGGGCGCCATGTAACCAAGATTCTGTTCCACCACTGATTTGTATGTTGCATCTACAACCTTCCTGTATTGCTCTCACAGCACTAACATCAAGTCCTCTCGTTGAAGTGCAGTTTGTTTGGCCGACCGTTGAGCATTGTGAGTTATACACACTTACTCCATATGGTAAAGTTGCAATTTGTCCAACTGTATTGTCCCAAGGTGCGCCAAAAACAGCTCCATTAGCATATCTCCCGTTTACTGGTATTTGTGGCAGATCGTCTATACCAACCTCTACCGTTACAGCTGTTAAACTTGATAAATCGGTTTTTAATATGTCGGGGTTGATTGTGGAAAGAATTAACCAAGCGCCCAGGGCCAAAAGAAGTCCAAATATTGCGCCCGTAATTTTTTCCTTGCCGTGCTCTTTGCTGGAGATTAGCTCGCTTGTCATATATTCAATCCCGCCCATCACAATCATTATCACGGCCAAAACAGCACAGATGCCGATGAATAGTTTTATCATTAAATTCAAATATGTGCCTAAGGCGCTCTGGTCTGCGGGGTTAAAATTTTCACCCATATTGGGCAACGGAGCCAAAAGTTGATAAGTCGGAACACACGAATTACCATTAGGTCCAATGACTGTTCCCTCTGGGCACACAGTATCGGCCGATCCAAAATAAACAGGAGCGGTTAAACCAACCAAAATAAACGTCAGAGATAATAGAATTGTTGTTTTTTTAAATACATTTTTCATTTTAAAATTCCACATTAATTTCCTTACTGGCTGTTACAAAAATTTTATCCCTATTATTAACTTCAAGTTTTATTTTTGATGTTCCGGAAACCCCGGCTTGCACTTTGAGCGGTATTAAATTTTGTCTAAGATAATCCACTATGTTTACCGAATTATCGTTGATGGACCAATTCCATGTAAGTGTGGGAATTCTTATATCTTTGGGCGATATGAAATATGGCGCTGCTTCTATAACCTCATCGCCCTGTATCCTATGTCCGTCAGAAAGCGCTTGTTCCCAAATTGTCCCAAGATTGGCATCGTTTTTGTAAAATACAATTTTTGGCTGCGTCATTCCTATGTTTATGCTTGCTTCCGATGAATACTTTTGGTCAATGGTTGATGCCACCACTGATATACTATTTAAATTTTCCAGATAATCGCTTCTATAGGTAAAGGAATTCTTGCCATAGCCCGAGGCCTCCTGCGAATTGGTATAATCCTGTGTCCAAGCATAAACCATATTACTGGGATTAACCATTTGAGAGCCACTTTTTATTTCTGGCATAGCCACTACTTTTACATTACTATCAGGTGAAGGCAATGCTTTGCCTTTATAAAATGGCGGGACATAAGAATCATTTGCCTGCCAGAGCAAAACCATAGCAGCAGGCCTTAGTATTATTTTTTTTTCTATATCGCCGTCAGGCAACACTATGGTAGCGGTAACCGTTGTTTCTGAGCCGGCTGTCGGAGCTTGCGTAGAAAAAGATTTCTTGCCGATTCCCGATAAAATACTTTTACCGTTTACTGACCAAGTTATCAAAATAGTATCCAAATTGTTCTCATAGCTATTTAAAATAATGCTCGTGTTTTCGTTAGGAGCCGGATTGGGGGGCATCGCATCTATTGATATACTGCTGGACAAAGCGGCCTTTGCACTAAAGGGCAGAACAGCCCCCAATAATATAAGTGTTGCAATTAAATATAATAATAAAAATCTAAACTTCATAATTTAATTGTATCATTTTTTAATATCAGCTGCTTCTTGTTCTTGTTTGGCTTTTTTGTTTAATAATATTTGTGAAGGGTCGGAAGTAATGATTTGGTCCTCGGTGTAAGAAGCAATGACTTTTATGGCGACATGTTTTAGCCCGGCGAAAAATATACCTTCTCCGAGACCAGATTCTAAAAGCAAATATTTTTCCTCATCTGTAAGATTAAAAGTTTTTTGCAAGATATCGATCGTAGTCGGGGATTGTTTTAAAAGAAGCTGAATAGAAGAGTTGGTAATGATTGGCACACCATACGGAGATTTCATAAAATCGGCTGCATCTTGAGTGATGGTGGCGAGACCTAAATAATATTTTCTGCCTCTTTTCGCAATAGAATATAAAAATGACGCGGTGTCTTCGGATTTCATCATCCACCATGCTTCATCCACTACCAATAAACGTTTTTTTAAATTCTTTCGTATGGCGTTCCAGATGTAATGCATAATTATATACATTGCGACCGGTTTTAATTCGTCTTCCATGTCGCGAACAGAAAATACTACGAATTTTTTATTAATATCCACATTTGACGGCCTGTTTAAAAATGTTGCCCAGGAACCTTTTGTATATTTCACCAATTTTGCAACAACCGAATCACTCCCATCCATTCCCGAGAGCACCATTTCAAAATCCGAAAGGAGCGGAGGCTCAATATTTGAAAAATCCGATTCCGGGGTAATATCTTTCATGGCATAGGTTTCTGAAATAGCCCGGTCCACCATTGAATCCTCTTCCGGAGTAAGACCGCCCAGCATCAATCTAAAAAGTCCGACCAAATTGATGATATTCGAGCGCAAAATGTCTTCAGCTGTTTCGTCCTCGCGCGGTATCGGCAAATCAAACGGATTAATATGATGATCGGAAGAAAGGGAGATGTTAAAATATCGTCCGCCGACGGTCTCCGATAAAAATTCATATTCTCTTTCCGGATCTATTACAATAACATCGGTATCAAACATTAGCGATCTGATAATTTCCAATTTTGTCGCATAAGATTTTCCCGAACCTGATTTGGCGAAACAGACGGAGTTGTAATTTTCCAGCGAGAATCTATCAAAAATAACCAGACTTGAATTATGCCTGTTTACACCATAAAGTATTCCTTTGTCGGAAGTGAGATCAAAAGATATAAATGGGAAAACACTGGAAAGCGGTTCCGAATTTAATTTTTGGTGGATATTTAATAAGTCGGTGTTTATCGGTATAACACTTTTAAAACCCTCTTCTTGCTGGAAAAGCGCCGGTTTGATGTAGATAAGTTTTGATTCCAGCATTGATTTTATTTCACTTTCAATTTTAAAAAGATCCAAGTCGTTGTCCGCATAAATTGTGATGTAAATACCGACATCAAACATTTTTTCTTGCGCTTGTATCAGATTGTCGCGAAGCCCTTCCAGGTCCTGATAGGCGGTGTCCAGCATCGGGTCGCGCACCATCCCTTTGCTCTCGCGCACATTTATCTGGCTTTGCACCTCCGCCACTTTTTTCTGAAATTGTCGGAGCATCAGCGATGTATCTATCGGATGGATGAAGATTGAAATATCAAAGACTTTATCTAAATTGATTATCGGAGAAAACCAATTATCGGTCAAAAACCTTGGGTAAGATATTATAAAAAAAGTGCGGGCAATTTTTTCACCCAAATTTATTGATTTCGGCTCAATTTTTAAAGCCGATGGCGCAATAACGTCTTGAAGCTCCAGATTGGCTGATTCATAAATTTCTTCCGGCAAGACCGCCAAAGTGGAGGCCCGCGTTTCTCCTCCGGAAGATGTTTTTTGTTTTCCAAATAATTTTTTTAAAAATTCCATCATATTTTTATTCAAGCTTAATCTTTCCTTCTACCGCTCCCGGGTTGAAAACTTTATAAAATACCTCCACTACTTCTTCGGTGCCCAATTGGGCCGAGTTTATGCCGCAACGGACAAGACCCTGCTGAATGACAGACACCCTTTCTTCCAACTGAGATCTCTTTTCCTCAAAATCCACTTGCTTTGCCACTCGCGCCTCTTCCTTGTTCTTCCTGGAAAATATCTTCCCTAATATTCCGGAATCTGATTTTAAAACAGTGTGAGTATAAGGCACTACCACGAAAAAGCTCTTTGTCATTATGCTTACCGTCTCGGTAAAGTTTCTGATAAACTCTATATATTCTTTGGTTTGCAATTTAAGCAACGGCTCATTTTGCACCTTGATTCTGTTTTCCAAAAGCAGAAGATAAGGCCTGATATCCAGCCTTCTGGATTGGACCGATATTTGGATGGGAAAATCCAAAGTATTGAGAAAATTTTGGAATTGCAGGATAGTTGCTTTTTGCTCATCAGCTGATTTCAAAGACAAGTTGACTGAATTGGCGAGTACGATGGCTCGGAGCTCGCCGTTTTTTAGTACGACTATCCCATCGCGTACTTCCTTAATCGGTATAAATTCTTGTGTTGCTTTTGCATTTAAAGCCATAATTTTATTTTTACTTTATAACTGATTTTCCTTCTGCTTGCTTAAATCCAACACATCCAAACTCCAAGCCAAATCCCGCAACCTGCTTCCGCTTAATTTTAATCCACTTTCGGACATCATTTTGATTTTTTCCGCATCGCTTGAGATGGATTGCTGTTTGATATTATTTTTATTTTTTTCCATGCGCTTTTTCCAAATATAAAGTTTATTTTGAGTGAAATATTTGAATCCCGCTTCAAGCATGCTGATAAAAGGTTTATTGTTCGGACGATAAAAAGTAAGCATTAAAGAAAATCCGGCGATAATTAAAATCGGGATAATTCCCATGATAAGACCTAATAATTTATAGAGTACAAAACACAAGCCCGCTCCTCCAACCAAATAAGCAAACTCCCTAAAAGTGAAGGGGCCGAAAATCTTATCTTCTATGTCTAAAAATTGTGGAACTTTGAATTGCATGTTGTTTTATTATTCCGGTGGCAAACGATACGGGTCTTCTTTGGGAGGATAAGAGGCGAGAGGAGTTTTGGTAATATTTTCCAAAGAATGTTCTGTTTCCACTATCGGAGTTCTTAAGGGGCCGGATAATTTTTGCGCTGACATTGGGGGTGTTTCCGCCCCGCTTTGTGTCGAGGCAGGCTTTTCTTGTTTTTCACCCTCTTTTAGTTCTGGGATAGTTAAATCCGGTTCAATAATTTTGATACCGGCAGAATTCAATACTTGCATATCGTTTTTTTTCTCCTTTTCGGCTCCGGGCGATATAGGTTTTGTGAAAGCATTTTGAATAGGCGTTTGGGTTGTTGGAGTTTTCTTTGCAAATATTTTTTTTCGCTCGGTGCTTTTTATCATTTCTTCTTTTATTTTTGCAAAGACCAGCTCATTCATTTCATTAACCAGCTCGTTTGCCTGAGCCCTGCTAATCTTCATCCGATTTTCCAATTCTTTCGGGTAGTCTTTGGGGTTTAAGAGCCCGCAAAGCACTAATTCTGTTTCCAGCTCCAAGTTTCCCAATTGCTCAAAACTGTATCCTTTTCTCTCTCTCATTCCCAAAATAATCGCCTTCCAATCAACCGCGTTAATGGCATTCAACGTTTCGTCTAGCAACTGAGCTTTTGCTTTTTCTATTTTTATTTGTAATAAGTCTATTGTATCGTTCATATTATTAATTATATGGTAAATTTACTTTTTATGTCGTCCATTTTCCCTGGTTTAATTGGTATATTTGTTTTTTCTTTCCCCATGTTCGGGGCGTCGGGAGCTGGGACTTCGACTCCTTCAAGTATCGGAGTCATGAAACTGGAATAATTTCCACCGGACAGAATAAAACTAAGTGTCTGTTCCGGATTTGAATTTTTAGTCTTTCCGCTTTTTTTAATATTCTCTATAAGAATATCATTAATTGGAGTGAATATTTTCTGTATCACTTCTTCGGTTATTTTATTTGCTTCGTTTTTACTGGTGCCCACTTCATTTTCAATACTTTGCGCGTAATATTCTGGGTCAGTGAGACCAATTAATACCAAAAGAGTTTGTACTTGTAAATCATTTATTTCAACCTCACTAAGCAAATATTTTTTACCGATTTCTTCTACAATTTGTTCCCAACCAGAAGCATTAATCACTGTTTGATTTTCTTTAGACAACCTTGCTATTTCCCTTTTTATTATTAATTTTAATTTTTCTGTCATAAAAAAATTATGTTCTTGTTCCACTTTCTAATTTTGTTTCCATCACTATATCATGAGCAGCTTCTCGAGATGCAGACTTGGTGTATGTTCCTCCACTAAATACAAAGCCCTTTGCTCGCGACCAACCAGTCTGTTCTGTTTCAGCGTATTGTCTGTTTCTTCTCACATTCTCTGTTTTTATTGCTTGAGCTTGAGCTCTTTTCTGTCCTTCTAAGGCTTCAATGTCGGTACCAGTTCCTGTTTCGATCGTAGATACCCCAGCACTATTTGTAAGCATGTAATTTCTTCCCCCTCGGAAATCTTTTTTATTTTCTTTTGCAAAATCTAAGTCACCATTTGCTGTTGTTAAGGCTGCTCTTGCGGCTCCCTCTCCAGTAGTACCCTTAGCCGCATTGAACTTTTTCTCTGCATCGTTTACTTCCTGTCTTTTCTTTTCAATCACTTTATCAAGTGTTTCAATTACTTGTGCGTTTTCACCCAATAGACCCTGTAGATCCATTTCTGTTTGGTGCAATGCTTGTGTTAGTGGTTCGTCTTCTCCCACTTGAAGTTCTTTTGCTCTCTTCTGTCTCTTTTCTACTTGTTCTTTCTTTCTTTCCGTAAATCCGCCCTTTTGCGCTTCACCGAGATGCATACCGGTTGCTCCTGCTAAATCTTTACCAGCAATTTTTACTCCACGAACATCAAAACTTCCAGTGCCCACGGCTTTCGCTCCGCTTCTAATTAATGTTGAACCAAATTTTCCTTCACGTTCCCTTCTCTTTGCCCATTCAGATTCCGCAATAGCAGCGCCAGCTCTCCCGACAGTTGCTCGGCCAGCAATTGCTGCTCCGCCCACCGTTGCCCCTAGAGCCACCCCGCCTACCACCTTCAAGCCCTTCATTAATGCTTCTCCCAAAGCCCCGGATCCTTTTTTAGCGAAACTAGTCGCTTTCAAAAGAAGAATTAAAAGTACCAAGGCAGATATAACAATGAACAGCATTATTTCCATCCAAGTTTGCGGATTGGTTGTTCCTGTCGCATTTCCTCGTGCAATATTATCAAACATTTTTGCTCGTACTATCAAAAATATAACATACATAAAGAACATAAAAATCGGCGCCATAAATGCCACTGTGAGTAAGCGTTTAAACCAAGCATCCCAACCTACATACTCAATCCCGCTTAGTTTTGGCACAGATGAAGACATAAAAGCAAAAGGAGAAAAAATAATTAAAATCCAAAGCTCAATCAATCGGGAAAGGAAGCTTATAGATGCTATAAAAAATGCGTAAGCGGCAAAAAGCATAATTAACCCGGAAACAACAATAATCCCCATTACCAATGAAGCCGGTACCTGTGGCGCGTTAGATCCGAATAAAAATCCTACCAACTTAGCTCCCAGGTATAACGGACCAACAATTACTGCCGCCATAGGGGAGAAAGACGCCACCACCGGCTGTTTTGCTTTTTCAAAAAATTCTCGGGATAACAATTTACTGGGATTAAAAGCAGACGTAAAACCGCCGGAGATATCTTTTTCTCCTAGATTTGTTGCCGGTATATAGGCTCTGGGCTGTCCATCTACCGATGTCTCAACATTAATTTTATTGTAAAAAACCAATGCCAATATATTTGAAGAATCAATAACTACTTCCGTAAAAAACATGCTGAAGTTTATAAGCAGAGCGGTGATTATAACTTTCGCTATCATTTTTTTAACATTCGCTCCACCGAGTCCCAGAATTATTTGGATGGCAATATAGAGAAGAATAAGGATGAAGAAAATATTAGAAAGGTCGCGAACAACCGCCCAAGCGCTGGGGATAAAAGTTGACCCGGAATACATCTTACTGCTTAACGTAAGAGCTACCATGGCATTGAAAAGCATTCCTGACAGATAAAGCAATAAAGACGTAATGGGAATAAAAATATAATAAAGTAGATTTGTTAAACATCCTTCTACGGTAAAACTAGTGGGAGTGCAGACCGGAAGATTGTTTGCAAGTTGGTTTGTATCTTCCGGTACCGCCGGTATTGCTGCCGAGTTGGCTGCTATTGCTGCTACTGTTGCTGGTGATGGAGCTTGCGCATGCGCCTTTCCTACTGGACTAAAAAGTCCGACCAGTGCAATGAATATTATTATGTATGGTAAAAATTTTCGCATTTTTTAATACAGAGAAGTTGGGGACCCAACAGGAGTTGGGGCAGGTATAGATATAGGTTCAGTTGTTACCGGTGGATTTGCAGTCCATATTCCGCTTGCATTATCACACTCAATTTCTGTTGTTATAGATGGTAATGGTATACCACTACTACTATTACAAGTTCCCGATTCTACAGGAGGTGGTGGCAATGGCGTTGGGTCCCATATTCCTCCTACTAAGTCACAAGAGTTTTGTGTTGTATTGGTGGTTCCTCCATCAGTAGTACAAGCTCCTATCACTGGAGGAGTGGTCGGTGTTGGATCCCATATTCCCTCTACCGCATCGCAATCAGTTTTTGTTGTTTTACTAGCGCCACCGTCAGCTAGAGTACAAGTCCCAATTGGTGGCGGTGTTATTATTGAAGTTGTTAAAGTCCACGTCCCTCCTAATGAAATACAATCATTTTTTGTTTTTAAGCTAGGCATTGGCGTGCTATCGGTGCCTCCTACAGAACAAGTTCCTGGACGTGTGTCTGTAGACGATGATGTGTTGTCGGTGTTTAAACTAGAACCAGTCAAACCTCCCGTAACTTTGTCAAAGAATTTATTTAAAAGAGTATCTAAAATAGCAGAGATGCTGCCACCCACCGCCGCCCCCAATTCAGTTTTTCTAAAACTCGAGCTCACTGCAGTCATTATCTGATTTCCCACCACTGAGCCAGGAGTAGTAGCCACTAAACCGCTTGTTCCATCTGCTTTTAGGCAAGTGTTTGCTTTATTCCATGCAGCCTTGGCTGCATCTTTAGCTTCAGACCATCTTAAAGATGTTCTGTAGTCTGGTTCATCTGCTGGTGTGCCTGCTGGCGGGTAAGGGTGAGATTTTTCATATGCGGCATCATCCCATTGCGGTCTTAAAAATTCGTTTGTGCCGTTATTGTATGCGGGATTTATTGTCGTTGGACAAACTTTCGGAGACAAAAAACCCATTCCTTGGCTTAGGGTTGTTTGCACTTTCTGCGCGGCGTTCTGAGTCGTGCCCTGGAGTTTTCTGGCAAGCTGTTCGGTCGCCAGCATTTGAAAACCGAGATAATTATTTTGCGGATATTGCGTGTTGATTAAAAATCCATTCCATCCACCGGTGTTAAAATTATTTTGATAATTGTTTAACAAAGCGGGATCGTTGATAACGGCGCTCAAGCTGTATTGGGCATTTTGTTCAAATGTTCTTTTATAACTATCTACTGTATTTAAAATGAACTGCTTACCGAAAGGAAATTTGTTCGGATCGTAGCCAACCATACTTGTCAAGGTTTTGATTTCGGATTTCGCTATATCCTTGAAGAAAGACTCGGGATTTTGCAAGAAAAGCGGGTTTCCATGGAAACCGGAATTAATCCACTTCACAGTATCTTGGGTCATTTGCGCCAATAATCTCTTGGCGAAAGTTCTAGCAATTTCTTTCAGAGCCTCTTGTGCGATGTCTTTAAAGTGGAGACCTGTATTTACTGCAGTCGAACTTGAGGTTGTTGCGGAAAATATTGATGTTATTTTTGTCCACAAACCCGTTCCCGCAACCTCAACCACTGGCAATGCATATGCTTGTACCGGTTTTGATTGAGAAAATAAAACAGCAGGCACTAATATCACTATAATTAAAATAGAAGAGATGAATTTTGCCATTTTATTTTTTGTTGTCATTTTTAGTCTTCTTATTTTTATCTCTCTTATTATATAATTTTTCTTTTAATTGTTCAATTTTTTGCTAATTGCATTTGCGAGGTTATCAACAATCGATTCCAGCGCGATAGCGTTTTGACCATATTTACTTATTCCACCCAACGCTACAATAATATCAGTATCATAGAGTTTTATATCATTTAAATTTTCTTCTAATCTTTGAAGTCCGTTTATAAGATCTAAGTGCAGAAGGGCAAGAGATTGCGGTACTTCTGTCTTTTTCATTCCGTCTATAGAATTACTTATTTGTTTTATGATTGGATTAAGTCCGGATAACGCGCTCACGTCAACATCATTTTCATCTGGCGCAAATTTTTGCAATACATCGATAACGGTATATTTTGTTGAAATTTTTTGGTAAATATTATCTAAGGTGTCGCTGTATTTTTTAATGGCTTGAAAACTATTATCAGTTGATATTTTAAGATCAATCAAGGAGAATATTTTTTGGGGCGCGGAATTTTGTATATTTTCCGCTAAAGAGCTGCCTAATTTATCTACCGTAGCCTGATCTACTTCTCCATTTTGGTTGAGCATGACAACGGTTGCAAAAAGATCTCTGGAAAATTGATCTGTTTGGGTTATGTTTTCCGGTTTTTGATTTGTCCCGTTTATTTGGCCGCTTATTTCCTGTTGTATTTTTAATTTTTCAATCGCCACACTATCAGATATTCCCGGGGTGGTTTCCTTTTTTGTCGGATCTGTTCCCCATAAACTTTCTTCCCAATCCGGGATGCCATCTCCATCTGTGTCTTTATTTACCAAATCTCTTATTGTTGCATTGCTATAAGTTAGTCCATTTTCTTGTTTACTAGAGCTGAATGGATTTTTAAATACAAATCCTGTTTTTATTAAAAAAAGCACAACAAGAAAAGCCACCGCCAAAACGATTAAAATTATCCTTTTGTGTTTTAACCAAATATCTTTAATTATGAGTTAATTATACTCTGTAGTGAAATTTTTTACAAATAAAAAACGTATTAAAATTACGAAAGGCCGGTCGTCGTCCCATAGGGAGCAATCGCCGGCCTTTTTTTCTGATATGCACGCTTGATTCGTGATGGTGTGGTAGGAGTGCGTGCGGAACCCCGACCGTGTCAGTGTCACTTGACACCGAAAAGGAAACCCATTGCGCCGCTCTTGGTGCTCACGACGTACTCGCCCGCTGGAAGCGGAGAGGCCGGAGTGAACCGAAGCGAGTTGCCCTGCTTGGCGAACTTCAAACTGAGGGTCTCAATCTGCGCCTGGTTGCCCCCCGCAAATCCCGTCAGTTTTACCACGACAACCTTCCGGGTCCCACTTTTCTCATCGATCTGCAACCTGTCGATGTTTACGAGTTGAGCTGGGTCGGCGTTGACCTCAAGACGGACGACGAATACCGCGGCGTCGCTGGCAATCTGCACGGGGGATGATTTCCCTTCGAACACATAGATCGTTGAGCCGCCGGCGAAACCCAGGACTTTGACCTTGTTAGAAACTTTTGGTTTTTGGCTTTCTAAAGCCACCAGCTTGCCGTCAGCGAGCAAGAAGGGCTGACCTGGCCACTCCGGTTCGGGCACCACTTGAGTTTGGGCGTTGGCAAACATCACCAAACCCATAAGAATTGCGAGCGCGAACACAAACATTTTCATGGTACAAATTTCCTTTCGCGTGTATTATACACCACAACTACCCTATTTGTCAAGCTTATTATTAAGAATGATCCCTGTCCAATCTGTCAGTGATAAATCCTCTGCCCTTTTGTTCCCCAACTCTATCAGGGATGTCTTTTGACAAGGAAGAGTGTTTTTTAAATTACTTGAGAGTTTTTTTCTTTTATGAGCGAAACCGGCTTTTACTACTTCCCAAAATCTTTCTTCGTTTATTTTATTTTCCTTGAAAATTTTACGAGAAATATTTTTAATAGAAATTATTGCCGAATCCACTTTTGGCACTGGTGAAAAATATCGCGCTGGCACCTTCATTACAATTTTCGGTTCACCGTATGCTTTGACGGAAATTGAGAGAATGCTTTCTTTTACCCTGAGCGGAGTCGAAGGGTTGCTTCCTCTTCCGGTTATTCTCTTTGCGACTTCGTGCTGAACCATCAGTACCATACTTTCGGGCTGATTTTTTTCTGTCAAAAATTTTTTCAAAATTGCGCCGGTGATGTTGTAGGGAATATTCGCAATAATTTTGAAACCAAACAATTTTGAAGTTTTTCTCAGGTCCTCGGTTCTCCGGGTCCCTATCCCGGCCAGACCATTCAAAAAACTTAAAATTGTTTGATTTAGATCAAATTTTAAAATATCATCATTTATTAAAATTAATTTTCCTTGCCCACCCGTAGCTTTATGCGAAGGAGGGTTTTCCATAATTTCTTTTTCAAATTTAATTTTTAAAAATTCAAAAAGCTCGCGGTCTTTTTCTACGGCTATCACGAGTCCGGCGCATTCTAGTATTTTTTCTGTGAGCACGCCTTTACCCGGGCCGATTTCTAAAATTATATCGTCCGGTTTTATTTCCCCCGCTTCAATGATTTTTCTCAGAGCTATCTCCGACTTCAAAAAATTTTGCCCTAAAGATTTTTTAGCTTTATGTATCATAGGTAAATTGTTTTTAATAAATTTTTTTCTCCCTCTTTTTCTAATAAATCTCCCGGAATGTCCCCGATAAATTCTGACGGCGCGTTTATATTACGTGCCCCGAAAATAGTGCGGAAATTCGCAAATGATAAAAATAATTTCTCCTTGGCGCGAGTGAGCGCCACATAAAAAAGCCGGCGCTCTTCCTCGCTATCTTCAGTTGCACTTTCGTTTTGTCTTTGGTGTGGCCCGCCTCGACTCGCATCATCTCGTCGACGCGAGGCGGGGAAAAGTCCATCTTCCAAACCTGTGATAAAAACATACTTAAACTCAAGTCCCTTTGAGGCGTGCACAGTCATTAATTTAACAGAATTTATTTCTTTTTTTGATTTAGCGAAATCATGCCGCGCACCGTCCGTTGAAGCGTGGCCTTTTCCTTCATTAATCATCAAACTATCCTGATCTGACGCCAACGAAGCATCCTCTAAAAGCTTTTCTACACCAGCACCATTTTCCAAATTATCATACTTGAGCGCGAGCGTTGCCAGCTCCTTTATGTTTTCCAATCTTTCCATATCTTCTTCTGTCCCGCCGGAAAGTTCATTTTCAATTCCGGATTTTTTGACCACAAATTTTATTACTTCGCTTGTTTTCGAATTTTTTATTTTTTCTCTTATTTCTTCCAATGTTTTATAGAAATTATCAACTTTTATTTTCACTTTTATCGGCAGAGTTTCTTTTACTTTGGCAAAAATTTTCGCCAAAGTAACTTTCCCGATGCCTCTCGCCGGGAAATTAATTATTCTTTTTATGTCGGACAAGCTGTCTGGATTTAAAGCCGCGCGGAGATAGGCCAAAGTGTCTTTTATCTCCTTTCTTTCAAAAAATTTAACGCCTAAAACTTGGTATGGAATATTGTATCGGAGCATTGCTTCTTCCAGCGCGCGAGATTGGAAATTCGCGCGGTAAAGAATGGCAATTTCAGACAGGGAAGTGGATTTGCTTTCGCGGGGTGTCTCGCAGGCTGACGAGCCGAGAGGCAGCGCTGTGCCAGCAGGCACAGACAGCGACCTCGCAAAAGCAGAATCCACTTCCCTGTTGCTGGGGACAGAGCCACTAATTCTTTTATTCAGGTCCTCGGTTCTCTGGGTCCCTTTCCCAGCCAGACCATTCATAAAAGTATTAGTGGCTCTGTCCAAGATTTCCAAAACTTTTGTCGCGACAAAATCCGCTTCGTCGTTTTCGTCCAGTGCTTCATATAATCCGATTTTTTTACCTATTTCATTTTTGGTAAATAAATTTTTATCCGGCCGGTATTTATTTTTTTTAATTATTTCGTTGGCCGCCTCCAGAATATTTTTTGTGGACCGGTAATTTTGTTCCAATAGAATTATTTTTGCGTTGGGATAATCTTTTTCAAAGCTTAGAATATTTTTTAAATTTGCTCCGCGCCAGGAATAAATATTCTGGTCCGCGTCTCCGACGACGCAGATATTCTGATTGTTTTCAGAAAGCAATTTAGACATCAAATATTGCACTTCATTTGTATCCTGATACTCATCAATGTGAATATATTCCCATTTTTCTTGGTAAATTTTCCTAATTTCCTCGTTCTCTTTTAGCAGTTTTGTCGCCTTTAAAAGCAAGTCGTCAAAGTCCAAGCTATTCTCCTTTTCTTTTTTCCCCTCATAAATTTTCCAAACATTCGCCACTAATTCTTGAAAAGAATTTTTTATTTTTTCCCGATACTTTCCCAAGGTTGTAAAATTTCCTTTTTCTATGCTTATTATTGCCCTTATTTTGCCGGGAGAATATTGTTTCGGGTCATGCCCCAATTCTTTGATAGTTTCTTTTATAAGCGTTTTAGAGTCGTCTTCGTCCAGAATCGTAAAATATCTAGTCAGTCCCAATAATCTGGCATTTTCTTTTATTATATAAACTCCCAAAGAATGGAAAGTGCTGACAAACGGAATATTATCCTGCCCTTTCGCGTTTTTTTTGATTTCTGCAATAATCCGCTCACGCATTTCCTTGGCGGCTTTATTGGTAAAAGTCACCGCCAAAATTTTTTCGGGAGCGACTCCGTTTTTTATCAGATTCACAATCCGATGCGTTATGGTTTTTGTTTTTCCGGCGCCCGCTCCGGCGACAATAAGAAGCGGACCCTTCATATGAAGCGCCGCTTCCCTTTGTTCTTTATTGAGCCCCAGCAAATGCGGCATCTTTGAAATATAACATAATTTTTGTTTATTTTTTTTATTCCATTTCTACCTGACTTAGTTTCCCGATTTTTGCCGCCCACTGCAACGCTCGCGCGATATAGTGTTCAGTAGTTTCAGCTTGGCGAATTACGCCTCCCCGAGGAGGGACTTTAGTTATCTTGTGAAGCTTCTGAATATAGTTTATTAAGAGATTGTTCGGGTCTGGATTTTTATTTTCCAACAATTCGCGGGCTTCCATTTCTTTCATGTTTTTCCACCCTTCCATGCCACTACTATGGGATTGAAATATATGAGCTATATTTTTTTCATGAACTCTATATGCTTCTATTAATTTTTCTTCCGTAAGATGAAAAGGATTGTTTTGTACAAATTCAGGATGAGCGTGCAAGACAAGATTGTCTCTGGCTGAAAGTCCTTGGGGAAGTTCTCCAGGCGCTCTTATTTCTCCAGGATTAACATCGTAACTTGTGTTGCTTCCATATGCGTTGCTGGTAGTACCATATTGTATATTACCTCCATATGCACCTCTTACCGCTGCCTGGCGTGTTGGCGGCGTTTCCTCCTTTTCTTTCATTTTTTCTATCAGTTCTCTCCTTATTCTTACTGCTTCAGCACTATCGGGTCCTGATGTGGGCGTAGATTCCGGAGTGCGTGTAGGTTTTGGAGTAGCTGTTGGTTCTGGCTGGGTATCTGGCGCAAATGGTTCAACTACGGTAGCTCTTGGCGCAAGCGTAGCTGGTGCAGGTTTTGGAGCGTCGGTTGGTTTGGTTTCTGATAATACAGTGGGTTGTTCTAGCGGAATTTCTTTATGTTCTTGTATTACTTCAGATTGTTGAGCAATAGGAATGCGTGCAGTTAGTATGGGTGTTGTGATGTCGGGCGTTGTTCCTGTTTCTTCTGGTGTGTTAGTATATTTACTTATAAAGTGCGCAAAAGTAGGATTTGTTCCATAAGCACTAGATGTGCCGCTTGCTGCGCCTAAAATAATGTTTCTAATAGCTTGCCTGCCAGCCTCGGGAGTTGCATAAGAGGCAAATGTTCCCCCGTCAGTTGCTTTAACTCCGCTATTCACTTGGCCTGGCGCGCCGGTATATTTTATATTCCCCGGATTATTTCTTACCCCCGCTAAGGAACCGCCTTCTTTAATAATAATTCCATCTACAAATTTTTCCAGATCCTTTTCATTTACAACTTCAGAAAGAGGTTTTTGCATATTATCAAGACCAATATATCTTGCAATGTCCGATGCGGGTTTCCCGGAAATTTGCATTCCTTCTTTTTTTCTTCCACTTTTTCTCCTTGCATTTTCTTCCGTAGAAGTACTTCCCCACTGGTACAATTTTTCTCCTACATAACCACCAGTAGCTGCAAGTCCAGCCGCTAAAGCTAGGTTTCTTATCCATTTACTGCTCCGCCTTTTTTCTTTCCCCTTTTTTCTTGCTGGAGTAGCTGGTGGAGTAACTTCCGGCGCAGATGTTCCTGCGGATTCCGGCGCTGGCACAGCAGCAGACCCGGGTTCAGGCATAGTAAGCTCTATTATTTCTCCATCTGGACCAAAACGATATCGACGTATTATTTCTCCTTTATAATCATAATCTGTTATAATTCCGTCAGCAGATATCCTACGCCATACTTTTCCATTTCCATCATATTGTTCCTCGCTTCCATCCGGAAATTTCCTACCAGACATTGTTCCGTCTTCCTTATAATATTCTTTAGTTCCATCCGGAAATTCTCTGCGATACACCATTCCACTGTCTCTATTATAATATTCTTTAGTTCCGTCATGAAATTCTTTACAATACATTATTCCTTTGTCGCTATAAAATTCAGTAAATTCAAAATTTATTCCATCGGGAAATATTTTAGATCTACGTTTTAATATTCCATCTTCACTATAAAATTCTTCAAATCCGTCGGGGGTTCTATAATATCCTGTTTTTTTAGCTGGACTTTTTTCAGGCGTCGGTGGTGGAGGCTCGGGTCTTGGCTCGGAAGGTTTAGGTACAGGACTTCCAGCTCGTGCTTTTTTAGCCCTAAGTTCTTCCAGTTTTCTTTTTTGCTCCGGTGTCATTTCTTCCATAAAATTTATAAATTATTTAAATGTAGCTTTTAATCCTCCCCTTATAATTTCTATTTTTTCAATTCTTTTACCTGTTTCTTTTTCAATATATTCTTTTAATGTTTCTGAAATTTTTTCAAGATATGGTCTTAAAGCCTTTTCTGCTTCTCTTTTCGCAAGCCATGACGCATCAATATTGTAGCTTTTTAATGAAACAATACCTTCTTTGTTTTCTAGAATTGCTTGTATTTCTATATTAAACCCGGAACTTTTTACTTTTATATTTAAAATTATTTCTTTTCCAACTTCCCTAACATCAATACTTTTAATTTCTGTAATTTTTTTTACAGATTTAAGTAACATCAAAATATTTTCTTTTATAAAATCAGTTGAAAAAGTTTCTGTTTTTGATCGCCTTTCAAGTTCTTCTAATTCTTCCAGCTCTCTCTGATTTTCTTCTGTCCATTCTTCAACTGCTTCTGCATCGGGTACAGGTGACGGAGGTACAGTTTCCGGTGCAGGTTCGAGCTGTGTAGAAGTATTAAATGGTATTGATATTTTATTTCCATTTCCATCAAAACGATATTTTTCTATTAATTTTCCAGTGTTATCATACTCTTCAAAAATTTTACCACCAAAAAGTATATCAGGGGATAATTTACGCCACAATGTTTCATCTCTATTATATTGTTCCTCATCTCCATTGGGGAAAGTAATGCTTGTTATTGTTCCATCATCTCTATAGTATTTTGCAATTCCGTCAGGAAATTTTCTAAATGTTATTTTCCCATCCGGATTATAATGTTCTTCAATTCCATCAGGAGTTGTGTGATATCCTATTTTTTTAACTGGTTCTTGTGAATTTTGCTCAGGTTCTGGCTCAGGTTCTGGCGCTGATGGAGGTTTCTCTAAAAAATCTGGTTTACCAAGTCTTATGTCTATACCCGGAAGTATTGCAGGTTCAGGCGTATCAGATATTGCGGATTCATTGGTTTCCAGTGCAGGTTTTGACTCAGGAGTAAATTTTACCCAGTCTTTATCTGATATTTTTCTAAAAAAAACGAGTCGATCAAATCCAATTTCTTCTGCCAAAATTTTTGCCCATTTAGAAGAAAACATACGTTCATCAGTAGGAATAAATGTTTGTTCTTTTGTTTTTGGATCTTGAAATCCTATCCAACCACCATCAGAAAAGCTTTCAGAAAATTCATACGGACGCTGAGAACTAAGTTCACTTAAAGATCTAGTAATACCAATTACTTGATACCACCTCGCATCAATACCTTTTTTTAACAAAGTTTTTAGTAGTTCTGTGCGATCCAAGTTGCCTTGCTGCCATTTCTTAATTATCTCAAGAGGCTCGGTTGGCCCTGATTCCATTATGGTTGTATCTTCCGGTGGTTTTGATTCTGCCATATTGTATTTATACTATCATAGTTCCCAACTTTTTATACTAATTTTTTATTCAAAAACACTTCAATTATGCATCTCTTCACTTATTTTGTCAACTTTTGATTGGAATAGTTTTCCCCAGTAAGATTGACTTTTGTCACATTTTGGGCTACCCTAAAGGTATACTCAGTAGTAGAGAAATCTTGCTTCTGGGCGTAGTTCTGAAGAGAGGTATGGTGCAAGTTGACCGAATGCCAGAGGCGACAGTAACCATCGTGAGAACCTTTGTTTGCAGTACTTATTGGTCGTCCTGTGATTCTACCCTTATTTGCTTAGTCTTAATTTGGGTTTGAAAAGGAAATCTCGCGACATTTAGTTTGTTTTATAAAACCTAAATTAAAAATTCTAAGATCCTTTTTGGCCTTTTCTCTGTTGTTTGGGACCCTTTTTGTGCCTATGCGAGTAGCTGAAGCATGGTCTTTTCCTTTTGGTGATAAAGCTTATGCAGATATAGAAGCGAACACAAGTACAGCAAAACCTCTTCAGTCTGGTGGTGATAACTTGCAGACCATGGCGCTCCTCCAAGCAAATGTTTCTTATAATGCAACTGACGCAGCTAACGCAAATGCAAATGCAAATGCAAATACAAAGATTGTGGGCAATGCCTTGGTGTCTGCAACCGGACCCATGGGTGTCTCCGATGGAACAGATACAAACGATTCTTCCTCAGAAAATTCAAGCGTTTATGTCGTCAGAAAAGGAGATACTCTCGCAGCGATAGCTAAAATGTTTAACGTTTCCGTAAACACGATTCTCTGGGCGAATGATATGAAAAAAGGAGAAAAGCTCGTTGTGGATGATGTTCTCTTTATTTTACCCATTTCTGGCTTGGAACATACTGTTGCTAAAGGACAGACATTGCAAAGTATTGCCAAACTTTACAAGGTGGACATAAACGATATTGCTTTTTATAACGGCATTGCACAAAATGCCAAGCTCGCGGTGGGTGACAAACTTATGATTCCGGGGGGCGAAATGTTTGACGAAGGGGGTGATAAGCCGGCATCAAATCTTGGATCGGCTGTAGCCAAAGATAAAAATTATTATGACACCCATCCAATAAAAAATCTGGCCGGATATTTTATAAATCCTGTGCCCACCGGACGCAAAACTCAAGGTCTTCATGGCCCGGGAAATCGAGGCATAGACATTGGCGCGCCTAAAGGTACGCCGATTTATGCCTCCGCTTCTGGGACAGTGCTTATAGCCAGAGCGGGCTGGAACGGGGGTTATGGAAATATGGTGATTGTTCAACATCCCAATGGGACAAAAACTCTCTACGCGCATATGTCTAAACTTGGCTCCTACACCGGTGATCAAGTTTCTCAAGGTGAGATTATCGGTTATGTTGGTTCAACGGGGCGCTCTACCGGACCCCACATCCACTTTGAAGTTTTCAATGCCAGAAACCCAGGCGCCGATTGGTCTTGGGCGAACTAAAATTCTATTCAAGCAAAACTAGAATAGCCATTGATAAGATTCCCAAAAATACAGTTAAAATTTGGAAAATAGAATATTTTAATTCTTTTGTTTTTTGAAGTTCGGGAATTAAATCGGCCACGGCAATGTAAATAAATCCACCGGCGGCAATTGGTAAAATCCACAAAGAAAAAGTTTTTGCGACACTGCCAAAAATTAGAGCAAGAAAAACTCCAATTATAGCCGTAAGCGCTGAAAAGAAATTTAACCACAAGGCTCTTTTTTTCTCATAACCGGAATGAATAAGCACAGCAAAATCTCCTATTTCTTGCGGAATTTCATGAAAAACCACCGCCAGTGTCGTTGCAATTCCGATTGGAATACTTACCAAAAAACTTCCGCCGATAATTATTCCATCTAAAAAATTATGAAAACCGTCGGTAAAAAGTAACAACTTCCCTACCGGATGTATATCCAGTTCGTTGGTGTCTTCGCCGTGGTGATGCCAATGAAGAAACTTTTCTATGATAAAAAACAAAAGAATACCAATTATAATTAATAAACTTGCTAAAAGAGAATCAGAAGAATTTTTAAAAGCTTCGGGTATTAGATGAATAAATGCATCACCCAAAAGCGCGCCCACGGCTAAACTTATGAATAGACCAATATATTTTTTTATAGTTTCTTCTTTCAGTGAGAGTGAGAAAACTCCGATTAAAGAAACAAGACTGACCATAATAACGCTAACAAATGCATAAATATATATTATAATCATGTGCGGGATGGGGTAATCGAAACCCCGACCTCAGTTTGGAAAACTGACGTTTTACCACTAAACTAATCCCGCAAATCAAAAAACTGTCGGGCCGCTGGGAATTGGCTATTACATAGCCAGGTGCTTTTCTATTTCACTACGTTCAATATAGAAAAGCCTTTCGATATCCCAACGCAAGCAAATAAATTTGCTTGCTTCGTCCCATTCGGGCCGCTGGGAATTGAACCCAGTCTAAATGCTCCCAAAGCACTTGTACTACCGGTATACTACGGCCCGTTTACGCCAAAACTTCGGCGCTTGTCCGCCTATGGAGGAGGCAAGCCCACAACGCTTCAACGTTGATTTAATATATCATGGTTCTATGCTTTTCACCATGACCCTGAGCCTGTCGAATGGGTCACAAAATAATATCACTGACTACTTTTACCTTCGCTTTTTTATTTTTTATATCAAGAAATACGACCAATAAATCCACTTGCCATTCTTTTTCATCCGGTATTTTCTTGGATAAAAGATAGGTTTGAATTGTGCGGGATATTCTTTTCAATTTCCATGGGTGCATATTGTCTTCCGGACGATAATTATCGTTTGTTTCATCCGCCGTCGCTAAAGCTTTGGCGGACAAGCGATTAACGTCACTTAAGGTTTGACACGAAACACTTTTAACTTCAATAAAGTATAATTTATTGGCTTTTTCAGCTATTATATCTATTTCACCCCATTTTTTTGTATAGTTTCGATCCAATATTAAAAAACCATGTTTCACGAGAAACCTTTTTGCTATATTTTCTCCAATTTCTCCTGTTTTTTGTGTCTCTGATGTGAATACTTTAGGCATCCCAGTACTAAAATTTTAAATTATTATTAATAATGGTTATATATTTTACTCAAAAATTTAGTACGGGACAAGTTTTCTATAAGGTTTCACGAATAACATTACAATTTATGTTTCACGTGAAACATATAACTAAATTTTTGTGTCTTTTATAAAAATACCTTTATTTTCTAACATATTTTGGACAAAAATGATCCTAAAAGACAAATATTAATCGTGTCCTTTATGAACATTATTAACATAGTTATCCACATTTTTATTAAAATCCTTGCATAGTAAAGCTTTTAATAAAGGACACCATCTTTGTGCGGCCAGAGAGAATCGAACTCTCGTCTCATCCTTGGCAAGGACGTGTTCTACCACTAAACCATGACCGCGATTTAATTAAAATATAATTTGCAAAGTTCAAGCCACTTCATCATTTTTTTCTTTTTATTATAATATTTTATTCGAACTAATGCAATTATAAAATTAGCTTATAAAATAAGCACTATTTGCCATTTATTTTAAAATAGTATAAAATATATATTATTATTAATAATTTTGCACCCGTAGTGAAATGGATATCACAACAGTCTTCGGAACTGTCGTTGGGGGTTCGA
>ERZ1292632.288-Hain-H43-01um-R2-288-length-52525-cov-6_pt1 | contig 52525 bp, 54 predicted proteins | sample MGYA00564407_ERZ1292632 | MGnify/ENA primary metagenome ERZ1292632 (study PRJEB36523, sample SAMEA6512637) | groundwater metagenome | collected 2019-01-08 | study: AquaDiva: Metagenomics assemblies of 32 groundwater samples | reverse complement strand
AACATATTTTCTAAATTATTTTTCCGGTTCGACCCCAACTTCAACCGCGTTAAATCAAAAACTGAGCGCTTCCGGAATCAACCCGTCGAATATTTACGAAATAACCGTAGATCCCGCTTTGGCGAACAATGTCATTCTGAGAACCGGAACGAAAATTTTTTCACTAAATGTCGTTAACCGGGAAATTTCCCAATTAATCTCTTCCAGTTCGACAATAACAAAAATGGCCGTTTCCAAGTCCTGGATAGCCTGGTCGAGCTCAGATGCCAAGAACGAAAAATCAAAAGTATGGTTTTACGAGCGGGATTCGCGTTCTTTCCGGAACGCGTTCGAGCTGCCCGGAAAAACAGTGGGGCTTGGTTTCAGAAACGACGAAGGGCTGGGAATTCTTCAGGACGACGGCGGTTTCTATATCGGAAGCTCGAACGGAGGCTTGTCCGCGCAGGCAGGCCAGCACGAAAAAACCGCGAGTGACGCCAGAAATTTCGTTTTCTCGCCCGACGGCAGCATGGCAGCCGTACTGGAAAATCAGGCGGTGGAAATTTTTTCGCTAAACTCGGAAAATAATTATTGGCGATTCCGTCTTCCTGAAAACGAAAAAATATTGCGGCTGGAATGGTACGCCGACAAAAACCATCTTTTCGTTATCTATCCGCAAGAAACGAGATTTCTGGACCTTAACGACAAAAGTTTGGAGAATTTTCCGGTAATCGCGTCCGGAAATCAGGCCCATTACGACCCGCGGCAGAATATCTTTTACTTCATAAAAGATAACGAATTAAGAAAACTGGCTTTTCCCAAATAAAAGAAGCCGTCATATAAACGGCTTCTTTTATTTATATATCCGTATTCGCTAATTTTATCTCTTCTTCCACCCGTTCGACCCTTCGACTCGGCTCAGGGCAGGTAATCTCGGGGTGGAAAAAAAGTTGGAGTAAAATTATCGTTTTTTCCACTGAGGAGCGCGCCTCGCTTTCTTTAAACCGTATTTCTTGCGTTCAACCATTCTCGGGTCGCGCGTCAAAAACCCAAACGCCCTGAGTTTTCCCTTCAATTCCGAATCGAAAACAACCAATGCGCGGGCAAGGCCCAATCTTACGGCCTCTGCTTGCGCGTTAATTCCGCCGCCGGAAACTTTGACGCTGACGTTAAACTTATCCGAAATAGCCAGTTTGTCCAACGGGGAAGAAGCCATTTGCCCGAACAGCGGCGTATTGAAATACTCCCCGGCTTTCTTTCCGTTGACAACCACCGTTCCTCCGCCTTTGGTTATCCGGACGCGAGCAACCGCGGTTTTGCGCCTGCCTACGCCCTCGAAATATCTCTCGATTTTTTTGGGGGCTTGGGCGATTTCTTGTTTTTTGGTCATTTTTTATGATTCGACAAACACCAGTTTTTTCATGCGGCGACTATTTAAAAAATTTTTGGGAAGCATCCTCCGTACGGCTTCGCGGATAACCTGTTTCGGGTCTTTATTGAAAGCCTCTTCAAAACTTCGCTGTTTCAGGTGTCCTACGTAGCCCGTGTGACGATAATATTTTTTTTCTTTGAATTTCTTTCCGGTCAGGGTTATTTCCCGGTAATTTTTGAGGACGACTTTATCCGCGCCGACAAGCCGCGGTTCGTAATCAGGGGATTTTTTGCCCTGCAATATAACCGCGATTTCGGAAGCCAATCTGCCGAGTTTTTTGTTTTTCGCGTCGATAACGTGTTCCATTTGAAATGTTTTACCAGATTTACACGAATTCAATCAAAGCCACCCGTGTCCCGTCGCGCTTCCTGCTTTTGCCCGACTTTGTTATGCGGGTAAAACCGCCTTTTCTTTCTTTATAGCGTGGGCCTATGGTTTCCATAAGTTTTCCAACAATGTTTTTATCGTGCAAGCGCCGCAAAAGAAGACGGCGCGCGGCAAGGTCGCCTTTTTTGGCTATGGAAACCATTTTTTCCGCCAACGGACGAATCGCCTTCGCTCTTATTTCAGTAGTTTCAATTTTCTCGTCGCGCACCAAATTGCCGACAAGATTTCTGAGAAACGATTTTCTCCTGCCCGTTAAGCGGTGAAATTTTCTGCCCTTTTTGCGGTGATGCATAAGATTAGAAATTAGAATGTAGAATGTAGAATGTAGAAGTTTATAGTTAAACGGGATTTATTCCGCTACATTCTACTTACTACTTTCTACATTCTTTTTTGGGGAACGTCCTTTTTTCTTGGGAGTTTCTTCGTTTTCTTTTTCTTTCTTCGTATGCTTTGAAGATTTTGCGCCGGCCATTTCAAATTCCTGAACCTGAACGGCTGAAACTTTCTGGAAGTGGTCGTTAAGTATGTTCGCCGTTTTGTGGAGCGCGGAAGACGGACTGACAGTGCCGTCGGTTTCTATCTCGACTCGGAGACGGTTGTAATCGGTGTGTTCGCCGACGCGCATGTTTTCAATGGTGTAATTGACTTTCCTGACCGGCGAAAAAAACGCGTCGATTCCTATCAGGCCGACAGTCAGCTTTTTTTCCTTCCTCGACTCGACGGACGAATAACCCAAACCCTTCTCAACCGTAATTTCAATATCGAGCTCGGCGTTCTTGGAGGTCATGGAGGCAACGTGTTCGTCCGGATTGGCCACTTCCACGACGGAACTGGTTTTTATGTCCCCCGCCGTAACTTCTTTTTCGCCTTTTATCTTAAGGGTAAGTATTTGAGTCTCGTCGGTGTGCATTTTAAAGCGTATTCTTTTGAAATTAAGCGTTAAATCGACCAGGTCTTCTTTCAGGCCAGGCAGGGTGGAAAATTCATGCTGGGCGTTTTTTATTTTTATGTATGTTACCGCCGCCCCGGGAAGCGAAGAGAGTAGAGCCCTGCGAATGGCGTTGCCAATCGTAAGACCGTAACCGGAATAAAGGCCTTCTATTTCAAATATTCCCTTTTTTGCGTCTTCGGAAACCGTTTTTATTCCTATTGTTTCGCTTAGATAAGTGTAGTTCATGATTGACGAGAATCTAGAATCTAGAAAGTAGAATCTAGAAAATTTTTGTTTATTTTATTATTTATTAAACGATTCGACCAATAAATTTACTTCGACGGGAAGTTCCGCTTCCTTCGGCAACTCCAAAACCCTGCCCTCAAGTTTTTCTTTGTCGAGAAGCAACCAGGAGGGTTGTTCGTAGTTTTTGAGGTTTTCCTTCAGGTCTTTGAAGGTCGATTTGTTTTTTGATTCTTCCCTTACCCGGACAACATCGTTGACCTTTACTGAAAATCCCGGGGAGCGCACTCTCGTCTTATTCACAAAAACGTGCCCGTGTATTATGAGCTGTCTTGCGTGCGAACGAGAAGAAGCAAGGCCGAGCCTGAAGACAACATTGTCCAGGCGGCGTTCAACCAGTTCAATCAATTTTTCAACGTTCGAACCCTTGCTTCTTTGTGCCTCCTTGAAAATCCTTTTAAGGTTGCGTTCGTCGAGCCCGTAACTCAATTTGAATTTCTGTTTTTCTTTCAGCTGGAGTCCGAAATCGGAAAGCGATTTCCTTTTATGCTTTTGCCCATGCTGGCCCGGCCCGAAAGGACGCCTGACGAGCGCGCACTTGGGCGACTGGCATCTATAGCCCTTCAGATGAAGATGCTCGCCAAGCGAGCGTTCTTTTTTTTCTTTTGGTCCTTTCATAATTAAGTTTAGAATATGGAATCTTTAACAATAATCAAATTCTTCTGGCTTTGGGCGGACGAGGACCATTGTGCGGAATCGGCGTTCTGTCCCTAATAAGCGAAACGTTAAGCCCCCTGTTTATAAACGACCTGAGAGCCGAGTCTCTTCCGCTGCCGACTCCCCTGACAAAAACCTCCGCTTCGGTCATGCCCAAAGGAGCCATTTTTTCGGCGATAACGGAAACAATTTTGGAAGCCGCGAATGGGGTCGCCTTTTTGGGCCCGGAAAAACCGAGTGAACCAGCCGAAGCCCAGGCCAGCACGTTACCTTTCATGTCCGTAACCGTAATCATGGTGTTGTTGTAGGTCGCGTTTATATAAATCCTTCCTTTTTGAACGGCCTTGGATTTCTTGGAAACGCTTTTGGCGGAAGGTTCGGCCCCGCCGTCTTTTTTGGCCCCGTCAACCGGTTTTTGAACTACTTTTTTCTTTCCCATATCGGATTATTTCAGCTCAACTTTTCTCTTGCCGCTGCCGACTGTTTTTCTCACATTGCCCCTTACTGTCCTGGAATTGGTCTTGGTGCGTTGTCCTCGGACAGGCAAACGCCTCGCGTGCCTTGTTCCGCGATACGTTTGCAGTTCTTTCATGCTCTGTATGTTTTTTCTGACTATCTGGCGCAATTCTCCTTCTGTCTGATAATTTTTTTCTATCAATGTTTTAATCTTGTTTATTTCGTCCGAACTAAGTTCTTTAGTCCTCTTGTCCAGGCTTATTTTGGAAACTTCGAGTATGCGCCGGCTTCTCGACAAACCGATGCCATAAATGTAAGTCAAAGACGTTTCTATTCTTTTATTGTCCGGAATGTTTATTCCTAAAAGTCTCATGGTAATTTATTTAAAAATATTCTAGATTCTATTTGTTATCCTTGCCGCTGTTTGTGCTTGGGATTTTTACAAATGACGTAAAGGCGACCGCGCCGCTTGGTTATCTTGCAGCCCTTACATATTTTTTTTATTGAACTTCTGACCTTCATCCCGTTAAAGACAGGATGTGTTTTTCAACACATCCGTGATATGTAAATTAATTTTTTATTTTAACGACTTTGTGCGATTTATTCGGCAAGTGTTGTTTCTATTTCTAATTGTCTCTAACGGGATTCATTTTTTTATTCATCCTACGTTAAAAAAACAATTTCGCGCCTGTCTGCCGGCAGACGAACGGCGCGATTATTCCCGCCAACTATGCCGCTCAACTGCATAAATTCAGAGGCGGCGGACTATTCTTCCGCGGCGGCCGTCAGGACCCATCTCTACGATGACTCTGTTGCCCGGCATTATGCGAATATGGTTTATCCTCATTTTGCCGCTCAAGTGAGCCAGGACAGTTTCGGTTGCCCCGTCCAGACGAACGCGGAAAGTCGTTCCCGGAAGCGCCTCTTCCACCAAACCTTCGCGGCGCGAATCAAGGTCGTTACTCATCGTGAATATTGATTTTTCATCTATGGTGACTTGTCCTGAGCTTGCCTGCCCCGAGCGTAGTCGAAGGGTCGAAGGAGCCTGGTCGAACCATTCTAAACAATCTGAAACCGATGGCACAAATTATAAGCTGTCCGTCTATAAATTGTCAACCTTTGCGGCCAAAATGAAGTCGTTTTCCGACAATCCCCAAATAGCGTGCGTCCAAAGCTCGATTTCGACAAGATTGTAAAAAATATGGATGTCCGGGTGATGGCTTTCTTCTTCCGCAACGGCGGCGACTTTATTGACGAATTCCATCGCCTCCTTGAAGTCCTTAAACTTAAATTCTTTCTGGATTTTCTTGCCGCTTGCCCTGAGCGATTTATCCCGAGCCGCGTCGAGGGAAGTCGAAGGGTCTATGACCTCCCACCCCTTCTTAATCTGGCCAAGATACTCCCCTATCTCTTTTTCGCCGAGCGGCGGAACTCCGCCCTCACACGCAACGCATTTTTTATCGGATAGATTAATCATTTATATCGATGCTAATATACAAATTAATACCAATTATACGAATAATTTCAACTAATTGGTATCATTAGTAAATTAGTATATTGGTATCGATACTTTTTGCTTTTTTGTGCAACAATCATTAAAATGAAGGCGTAAATAATAGTTCTACGAAGCTCACTATAAATGGTGCCTATGGTGTAATGGCAGCACTAGACTCTGTGGCAGTCTCGGATCGGGTTCAAATCCCGATAGGCACCCCAATGTTTAATAACGCAGCTTCAATAGAAAAGCTTTCTCAAACTATCAAGGAAAAAGCCGGTAATAAAAAGTTGTTTGTAATTGCAATTTCGGGCTTTGGAGGGGCGGGGAAAAGTACAGTAGCATTGGAACTTGCAAAAGCCATTGGAAATTCAAATTTAGTAGAACTGGATGATTTTATTTTAAATAGATTATCCAAGCGTTCTGCGGATTGGGATGGTTTTGACTGGGGTAGGCTTATAAGCCAGGTTTTAGAGCCGATTCGTAACGGCGAAAAAAATATAGAATATGATATTTACGATTGGGGAAATAATAAGCTTGGAAGAAAAAATAAAATTAAGGTTTCAAAATATGTAATCTTAGAAGGTGTAGGATTAATTCAAGAAAAACTAAATAAATTTTTTGACTATAAAATATGGGTGAACGTTCAGCCTGAAATTGCTAAAGAAAGAGGAAGAAAACGGGATAAGGGAATGGGTGCCGACCATGATACATTTTGGGATGATAAATGGTCTCTTAACGACAAAGATTATTTTGAAAAGCATAATCCTATGAGTTATGCTGATTACATAATTCCCAACATATGAAAGACAAAATTCTTGAAAAATTAATCAAAAGAGAAATCAAACGGCAGGAAGAGACGCTTGACCTGATACCTTCCGAAAATGTAGTTTCAAAAGACGTATTAAGAGCGCTCGGCTCGGAACTGACAAATAAATATTCCGAGGGTTATCCGGGAAAAAGATATTACGCGGGAAATTCCATAATTGATGAAATTGAAACTCTGGCGCAGGAACGGGCCAGAAAAGTTTTCCGCCTCGGCAAGAACTGGCATGTAAACGTCCAGCCCTATTCCGGCTCCCCCGCCAATCAGGCCGTCTACTACGCGCTTTTAAAACCCGGTGACAAGATAATGGGAATGAGTCTACCGTTCGGCGGGCATCTGACTCACGGCTGGAAAGTAAATTTCTCCGCAAGATTTTATAAATCTGTTCAATACGAACTCGGGCGCGACGGACTGATTGATTACAATGCCGTAAGGAAACTTGCCAAAAAGGAACGCCCGCAAATCATAGTCGCCGGCGCCACCGCCTATCCCCGCACTTTTGATTTCCAAAAATTCGGCAAAATCGCCAATGAAGTCGGTGCCTATTTCCTTGCCGATATTTCGCACATCGCCGGATTGATAGCCGCCGGCGCGCATCCGTCGCCATTTCCTTACGCAGACGTTGTCATGACAACCACGCACAAAACCCTCCGCGGACCACGCGGTGCGATGATATTCGCGAATAAAAAATCAAAAATAGCCGAGCTTAAAAAACTGGATATCGCTTCGGCCATAGACAAAGCGGTTTTCCCCGGCCTTCAAGGCGGCCCGCATAACCACCAGACGGCCGCCATAGCCGCGGCTCTTTTTGAAGCGTCAAAACCGGCATTCAAAAAATACGGTCGGCAAATTGTCCGCAACGCGAAAACGCTGGCGCGCGAATTGATTAAGCGCGGCTTTGAATTAGTAAGTGGCGGCACCGACAATCATTTAATACTCATAGACCTTACAAACCTTGGGATTTCCGGACGCGAAGCCCAGGACCGCCTTGAGGAATCTGGCGTCATCGTCAATCGGAACACGATTCCATTCGACACGCGTTCGCCATTTGACCCTTCGGGAATCCGCATCGGCACGCCGACTCTTGCGAGCCGCGGAATGAAAGAAAAACAAATGGAAGAGGTCGCCGAAATAATGAAAGAGATTCTGGTCAACGGCAAAAACATGAAACCGCGCGTCAAAAAGCTATGCCGCCGCTTCCCTATTCCCTCGTCGTTCTAATTTTTAATGTTCGATTGATTTCTGATGCCTGATAATTATTATTAAATACTTTATTTTGACATTGTTCCCTTTTTAGCTACAATCGTTAGAGAGGTAGAAGTAATTACTAAAATAAAAAAGCCGCCGAGAAATGCTAAGCTCTTTTCGATCATCGGGAGCGATGTCCCGGCGTATACCTAAATTAGGGTATGCACGCGGCTTACTTGGCGGGGTCTTAGCATTATCTCCAGAACTACCAGACGCGAATTCACGCAGCCTGTTTGTTTATCCCAGAGTGAACACGAGAGCTTGACCAGTATGCCCTCGCCGCTAATATTGAGTATATATCCATAAATAATTAAAGTAAAATAAATCAATGCCGATAAATTTTCGCTCAAAAATTGACCAAAAACTTCTCGGGTATTATTTCGCCAATCCCGGCGCCGAACATTACTTGCGCGAACTTTCGAGAATTCTTTCTTTTAACGCGTCTTTCCTGTCGCGAGAACTTAAGGCGCTTACCGCCAACGGTATTTTTATTTCATCCAAGCGCGGCCGTGAAAAATATTTTCGCCTTAACCGAAAACATCCTCTCTACAACGAAATCAGGGCCATAATTAAATCAATGAAATCATAAAAGAAACAATAAAATCAGCATTGTAGCTAAAAAGGGAACAAGTATTGAGAAGGATAAATAACACAATATTAGAAATATAACCAAGCATGAGTATAACCAAGAAAAATATAATCAAAATGGGACACATTTCCGATTGTATCTAAAAAGGGAACAATCGGAAATGGGAAAATTGGGTAAATAATTAAATAAAGAATAAGATAAAAAATTGTTAAAAAAATGACTATCATCAACGGGAGAAAAATCGCGCAGGAAATTATTGAGGATTTAAAATCACGACCGAAACCGGAAAAATTCATGGCTGCCGTTCTTATCGGCAACGACGAGATTTCGGCGAATTTCATAAAACAGAAAGAAAAAACCGCAAAAGAGCTCGGCGTCGATTTCCGGCTTTATAATTTCACGGAAGGATTGAATAACGATGAACTCCGCGAAGAAGTGCGTAAAATCGCGGAACACAAAACCTGCGGCGGTGTCATCGTCCAGCTTCCCCTTCCGGAACAGATAAATAAGCACTATATTCTTAACGTCATTCCGCGCGAAAAAGACGTTGATGTGCTCGGCGAACGCGCGCTCGGAGCTTTTTATACGTGGCGGAATCCGGTTCTTCCTCCGGCCGTCGGAACGGTTGAAAAAATCCTTTCAACTTTAGACCTTGAACTTTCAACTTTAAGCGTCGCCGTGGTTGGCCTCGGTTTCCTTATAGGTAAACCTGTAAGCGTCTGGCTTATGGACAAGGCAAAAGAAATAATACTTCTGGACAAGTTCAACGACCTGTCGGTTATCAAAAACGCGGATATCGTTATTTCCGGAGTCGGCAAAGCGTGGCTCATCAAACCGGAAATGCTGAAAACCGGAGCCAGCGTTATTGATTTCGGCTATTCCATCCAAAACGGAAAAATATCCAGTGATTTGGACGCTTCCGGAGATTTATCCAAATTGTCTTTTTACACTCCGACACCTGGCGGAACAGGGCCTATTTTAGTGGCAAAGCTGTTCGAGAATTTTTATACGCTCAACGGGGAAAAATAAAATATTGCTACCTCGGTAAAGCAGACAAATTTTTCTTTGGCGACAAGTTCTTAATTCAAAAATTTAAATGAAGCAAGTATGTCAGTTGTTATTTCTCGATGTTTATCAAAATCAGGATCATTTGGGTTGGCACCATCATAACATAGGTCGTAAACAAATTTATTTTTAATCACTTGAATGCACTCACGAGTATGATCAAAGCCAAAGATACTAATTTTATATGCGGTAAGTCCGTTAAAGGTGATTTGTTCCTCGCCTCGTTGCAGGTCGCGAGCAGAGAGACAGGGAGATTCCGGATTTTCTTTTCTGCATTGCACTTGTTCAGCATCACTTTTTTGGAGTTGTGCTTCTCGCCATTGTTTTATGGAAAGATTTTCGGAGTTGGGCAAAACTCTTACGGCAAAATCAGCCTGCCAAACCCCATATTCTTTTTCCAAAAAAGTGACTTTATGCAGTTCATCTCCTTGGAGAACGTTGCCCGCCCACGTCGATTGCTTTGGCACTCCTTTTATCGTCGCTTCAATCGCTTCCCAAGTTTTTGGGTATTCAACACGAAAACCATATGTCACATTTTGATAAATGCTCATGTTTTGATTTTGAGGGATTTGCCCTTGAGGCGGAGTAGATGTTGGTTGAGTGATTGTATTTGTCGGGGAGGGAGCTTGCTCTGGTCCTCGCGTAGTAGGCAAAGTTTGATTGTTTCGCAAAACAAAATAGCCAATTCCACCTACAATAATAATGACGCCTATCAAAATCAAAACTATATTTACAAAACCTCTTTGGTTCATAGGATTAAAAAATTTTCTTCCCCCAAAATTATACCACGACAGCCTCGCAGTTGCGGGTGTAGGAATTCGTAACGTACCCTCGGAGGGAATCGAACCCCCATCAAGACCTTAGAAGAGTCCTGCTTTGTCCATTAAGCTACGAGGGCATACTTCGGATATCGCCCCGCCGATGGCGGGGCACTGAATTTTCCGACCAATCGCTGCGCTCTTGGGGAAAATTCGTGTCGGGCTGCTGGGAATTGAACCCAGTCTACATACTCCCAAAGTATGCGTACTACCGGTATACGACAGCCCGCCTTCGCTCACCTGTGCGAACTATGGCGGGCAAGCCCGCTTAAATTCACACAAACGAACCAAAGTGTATCTTTAAATTATCGCGAAAATAGATTAAAATCAACTTTGTTTTCATAATGAAACTTATTTGCCTAAATGTCTGGGGTGGGAGAGTATACGAACCGCTTATGAAATTTGTCCGCGGACAAGCCGATTCCACGGACATTTTTTGTTTTCAGGAAGTTTTCAGGTCGTCTAGAAAAGACATTGAAACCAGCCGAAAAAACCAGAATTAACATTCTCGACGAAATAACAAATGCATTGCCTGATTTCAATAGCGTCTTCCATCCTGTCAGCAACGGCTTTGATGTCGAAGGTCCTGTCGATTTTGAACTGGAAACTGGTCAGGCGGAGTTTGTCAAAAAACAGATTCCAATCGTCTCGTCGGGAGAAATACCGATAAGTTCTGGGAAGAAGGATATTTATCCGGCAGAAAATAAATTCTATCCCAGCAATTTCGGCTATTTAAGAATACCTTATAAAAACAATGTAATTGCCGTTATAAACGTGCACGGCCTGACTTTTCGCCCCGATGACAAGCTTGACACGCCAGAACGACTGGAACAGTCGCGATTAATAAAAGAATTCGCCACTAAAGAAAACGGCCCTGTCATAATTTGCGGCGATTTCAACGTATTTCCTCAAACTCAAAGTATCATCATGTTTGAAGATAAATTCGTGAATCTTATAAAAAAATATGGCGTCTCGACAACGCGAAGCAAAATTTCGCCGTGGCACGGGACTCCGAGAGAATTAAAATTTTCCGATTATACTTTCGTTTCCCCGGAAATTGAAGTTTTAGGGTTTAGCGCGCCGGATATCGAAATTTCCGACCACTTGCCGCTTGTAATTGAATTCCGTTAAGATAACGTAAGAGCGCGATTAGCTTCCGCCAGAGGCGGACAGGCAGTGGCAGTAGAGCGTAAGTTTATTTCCGATTTGTCTAAAAATTCAAGCTCGCGTAGAATTTTTATGCACAAATCGCAATCCCGCACAAAGTGGGCGGCTAGCTCAGCTGGTTAGAGCGCTTCGTTTACACCGAAGAGGTCATAGGTTCGAATCCTATGCCGCCCACTTTGTGCGGGGCACCGAGAAAATTACGCAAGACTAGATATAATGGACATTCTTTCACATGGTCTTTGGGCCGGAGCGGCAGCAAAAGCCCTTCGACAAGCTCAGGGTAAAGAATCTAAAAGGAAGCTTAACGTCTGGCTGACGGCTTTTTGGGGCGTTTTCCCGGATTTATTCGCCTTCACAATTCCATTCGTCTGGCTTTTTGGGAATCTGCTTTCGGGCAACGTTAACTTTTCGGATATACATCCGCCGACAGGAGACGAACCTGAAAGGAAACTTCTTTTTGGCAACGGCGACACGCGACAGGCCGAATCATCGATTTCTTATCTGACCGCGTCGCTTTACAACATTTCGCACAGCATGGTCGTTTTCTTCGTCGTTATAGCGCTTGTAATTATTTTCAGAAAATTTTTCCTTAAAAAAAATCGAATTCCCTGGGAAATGGGCGGGTGGTTCCTCCATATAGCTCTCGACGTTCCGACGCATTCCTACGCGTTTTACCCGACTCCCGTTTTTTGGCCAATCGCAGGATGGAAGTTCCAGGGATATGCTTGGGCAAATCCCCTGTTCATAGTCGTAAACTACACTGCTCTAATAATCGCTTATTCAGCGATACGATATTTCAAAAAAAGAACGTTGCCAAAGAATAAATTGGATGCAACAACCTAAAAGCGTTATGAGCCGGAGAGAGGAGTCGAACCTCCAACCTCTGCTTTACGAAAGCATTGCTCTGCCATTGAGCTACTCCGGCATCCGGCAAAAGAATTGTAAACGATTTTCTCTTCTAAGCAAATTATCCCTGCTCAGGCATAAAAAAAATTATATGGTTTATCTTTTTGTTGTACGGGTTATAATTTTTATAATCCGCTTAAAATAATGATAACAATATTTTTGATACATAGATTTATAACTTCGCTTGTTTTTACGGCTGTGGTCGAAACGGCAATTTTATTACTGATTTTTAAGTTTATTTGGAAAAAACCGGCGCTGGATTATAAATCGATAATATTCGCGGGGTTATTCGCTTCTTTTGCAACCATTCCGTACGTCTGGTTCGTCTTCCCCTACGCTTACAATTGGTCTCCGGATGCGTCTCTGGTATTTAGCGAGTTGTTTGCTTTCGCCGTCGAAGCGATTTTCTACCGGCTTTTTCTTAAAATAAGCTGGAGAACCGCGTTTGTCGCGTCTTTCTGCGGCAACGCTGCTTCATATTTTGGAGGCCCGTTTCTGCGTTCTTACGGCATTTGGATTTATTGGTAGCCGCGCCGAAATTTATACGAATAATTGACAATCAAAACTGGCGGAGTGCGTGGGTTTATAACCGGTTCTGGCAAGTCGTTGCAACGTTCTTGGCAGTGAATCATTCGAGGCCTGTATGTCGCTCGTTTATTTTAGTAAAAATTTAAGAAGCGCCATTCTTATAAGTAGTCCGTAGCGCGCTTGTTTAAAATAGGCCGCTTTGGGCGAAGAATCTACTTCAACCGCTATTTCGTCCACTCGCGGAAGAGGATGCATAATAATCGCATTCGATTTCATTTTCTCGACCTCTTTAAGCGTAAGAATATACTGCCCCTTGAATTTTTTGTATTCTCGAACATTTTTAAATCTCTCCTTTTGAATTCTTGTCTGATAAAGAACATCAATATTTTTTAGGATCGAATCCCATTGCTCTAGCTCTTTATAAGAGATGGCATGTCTGTTTAAATAATCTTTTATGTCTCTGCTTATTTTGAGCCCTCGCGGCGATATAAAAAAGATTCGCACATTATGATATTTGCCAAGTAAGTAGGCCAATGATCGCACCGTCCTTCCATTTTTTAGATCACCCACAAAAGCGATTTTTATCCCGTCGATTTTTCCAAGCTCTTTTCGGATTGTGTAAATATCAAGGAGGGCCTGTGTGGGGTGTTGGCCAGTTCCGTCCCCGGCGTTAATGATGGGAATTTCGGACACCGTAGCAGCTCTTTCCGAAGCGCCTTTCTCGTAGTGTCGGAGTACAATGACGTCGGCATAGTTATTGATAACTCGTATTGTATCCTCCAATGTTTCTCCTTTCGCTGCCGAGGAAAATTCTTTAGCATTTTCAGTTGTGATAACATCTCCCCCAAGTCGCAACATTGCTGATTCAAACGAAAACCGGGTTCTGGTACTCGGTTCATAAAAAAGCGATGCCATTATTTTCCCTTTCAATGATGAATCTTTCTTTTTCTCTAAACTGTCTGCAAGGTAAAAAATATTTTCTATGGTTTTTCGATCGAATTGCTGTGATTCGATAATGTGTCTCATTAGTGTTTTATTATAGCTGCTCTGCGAAAACTTGGGTATTGATGTAGATGTATTTAGGTCGCCCTGCCACCGCAGGCCGGAATGTTTCTCGAACCGATCCTCTAACTGGCGGGACACTCGGGTTAAGTGTCCACCGTGCGCAAGCAGTATAAGGATTTATTGAGGGTCTGAAAAAATTGAAATTTTAGGCATGTGGGTTGGGCTGTTGTAAAAGCAAATCGCTATAGGAGACAGATATAAGGTCATTTTCTGAAATATCGAATGATTTTATGTAGTTATTACACTGCTCTAAAAGTTTTTCTTTTCCTATATTTCCATCACTATCAATGGCTTCGATTTCCATAAAAGTTCCTAGATCTTTGACTGTATCAATATGGAACTTTACATTTTCAATAAAATAAATCTCCCTCTTCTTATCAACTATTACCAAAACTCCCAAAGCCTGAGTAAGGATGTCCTTTAGTGAGGATTTTGGGGGCGTTTTGAAGAGATTAACCTTAGATTGTTTTGGCCCTTCTTTATTTTCTCTCTCATAGAAAATTAAATAATTTTCAATATTACCCTCTCGTAGCTTCAATCTTCCAGCCCCAACTTTAAAATATGTATCTACTTGATGGTCTATACCCCTAAAACCCGCCTTCCTAGATTTAAGAAAGTTGCGAACTTTTTCGTGATTATCACACCTTGCTTTAATCTCAATATTGATATGTGCCATATGCTGGTGGGTCTGCCGATAAAACTTTTTTCTGGCGGTGGGGGTGAGATTCTTCCCGCCGCGGCGGGAGAACTCTCATTGATGTTTTTCCCGCACAAAGCGGAGGCGGAAGGATTCGAACCTTCGATGCCGGTTAAGGCATAACGGTTTTCAAGACCGTCCGTTTAAACCACTCACGCACGCCTCCGCTCTGTGCGGGATTGCGATTTGTAACTTCGCTCCGCTCAGACAAATCGGGAACAAGACCGTCTCCTTAAACCACTCGGACACCCCACCCTGCCTGCCGCAGACAGGCCTGTGGACCGTAGCGGATTTGAACCGCTGACCTCCTCGTTGCAAACGAGGCGCTCTACCAACTGAGCTAACGGCCCATTCTAAACTTTATGCAACCAGGGAAATTCTAGATCGGCGACTACTTTTTCCAATATATCCTTTCTCTTGTATTGCTTAAGACGATACTCTGATTTCCTAGCTTCACTTAAATTAGCACAAGGCAAAAAAGCTAACAACTTAAATGGTCGGTAATTTTTAGTTGCGGCGACCCAGCCGGAATTATGACACTTCAATCTGTTTTCCATGTCGTCTGTGCTGCCAGTGTAATATCTGCCATTTTTATTGCTTTGTAAAATATAAACGCCTGGTTTTTTCATTTGCGCTCTACTCCGACCGCAACTGAGCTCCGACCGCAACTGAGCTCCGACCGCAGTCGGAGTCCGACAGCGGTCGGACTAACGGCCCATCTCAAACTACTTCCCCATTCTCCGTTCGGTCTTGCCGTAATTCTCCAACGCTTTCTTGAATTCCGCAACAGAGAAGTCCGGATAAAGGGTTTCCGTAAAATAAAGCTGGCTGTTGGCTATGTCCCACATCATCATGCCGCTTGACAAGTGTGGTTCGCCGCCCATCCTGATTACCAAATCCACCGGCGGCAAATCTTTAGTCCAAAGATTATTTTTTATCAAATTCCCGTCGATTTTCAGCTTTTTATTTTTTGATTTCAGCGCCGAAATTTTATTTACCGCTTGTGTCATTTCGTCCGTCCCGCTATAAGCCATCAGGACAGTAAGCCGGCGCTTGTCATATTTTTTTGTTTTATCAATGGCCGATTGTATCGCTTTTTTGGTGGCTTCAGGGAACAGTTCTTTCCATCTGCCAAGAACATTTACTCTAACTTCGTTTTCAGGAATTTCTTTCCTGTTATTGGCGAGCTTTTTAGAGTAGGTTTCGAATATTTTCATGAGAAACTTCACTTCTGCCGGAGTCCTTTTTGTAACATTATCAACCGAACAGCCCCAAATGGTAAGATTTTCTATTCCTAAATTCAGCGCGGCCTTGAGCAATTTTTCCGTGTTCTTAGCTCCCTCGCGGTGGCCGAAAAACGGCGGCAGGCCTTTTTTCTTGGCCCACCGCCTGTTTCCGTCAGGAATGAGAACTATATGTTTGGGCAGATTACTCATTTTATGCGAAGTGTGCCGCGGGGGTGAATCGAACACCCGACGCCTACCTCTTCAGGGTAGCGCTCTACCACTGAGCTACCGCGGCCTTGAAAGCGGGTTAATTCAAAATAAGTTTGAAAAAATTTTAGCGATAAATTATAATATATCCTACAAAACGCCGCGTTGCAAGAAAAACAGGGCCTATAGTATAGCGGTAGAACAGTTCCATGGCATGGAACAGGTCGGGGTTCGACTCCCCGTAGGTCCACAAACTTCCGATAGATGCCCTCGTAGTTCAATGGATAGAGCAATCTTATCCTTGTAAAGGGTATATTATTTGATATAATAATATACGTGAAGAGCTTGAATACCAAAATAATTTCCCAAATAAGAAGCTTGAGAAGAAGAGGGTTTAGTATCCCCGAGATCAGCAAACATCTCAACCGTCCTAAATCTACGGTTTCCAGATATGTAAAAGGTGTTACAATCTCTCCTCTGCATTACGAACGGTGGTTGAATCGTCGCAATGCAAGCAAAATAATTTCCGAAAATAATTGGATTATTGCTTAAAGAATTTTTCGCAATGAAAAAGCGTATAGCAGGATTGATTTGGCATACCCCTCGTAGTTCAATGGATAGAATGGCTCACTCCTAACGAGCTGATGTAGGTTCGATTCCTACCGGGGGGACACTCAATTTTTTTTTAGCGAATTATAAGCTTAGAAAAATGAGTGTCCCGACCGCGGTCGGAGCAAAAGAAAATCTAAAGCTTTTCGTTATTGTGAATCGCTAAGATTTTCTAACGGAGGAGTGGCTGAGTGGCCGAAGGCGCCGCACTCGAAATGCGGTATGCTTGAAAGGGCATCGTGAGTTCGAATCTCACCTCCTCCGCGCTGGATGGAAAAACAGAAATCCTCTACCCTACGCATCAGAAATTCTTAGCGCAAAGCGTTTTAGAATTTCGATGCTCCGTATTGAGTGAAACGAACATCGGAGCAAAACAAAAAGTGCGGCCTTGTGTCGCATTTTTTGTTTTCTATGGAAGACAGGATTCGAACCGAGGGTACCTAAAAACAAGAAGCAAAGCGACGAGGGATAACAAAATTATATTTTCTCCAAAGAAAGATTTTTGGACGAGGAACGAAATTTAAGTTTTTTGGAAAGAAGCAACGCAAGCTCGTAACTCCCGAAAAGAATTCCCGAATAAACCAAGTCTCCAACAAACATATTCTTGAAGAACGGCAGAGCCATCGCATAAGATTGCAACAATCCAGCAAAGGAATGTTCGTACATCACGCCGAATTGCCAAACCGCCCAGTTCGTAAATATGAAGAAAAACACGGAAGAAGATATTGCGCCCAAAGCAACGCTAATAACCGTTTTATGCCTGCGGACAAGAACGCCGATAATGCCGGCCACCGCGAATCCGGCGTAAACCGAAAGCATTATCCGCCAGTCGTAAAACCCGATGAATAAATCGGAGATGAACATCGTCGCCAAAACTATAAAAAGCGAATATCGAATTCCAAAATAAACAGACGTAAAGAGAGCTATGGCCGTAATCGGAGTCATATTCCAGGCATGCGGAAGGAAACGGCTGGCAACTCCAGCGGTAATCAGCAAAACGACTACAAAAATGGAAAATTTTCTGGACATATTATTTTACACTTGACAGCGAGCCGACAAGTTAAAATTTATTTTTACTTTATTAATCCAATAATAGATAAAAATTTGGAAATAATCAAACCGCCTATGTTCGCCATAAAATTCAGCAAATTATGACCGAAAGCGGCAATGTTCGCAAATCCGGATGTTCCCGTTTTCTGGGGCTGCGGAGACGGCTCAAGAGTTAAAACTGGATTATTTTCCGACAATTTATCCAAAAAACCTTCGCCGGGAGAAGAAATCTTGGTTGAAACTTCTGTTAAAGAAAGAGTGTTTTTAACGGCAGTACTTCGAGGAACGGCATTTTTTGCGCCGGAAGCCGTTGACGTTGTGATGGACAACGTCGAGGTCGAAACAATAATATAAGCGTCTGTTTCTGGAGACGACGTTGCCTTAGTAATAGAAGGCACTGTTGAGGTTGTCTGACTTTGCGAATTTCCTCCGGAAGAACCCGGAACGGAAACAACCGTAGTTGTTCCCGCGGCAGGCCTCGTAAAGGAATGAAGCAAATCTCCCCAGGATTTATTGAGTGTTGCCGGAATCGCATACGAGGTCGCCCATATTCGGGAATTCAAATCTGTTGAAGTCGGCTCTATGCCGCCGTCGCCCGCCTGCAAAGCGAAAAGATAATCATTCGGCGTATTATTGTTTTTTGTCCAATTGGATTCCGATTCGCGGAGCGCGGAGATTGCCTGAAGCGCCCAGCTTGTGGAAAAACTTGTTCCGAATCCCCCGTCCGAACTCTGGTGGGCGGCGAGATATGCGCGGGAGCTTATTATAGCTTGGGAAACGCCGCTGATTCCGGAATTAAGCGAAAGCGCCTGGATGCCGGCCGCGGTCAAGTCAATGCTTCCTTCCCACGAACCATCGTCCAATTGTTTACTCAAAACAAACGAAATAATTTTTTGGATAATCGGTTCGTCGCTGGCGTAACCGGCTTTGATAAGCGGAAATAAAGAAAATATGTCGTCGTTTACCAGGTTGAAATCGCCGATTTGGGTTCCGTCGAATTTATCAACAATTTTTTGGATATAGTTTACCGGCGTATCCGTATAAGGATTTATTCCCAAAGCCATAAGCGCCATTGCGTGCCTTTCGTAATCCGTTGCCGTCGACATGCCGTCGTTAGCCGATTTTAAATACGCCGCGATTTTTGCCGTGGAACTTCCCGAATTCGCGCTCGCGGCCAGAGCTATGGCCGCCCAATCCGTGTAAAGAAGCGGGCCGAATGAACCGTTATCAAGCTGATGACCTGAAAGAAACTGGACGGCCTTGGCGATGTCAATCGCATGATGTATGGCGCCTCCTCCACCGCCGCCGCCCACGGATATAACCGGGGTTTGGGAAATATAAGTAACGGCAATATCCGTCGACGGAAAATAGAAATCCTCCCGTATGCCTACCTGGTACGTGCCTGTGGCATTAAGGGTGAATGTCGCCTGTCCGTTCGCGTCCGAAGTGGATGTAGCGATTTCAATGGGGGTCCATGGATTTACTGGATCTGGCTGCGTGACGCCAATAGTGAGTCCGGGCGTTGGAACATATATATTACTGGAAGGCGCATAGGTTTCCGCCGTTGCGGTCACGGACGAGTCGATTGTTATGCTTGAAGACGAAAGAGAAACTCGCCGCGGGTAGCCATAAAAGAAGAACACGTCTTCGCCTCCCAAAAGATTATACGCATCCGCTCCGACACCGGGAACCGCGCCGTTCACGGCATATTGCCAGTTGTCACACAGTGGGCCAGAAAGAGTGATGCATTTAACATAGAATGCGCCGAATGAGTCAAAATATTGCAGGTTTGAAATGTCGAATGCGTTCGATGCCTGATCGGCGAGAGCGAGTACCGCAAGCGGCGTCGCGCCGGAGATATCGTGCGTCGAACCGTCCGTTGCGGCGATGGACGTGGTGGCCATGAAAATAGTCACTATCCCTTGATAAGCAAGGTCTGCGCCGCTTCTGACGCGCATGGTCACTTCGTCGGGCGCGAGCGAACGCACCGTCAGCGGCGTGGTTGTCAAGTAATAATCGGATGCAAGCCCGACGTTGTAAGTTCCGGTCGCGTTAAGCGTCAGAATCGCCGCGCCATCGGCGCCGCTTGTTGTTGTGGTGGCGACAATGGGATTCCACGGATCGTCGTGGTTCGGCATTGTCGCGCCGACCGTCTCGCCGACAAGGGGCGACCAAGAATCGTCGGTGTAATTATACGACTCGACGCGCGCGACGACAGGAATTGTCGGAACAGTTTCTGTTGCCGAGAGTAGAACGCGGCGCCGCGACCCGAAATAAAGATATACGGCATCCCCGTCGCGCAGTATGTACTGAGCCATTCCCGATGATGGGTATGTGTTGTTGACGACATACTGCCAGTTATCGCAAAGCTCTGTGCCTGCCGTTATACACTTGAGATAAAACGAGGCAAATGAGCCGTAGTACCGAAGGTCCGATATGGAGAATTCCGGCTGGGCCGCGTCCGCCGAAACCAGCGCGGCAAGTACGCTCGCGGCGTACGCATCGGCGGCGGTGCCGTCCGTAGCCGTAATCGTTGTCGTTGCGACATCGGAGTCCGGCACGCTAACCGGGCCGGTCCAGATTATAAAACCGCCGTCGCGGAGAGTCAGCGTTACGGCGCGAACCGTAGTCGTAGCATCGGTTATCGTAGACGTAGAAGTTAAGTCAGTCGAACTGGTTGTCGACATAGAGGTGTCGATTGGCGTAGTCGAACTCGAATCATCCGCCGAAACATCTGCATTGAACGATATAAAAACAGAAAAGAAAATAACGGAAAAAACTAATAATTTTGAAAAACGTTTCGATGTCATCTTAAATTTTCATTGTTTTTCATACCTCCATTCGACCGCGTCCCCCGGCTGAAGCTTGTATTGCGACGCGCCGACATTCGAATATTTGCCGTTGACGTAGAGAGTCCAATAGGCGCCGCCGGCGTTGGGCCGACCATTTATTTCCTGAACGAAATATCCGAGCCCCGAATAATATCGGCTTTTAAAAGCGAAATCTGTGGTTGAAGCAAGCTCCGTCATTAGGTCGTACGCCGTTGAATCAGCGGGAATATCAAAAGAACGCGAAAATTCCCCCGCCGTAAATGAAACTTTTATTTTTTGGTCATCGGATGAGCTCACGGCAGAACTATTGTCAGGCTGAATGACTGTATTATCCGGAGCCGATTTTGCCGGCGATTGAACCTTCAGCTTTTCCGGCAAATCAATTTGCGGTGAATTCTCGACAATATCGTCTGTTTTATTTTGCGTTGATTCTGTCGGAGAAGTCCGGTTCAAAAACGCTTTGTCCCCGATTAGAACGAATAAAATGCCGAAAACGGCGCAAGCGGAAATTAAAATTACAGATATTTTTTTGCTCATAAAAATAAAAAACTTCCGCGCCGAGCGGAAGTGAAATATCATCGATATCCAATAAGCCGAAACGGCCTACTTCCTGCTCGGGAATTTTATGTTATTTGACGATCGGACTTGTTCCCTCTCCTTCGATAAACTCAGGATCGGGACATTACCGCTACGGCATAGTGGAGGAATCAAACCTCACTTCCTGTCTACGGTTGACTCGGGCTTTCGCCCGACAAATAACAGCAAGACCAGTATATAGCCGGATAAACTCGTGTCAATAATGGCGGTTGTGGATAAAAATTTTTAAAAAAACCCGCAACGGCGGGGTTTTTAGTTATTCATTATTTTCGTGCCTTCTGTGCCTGAACCAGGCGCCGCGTTCCGTCTTTGCGGCATAGTAAAGAGACATCAGGAAAATAAACGCCAGAAGCTGGTTTGTCCAGAAATACCATATTTCTCTCTGATAAAAGTCGAATGCGGAAATGGCCTCGGACTCGAAAAAGAATATGGCATAAATCGAAATGGCTACGTTAAATATTACCACCCAGCGGTGCCTCGGATTGGTAAACCCGGCCACAAGGCCCAAAAAAATCATCGCCATAATGTAATAGGAAACCGGGACGCTGATAAAATCCTTGAAAAACGGCAAAGTGACAAGCATTATCAGCGCGCCGGCAACAAAAAGTTTTCTAACGTTGTCGCCGTAATAGTGTTGGGGATGCGTGGCCCTTTTTCCGTGCCTGTTTTCTTGTTCCGAATCAGAGATGTCGCCGTCAAAATCGTTCATGTTTTAATTATAACAATTTTTCTAATCGGAGAGCCAGCCGCCGTCTATGTAAAAAGTCGCGCCGGTGGTATAGCTCGCCTCGTCGGAAGCCAAAAAAACCACGGCGGCGGAAACTTCTTCGGGTCTGCCCATTCTTTTAAGAACGATGCGGTTGAGAAAAACATCCATTTCTTCTTTCGGTATCTGCGCCGCATTTACCATAGGCGTGTCAATCGCCCCGGGACCAATGACGTTTACATTAATGCCAAGCGGCGCCAATTCTATGGCAAGCGTTTCGGTCATGCCGATAATGCCGCCTTTGGAGGCGGTGTAATGCACGCCGCCCGGAATACCGACTCCGACGCCGCCGGAAGCTATGGAAGCGATATTTATGATTCTCCCCCACTTGTTTTTCGCCATTTCCCTGGCGGCGCGCTGGGCGCACAGGAATTGGCCTTTGAGATTTATGTTAATAGTTTTTTCCCATTCGCTTTCCGACAAATCAAGCGCCGGTTTCGGTTCGAAGATGCCCGCGTTGTTGACCAAAATATCCAATCGTCCAAAATGCTTAATAACTTCATCGAAAACGGAATTGACTTCCGTCTTATTTGAAACATCCAGCTTGAAAGCCGTAGCTTGCCCGCCCTTTGTTGTTATTTCATTTACCACCGACTGGCACTCTTCCAGATTTATGTCTGTGACGGCAACCGCCGCGCCCTGTCCAGAAAGAGCCAGCGCGTGCGCCTTTCCCATTCCCCTTCTTGCGCCGGTAACCAAAGCAACTTTTCCCGATAAGTTGAACATATGGCTATTGTACCACTTTAATCAATAATTTAAGCCGCCGGTTCAATTGGAACCGATTTTCAAAAGCTCTACCGTAAAATGTAGCGTGGAGTTCGGTGGGATTACCGGCGGCGCTCCGTTCGCGCCGTAGCCAAGCTCCGGCGGAATGGAAAGTTCTCTTTTGCCGCCAACTTTCATTCCGACAACGCCCAAATCCCAGCCCCTTATCACTTCGCCTGAGCCAAGCGTGAAACTAAGTGGCTCATTTCTGTCATAGGAACTGTCGAATTTTTTGCCGTTATCCAGGGCGCCGACATAATTGACGGTGACCACGTCGCCGCTCTTCGCTTCTGCTCCGTTTCCTTTTATGATGTCGGTTATTTTAAGGTTTTCCATTATTTTTGATTCCGCTTGCGCGGCTTCATCGGCGAGTTTTTTCTGTGTTTCCAGCGAATCGCTGGAAATCTTTCCGCTATATCGGGAACCGGCCCACAAAAGCGACAGGGCGATAACGATGAAACCTATAATCGATAAAATTTGAGATTTTCCCATAAATTATATAAATCAATAAGTGTATTCCGCCACCAGCAGGCCGCTTCTGTCAAAAAGAAGAAGGCGGTCATGCTGGAAATCGAGAAACTGGCTACCGCTCCAGGCAACCCACTGATTGCTCAAAAAGTCGTTATCGTTTCTGTGGTTCGCAAAACACCCTCCGTAGTTCAGGTTGTCCAAGTAAGCCCGACAGGAGTAGTCCGTCTGCGGAATCGGCGGGTTGGGAGCCGGCATCTGGCAGGAAGCCAAAGAAAGTACGTAATTCTGGCACTGGCCGCTGAAATTGATTATGTCGGAGCGGTTTACGTATGGACAATTCATGTAAAGCGGCGGGTTGAATTTGTTGGCGTTCGCGAGATAGCCGATGCATTTATTCAGGCGCAGATTGACCCCTATCGCGCTCTGGTTCGAATAAATTTTCACGGTATCGCCGTTTTTAACATATATGTCGCTCTGCGAAGACAGTCCGGACGGGTCATAAACGTTAACCGCCTGCGGAACATACTGGCTGCCGCGGTTCCCCTTCATAAGCCATCCGGTTATGTTGAGCGTGCCGGCCGAAGAAGGAAGATAGCTGTAAAGGGTTATTTGGCTGTAAGACCCAGGATAGCCGGGGGAAGCCGAGATTCCTATTTTCCCAAAACAAGGAGATATTTCTCTCAGTAAAAAACCGGCTGGTATTTGCGAAAGATTTATGTTGAGCTGGCCGCAATAAGACGGCGAAGGAGCCGCTTGTTGCCCGGATTGCTGCTTTGAAACAGTTGAACTTGAATACTGTCTTGTAATAACCCTCGTCGTCGAAGTTTGAACGTTTCCCTGGCGGACGCCGAAACCCAATGTAAAAATATTGGGGTTGCCGTACAAGTAAATGGAATAGGTTATAAGGACAGAAGCAAGTACGACAAAAACTATGAAACCGATATGTTGCATGTTTGTTATTTATCCAATTAGACAACCAAATTTATGAGGCGTCCGGGAACGTATATCGTTTTCTTTGCGGTTCCCGATTTAATGATATTTTTAACCTTTTCGCTGTTTAAGGCAAGTTTTTCGGCTTCCTCTTTCCCGATGCCCGAGGGCGCCTCCACGCTGTCCCGAACTTTGCCGTTTACCTGTATTACAAGCGTAAAAGTTTCACTCTTCGCTAGGTTCTTGTCGTACTCCGGCCATTTCTCCAAGTGGATACTTCTGAACGCAGATTTTCGCTGATTACTACGCAGATTTTCGCTGATGTATCTGCGTTTATCTGCGTGACCATCTGCGTTTATCTGCGTTCTGTACCAGAGCTCTTCCGTGATATGCGGCGCGAACGGGGCAAGTAACTTCAGAAAATTTTCGAAGTCGTCTTTTGTTACATTACCGGGGTTGGCCTCGAATTCGTTTAAAAGTATCATCAGCGCCGAAATGGCGGTATTGTACCGCAGTTCTCCGATGTCTTCTGTAACTTTCTTTATAGTTGCGTGAAGCGCCTGTTTTATCTTTCTGTTGTTGGCCGGATGTTCTGCAAAAGTTGCCTGCGTTCCCATTTTCCAGACCCTTTCTAAAAATCTCTTGATTCCCAAAATTCCGGCATCCCTGAAATCACCGCCCTGCTCAAACGGCGCGAGAAACATAAGATACATACGCAATGTGTCGGCGCCGAAGTTTTTTATATATTTGTCAGGATTAACAACGTTGCCTTTCGATTTCGACATTTTCGCGCCTTCTTTTATCAAAAGCCCGTGCGCGCGGAATTTAGTGAATGGCTCATCAAAATTTGTGAGTTTAATGTCTTTGAAAAACATAGTCAAAAATCTCGAATAAAGGAGATGGAGAACGGAATGCTCGGCTCCGCCGATGTACATGTTCACCGGCAACCATTTTTTTGTTATTTCCTTATCCCACGGGACTTGCCCTGAGCGAGCAGAGCGAGTCGAAGGGTAGCGCAGGAAATACCATGCGGAATCGAGGAATGTGTCGGAAACGTCCGTTTCACGCCGCGCTTTGCCTCCGCACTTCGGGCATTTGGTTTCGTAAAACGATTTGACTGTGGCCAGCGGCGATTTGCCCGTTCCCTTCGGCCGAAAATCTTTTACGAACGGCAATTTTACCGGCAGCTTGTTTTCTGGAACGGAATACCATCCAGGCATCTCTTTCCGTTCGCCTTTTCCGGAAGCGGCGCATTTCTCGCAGTAAACCATCGGAATCGGAGCTCCCCAATAGCGCTGGCGGGAAATTAACCAATCGCGCAGGCGGAATTGTGTTTTTCTTTTGCCGCCGACGAATTTTGTTATTTCCCATTTGGCGGTTTCCGAATCGAGGCCGTTGAATTTGCCGGAGTTCGCCATTTTCCCGGAACCAATATAAATTTCTCCGAGAATCAAGCGTCGGAAGCTCAAGATGTGGTTTTCATCCTCTACTTTTTGAAGGATTTCCTCTTTTGTAAGCCATTCAATTTCAAATTTTTCGTATTCCTGCAGTTTTGTGTCTTCTTTTTTATCGCCAGACAGGTGAAAATGCAATCCTACTGCATTTATATTTCGCCCAACGTTTTTGGAAAAAGCGAAATAATGATGATGCATGCGCTCCGTCTTTGCGACGAATTTAACGTCTATGTATCCGGTTTCTTCTTTTATTTCCCTTATTGCGGCTTTAATCTCATCTTCACCATTTTCTATCCCTCCGCCTATGAAAAGTGTGCCGCCGAGTTTTTGTCCCCAATTGAGTGTTAAGAATTTTCCGGTTTTTACGTCTTCCACTATAGCAACAATGCTTCGCCTGTATTCTTCGTTCGGCAAAGATTTTCCAGTTTCCGGTTCGATAACATTGATAATCGGCAATCTATATTTCTTCGCAAATTCAAAGTCGCGTTCGTCGTGCGCCGGAACCGCCATAATCGCGCCGGTTCCGTAGCCGGTCAGAACGTAATCTGCGATCCATATTGGAATTTCCTTTCCATTTGCCGGATTGATTGCTTTGATTCCTTTCAATTCAACGCCTGTTTTAACCTGTCCCTCTGCGATCTTTTCTTCTTCCGATTTCGCTTTGGCTTTTTTAATATATTTTTTAACCTCTACTAAATTCTGAATTCTTGATTCCAGATTCTGAATCAGCGGATTCTCCGGCGAGAGAACCATATAAGTCGCTCCGAAAAGCGTGTCCGGACGGGTTGTGAAAACACGAATTGAATCAACACAACTCCGAAGCACTTCCGGCTCCTGTTTCCCGCACATGTGGGGCTCCTGCGCCGCAAATTCAGCGACGGCTCCTCCGAAGAGGTTCTGGAGTTTCTTGGCTTGGTCTGGCGGAACTACTTCATCTGTCGTATCGCGAAGAATGTGCAAATCGCCTACATTCGCGCGGATGCGCTTCGCATTAAACTTCCAGTCAAATGTATTCTCGTCAAACCTGTCATGGTCCAAAAATTTATTCTCAACGAAACCGGCAACAAGCACTGAACGCCATACTGGCTGCTTTAGTTTTTCCAACACCTTGAGCGCTACGATTGCCCCCAAGCTGTGGCCCAAAAGAACGGTATTTTTGTCGAATTTGGCATGTTTCAAAACATATTCCACTTGTTCCGCTACTTTCGGATTTTTGGAATTGGGCAACGCCGGAACGGAAACTTTATATCCTTTTTTCTCAAGTTCTTTTTTCAGCCATGGACGAAAATTGCCTTTCGGAGAACCGTTATACCCGTGAAGCAATACGAAATTCGGCTTTTCTTTGGTTTTTATTTCAAAATCAATTTCCGCGCCTTCGGATTTCCCGAGCCAATTCCGTTGGGCGACTTTCACTTTCTCCGACCAGTCCAGCCCGTCTATATTTTTCAAAAGCTTTTCTGCGTAATCCGTAATTTTGAAAAACCACTGCTCGAGTTCCTTTTTGATTACTTTTGTATCGCATCTTTCGCATACTCCAAACGTAATTCCTTGTCTCTTGTCTCTTGTCTCTTGTCTCTTTTGTATCACTTGCTCGTCGGCAAGAACTGTCTTGCATGAAGGACACCAGTTGACCGGCTGTTTCTTTCGATAAGCCAATCCCTTTTTAAAAAGCTGCGTGAATATCCACTGCGTCCATTTATAATAAGCCGGGTCGTATGTTTCGAGTTTTTCGTCCCAGGAAAATCCGTTGCCTAGCGAAGCAAGTTGTTTATAGAATCTTTTTTCCGAAATTTTTGCCTGCTTAGCCGGATGAACGCCGATTTTGAGTGCATAATTTTCGGAATGTATCCCGAAACCGTCGAGGCCTATCGGCTCGAAAACGTCATTGCAGTTCATCCTTCTGAACCTTCCATAAATGTCGCTTCCAACGAAAGCGTAAGCGTTCCCGACATGAAGACCTTCCGCCGAAGGATACGGGAACATCATCAGGTTATAAAAAGGCGAAGCCTTTTTACCCTGAGCCCGCTTGCCCTGAGCTGGTCGAACGGGTCGAAGGGTAGAATTCTTATCTTCTTTCAAATTCGGCTCATAAACCCCTTCATTTTGCCAAACCTTCTGCCACTTTGATTCTATTTTTTTAAAGTCGTATTTCATAGCCGAGTTTTAACCTAAAAATAAATCATAAACCCAGAAACGGACCAATGACCTGCCAAAACCCAAAAAATGAAAAAATAAATATCATCGTTGTGATAAGCGTCGAAGCGGTGCAAAACGCGCACCATTGTTTTAATTTAGCTACCTGAAGCCACGTGAAATAAAGCGACATCAAAAATCCGGCAGCGGAAACGGCGGCGCCGACAAGAATGAATGATTCATAAAGCGCCGGAGACGCGATAATGGCGGCGAGACGCAATAACGCTACCCCGCCATAATAAAACATTCCGAATACTTCGAGCGGAATGCCTAATAAAACACTGTACTCGCTATGAACCACAATATCGCACGAACCGTCTATTGGGCAGACGAGTGATTCGCCTTTTTGTTTAGTCCAATAAATGTATATCGAAAGACACAATCCTACGAGCGCGAAACCGATAATGATAAATTCAATAATTACGGAAGTCATAATAATAAAATTAACACATAAAACGCGGTTTTCAAAAATTTATTGGATTTAAAACAAAAAACCCGCCGAAGCAGGTTTTCTGCCGGCGGGCGATTTTGGTCATTATTTTAGACAAGCTTGATTTAGCGCGGAGCCCGCGGTCCGACCTGCGAAACTTCTCCGAGTTGAATTGAGAGAAACTTTGCAGCCCCTTTTAGCTTGGCGAGTGAGGATGCCACAATTGCGAATCTGCTGTTCTCGTGCGCAACCAGGCTTTCACCAAGCAGGTAATATGCTTCCCCGTCCCATTTCCCGCCGATAAAAGAACCTCCCCAGGTAATACAATAGCCATTAGAATCGAGGAGTCTGATTATTCTTTTATGTTCGGCACCCCATTTTTCAACCTTGTGTCTGGCAACCCAATATTTTCGGCTCACGGCTTTCTCCTTTTGAAATCAACCACTTTTTATATAACAGATGCTAAAAGCAATGTAAAGCTAAATTTTAAATATTCTTTTGGCGTTTTCAAAAATTTTTTCTGCCATTTCTTCGGTCGAGACATCTTTTATTTCCGCCAGTTTTTTTACGACTTCAATCACATAAAGCGGTTCGTTTCTTTTTCCGCGATAAGGCGCCGGTGTCACATAAGGCGCGTCGGTCTCACTCAAAATCCTGTCCAAAGGAATCATTTTTATAACTTCGTCGTAATCGCCGGCGCTATTCCCTCCCGCAGTGAGCTTGTCGAATCTGTTTCTTGGCGGAAATGTAACCACACCTCCAAAAGTAAACGAAAAACCGAGTTCCAAAAGCTTTTTGGCGTCTCCGGCTGTGCCGCTGAAGAAGTGTATAACGCCCGGCGGAGAAACAAGAGATAAGCGACAAGAAACAAGAATATCTATAAGGTCCTGAAATGCGTTACGGCCCGCCCCATTCTGGGGCGATGTTCGCTTCGGTACGCTGGAGCGACAGTGAATCATCAGGGGCTTTTTGACATCTTTCGCCAATTCAATTTGTTTTATGAATACCTTTTTTTGTTTTTCTTTTGCCTGCCCTGAGCCTGCTTGCAGTGAGCTTGTCGAATCTGTCGAAGGGGTTTCTTCCGACAAACGGTAATAATCGAGTCCACACTCGCCTATCGCGACGACTTTCGGGTCAAACGCCAGTTTTTTGTAGTAGTCGTAGTCAAAATCTTCTCCGCGACTATTAAACGCCTTGGCTGAATCTCCGTTACCAAGTTCTTTCTTATCGTGATATGACTTTTCCGTGTGAATCGGATGCAAACCGACGCTCGCGTAAATCCCCGCCTTCGCTAAAGCTTCGGCGGGCAAGCCTTCCGCATATTCATTCGCCAATTTAATCGCGGCCGCCGAAGTGTCCGCCTGCGTCCCGACGTTTATTATTGAAACGCCGTTTTTAATTGCGCGTTCAATAACTTCTTTCCGGTCTTTATCAAAAGCCGCAAATTGAACGTGCGTATGCGCGTCGAAAAATTTCATATCAGGAGATCCTCGGAAAAATAGGTGTCTTTGGTTCGGAATTATTTCTCAGTAAAGTTGTGATTTTTAAACTCGTATTAGGGAGGATCGGCTCAAGTAGTATCGCAAGCTTCTGCAACTTAAGAAGTTCGTTGCGAATTTTCTCTTTTCGCTTTTCTGGATCTTTTTCTTTGAATGGTTCTTCCTCTTGGATGAGTAGATTCGTAGCGGATACGGACATGGTGCTATCGTCTCCTGTGGCATAGTATTGCACGAACGCCGGAGAGTAATCTCGAGGTATGGCAAATAAAAGTTCTACCGCCCTAGAAAGCTGGAATTTCTCGAGGGCTTCTGTAAACTGCTTAGCGAAAAAGTCTTTCTTGGCCCACTCTTTGAACGAGTAAAAATCTCCTGACTCCAGCCTAACATCATTCGTAACCGCCATTTTCATTACCCTGCTCACCAAATTCCCGAGGCCATTCGCCAAATCGGCGTTGTACCGCTCTTTTAATTTTTCTTCGGAAAAGTCTCCATCTTCACCGTAAGGAATTTCACGCAACAAGAAATACCGCAACGCGTCCGTCCCGTATTTTTCTACCAAACCAATCGGGTCAATGGCATTGCCGAGAGATTTGGAAATCTTCACTCCGTTCACTGTAAAAAAACCGTTTGCCGCTATCTGTTTTGGCAAAGAAAAACCTGCCGACATAAGCATGGCTGGCCATATTATGGCGTGGAAGCGGACTATATCTTTACCGATTACATGTACGTCTGCCGGATGTCCTTGCCATTTTTCCGTACCGATTGCTGAAACATAATTAATCAAGGCGTCAAACCAGACATAAACAACATGGCCTGGATCACTGGGAACTGGAATTCCCCATTTCTGAACCTGCCTAGATATACTTAAGTCCTCAAGTCCCTCACGAACGAAAGCTTTTACTTCGTTATATCTATTCTCTGGTACAACAAAATTTGGATTTTTTTCATAAAACGCCAGCAAATCCTTTTCATATTTTTTAAGCTTAAAAAAATAATTTTCCTCGACCAAATGTTCTGGTTTTGTTTTATGGTCAGGACATAGTCCGTCCACCAAATCGCTGGCTTTTATAAAAGCCTCATGGCCTTTGCAATACAAGCCCTCATATTTACCTTTGTAAATATCTCCTTTATCCCATATCCTTTTCCAAAATTCCTCAACTATTTTTCTGTGACGCAGTTCCGTCGTTCTAATAAAATCAGTATTGCTTATATTAAGCGCTTTCCATACCGATTTCCAAATTGCAGCAAGCCGGTCGGTATAAGAGACAATGTCCTCGCTCGCTTTTTGTGCAGCATCCACCGTTTTTTGAGAATTCTCATCTGTACCTGTTAAAAATATGACTTCGTCTCCGAGTGCGCGATGATAACGTGCTAAAGTATCCGCAATTATAGTCGAGTATGCATGACCGACATGCGGTTTGTCGTTCACGTAATAAATCGGCGACGTGATATAAAATTTATTTTTCATTACTGCGCCACCGCCCTTCGCGTCGATTTTCTTCTATCCCAATCTTCGACTATTTCCTGAAAAACCGCGGCTACCGGAATCGCGATAATCGCCCCCAAAAAACCGGCTATTTCTATACCCATCAAAAGAGATATTATGACCAATATAGGGTGCAAGCCGGCGGCTTTATTCATTAAAAGCGGCACCAAAACATTGGACTCCAGCTGTTGCAGGACCAAAAAAACTATCAAAGTGTAAACGGCGAGCGTCGTCGAATCGGAAATTGCCACAAGTACGGCCGCCGCCCCCGCCAATATCGGCCCGACGAAAGGAATCAGTTCCATTATGCCGGCCGTCGCTCCCAGAATCAGCGCGTATTTAACCCCAAGCAAAGAAAGCGCTATCCAGACAAGCAAAGCCATCATTAAGCTGAGAACAAATTGGGCTTTAAACCAAAGACCTATCTTCTTTCTTGAGCGTTCGAAAATCCTAAGGGCTGTTCCTTCGTAATCAATCGGGGACATTATTCTGATGAAACGCTCGACGCCGTTTCTGTTGACGCTCAAATAAAAAGAAAGTATGAAAACGGAAATTGTCAGACTCAAACCCCCAAAAACCTGTGAAATCGCTTCAAGAGGAGAAGTTCCCGTGGATATGAAATTGTCAACGATTTTGCTCATCAAATCGTTAATTGAGCGCGATGTCTTTATGTTGAAAATGGACTGCCACCACGTTCCTTGAGAAGCTTTTTGAATGTTGAATATCGCCTCGTTGAGGTTGACAATCACAAGCGGAACTACGGCGTATAAAAATACGGCAATCGCGAAAATCAAAATCAAGAAAAGGAGTATCGCCCCGACCGTTCTCGGCACCTTCCTTTTTTCAAGGGCATCTATGGGGATTTCAAGGCCGGACGATATGACTATGGCCAAAAACAGACCTAAAACGATATTTTTGGCCATAAACATAAAAACCACCAGTAAAACGAAAAATAAAATTCTCCATAAGCTGGCCCACGAAATTTCTAAAACGTTTTTTTGCATTTCCTGTCCTATTACTTAAAACGAAGTAATTTTTTGAAAGTTTCTATTCGTTTGTACGGGCCGATTAGAGCCAGATTGAGCTTCTCGTTTTTGAAAATATGCCTGGCTACGCTTTTGACGTCATCGGGACTCACTTTTTGGATTTTATCCGTTATCTGCGCCGGTTTCAAGAGTTTTTTTGAAATTATCTCCTGGCTGCCGTAAAAACCGGCAAGTTCATCTGATGTTTCCAGCCCCAGAATGAAATTCCCGACAATATGGTCCTTCGCTTTTTGCAGCTCTTCCCTGCCGACGGAATCTTCGGCCGAACGGCTCAATTCTGACAAAATCGACTTAATGACAAGTTCGATTTTTTTATGGTCAACGCCCGCCGAAATCGAAAAGTAGCCGTGATCCAAAAAAAGCTCGCTGCCCGCGTGTACGTAATAAGCCGCCCCAAGCTCTTCCCTGATGCGGTGGAAAAGCCGGGAGCTCATGCCTCCGCCTATTATATCGGCAAGAACCTGAAGCGCGTAGCGACGCTTATCAAAAATGTTGAAAGCTCGGGTTCCGATTACCAGATGAGTCTGGTCCGATTCCTTGAATTTGGCGACGGCGGCTGGCCTTGATTGTTTTTCTTTTGTTTTTGACTTAGACGCTTTCCGTCCACGGGACAGTTTTGAAAAAAGATTCCGGCTCAGACGCAAAACTTTTTTTTCGTCAAAGTCGCCTGCCAGGATGACCGCGGTCGCCGAGGCCACATAGTGCTTGTTCCTGTAAGCCAGCAATTCGTCGCGAGATACCCGGCGTATGACTTCCTTGCTGCCTCCGACATCCCACCCTGCGGGCTGATTGCCATAAAGAAGCTGCGTGAAAATCTCGTGGACTCGCCGCATGGGCGTATCCTCGTACATGTTAATTTCTTCTATTACGACGCCGCGTTCCTTGTCCATCTCATCCTTATTAAATACCGGGTTAAGGTACAAATCGGAAACTATTTCCAAAATACGGGAAAGTTTTTCATTTTGCGCTTTTGCCCAGTAACCCGTGTATTCCTGGCCAGTGAAAGCGTTATATTCCGCGCCAAGAGAATCCAGTTCTTCGGCTATCGCTCCCGGGCGCGGCCTTTTTAACGTCCCTTTAAACACAAGATGTTCAAGAAAATGCGAAAGTCCGTTTATATTTTTTGTTTCATATTCCGAACCGGCTTCCACCAAAACCAAAGCGGTGGCCGCCATGCTTTTTTGAGGAGCCAAGATAACCCTCAAGCCGTTTTTAAGTATTGTTCTTTTGAATTCTTCTTTCATATTGTCAGCTGGTTATTGTGTCTATATCGCCCTGGAACTTCTGCGCCAAATTTACCACGGCCTGGCCGTAAGTCCAAAGGTATCTCTGCCAGCGGCCACCGGCGTAATATCTGGCTGCCGCTATTCTTTCCTGCGAAATCGACGGGCTACCGGATGCCCCGGCGTCGCGCAGATAAAGGGCTGTGGCAACGAAAGCGTCCGCGTTATTCCACGGGTTGGCCGGAGACCTTCCTGTTATCTTTGAGATCTGGCTGGAATAAATTTTCCAAGTAGCCGGAATAAACTGGGCCGGTCCCATGGCGCCGCCATAAACACCGTCTCGGTTGGGACAGGAAACCATTACCGAATCGGGGGAAATATTCAATTGCTGCAAAAGAGCCAAAAAAACCTGCTGGTTTTGGGGACTCATGGCCGTCTGATAACCGCATCTCCCGACGTTCTGTCCGAGAGCCGATTCCCTGTCCAGAACGGCCAGAATCAAAGCCGGCCTTACTCCGGTGGCGTCACTCGCCAATTTTGCGTATTTATATGCCTCTTCGAACGACAGCTGGCCGCCGCCCAAAAGCTGGAAAATTCTGCTCCTTATCTGTGCGGCATTTTCTTTGGTTTCCTTCAAAAGGGCTTGATATTTGGATTCCTGCCCCTTGGTAACGCTCAAAAGATTATTTTTTTGATTCTTTATTTCCTCAGCTTCGCTCTTTTTGACGACCTGATATTCCTTGACTGAAGCCGCATCGGCTCTGGCCAGCGCCAGTTGGCTTTGCTGGTCCTCCAATTGGGCGCGAAGGTCTCTTATTTTGATTATCGTGAGGCGAAGATTATTTTGGAGGTTATCTATGCTGTTAACATCGTTAAAAAAATCGGAAAGCTTAGGATGCTGAAGAAAAATTTCCAGAAGATTTGCGCGTTCGTTTACGTAAAGCTGCCGGAGAAGAACGCCCAGCGCTTCCTTGTTGTTGCTTATCGTGTTTTCGGTAAGGGAAATCTTGTTGGCGGTTTCGGTTATATTGTCGTCAAGCTGGCCAAGCGTAAGATTTATGGCTTTTATCTGCAAACTTGTCTGTGAAATTTTGCCGTTAAGCTGGTTAATTTCTCCTTTAAGGGAATTTCCTTGTTTTTGATATCCTTCAATTTGGTTTTGATAAACATCCATTTGTGTTCCCAGCTCTTTCAATTGAGCTTCAAGAGCTTGACGTTCCTGGTCGGCCGGCGACGGAGAAATTATTTGCGCCAGAGTCTGGTTAGTTATCGGCGCGGAAACGAAGCCCGCGAAAAGAAAAAAGAGAGCAACAACTATAACGGAACATTTGGTAAATAGCGATATCGGCAAGCGCCGAATTGGCCGATAGCTTAAATTAATACGCTGTTCGGATTTTCTGAATACGCTTTTTGATTGCGACTGAATATCTTCTAAAACTTTTGGTTTAAGAAGCTTCATATAATTCTCCTCTGGTTGTAGTTATTTCTTTTCTTCAGTTTCGGATTTCTCTTTGACGCGCTCCGCCGCTTTTTCTTCGGTTTCCACTTTTACAGCGCTCAAATCAACCGGCGCTTCTTCAATTTTCTCTTCTTCGAGCGGCGGCGTGACTGTGGCTATAACGGTTTTAGGTTCAATTAAAATTTCCACTCCCGCGGGAATTTTCAAATCGCTGACATAAACACTCTGATTCAATTCTTTTAATTTCGTCATATCAACTTCAAAATACCTTGGCAAATCAGCGGGCAAGGCTTCAACTTCTATTTCAGAAATAGTTTTATTCAGAATGCCGCTGAATTCCCTGACCGCCGGAGCTTCGCCGACGAACTCGAGAGGGATGCGGGCTTTTATTTTCTCGTCCATCCTTACCTGATAAAAATCAATGTGGATCACCTCGTCGGTCAGGAAATTTTTCTGAATATCATGCACCAAAGCAGACTTTTTGCCCGCTTCGCCAGCAAAGCGAGACGAGTCTCCGCCAATCAAAAGGTTGATGACGGTGCTTTCGCCTGCCTCCGCGAAAACTTTTTCGAAATCCTTGCGGTCAACCGCCAAATGGACGTTTTTAAAGCCATGGCCGTAAAGTTCTGCGGGAATTAAACCTTCCCGACGCAAACTTTTCAGGTTTTTCCCGAATTTTTCCCTTTCTTTTACTGCTAAATCCATGTAGATAAAATAACAAAATTACGGGAAAATGGCAACCTTTTCTGAGATTCCGGCCGCCTGCGCTTAATTCTGTATTACTTCTTTATCCAGGTGCATCTGCGGCAGCATCATTTCCGGATGCCAGGTTCTTTTGAGCTCGTCGAGTTGCGCCGAAATTTGATATTTTCCCTTCTCTTCCACGTAATCTCCTCCAAGCGGTTCAACTTCATAAAAAACCATTTGGGCTACCCTGCGACCGACTACGAGGGGTATGGAAAAATTCTTTGAGTTGTTCGTAACTTCCATCGTCCAGCGGTTGAAATAGCCAATATCGCCCCAGCCGGCGTCTTTGCAAACCTCTATGAAATTTCTGCCGAGCGACGAGCGGGCATACATTTTGGCCACGCAAATTTTCCGCCCGCCTACGTACTCGTTGGTATGGGCGAGAATAGTTTCGCCCGGACCGAGCAAAATGACTTTGGCCCCGTCGGGAATATTTTCCAGAGAAACGCCGGTTCTTTCGCGCAAATCGCTGGCAAGCTCGGCGCGGCAAGGCCCTTCCCAGACCGCCTCGGTGGATTTTTTGTCATACATGTTATGCACGGTGTGACGTCCGCTTGGGTTTTTTTCTTTCCAATACCACTCGCCGAGCGTCACGTCATAACTGGTTGTTTTAAGGTTGTCATCTTCGAACGGATCGATTACGATAGTCCCGTCTTTCATGTGACGCAAAATTCCGGTTCTGGATAGAAGCATAGTAAAGAAATTCTATCCGCCGGAACGGAATTTTGCAAATGACGCAATCCGGCGCGAGAATTTTATAAACCGGAGAAAATTTTTATCCGATTTTCGACAACTTCCCCGATTTTCCCAATGGCCGGGGCATAAATTTTATAAGGCGCGATTTCATCCGGATTATTTTTCAGCGCTTCTTCTACGCCGCGGCGCCAGGCCTGGCGGATTTCAGCACTGATATGAACGATATTTATTCCCGCTTTTATGGCGTCTCGGAAATCGTCTTCGCTCAAGCCGGAGCCGCCGTGCAAAACCAAAGGAATTCCGGCCGCTTCCTTTATTTTTTTTATCCTTTCAATGTCGAGTTTCTCGACGAATCCCGGCTGGACAATAATGCCGTGAATGTTGCCCACCGCGGGCGCCAAAAAATCAACTCTGGTTTTCTGGACAAATTCTTTTGCTTGTTCCGGCGAAGTCAGCTCTTCCGGTTTCAGGGCCGCGTCGGCGGGGATTTCTTTAAGAACCTCCGAGGACGAACCGATATATCCTATTTCGCCTTCAACCAAAATCTCCGGATTAACGGATTTCACATAATCAACAACGGCTTTGGTTTGTTTAATGTTTTCTTCAAACGGAAGTTTGCCGCCGTCGAAAAGCACGGCGTCGTAGCCGGTCTCGACCGCTTCTTTGATTTTTTCAAGCGAATGCGTGTGGTCGGCATTCAAAAAAATAGGAAAATCGTATTCCTCGCGCAAGCTTTTAACCAGCGCCGCCGCCTGTTTCGGGCCGATAAATTCCCTCTCGCCTTCCGAGGTCCCGATTATAACCGGCAAATTCAACCTGCGCGCGGATTCAAAAATCGCCTTTAGCGCGGCGATGTCGGAAATGTTGAAATGACCGATTGCGATTCTTTTGAGTTCCGTTTCCTTAATTATTTCTATTAATTTTTTCATATCTCAAAGTACCCCTTAAGCAGAAAATCGCGCGAGAATTTTTCCGGTTCGGCGGCGCCCATATATTCGGAAAAAATCTTGTTCCATAACGCTTCCTGATGATGATAAAGATATTTTACCATTTCTTCTTCTTTTACCAGCGACATTACCGCGTCCACCAGATTGAAGCTCGCGAGCACTTCCACACCGGTTTCATCCCTGAAAAAATCGCCGACCCAGTTAAGACCGTTCCAAAAAGAAAGTTCTTTTGAAAAGGCGCTGTCTTTTTCACCAAAGTCGGAAAGATTTTTTTCGGCTTTTTCCCAATGAATCGCTTCCGGATTAACGTGCGGCGCGAAAAGACGCCAGTCGTTTTCGTCTTCTTTGGAAAGGTAACGCTGAATCACGAGCCATAACGCCTTGTCGCTTCCTGCCCCGTTTATCCGCCCGCTGGCGGATTTTTCGGGGTCGGGAACTTTCTCGATAACGTCGCCGCGAAGAAGCGAGACATAATTTGCCGCGAAATTTTCTTCCTTTGAGATTTTTCTGGCTATATCGGAATAAAAAGGAATCTCGTGAAGATAATGCATTATCATGGCCACCATCCGAAGAATTTCTCCGGAAATCCCGAGCATCGCCGGAATCACGAAAACGACGCCGAGTTCTTTAAGATGGCTTATATTGTGCTTTTTTTTGACGACGAATTGTTCCGCGGCCTTTCCCCATTTGGCGTCGAGTGCGAGGACTTTTACTTCGCGCTCCTCGAAATCTTCCGGCTTGAGAGATTTGTATTGCTTGAAAAAGTATCCGTTCAGCCAGGCGTTTCCTTCGATGAACCGCAGACTGCTGTAAACCTGAAACAGATCCTCCGTGGCAAGCATTTTTTCAGCAGAATCGTAACCCAAAAAATCCATTGTTTCCCGGGGCGGTTCTTTAATCAAAAATTCTTTTGCCTTATCGAGTTTAATGAAAAACCCTTTCGGCCCGCCGGCGATTTTCAGCGCTGTTTCGGCGATATTCTGGCAGTCTTCCTGTTTCCGGCAATTAGGTTTATTCAGAACTTCGAAAAATCGGTGGTCATCCGAATCTATTTTGGAAATCAGGGCATCGTAAATTTCTTTTGCGTTGGCGTCCCTGGGAACGCCCAGCGTCTGCATGCGGTCGCTGATTATTTCCTGATTTTCATGTTCGATCTTTTCTAAAACGTTTTTCTTGCCGGTAATTTCCGACATTCTCTTTTCAACGTTTATGAGGCGGTGCTTGTCGGTCCGGAGAATTTTGGCTATGTTTTCCATCGCGCAGTATTTATATTTTATCGACGGAGATTTTTAGGTTCCGCCAACGCTTATTTTTTTCAAATTCCCTTTTGCCGATAATTCCCTCAGTGGCGCCGATTTTTTCCACGACCGACGTGGCGTTGGCCGTTGCCAGACGAATTGCGTGGCAAATATCTTCGGGCTTCGCCGAAACGATATTTTTGCCCGTCAAGCCGCGCCGCAGAAGGCCCGCCACGAAACCCGAGCCGAAAGCGTCGCCGGCGCCGGTCCGGTCAACCAATTTTTTTTCTTTGAATGTCCCTGCTCTGTAAACAAAGCGTCCGTCGGAAACAGTTACGCCGTTTTTCCCGTCCGTTACCGCCAGAATCCCGGGCGTCAGGGCGTCGAGTTTTTTAAAAACATTTTTTTCTTTTTTGAATGAAATTCCCGTGAGAAGCGCGGCTTCTCCTTCGTTCAAAACCATGAATGACAAATTTTTCAGAAGAGAAATAATCTCTTTCTTTTTGTGTTTTATGTGGTGTCCGCTTGGATTTAAAGCCATAGCTACGTTGTTTCGCTCGCCAAAATCAACTATCGGCTTAAACATTTTATCCGACTCTCCGGCTAAAGAAATGTACCACCATTTGGCCAATATTTTTTTCATATTTAAATATTTCATTGAAAAAGAATCGGCGGCGGCGCGGTAGTTTAAAATCGTCCGCTCCCCTTTGTTAAGAAGCAAAACAGAACAGGAGGTAGGCATATTTGCATCCGAAACGACGAATTTGTTTTCAATTTTATTTTTTTTCAATCTTGTCTTTATTTCCAAGCCGGAAATATCGGCTCCCGTTTTGGCGGCGCAGGCGGTTTTAAATCCCTGGCGCGCGAACGTCGCCGAAGCGTTGGCTGCGTTCCCGCCGACCGTAGAATAAGCTTTTTCAATTTCGAGCTTTTCTCCGAGCGGCATAAGATATGCCCTGCCGGATTCGGTTCCCGGCCAATCGACAAGAGGAAAATCACCCTCAAAAAAAGTATCGAGGGTCGCGGAACCTATTGTTGTCACGTCGAACATTTTTTTCCAATTATACACCACGGCCCCTTAATTCGCTAAAAAGAAGGGATAAATTTTATATTTGAACGGGCGCCGAGAAAACGGTCCGCGTAATCCCGCGCCGCCGATGATCCGGGAAACCGGTCAAGAAGCGACTGGATTTCCGCGGCCGCGGTTTTGGTTTCGCCGGGAGGAATTGTTTCCGGGTTACGGAAAGGATTGATGTGTTTTAATCCGTACTTTTTTATAACCTCGCTGTTTTCCGGAACGTCGCGAACGAGAACAATGGTCAGGTCATCCCAGTAAACCAGGCTAAAATTATTTTTTAAAAGTTCAAGTGTAAGCGGCTCGATGAATTTTCTGACGGCTGGATGCAAATAGCTGTCAAAAAAGAAATAATTCAGGTTATATTTTGCCTCAGCCAACTCTTGCCAGCCGCGATGTCTTCCAAAAATAGTGAAAAAATCTATTATCGGCTGGCCGCCGTATACCTCCGAACGCCCGTCGATAAAAACCTTGTCTTCCGGCCATAAACGGAAAATCAAATAACCGCCCTCGTTATAAAGATTAAACAGGGGTCCGTGAATTTGGTTTTCTTTTATAAAATCAACCGCTTTGACGGGAATTATATTTTCGCTGATCAAAGATTTGGGAAACCATAATAAACGGCCTGAAATGAAAACTATTCCGATAATGAACAAGAATATTCCGAGTGATTTATCCGAAAATCGCGTCAAAAAAATCTTCAACATTCCGCTCAAAGATACGGCCGCCGACACGAAAAGCGCTATCGGCCAAAAGCCGACGTGCCGTATGGAAATGAAGGGTAAAAGGGAAACTCCCAGAGCCAAACCCAAAAGAGTGATATCGCGCGATTCTTTTCTTAGCCAAAACCACCAGACAAAAAACGCATCGACCAAAAAAAGTATCGCCAGAAAAAATTGCGCCTGAACCTCATACAAAAATACGGTTATCGGCTTCCACTCCAAAACGTTCAGATAATTCGCTACTTCTTTAACGTAAAAACTGTAAAGAAAACCGTGATATCCGGCGGGAGTTAAAAAGGCCGCGAAAATGGAAGCCGCGGCGGCGAATCCCAGATTTTTTACTTCTTCCAAAGAAAGACTTTTATTCACCAATTCGCGCCATCTGTTGCCCATCATCTCAGAAAAAAAATAAAAAACAATAACGACCAAACCGAGTATGAAACTGGCGTTTGTGTTGGCCCAAAACCAGATTGTCAGCACCGAACCCAGAAGATATTTTTTGTCCGGCTTGTCGCGATAACTTTCCAGAAGATAAATCAAAACCGCAAAAGACAGATAGGCGAAAATTTGCGGCCGGGGAACCCAAAGTTCCAGGGTCAAATAGCTCAAAAGAAACATTAGGAGAATGCTCAGGTGGAAATCGGCCCCTTTTTTAACGGCCAGGCGCCATAAAATGTAATACGTCGAAACCCCGAACAGCGCGGAAAAAACAATCAACCCCAAAAATCCGCCGATTCCGTAAACCAGATAAAAAATTATTTGAGCCAGCCATTCGTGGGGAACCCACGGCGCTCCGTACGCGGGCAAAGAAAAAATATCGTGCGTCGGAATTTTAAAATTTTCCAAAATATACTGCCCAGTTTTTAAATCGTAGAAAGTGTCGGAATTGTTTATTTGATTGAACGAATACAAAAAAACGAGGCAAATAAAAACAGCCAAAAAAAAGTTTCTATAACGAGAAAGTGAATTCATTTCGGTTTTGCCGGTTTTAAGAGTTCGGCAGCCCCGGCAAGGTATTCTAAATTTATCGTCGCGCCGCTCAATTCGCTCTCCTTATTGCCCTCTTGGCGGCGGCTTTTATGTCTTTTGTGGCCATTCCGTATTTGGCTAAAAGCTCACCCGGGGAACCGGATTCTCCAAAAACATTCTGGAGCCCTATAAATTCAATCGGCGTCGGCGCGCGGCGGGCCAGAACTTCCGCGACGGCGCCGCCCAATCCGCCGTTTATCTGATGTTCCTCCACGGTCACAACCGAGCCGATTCTTTTGGCGAGGGAAATTATTTTTTCCTCGTCGAGCGGTTTGATTGTGTGCGTGTTTAAAACGACTGCGCCTATTTTTTCTTTTTCCAGTTCCCGCGCCGCCAGGAGAGAATTATAAAGAAGCGGCCCGCATCCGATTATAAGAACCTGCGGCTTTTTCGCTTGTCCTGAGTTCGCCGAAGGGACCCAGAAAACCTCCGCCTTGCCCGGAATAAATGGAGTTTCTTCAGTCGTTAATACGGGCGACTTTTCTCTCTGAAATCTCATATAAACAGGACCCCATATTTTCGAAGCGGCCAACGTCGCTTTTTTTGCCTCGATGGCGTCGCAGGGCACGATTACTTTCATGTTCGGCATTGCGCGCATTATGGCGATGTCTTCGGTCGCCTGATGCGTGGCTCCATCCGGACCGGTCGAAATACCGGCATGATGCCCGGCTATTTTGACGTTCGAGTCGTTGTAGGCAATGGTCGTCCTTATTTGTTCCCAGTTCCTGCCCGGAGAAAAAGTCGCGTATGAGGAAATGAATGGTATTTTCCCCGAAACTCCAAGTCCGGCGGCAATAGTCGCCATGTTTTGTTCGGCGACGCCGCACTCAAAAAAGCGCTCAGGAAATTTTTTGGCGAAAGCTTCCGAGCGGGTCGATTCGGTCAAATCGGCGCACAAAACAACTATGTTTTTATCTTTCTCGCCTGCCGCCACGAGCCCTTCCCCGTAACCGTTCCGTGTCGGAGCTTGCGCGACATCACTCAAAAAAATCGCAGAACTCAATTTTGCTTCCGGATTGAACATATTATTGAATAAACGGTTTTGTTTGATTGTTTCTGTAAAGTTCCGGGTCGATTGTGCGGCTGAAACAAATGTTTCCTTCTTTGTGGTCCCAGTTGTCGCCGACTCCGCCGGGATACGCAATTCTCGCGGGATACGCAATTCTCGGCGGGGTAGCCGAAGATCCCACATCAGAAGACAGTGAAAAATCGGCGCAGAGCTCAAAAGACAAACTGCCGGTAACTTTATATTCGTATGATTTGCCGGTGTCCGGGTCCATGGAAGGAGCAAAGCCGGAAATATTGTCTACGAGGTCGCTCAACGACTGGGGCAATTTGTTCTTCTGCTGCCAGTAATAAACTATCTGGCTTTGAACGGCTTGGAGGTCATATACACGCTGATTGTCGAATCTGATCATGCGCTGCTTGAAAGGCGAACCCGCCAGGTAAAATCCGTAAACTATGGCGGCGATCGTGACTATCATTGCTCCACAAATTATCATCCTCGCCTTGGGAGAAAATTCTCCCGGGTTCTTTTTAAGGTCGTACAGGTAATACCAGAAGACAACTCCCCCGACCGCGAAAACCGAAATTACCTTGAGAATAAATGTCGCTGTTAAATCCCCGTTCAGAAAATTATATATGAGGGCGACCAGGTCGCCGATAAGAAGAAGCGCCGCAAAAAATATCGTCAAGTAAATAAGCCATCTTCTTATTTTTAGGTCATTCTTGCCCGGATTGCCGACTAAATCCTTTTCTATGAACCTCGATGTCCACACAAAAACGCCGAAAATTATTATGAATAGCGAAAGTGTCCAGCGTATGGAATCCCCAGGGGAATAATACGGATTGAGCTTGTCTGGGAATAAGGCATTAATGTAATCGAAAACGAGACTGAGAAAACTGCCCGCGCTTATGTAAAGAGTTATCGTATTCAGAAGATGCATGAATACGTCCCTCGGATAAGTTTTTTGAATTTGGTTGTCCATATTTTTTTATTGATGTTCCGACTGTATTTTGCCGCGCAAAGTTCTTAGTTCTTTTATGGCCTTTTCCGCCTCGCCCGGCGCGAAAGATTTGGAATGCCAGAAATAATCGTGATCCATAAAATCGACCCCCTTGCCGGGTATGGTGTGCGCGATTATCGCTGTCGGTTTTTCATAAATCGCTTTTGCCTCGGCAACCGCGTCCGTAAATTGCTGTATGTTATGGCCGTCAATCTCTATAACGTGCCAGTTGAACGATTCGTATTTTGCGCGCAGCGGTTCCAGCGGCATCACGTTTTCCGTGAAACCGTCTATTTGAATATTGTTACGGTCGACGACAACTGTCAAATTATTCAGCTTATTTTTTCCGGCGAACATTATGGCTTCCCAGGTGTTTCCTTCCTGATGCTCACCGTCGGAAGTAACGCAATAAACCTGATATTTTTTGCCGTCCAGACGGCCGGCCAAAGCCATGCCGATGGACTGGGATATGCCGGAACCAAGAGGGCCGGACGTTGTTTCGATTCCCGGCAAGACTTTTCTGTGCGGATGACCCTGTAGACGCGAATTTATCTGGCGGAGGGTTTTTAACTCTTCTACCGGAAAATATCCGGCGCGGGCGAGCGCCGCGTAAAAAACAGGGCAGGTATGTCCGTTAGAAACGACAAGTCGGTCTCGCTCGGGCCACTTCGGTTTCTTCGGATTGTGATTCAAAATATGAAAATAAAAAGCGGCCGCTATTTCTGCAAGCCCAAGCGGCCCCGCGATGTGCCCCGAACCGGCGCGCGAAACCATCTCAATCACGTCCTGTCTTAAACGATTCGCCGTCTCTTCGAGGAATTTTAATTTCTTTTCGTGAAGTGCCTCCATTAAATTGATTTAAGCTTTTCGTATGCTGAAGACGGATCCGGGCTGTTAAAAATGTATGACCCGGAACTAACTATATCCGCTCCGGCTGATTTGGCGAGTTTTGCCGTTTCTTCGTTTATCCCGCCGTCAATTTCAATTGTAGCATCGGGCATTTCTCGCCGCAAAAATTTTATTTTGTCTGTAACAAGAGTCCGGAATTTTTGGCCGGATGGCCCGGGATAAACAGCCAAAATTTGGAAAGAAGAAATTTCTTTGAAATACGGTTTCAGTTCATTGGCGGGCGTTTCCGGATTTACGGCCAACATAAGCTCGGCTTTTTTACCGGTTTTTTTCTTTATTTCTAAAAAAGTTTTTTCGTTCAGCGCCTCGAGATGAACGATTAAACGCTTGGCGCCGGCTTTAACCCAGCCATCGACATATTTTTCCGGTTCTTCAACCATTAAATGAACCTCCAAATTTGCCTTGTTGCCCATTTTCGCCCATGCCGAAGAGTCGCCCCAGCTTTTGTTGAAAGTAAACCGCGCGTCGGATACGTCGAGATGAACCCAGTCCGCGAACTTATTCGCCTTTTTGACGCGTTCCGCGACTTCTTCCGAGGTGTGACAATTTATGACCGGTATTATCTCCATGTGATTTATTGGCTTTATTTATTTGCCGGCCGGTTCAGGGCAAATTTTCTTCGAGCTGCGTTAATTTGTCCCGACGGCGCCTATATTTTTCTTCTTCCCGGAACGGAGTTTCCAAAAAAGTTTCTATAATTTTTTGCGCGTCGGATTCCGCGGTGAAGTCGGCGGCAATGCTCAAAATATTTACGTCGTCGTCGCGCCTGGCTTCATAAACCTGGTCGGCTGAAATTCCGAGAGCCGAGCGGACACCCCTGAATTTGTTGGCGGCAATGTCGACTCCGACTCCGGAACCGCAAATAAGTATTCCTCGCCTATTTTCGGAATCGGCGCTTATTTTTTTGGCCACTTCGCCCGCGAAATCGACATAGTCGTCGTTTTCGTCGTAATTCTGATTGCCCAAATCGACCACCTCGTATCCTTTGTTCCTCAAAAAATCGCTTACGGATTTTTTAAGATTGAAACCGCGATGGTCCGCTCCCAGATATATAAGCATCGTTAAAAAAGTTAAATGGATGAAGCCACGCCAAGAACGTGTTTAAGAAGCGTGGACACGTATCCGAACTCGTTGTCGTACCATGAAAGCACCTTGACCAGGTCGCCGTCTATAACCTTCGTGAATTTCAGGTCGATGATGGCCCCGTAGGGTTCTCCTATGACGTCGGAAGACACGAGTTGCTCTTCCGTAATTTTTAAAATTCCCTGCCATCTCGGTTCGGCGGCCGCTTTCCGGAAAATGTCGTTTATTTCTTCGACGGTTACTCTCCTTTTGGAAACAAAAGTTATGTCAGCAATAGAGCCGCAAGCGACCGGCACCCTCATTGCAATTCCGTCGAATTTTCCTTCGAGCTCTTTCATGGCGCGGGTAACGGCGACAGCCGCCCCGGTTGTAGACGGCACGATGTTTTGGGCAGCGGCGCGCCCGCGGCGATAATCCGTTCCTTTTGTCGGCCCGTCAACCAGATTCTGGGTGGCCGTATAGCCATGAACGGTGTTCAAAACCGCCTTTTGTATGCCCGGATTTTCGGACATTATTTGAATAACCGGAGAAGCCGCGTTGGTGGTGCAGGAACCGTTTGAAGTAAGAACTGTTGTTTTCAGTTCTCCGTCGTTAACGCCCATTAGAACTGTTTTACCCTCTGCGCCATCCAGGTCTTTTGCCGGAGCGGTTATGATAACCCGCTTGGCGCCTGCGGCCAGATGCGCCTTGGCTTTCTCATATGATTCAAAAAATCCTGTGGCTTCGACGACTACATCGATTCCCAAATCTTTCCATGGCAGTTGCGCGGGATCTTTTATCTGCAACACTTTTATGGGAGTTCCGCCGACCACCAGCGCGCCGTTTAATTTGTCGACGGCTATGTCTCTCTGATATCTGCCGTAAACGGTATCGTATTTCAAAAGATAGGCGAGATTATCCAGGTCGCCGAGGTCGTTTATGGCTACTATTTCGAGCCCGGATTCATCGAACGCCTGCCGGAAAAATAACCTGCCTATTCTCCCGAAACCGTTTATAGCTATTTTTGCTTTTTTCATTGGTTCAATTATAACAAACGAACAAGCATCCCGCACCATTTTTGGAGCAGTTTAATAGTAGGACACATTTTTGAGACGGATATCGGCTTCGCCTCCGACAAAATGGGACTGGGGGATTATTGCTGAAAATGGTACGGGATATAAGCGTTGTCATCAAATATGACAACGCTTCAATCGGTTCGCTCGGCGAAAATAAAAGCGATTATCGCTTTTACACTCGCCTCGCTGCCGATTGTAACAAAAAGCAGTGGAATAAAAACCCCGCACAGCCTCCTCCTGTGCGGGTTCCCCATTAAGCTTGATGGGTATATTCATGGTAATGACGCTCAACCGCCATCGCTTTTTCGGCTTTGTACTTGGTTTCATTTGCCACCACAATAAGCCAAAAACATATGGCAATCGAAGCCCACGAGTCAGGTCTATACTCCACTATCGACGGATACACCTCCATCAGTTTTCCCGTTACGACTACGGCAAATGAAATACCGAGGTCGTTCGCGGTATGCAGAACCGTAGTATCGTGGAGATGATCATGGTCGCCGTGCTCGTGTTTTATCTTGAACGCCTTAAGCACGAAGTACATAACCCCGTTGGCCGCGAGTCCGAAACCCGCTACCCAGAGCATCGTGCTGGTTTCAACATCGACTGGATGGGAAATACGCCATGCCGCCCAAGCCATCGTTGACAAGGCAACCAAGATGAGGATGTTGGCGTTTATTACTGCACAGGTCCCCTTTATTGTTTTTGCATTGTCTTTATCTTTAAGGGCCAGGGCTCCCGCATAGATAGCAACGAGGTATACGACAACGTCGGATACAACGTGCCAAGCATCTCCCAAAAGGGCAAGGCTTCCTGACTCATTGCTTCCCCACAGTTCGAGCCCCGCCGTTGCCAGAGCAAGAATCGCGACAAAAGCGTAGCCGCTAGGTTTGCACCTGCACGGCTCTTCAAGCGTCGGACACCATAGAAGATGCCCGTTTTCGATGATACTCACAAGGCACCTCCTTCCAATAAAGAAAAATTGTTAAATTGCGTGCCTAAATTATACGTTAAATAAACAAAAAATGCAAGTCGGTCGCCGAAATGCCGTAAAAATTTTTACTGCTGGAGAATAACCGTATCCCCCGCCTGCAAACCGTATTTTGCAACCGCCCCGGCGTTTATTTCCAAAACCATATCAACGTTTGCCGGTGGATAATATATCGGCAGGGCAAAAACGCTTTTGCCCGGCTCCGGCTGAAGGTTTTCCGAAAAACCGGCCACCCTGCCGCCGTTGAGCCAAACTATGTCTATCGGGAAATTCATATCCTTCATCCAAAATCCGTAATTGCCCGCCGAGGGAAAAATAAAAAGAAGTCCCTCTTTTTCTCCGAGCGAATCTCTGCCGGAGAGCCCCTGCGTCCTGCTGGAAGTGCTGTCGGCTATTTCGACATCGAATGTCTGGCTCCCGACCGACAAAATCTTTTTTGGAGTACTGTTTCCTAGTGGCCTTAAATAAAGCGCGGCAAGTGCAAGTAAAATCACGAGAATCGCCAAAATAAAAATAATAACCACGGTTTTTTTCATATCACTTCAAAAACTTAAACGAGACGAGGATTTGGTTAAAAACATCTTTGTATTTTTTTTCCGTGCCTAAAATCATTCGGAACTCTCCGAGGGGGAGATCTATTGAAATTTTTGGCACGCCCTCAAACACGTATTCATATTTTTTCCCTTGAATCCCGCCAATGGTAACACCTGACTCAATTGCTCCTAAATTTTGTCGGCTTATAACAGCTCTATCTGCAAAATCATGCGTCACGATATTTAATAGAAAGATGGGACGGAGGGGGTTATAATTTTCTTCTGACGAATCTCCTTGCAAATTAAATTTGCTGAAAGGACTATAAAACCCGTTTATTTCAAATGACCAATCCGGATGCTGAAACTCAAACCCGAATTCTGTATTTATGTACGTTTTCAACTTCTTTGTATTCCCAGTCTGGACTGGTTGAGTAGCAGAGGAAGTAATAGGCTCGACGGTCAATGAAGGCGGACTTTGAACAATCGGTTCTTTATCGGAATTCTTGCTAAGCAGCAAACCAATAAATACAAGTAATCCAACAAAGATAAAAACCAAAAAGGCTTTCTTCGGCGTAAATAATAACATACTAGGGAACTACCCTCACCGAATCTGAACCCTTGATGATGGTTCCGCTAGTCAATTGACCATCCAGATTTGCTTTAACATCGCTCGAGGTAAGTTGAAAGGCTTCTGTAGAAATCTGACCAATGATGTCAATAAAACCATCACCGTTCGCATCTGAGTAACTTGCCTGGGGCTGTCCATTCCCCTTGAGTTGTATGGAGGCATTAGCGAGCTTAATTGTTGTGGGATCAATTTGTCCAACGTCAAATGTCGCAGAGCCGAAAATAGCGACGGGTACGACGCCGTTGGAGCCGAGGTTTATACTGTTGGGGTAACTTCCTGGCTTAATATCTATCGCTACCGGAATAAAAGAACTCACGGTGCCTGTGGCTGACGTTGTTACGCCATAGCCCTGGCTTGGTATTTGATTTATAGAAGTACTGCTCGCCAAAATTATTGACTGCCCTCCAGCTGAAAAGTCGAGTGTGTATGTCGATGTGGGTGAAGCGCCCGCAGCTGGAAGAACTTGGATGGTGTAATCGCCCGTTTTCGTAGCGTAAGAATAGACCTGATCTATGGGATTCCCATCCGTTCCCTTTTCCATTTCTGAATAATACAAAACTCCTGGAATTTGGCGGAGATATTCTAAGTCAGACAGAATTGTTGTCGTAGGCGTAATAGTAAATCTATCAGGGTCGGTTACGATAAGATCAATTGGAGAACCTGCGGATGCTAAAATGGGTGGCGCGATAGCAGAAACAACGTGTTTGAAAGCAACAAAGCCGGTGCTTGGTTGTTTTAGGTCATCTTTAAGTCTACCTACGATCCCCGTCTCAGGGTCTACCGCACTAACTACATCATATCCACCATTTCCTCCAACATACATAGCAACGTGATCAATAAAACCGTTACTATCGAAATCAAAAAACATAACGTCTCCCGGTTTTAGTTGTGTTTCTGTAGTGGATGTTGTATTTTGACGAAATTGTTCATCTGCGCCCTCAGCTTTTACGAAATTGCTGAGCCGTGATTTATTTGGGTCAAAGCTTCTGTCAAACGCCCACATTATAAGACCCGAACAATCCACACCCACACCAAATTTAGCGGTGTTAGATGCTAGGTCCCAATAGTTATAACCTGTCTTTATAACATCTGAATTAACGAATGTGTTTGAGTCATAATCCCATCCCTTGCCGCCATAAAGATACACGGAATTAACCAACTTTTTTGCAAGATTTGCTGCTTTCGTGGCCAAAGGGAAACTTACAACAAAATCCACATCGCCCGCGACTCCGAATTCTTGCCAGTTAGATACAACACTTGTTGTCATATCTACTGCCCTCCCGCGCCAATAGTAGCTACCTTCAGCAATATTCGTTACTGTCGTTGTAGCAAACGCTTCTGATGAAACAGGTATACTTGTTGCGGTAGCAACACCGGTAAAATTAGCCGTACTTGTCGCGACTTCAACTTCTAGTGTTAATTGATTTGTTGAGGAAGATTCGAGAATCGCACCAAATATAACGCTGTCTTCCGTTGTCGTTCCGCCTTCGGAAATTGTCGTCGTAGCGTCGGATTTGTATTGCTGAAGGGAAACAATAATAGGATTCGGCTGTAATATTCCAATTATTCGAAACGACATATCGGCAAGTGGGGAGTCCGGAGCGCCGAATCGAAAGAAATGTTCGGGACATTCCGCGCCAGTATTCCACCCTGGATGGGGACATGCTGCGCCAAATGAATAGGTATAAATTCTCCCGGGTATCTCGTCATTGCGTGAGGCATCCCAGAAAAACTGGCTGCCGTTTGTTGTATCGCTTCCTAAATGGCCTCCGGCGGTAATGAAGTACCATTTGCCGGTTTTCAACATTGCCGTCGATGTTCCATACCAGTTACCAGTATAAACATTGCCATTCCATCTGATGTCTTCTCTTTCAAAAAGGGGTCCGTTGTTGAAGCCCGTAATCTGGTCTTCTGCGTCTGTCTCTGAATTATAAGGTCCATAAATTTCAACAGTAGTTTTCCAAGTTGGGCTACAACCACCAACATTTACGCAATTGCTGAAAAATAGCTGGATATCTGTTACTTGTCCGCTCTGCTGTGGAGTAAACACCTGAGCGGAAACATCGTCCAGATAAAATGGGCCGCCATTGGGCTGATTGACCAAATCTTCTGCAAAAGCAGAATCTGAAAAAACTATCGCAGTCAAAAAAAATATTGTTAAAATAGAGAATGTTATTGTAGAAATTTTTACCATATTTTCCTTATTATTCTGTTGATTATACCATATTTGCTTTGTAAGTTATTATTTAAATAACCGAGGAAAATCGGTGTTAAAGGAATGGAAATAATATCGCAAAAGAAAGTGCTGTCGGCCGAAAACATTTTATTGGTTGTTTTTCTGCTTCTCGCCTTTCTATTTTCATTTCATCAAATACACGACCCTGATACATTTTACCACATTAAAGCCGGACAGGTTATTTGGGAAAAAGGATATGTTCCCACCAGCGATATTTTTTCGTATACGGCAACGGGAAATATGTGGGTAACACATGAGTGGCTTGCTGAAATAATTTTTTATCTAATTTATGCAAATTTGGGAATTTGGGCATTAATAGGATTTTCGGCTCTGCTTGCATGCATAACTTATTTGATAATCATAAAACTCGCCGTAAAAAAGGGCGCCAATACTTACATCGCTTTGCTTTTTGGCTTTATTGTCGCCTACGGAAATTTCGGATTTTGGCTAACTCGTCCGGGCATTTTTGCGGCTTTTTTTCTTGTTTTTCTGATTTACTTCCTTGAAAAATACAGGGAAATGCCGCAAAAATTATATCTCTTCATTATCCCGCTTATTGTGTGGCTATGGGCAAATATGCATGCGAGCTTTGTTCTCGGGCTTGTTGTTCTGGCGTTTTACGCGGTTGCTCTGAAGGCTCAATCAAAATTCCCCGATTACTTCGGCAGAACCGCTTTAGGTGACAAATGGATAAATTATCTATTTTTGATATCTTTTGTTTCGTTTATTGTTTCATTTCTGAATCCAAACACCTATAAAATATTTTTATACAGCGCATACGTTCAGCCGTTGTCAAAAATATTCGACATAATCGAATACAGGCCTGTTTTTGAAGCGCTAAACAGCCGTACTGTCCAGATATTTTTAGCGGAGCTGATACTTTTGGGGGCTTTTTTGACGTGGCGGCTCGGTATACGAAAAGAAACCAGAGATTTGACTACTCTCGGTTTGTTTATAGGGGTTTCTCTTATGCCTTTTATTTCCGCCCGCCACATAATTTTTTGGCCATTCGTCACTATTGTACCCCTTGCGGTCGGCATTTCGTTAACATTTAACGAAACGATTAAAAAATTCGGGCATAAATTTTTACCCATACTATTGTTTATGTTCGCAATTCCCTTTCTAGCGAAAGGAGTAATTATGTTCCCTAGTGAGCCGGTAAATCATATAACGCTTCCTGTAGATGCTGTAAATTTCATAAAACAAAACAACATTAAGGGCCCCCTGTTCAATAGCTATAATGACGGCGGCTATTTAATATGGGGTTTGTGGCCCCAAGAAAAAGTAACGATCGATAGCCGTTCTGAAGTTTTTGTCGGCACTCCTGTGCAAAAATACCTTTCGGTAGTCAGTCTTGAAAGCAACTGGAAACAAATTATTGATTCGGAGTACAAAATAAATTATTTCATACTTCCCTATTGGTTTCAATCCTTTATTACCGACAGCAGTGCGCTTTTTTCTGCTTTGAGTAACGATAATTTCAAAATGATTTATTGGGATGACAACTCGATAATTATGTTAAAAGACACCCCCAAAAATGAGGATGTCATAGAAAAATACGGCATTACGAACGTAGACCCGTTTATCCAGCCGGAAGATGTTTCTGAAAATATTAACGAAACTTATGACGAGCTGAAGAAACTTTCAGAACGTTTCCCTGATTCCATTACGATAAAAGATTATTTAAAGCGATTTTACTTGTCTCATAATTTGGAGTAATTACATTTGATTTTGCTGAACTTTCCGCAATAGCTTTAATTTTTCTTTATGCAAGTCGACAGCTGATAGACAACTATCCCGAACGCGACTGAAACGTTAAGGGATTCCTTGCGGCCGCGC
>ERZ1292632.210-Hain-H43-01um-R2-210-length-61583-cov-6_pt1 | contig 52608 bp, 18 predicted proteins | sample MGYA00564407_ERZ1292632 | MGnify/ENA primary metagenome ERZ1292632 (study PRJEB36523, sample SAMEA6512637) | groundwater metagenome | collected 2019-01-08 | study: AquaDiva: Metagenomics assemblies of 32 groundwater samples | reverse complement strand
CATTGGGTGGTGCTGTTTCTCTCACTGGATTGCCCTCTTTTTTTGGCGCTGCCGCATACGCTGGTAAGGGATCTAAATTTGACGAAGAAAGTAAAATGCAAAATGAATTCTTAGAATCAAATAAAGATTTATTTGCAAAAATAGATAAAGAAGATACCGAAAGAAAGGGACTTAGATCAGAAAAGGCAATAAACGAAGCAGCTTCTACGGAATTAGATAAAAAGAATATGGCAATGGAATCTTTTTTAAAAGAACGTACTGTAAGGTTACAGTTACAGGATACTCTTAATAAAGATCTAATAAGGGCTAAGCGTGAACTTCAAGAAAGAGACAGATTGTCTAAGTCTTATGTCTCTCAACAAAAATCAGCTGTAGAAGCTCTTGATTTTTTCCAAAAAACAACTGTTGGTATATCTGGAAAAACTAAAGATATAGAAGAAAAAAAATTGCAAGATAATTTAACAAGAGCAAACAAAGCTGTTTCGCAGGGAAATATTGATAAAATTTCATCTCAGGGCAAGATATCTGGATTGGAAAAAAATATAGGCATTGTTTCTAACGGTAAAGATCCTTTAAGTATTGGGGCGATGGAACAGCAATTTAAAAACACAAAAAAACAAGATACTGCTGGCATGGGGTTTGTTGATCTTGCCAATAAAGCTAAGAGAGCAAGAGCTGGTGAATTGGGTATTTTAGGGAAATATGGCTACGACGAAAACAACATACCAAAAGAAGAACTTGCCCAATATAATCAATTTAAATCTGAAAGAGAGATGGCTGGCAAGGAAGCTAAAAATAAAGAATTTTCTGATTTTAGACAGTCTTATGATAGTACGCCACAGGGCAAAAAAGATATGGCAAAAGATATGGCAACTGGCGCTACTTTGAGTATGATAAATAATATGTCGCAAGTTGGTTCTGCTTTAGCGAATTCAGCTGGATCTCCTGGTATTGGTACGGCTATCCAAGTAGCAGGAACGGTAGGTGGAGTGGTGACTGTTATGGTTCAATATCCAGATGGTAAAATAGTACAAGGCGCAAAAGCAAAACTTACAGGAGCTTTTAAAGATAATGCAAGAAATACAAGTGCTGGACCAGCTGTTATTCCAGGATGGTAAAATAGTACAAGGCGCAAAAGCAAAACTTACAGGAGCTTTTAAAGATAATGCAAGAAATACAAGTGCTGGACCAGCTGTTATTCCAGGACAATAAAAGCAATAATGGATATACGGAATGGCACAAACTCTTAGATTAACTTACTTTTTCTATTCAACTACTTCTGCGCCATCTGGAACAAAAGTTACATACACCACTAGATTTCCATTCATAAAAGATGAAGAACTGGTTATATTCAGATCGTTTCGACAATCTGATGTAGATTTGCTGTATGGTGGAAAGCCACCGCCAGACGGAGCTATAACGAATTACGGAACTTATGATACTCAGAACTGGTTTTTTGGTCTAGGTATTAATGGCATAGTGGTTAATGATGGATTGAATAAAAAACCAAATGGCATTGTCGTAACCCTTTCTAAGGATACTAATGGCAATCAAATTGGCGTGGCAGAAATAGACACTAAAGTTTATCCGATAGGGTTGTTGGATAAGGTGGAAATTTGTGTTATAAGTGCCAAAACAACAGCTCCGTGGGTTTACTATGGATTGATACCAGAACGTGCCGCAATAGCTGCAAAATTTGGTAGAAACTCTTCTGGTATGGGCGGATTTCCAGAAAGTTTTTTCCCAGCACAAGCAGCACAGATGACATATTTTGTTAATGTAAATTTAGATAATCAGATAATAACTAACTCAATACCATTTCCTAGTGTATTCCTTGTTGGTATGTTTGGCGTGGGCGGTTCAAGTGGAAATGTAACTCAAGAATATTTTATGGCAGATATTCTTAATGGAGACGGCAGCATAGCCGTTAGGAGTTGTGTTAATTTTGTATTTACTACATTGGGTATGGATTCGGATATAGGTGGTTTTTCAGTTTCAAATTTCAATATAATACGTGCGGACAATTACAAGACAATTAATTATAGAGAATTGAGTTATAGTTCTGTTACCCAAAAAGAAAAACAAGTTATTGACGAGTCAACTCTTTACGTGGCATTTGAAGTGAAAGATTCGTTGAACGATTTTTATTTAGGTCTTTCTAGTTTTTTCAATATAGTTTTGAAAAATTTCATTAATTTTACAAATGTTAAATTTCTATTTTATAGATTTTCTCCAGGTTCGTCTTCCATATCAATAGATGGTGATTTTTCAAATGATGCCAAAACAATATCTGATTTGATGGCGGCATTGCCAACTACTGGCGTTTCTGGCACAACACCATCTCTTTCGTTCGCCATAGATACAATTAAGAACAAAATATTATCTGATGCCCAAATAGACATTGCCGCATCTCAACAAGCTGGACCTACCACAACATTCTCAAGAAGATATGGTGCGGTAGTTGTATCGGATATGTTTTTTGCAGATACTGAACTAAGCGATATAACAACAAAATCAAAAGCATCTTATGATAACTTTTTTAAGAATTTAGAAGTAACGGTTGGATCTAAAAAGTATACAATTTCAGCCGATCTTATGGGCGGGATAGTATTGACAGGAAATGATAAAGAAGTAAATGATAAAAATATAACAAATGCGCAAGCTATCTTTGGAGACAAATTATCTTCAATGTCTTTTGTTAATTCCGCAGGTTCCTATGGATTCCAATTTCTTGGTATTCTTGGGTCTGTAACTGGAACTCCATTGACCGAACTTAATATATTCGATTCGTTGCCAGGTATTGATGCCAATTCTATTAAAAAACATTGTAAGTATTTCATAACGCCTGGTAACAGTTTAATGCCTGGATCACAGGATTTTGACGGGGATGGTCAGGTGACTTTGTTGGATAGGTTACGTTTTTTATATCAATCTTTTAATCCCAATGAACAGTTTGTAGCAGATCCATTTTATTCTTTTTGGTCTGAGCCAGGATCTGAAATGAGATATTGGAGAAAAGTTTGTCCCATAGGAATGTTGTTTAGATTTTCTGGCAAGATACTTTCCGTCGAAGCAAAGAACGGAACAAACCATTTGTTAAAGATAGAAATTGTATGGAAAGATAACAAAGGAGTTACGATTCCATATACTGGTTCGACAGATCCAAATGTCATTTATGCTTATGTGGAAAATGGCGCAAAAAGTAATTTGACTGGATGGCAACAAAATGCCGATACAATAGTTGAATTTCAAGGAAGATTGTTTTTCCCAAAATATTTTGTTAATGTGCAGTTGGGTGGTGGAAATTTCAAATTTAATAATGCAAGCGATCTTACTTCTTGGTATAGACTGAGATTGTCCACATCACAAGATCTTATTGATCTGGCTACTACAATTCCAGATGAGCCAATACTTGTAGTTAGAACCAATATAGATACTGCAACTCAAAGTGCGGCGGATACAAGTCAAACTGTAATTCCATCTATATTCCAAAGCAGTGCCATACCAGAGAAAGCCTTCTACAAACTATCTCAATTGACAGAAGAGATTAATGATCATGTGTTTTTTAATGATTATAAGGTGTTTGATGCTCAGCCAACAATAGGCCAAAGCGCAAAAATATTTGAGACATCCGGAACAAGCAATGTGGCATTTTATGATATTCAATTTGATGTAGAGACACAGGGAACGGCAGGGGATAAAAACAATGGTTTGTTTGAATACGAAATAGGATATAGACCAAGTGGTTCCGATCAAACGGTTCAGCTGTATAAATTTTGGAGTGGAGCAGTTTTGCCGGGAACTAAAGGCACGGTATCATTCAATGCTTCGAGAAATCTAACGTTTATATGTTCATTGGTTCCGAAGGAAGATACATCGTCGCAAAAGAACAGACTATTTAATATAGATTTTCCATATACCGATATTCCAGTCAGCCCGAATAGATATTCCTTTACATGGGATCAAACTATTTGGAAAGTGGCATCGGTTCAGAAAGATGGAAAAGATATACGTGGAACAATTGATAATTCATTGGTTGATGGATCATTTGGAGGACAGTATAAGATATCTCCAAGTCTTGGGCAAATTTTACTGAAAGATCCAATAGACCCCAATAAAGATTTCATTTCTGTTGTTTTTCAAAATATAAGTGGCGGACAGAAATTATTAAAAATAGGGAATCAACTATATATCGGTCTAATTAGGGGTGTAGATGGAATGCCAACGCCAAAAATAACCAACGTTAAGGTTAATGGTGGCGCAACAACGAACAGTATGGAAAGAGTTGATGTGGATTTTGATAGCACGGCTAAGGGAGGGTCTTATCACTTAATTGCGCCAACAGAGGGATATGTTATAGTGGGGGCAAAGGGTTGGTCGTTTAATATTGACCCAGCACTTGACAATGGGAAGGCTACTGGTGGGGGCAAGTATGGAACAGTAGTTTATGGTGATTTGGTTTCTCCATTCTTCTACTTTGATGCCTTTGCTTCCAATAGTGATTTAGCACATAAATTAGTCGATAGGGGAGCTAATAAATATGACTTTCCAGCATTAGATATTGTATACGGGACTTTGGTCAATTCTACTGGTAAACCGTTTATGCAAATTAGAGCAATAGGGTTTACTCCGCCGCCTCCACCATCTTTGTTACATGTGGCAAGTACGTTTAGCAGATATACAGATAGATTTACATTGATATATAATAATGGAGAAAGAATTAATCAAAAATACTCTTTCATTAAATTTAGAGATAGAAATACTGACCCTGGGTATAGTTTTGCAAGAAGAAGTCTAAGATCTTCTGTCCCTGTATATGCCGGAATTACAGATAAGGTTGATTTGTTTGATGGATCGGCAGATCAGGCTATTTTTAATGTGCAACAATCCGGAAAAATACTTGTTGGGTTATCCGTAACAACAGATCCTGTGCTCGATATCAATGATCAAACGCAGCCATTGGAGCTATATAGTTCTGCTGGAGGAGCTTTTCAACAATTTGGATACACAGACTCTAATGGAGTGTCAACATCTCAGTGGATACCTGTTTATTCTAATATATTCAGAGGAACCGAATCTTCCGGACAATCATACGCACAAATAGCCGACTCAACCGGGATTACCCAAATAAGAGTTCAACGTCCAGACGCTGATTCTGAAATAGGACCAATTAAGAAGGTAGTGGGAGAATATGTTGATGCTTTATTGAAGGGCCGGACACCAGAATTGCATGAGACTAATTATGGTGAATATTTACTGTATTTTACATCAGGAACATCTACTTCGCCAGTTCTTTCTGGTTTGATTAGTTATGATGATGCTCAAAGATGGAAGAGGCCAGGGGTAGATGCGCAATCTTCATCGTTTGGAACGCCAATACCAATATTGACTGGTTTTTCTAATCCAAAAGTATTGAAAGATAGGTCGTCTGACAATTTCTATATTTTTCTGTTTAATCACACTCAAAACTCAATCGATATGGTTGTGTTGCCAAGAACGCTGTTTGCCAAAATAACTTCGGGGCAGGGTGAAGGAAATCAGACAGCTTCTTCGGAACAGAATAATGTATCTATTTCTGATCTAACTCTGGATAATAATGTTAATTCTTGGGCACAGGTTTTCCAGAGTGGACAGCATATTTTTCCAATTCTTTTTGATGCTGGACAGTTTTTTTCAGCAGCTCTTAGTGATAGAGGAACTCTGTATTTAGCGTCAATGTCCAATAAAGGAGAATTTAGAATAAAATACAACCCATCTTTTGGTGGGCACGAATTTAAAACTATAAATTGGTTTGATTTTGGAGTTAATCTTTTTGCAGACGAGTCATTTTTAGGTCAATTTGTAAAGACCAATCCAATTAGATCGGTTTCTTTGGTTGTAAGTGGACCTTTTGAGATATTGTATCTATTTATATCTACAGATAATAAATTAATATTGTATAAGTTACCAGAAGCTATATCTAAGCCAAATTACTCAAATGCACCTCCGACAGATGAAGTAAGTAAACAGTATCAGGATTTTGTAAATCAGAGGAAACCTATATTGGTTGTTGGGAAAAGAAGTGATGTAAGTACCAATACTAATATTATATCCACAGGGTCTATAGATGAGGATTTTCTTTTACAAATAGTTTCTGGAGAAATAACAGAAGATGGAATAATGTGGTTGTTTTATTTGGATAAAAACCAATCAACAAGATGTATTTTTACCGAAACTGGTGGGGAAAAATGGTCGAAATACAATAACGTTTAGGATAACAAGTATGGCTACAAACGACTCAGAATTTGTTGGTTTTGCTACTCCAAAGGTAATTCTTAGGAAAAAGCAATTTCAATGGATAGCTCCAATGCCAAGAACATTTGATATTAATATGTCGGAATTTATTACTGGTCCGCAATCACCAAATATTAGAAAAGAAAACATACTTATAGACCAAAGTGTTGGCGCAGCAATAGTTCAGCCATTATATGTCAATAGAAATAATTATATAGTTTCTTCTTCTCAGCCAGAACAATCTAGGTATAAGGCTGATGTTCCGAAGGGAGCACCAGCCGAAACGACTAATGAAATATCTAAAAGAGTGTTTCGTTCCAAGCCTACTTATTTTCAATTGTTAAAATCAAAAGGCGTTGTTACGGTCGGAGATTTTGTTAATCCTTGGGAAGCTCCACCAGACAATTATAATGGTCCTATTTGGAGAGAAGAGGCACATGAATCTAATTTTTCAGACCCATCTCTCGATAGAGCTCCGTATACTACTTGGATACACCAAACAAATAGTAGCCCCAATGTAGAATGGTTTCTTTGCCAGGAATATGGCAATTTTACCAATGAAAGTTTTTGGATAGATGTTGTTAAGTATCAATCAAGCAGCCCCCAGAAAGTTGATGATCCACAGGGGTATAATAGATATATAAGATATGGAAATAGAAAAGAAATATTAGCATATTTTGCCATTAGAATTGGTTGGGATAATATTGATCCACAGGAAAAATTTTCCAATGTATTGAATGTTAAAAATCAAAATAACGGTCCATATGATATTGTTTTCCCTATAGATGGATCTCCCTTTATTTACGATCATCAGGGTGAGGAAATACTTATACCGGATAAGAATGGCACTACCGAAAGAACTAAATTTGTATCGCAATATAATGGATATGTGGCGGATGAACAAGACAATGCTGCGTGGATGTTAAAAAACGACATATCATCCTTTAGAATATATTTCTATATTCTGAGGGGAAAGTTGATTATAAAGTCAACGTTTGCTGGTGAAAATGCTTGGGTTTTTCCAACTGCACATTCTACCAAATCGAATGAGAATACAAGATCTAGATATGAAAATTTTTATGTTTCTCCAGGCAAGGTTTGTTTGCTTGGAAGAGGATTCTCTTTTAGATTTTCATATAATCCTCTAGAATTCAATATCTATGAAAATGGAAAAGAAAGAAAGACGCATGGTCTTCTCACCACATACGCCATGCAAGAAAGACAGAAATTTGGTGCCGGTGAAGGTGGATGGGCAGATATTGATGGCAATTTAAGCGGAGATAAGGAATGTCTTTTTGTTAAAATACCATATGACAAAACAAGAGATCCGGGTAATCAAGATGAATTGGAGAAAGATATTACCAAGGCTTTTGGATTTGATGTCGTTACGGAAGCATATGCGCAACATGGAAGTGCTGTGAACGCATATACATCTATGATGATCCCGGTTAATCAGAATGAGCCAAGCAGTATAAAAAAACTTGTTGATTCTTATTTTAGAGATGCCAAGGCGAATGAAGATGTTGGTCCCGAATCTTCACAAAATTATGGATTACAAGTATCTTCACAATATAATTTCAAATTTAAAAATAGATTTTTTCAAATTGAATTGCGATGTCAAGCTCCTTCATTTAATAGCGGTGCTGATTGGATGTATACTAATGGCATATCTAAAAGGTTTGCCTCTCCTGTGGTTTGGAGATTTCGTGGCGATCATCTTATTCCACCGTTACCAGTGCCAATAGATTACGATATAACCAACTATGTCAAGAGCATTTCATATTCGCATACTGCTGCTGATGTTAGCACCATAAGGCAAAATTTTACTATAGAAGTATATGTCCCTAAAGAAACCACACAACCAACACATCCAATAGTAGGTAAAACGTGGACCAATGCTGATTATACATTCGGTACAATGACGAGACAAGAGTTGTTGGAATTGTTGATAGGCGGTGTTAGGGAAGTAGAAATTTGGCTTGGATGGGTTTCTGGAAAAACGAAAGATCCTGTATTGGTCGATGGCTCCACTCCACCACATATGTTTGATGCAACACGAGATTTTGAAAATGCCATGTTTCCCACATTAAACAGTGGTGGCAGTCCAGTTTCAATAGGCAAGAGGGTTAGGGTATTCACTGGAATTACAAGAGGCGGTCCATTGCAGCAAACATATGGCGTAGATACAATATCTCTAAAATGTACCGATAGAATGGAAATACTTCAGGGTATGCCTATTATCAATAGTCCTGTTTACGATGGCATGGCTGAAGATAGAGCATATATGCATATTTGTCAACTTTATAATTTGCCAGTTACAATGTTTGGAGTAAAATCCAAATGGGCCAATCATAATATTTTGCCAATGGGATACACATTTTTGGAGCCAAAATTCAGATTCGATGTCAATACTCCATTGCTAGAAGCTGTTAAAAAATTAGCCCGATTATTTATGCACGTTTTGAGAACCGGACCAGACGGAACTATTTATCTTACTGATTTTATGTTTACTGGTAGCGGTGATTTTGATTACGGAACCATGGCAATGATTGATGACCAACCACTAACCCACTCAAGCTATGAGTTTTTTGTTGATGGCGTACAGAATCATTCTGGGTCTAAAATGGTTCCGAATGCATTTCAAAGAATTTACGATGTTTTTGTTTCGGAAAGATCTATAGAGGACCAAGTAACGCAATTAATGCTAATGACTGTAGATAGGGAAGATGGATCTATTATTATGGATGGAACTGCATTCGATACAGAAGCTATTGAGAATCCAGATTCTCCTAATTTCATAGGATATTCTAAGCCCATGAGATATACACAGCCAGCCCTTGGAGACAAAGAACATATTAGAATATTTAAAAATTTAGTTTCAAAGCATGTTTTTCAACCGCCTATACAAATAACTTTTCATACATATGGAAGAGCTACATTAAAACCATTAGATATAATAGGCGTGCATCACTCAGAAAAAACCATGATAGACCCACAAGTTGTTGCAGACAAATATGCTGGCGATGAATACTTTTTAAAATATAGAGTTTTGACAGTTAGTGGGTCGGTAGATCATACTGACACAAAATGGGGCTATCGATGCGATGTAGTTGCGGAGCATCTCTGATGCAAATACTTGATTTTATTGATTTTGTATCGATAATTAAAAATAAAAAAAAGGAAATTACGTATAGGAGAATAAAATGTCAGACAATACACAAGAGATTGAATCTACAAAAGAAAACCAATTCAATAAAAGCCATATAGATGAGGCTGAGCATTTAAGGACATTTATAAATAATTTCACAAAGTTTAAAGATAATTTTTTTAGAACACCAGACAACCATTCATCGTATTATACTTATCCCAAGCAAGTAACTGGTTTGAGGGGTGAAAATTCAGATAACTATGTTGTTGGAAGCGGAAATGGTGGATCAGCTGGAGCGTAACGAATAGGAGATAGAGATTAGTCTGAATATCTATTCCCCTTTCTAATATTGTCTATTCCCCACATTGGCTTTAAATTTTCCAATGCCCAAGATTTACGAAATCCTTCGTCTTCAATAGATGTATATTCAAACCAACTATCAGGTATTTTATGATCAATATGCCATTTTCCAGGTCCAGCACCATAATTTTCCCAAGACATACCATCATGTAACAAAGACTCTAAATGTTGTTTTAATTCCAATGTGGAATAAGGCAAAATATCACGAAATGTTTGTTTTCTTTCTTTAGATGAATTCCTCAGGATAAGACTATGTCTGATGTGCTGGGCCATAGATTTTTTGAGTCTGTATTGAGGGTTGTTTTCTGTATGTTTTTTATACCATTGTTTGATTTTTTCTGGGTTGTTTTTCCTATTTATTCTATTTCTTTCGTTTAATTTTTCTTTATTTTTATTGGCCCATATAGCCGTTCTTATTTTTTCTTTTTCTTTATTTTTTTCGTATCTTATTTTCCATTTTTGGCGCAATGTTTCAGAATTATTTTTTCTATATTCCTTATCTTTGTTTTGTTTTGAAATAATGAATTCTGTTTTGTTTTTATTTTTATTGTACCAATCGGCAGATCTTTGTTTTATTTTATCGCAATTTTCATAATAATATTTTTTGTTGTTTTCTAAATATTTTTCTCTATTGCTATTTTTATTTCTTTTCCTATCTTCATAAGAACATTTTTTACATTCTTTTCTTAAAATACCGTTTTTTCTTTTATAAAAATCCGTTTCATTTTTGTCTTCAAGACATTTGTAGCATTTTATAGACATTTTAATATCCTTGTTTTATATAATTATATAATTCCATACGATAAAGGATTTTTCCTTTATTAAATCGTATATTTATATAGATAGATCTTCAAAGAAGGGTGTTCGTTTGATATGATAGGAATAAAGAAAAGAACTGTTGGTCTTTATTTGGAAGACACAATTATAGATAAGCTTAAAAAAATATCACACATAAAATCTCTTGAAACTGGCAAGGATATTTCTTATTTAGATCTTATAAGAGAATCTATTGACAAAATGGTTTGTGAAGGAAAAGAAAATGCCAAAAGTTAGTCCCGTATATCGCTTGCCTTGGGTTCAAGAAGGTGAACCTCTTACCGAAATTGTCGAGAGAACAAGATTTCTTGCGATAGATCGTCAATTAGAAGCTTTGTTTACCTTTCTTGGGAATGGAGTTATTTCTGGTTGGGAAATAGAATTAGACCCAGATAATGATGCAGGAGTTCTTCTAACTCCAGGTTCTGGCGTTATTTCTTCTGTAGCAGCAGCTACCACAGACAATACTGGCATTACTGATTTTACAGCAGCAGACAGTGGTTCTACTCTTGTGAATTATGTTTATGGCAGATTGCTTGGAAGCACTCCATACACAGCAATAGCAGAATTCTTTTCATCAACCGCATCTTATGACTCAGATGTTTATCTTCTTCTTGGCAAGGTTACAGTAGACTCAAACGGGAAAGTAAAATCAATAGATACTGGAGCCACTTCTGGTAGAAAAGAACTTTCTCTTCTTCGTTATGTGCTTAATATAATTTCTCAACATGTTCATACAGGAGCTCCTGGGGAACCAAGTAAGATAGATCTATTTAATCACGTCAAGGGAGTTTTGTCTACTGCTAATATCGAAGACATTGATGCTTCTAAAATTACAAGCGGCATTATAAGTAAAGATAGATTTTCACTAAGCCATTCAGATCTATCTGATATTGGAACACTGTCTCACGAAGAAATTGACTCATTGATAGAAAAGCTTCAAAGTGTCAATAGGCTTCTTTTTGGCGATCTTATGACTGCCAATTTAATACAATTGATGCTTTCTCTTAAGCATGTATGGGCAGATGTTGATGATTATATGATAAATTTTGCCGCTGTTATTCCTGGCATAGACAACAATCAACTATTAGATCCAAATACATTTATTGATATTAATGCCACAACTGCCGAGTTGGATTTTACCAACCATAGGGTTCGTGGAAAGTTTGTTCCGGCTCAAGAAATAGGACAAGTTTCTATAAATACCGTAGATGAATTTAAAAGCGGAACATATGATCCGGATTACGTATCTATCACTCAGGCTGGTTCTTCCTATGGATATGGGTATGGATACGGTCAGGGATTGGATTATTTTGACGTTATAGGTGTGTCAGGCTATTTGTTTGGGTACGGAGTTGATGATTGGACCCAACAAAATGATTTTGAATCATTTTTTGCAAATCAATATGGTTATGGTTATGGATTTGAATATACATCTGCATTTCCAATCACTTTAACATCAACTGTTGTTACTCTTAATGCTAATAGTGCTGATCTTATTATTCACAATAAGGGTTTGGCTCAATCTATATCTGGAGATCAATACCAACAAGAATCATCGCCAAATAGTGGAGAGTTGTTTTTGCCATTTCCTGGAGATACTGTTGCAGATAAAAATGATTTTATTATTATAGCGGCTGATGATGCGGCTAGGTATTCTGGAGTTGGCGGCAATAAAAGAAGCATAAATGTAAATTCTTCTAATGGTGGATCGACTAGTATGTATTCTTTTATTTCCGGTGTGTTTGAAAAGAAGATCGGATCTAATGATTGGCATACCGTTTCAGATAAAGGTTTGTTATATGCGGCATGGACCGATGGATATGATATGACATTGGATAATTTCATATATATTACATTGACGCAAGAAATATCTACAACTTTCGATAGTGACTGGTCTTTTGACCACAATATGGATCTTATTATAGAAATGACGGTACAGGATGAAAGTCTAAATACATTTAGATATTTTTACAAGTATCAACCATCTGGATCTGGTACAACATATAGGTTTTTCAGTACAAGCGCAAAACCATTTACAGATAGTTTGATATCTGAGACTAATGTAATTCCAGCGCAAGCTCAGTTATCCGCACAAATTGTTGATAATAGCGGAGGATCTAGTAATCTTGTTTATCTGTGTGGATATCAAGTTCCAACGGCAGAAATAGAAGAAGGAACTCATATGCCAACTCTTACTGCGCCTACATTTTCAGTTGCTATACAGAATGTAACTGGTGTGTATTTTTATGCAGAAGTGGCAGATGGGTTTAACAAAAAAGAGGGTTTGGTCGGACCTGTTTATTGGCCGCAAGGCAGGAAGGTGGAATTATCTGGTGAAACCGCTACTGGTATGTTATCGGATATAGATAGAATACATATTAGCGGAGCTGTTGGATATGGGGATAGAATAGAAAGAAATAAAATAGAAGATATTATTATAAATTTTCCAGATCCAGTAACTTTCACATCTATGAGTTGGATTGGAACAGAACTTAATGACTCCCTCATATATATTCAGATAAAAAGAAATGGCATTCAAGGAACAAATGATAGTGGTGATGCTGATTATAGAAAATCACCAATATATACAAACAAGGGAAGCGAGTTACAGGTTGGTGGAGTGTATGCCGACATAGATACATCTTTCTCTGATTTTAGGGTATCTGGATCTGATTTTCCAACGTCTTTTCAAGCAACTAGAAGCATTGCCTTGAGGGTTGTGTTGCTGCCAACTTCTGATAAAAAAATAGCTCCAGTTCTTAATAGCATTACGATCAACTATACTTCAAATACTACTTCTGGCAGTTATGTTCTTTCGACTCAAGAACAATGGCAATCGGCAAGATCGGAACAAAATCTTACGGTAAGTTCAGATGGCATAGTCACCATATCTTCCCCATCTGGAGATTTTGGGAAAGTAAATAATATTATATATGGTACGGATAGACAGGTTATTGAATATAATGATACCTGGAGCAATGCCGTTAAACGTTTTAACGGACAAAATGTTCTTCCAAAAACTGTACTTCAAGAACTTAATAGCATTTCTTCAGGAATAGCAGGATATGTTACAGATATAAAGAAAAAGACAAATGGAAATATTCTTTTTCTGGATCAAGATGAAAGCAGAATTATAGAGGTAGACCAAAATTATGATTTAGTATCTATTGTGGCCTCTGAATTTGCCTACGATACGAATCATTCTTCAGGAGTTGTGATACCTGCAAGTTACACTGCAAAATTAGTTAAAGCAATATATAATAGGCAGTTGGGAGATAGCGGAGTATTGTATTTAGTTTTTAGCCATGAATTGAAATCGTGGTCAGCTGGCATAGATGCTAATAATGTTAAGCCAAGTAAATTTAGAATAAGACAGAAGGGCAATGTTTATGATCTTTCTACTTTTTCTAGAGTTATAACTTGCGATAGAGGAATTCTATCATTTGTGTTAACAGCTGAACTTTCCAATTTAATAGAAAGTAATGTGGGATTAAAAATAGACACATCTTTTGATCCTACGTCCAATGGCATAGCTGGAACAAATTCTTGTGTCCAATTTAAGAATCCCAATGTTCCAGTTGATGTCGGATCTAGCTTGACTAATTTAATTGAGATTGAAATATTAAAAGTCGGAACAAAGGGAATTTATAGTGGTTATAATTTAGTATACGCCCCCATACAAGGAACGGTTGCTTTTGATATAGACGATAGTGATAGATACTATATATTGAAAAAGACAAGGCCATATACTTGGGACAGTACTATTGAGATATGGTATGCCAGATTTAATGTTGATGTGTATTGGACTGGTTGGGATAAAAATGCCACAGGATCTCTGGATCAAGATATTGAAACCAGTACGGCTACATTTACTTCAGGGTCTATTGATTTTGAGCCAAATTATTTTCTTAATACCATATTTGGCTTTCGTGGATCTATTGAAAGAAAAGACAATTATTTACTAATTACAATAGGTGGATCAAAAGCTATATTGGTTTTCCTGTATAACGCAACAACTGGAAAATATAACCTGCCCACTCAGATAGAAATGCCAAACGATGGAACCTATCCCATGGATGCTAGGTTTGATCCGCACACATTTACAGATGTGTATGGCAATATTTATATTGCTCTGAGTGATCTCAGAATAGGCAGCGGAGTATCAAGGGTTGTTAAAATAGGCGATAGCAATAGTATAGTAGATTCCAATACAGAGTGGAGTTGGGGTCAAAACATAGCCGCCATACCGACAAAGACTACTTCTGTAAATTCCGTTAGGCCACTATTATTTACAGAAAATGGTGTTATTCTTAGCACATGATAGTTAAAATTAAAGATGGAAAAATACAATCAATAAAAATTGGAGATATTGTTCCAGATAAGGGAGAGGTGTGTATTCCGGAAGATTGGGGCAGTAAAGAAATCGTATCTAGATTGGTCGATGGATTATTTAATAACATTGGTATGGAATATTGTATTAATCAAAAAAATCCAGACGAACCATTTTCTTTAAGAAGAATTTGATATGCTTTCTCATATTGTTTGGAGCACAAATATAGATCCTTCTGGGTATTCTAGTTGTGCAAGGTCTTATATTAAATCTCTTTATCAAAATGAAAGGTGCGACGTTAGTGTAATAATAAACAATGTAGCAAGGAATATTAATCTAGAAGGTATCGATAAAGATGATTTGTTGTTTTTCTCTTCCATATCCACTTCAAAGATAAGTTCATCTGATATTTTGGTTCAACATTGTGTGCCAGATAGAATGCTTTTTGGGCCTGGGCGCAAGATACTTTATACTGTAACAGAAATGCCATGTCCAGAAAGATGGGTTCGAATATGTAATAATTGTGATATTATAATGACCGCTTCGTCTTTTTGTAAAGAAATGATGATTAAATCTGGAATAAAAGAAGATATTATAGAGGTGGTGCCGCATTGTCACGATCCTCTTGTTTGGAACAAGAATGTTATACCTTTGAATATATCAAATTTAAAGAATTATAATTTTTTGTTCATGGGTGATTTTACTCCTAGAAAAAATGGTGACATGGTTTTGAAATCATTTTTAAAAACATTTCATGGCAGACAAGATGTTTCTATGACCTTTAAGGTATATTTCAATAGTTTTTCTTTATCTGATCAAACAAAATTAATTAATAAATTTAGAAATATAGCCAAATCCGTAGAGTCTGATGAGTCGAAATGGCCACCCATATATTTCTACGGAGAGCCTATTATTGAGTCTTTAATTCCAAGGTTTATGGCATCGTTCGATTGCTTGGTATCGCCACATCGTGGCGAAGGATGGGGTTTGGCGTTATCTCAAATGATGGCTCTTGGCAAAACAGTTATATCTACTGGTTATTCTGGAAATTTGGAGTTCATGGATCAGTATAATTCATATCTTATAGATATATGTGGATTCGAATATGTATCGGAAGATATGATAAAAATAAATCCTAATTTTTCTGGCTTTGAATGGCCTATAATAAAAGAAAATTCTATTTGTGAGGCTTTGTTTGATGTGGAGGGAGATAGAGTTTCGTCTAAGAAAATGGGGGAGCGGGCAGCGGTGGATATTTCTTCAAAATTTAGTTACGAAAAAATTTCTAATCGTATAATAGATATTGTTGAAAAAATAAAGGCATAAAATATGAGTGATTTTTTTACAAAAAAAATACAGATTTTGGGTGATAGATTGGGTTATAAGTTGGATGGGAAATGTTTTATATATGGAATCCCATTTAATTGCGACATTATGTTTAATGTTATTTTTTATGATAATATTACCAATAAAACAAATACATTTTTTTGTGCTCTGGATAATGATTTTAATCCTAATTTTCATATTTCAGCATCTTTAAATAAAGATAAATCTATAAAATTATGGATGGGATTTTTTGATTCCGATTTATTGCAATGGATAAATTTGGATTCAGCAATAAATATATCTGTTGGTAAATTAACACCAGTGTCTATAACGTATGGAAACATAAAAAATGAAATAAGAATAGGTGATGAAATAGATCAGTTTTCCGGATCTTCTTTAAAAGAAAAGATAACAAAACAATCAAATGTTTTTATTTCTTTTGGGGATATAAAAAACGAGAATTCTTTGCCGAATAGGAATACAATGGAAATAACAAATTTTTCCATAAAGGGAAGGTATGATGATTTGTCAATAAGTTTGAATAAATTCTATACAGACAAAGCCAATATAATAGAAAGAATAGAAAAAAATGTATAAAACGCCAATATTTTTAATGTTTCATAATGTACAATCATGGACAAAGATTTGTTTGGAATATATTAAAAAAAATACAGATGAAAGCAAATATAGTCTTATTGTAATAGACAATGGAAGTACCGAAAGAATATCCAATAATATTAAAAAATTATTAGATGAAGATGTTGTTTTTGAAAGATTTGATAATTCAATTTCAGTTCCAGTTGCTTATAATATTTGCATAAGAAAGCATTTGGGTGATTCTGAATACTTTGTAATTCTACACAATGACACATTAGTTACTAGCGGTTGGTTGGATCGTCTGATAGGACACGCAAAAAAAATAGAATCCGATGGAGATGTTTTTTCTGCTATTTTCACAAGAACCAATTATTGTTCTGAGGGCACTCCATGTCAGAATGACATGGACATTCGAAATAAGTTTGAAAAGGTTAAATTTGGAAATAAATCTTTTATTAGTTATGATATGATTGTTGAGCAAATAAAAAGTTTATATGAAGAATATAGCGGTTTGGACGTATATGCAGATAAAACAAATTCAGACATGAACGGATACTATAAAATATCGGATGAGATATCTTCTTTTTGTACTCTTTTTCCTTCGCAGCAATTTAAATGTTGTGGAGGATTTGATGAGGATTTTATGATAACGGGAGGAGAATTAAAACTATATCACTCAATATCTACAATGCAATCAATATACCCTATTTTCGCACAAGATATATACGTTCATCATAACGGAAACACAACAACTGATGGCCCAGGTAAAGATTACTCTTCCGATAGGAAAAACACAGAATCGGTTTATAAAACAAAAGAATCTATTATATCTAAAAGGAATTTGTTTTCTGCTCTTTTTTCCACAAGAGTTGTGTCTGGAAAGCCAATTTCATTTTCTGCTATTAGGGATTATGGAATTGGCGATATAATTATGTCATTATTCGCTTTAAATGGTATGAAAAACAAATATCCAGATATTTATTTGACTTATATTACTATGCCAGGACAAGTTAATTTTATTAGCAGATTTAAGTTTATAGACAGGGTTTTGCCATTGCTTTCAGAATCTGTTATGGACGATCCAAATCAAGATAGGAAAATAATTAAAGACAGAATTGAAAAAATAGAAAAATATTATCTTTCAGATTCTGATTTTGTTGTAAATTGGATGAGATATGTGGAGGATTTTGATAAATCGCCTAAACATAGGATAGAAAAATTTGTTTCTTCATTGCCCTTAAGAGGAATAGACCCATTGTTTCCTGAATATACAATAGAAGAAGAAGATAATATTGAAGTAAATAATTTACTTCCAAAGAGAGATGTTAGAAGAGTTTGTATGTCTCCATATGCGAGCTGCAAAATACGTACTATCCAACCGGAGGTAATAATACAAATATTATCTCTGGAATCTAAAAATAAGGAAATTGTCGTTATAGGGGAAAAGAAAACTCAAGATTATATCTTTGAGTTAAGTAAGAATAATGACAATATAATAGATTTGCGGGGAGATTTAAAAATAGAAACAATACCGGCTTTTTTGAAGACATGTGATTATGTTTACACGCCAGATTCTGGTGTGTTTCATTTGGCCGGTATTGCAGGAACACCGACTAGATCTTTTTTTGGATCTATAGATCCAAAATTAAGAGATGGATACTATCCATCATCATGTGAAAATAAGATATATTATAAAAAAGAACTGCCATGTACTCCATGTAATGATATTGGATGTGATGAAATAAGATGTATGAGGTATTCAAAAGAAGAGATAAATAAGATTGTAAGGGGAGATTAATACCTGAGTGGCAAAGAATTTCTATTACTCATTTTCTTTGGATATGGAGAAAGCCTCTATTGAGATAGGGGTTGACGATTCTGTATTTATAATGAAATTTGAGTCATCGATGAACATAGAGCCGGATATTCAGCCAACCGATGATGGATACTCTCTTTGGTTTAGAAATATATATAAAAACATAGATATACATTATTCTTTAGAGTCGGATAAAATAAAAGAAAACATAATAATAAAAAGTAAAAATTCAGAAAATTCATTTGATGTTTCTTTCTCTTTGAAAAATTGCGTTTTATTTTTTGATTCAAAAGACAAGAAATATAAGATATTGGGGCCAGATCAAGGTGAGCTGTTTAGATTCGATGAACCAAAAGTTATTTATGAGGAACATAATAAAAATATTGCCCTATCGAAAGCAGTTAAATTGAAATGTTCTCAAGATTTAGGAAAAATAACATATTTATTCGACAAAGATGTCATGTATGGTGCCTATCCGGTTATGATAGATCCAACCTTTAGTTTTAACACAAGGATTAAACATAATTTTGGTAATTTAAGGACTGGATTTGATCAGCATAATGCTATGTTTATTACTGGGAAGACGTTTGGAGATTTTTTTGTTAGAGAGGCAGAGAAAAATACAGTAATAGGTGGCGGCACATCTTATAATCCAGAATTAGCATACTACGTATCCGATGACGTTGTATTTGAGAGAGACATTAGAATAATATTTCCATTTACAGCATCTGTTATTGATAGCGCAATTGTTACTATTGGGCAAGGAAGTAATAAAATTACAAAATCTTTTTATAATATTCCGGAAAAAATAATAGATAGAAGAATTTTCAAATATATAGATATTTCAATACCTGCTGTTCCTGGAGATATCAATGTAGATTGTGTTGTGAAACTAATTCCTTCTGTATATGGAGATTTTTCTATAGCGTTTTCTAGAAGACTTACTTATTTGCCAAAAATAGATTATTCCTTCTCGTCTTCCGATAGCATTTTAACTTCATATATAGATTTATCTGATAATAATTCAATAATGAATGTATCCAATATAATGGTTGGTCTGATTCAAAGTTTCAAACCGCTATCGTTTCATATAATTCCATATAAAATGATACCAATAGAAAGAGTAATTGAAACTTTTAGTGGCTTAACATTGGAGATGGTAAATCAAAATGATCAGTACGACACATCTAAAATAAACGAATTTAGTAGGAAATGTTTATTGGGAAGTAGAGATCCATTTCAATTGGATCACGAAATAAAAGTAGGAGACATTTTATCAATATCTTCCAATGAAGATAATTGGTCTTGTAGTTATGCAAAAATACAATATATAGCTCAAGATACTTCTGTGCTGCCCAACATATCATATGTGGTATATTACGAAGATTTGGAAAATATACAACCAGATTTATTGAATGTTACTGGAAACGTAATTTTTTATGACAGTTGGGTTTTTGATAAAACACAGACATTTAGGTCTTCTTCTATTTCAATTGAAAATCAATCTCCAATGTTTTTTAGAGCATATTTTGATTTCCAACCATCTGTTATGCCCGTTCCGGAATATAGAACAATATCTTATTCTTCATCTTAAGGTCTTATAATGTCAAAACCCACAATACCACAAAATTTCGAGATAGATAACGATAATACTGGATTTTCTGCAATTGTTATTTTGTGGGATATTTTAGAAAATATTACATATGAAATATCTAGATCTAAAAATAAATTTGAAGGATATTATACCAATTTTATATCGATAGAAACTTCTCCTTATATCGATGAATGCGGCCCAAATAGGGTTTTTTGGTATAGGATAAGGGCAAAAAACCAAGAAGACGAATATTCGGATTGGTCTAGTCCAATACAGGGATATACGGTTCCCATAACATCAAAACCAAACTCCATATTACAATTTTCTGCGTCACAAGGAACTTTCGAAGATCATATAGATTTGACGTGGACAGTTTCCAATACCGCTACGGGTTATTTTTTGTATATGTCACTGGATGCCGATACCGGATATAGAAGAATAGCAAATATAGAAGATCCATTAGCTACAACATATATTCATAATTGTGGAGAGAATAAAGTTTTTTATTACCAAATATCAGCTTATAACAATATTGGCGAATCAGATGTTTTTCCAAATAGATTAAAAGAAAATCCAGATGAATTTGTCAGTGGATTTACAAAGATTGCTTCAGAAATAGGATTTAATGTAATAATAGGTCAGTCAAGATCGTTTCACAACACAACATATTGTTTATTGAAATCGGCAATTAACGCTAGATCCAATGCCGAAGAAGATGTTGATTTTTCAAGACCATATAAATATATTGACAAGGAAGATTTTAGATTTTCCTTGTCAAGCGAATCTGGTTCTTCCGGAACTGGCTCTATTCTTCTTTCAGCAGAATCTTTTTTACTTTATAGTTCTCAAAAAAGCTCTTTGTATTTCGAAGGAGAAAGTTCTATATCCGATATAAGCTCTATTGGCGTAGAATTTATGTCAGAATCAGATATAGATGCATTGCATACTTCCTTGATATTTCCAGTGGATATTTTTGATCAAAAAATATCTGTTGATTTATCATATCCGGTTGTTATGCCTGGAGATACTCCAGAAATAACAAGAACAGAAAATTTTTCATTTGCCAATATATCACACGATGTTTACAAGGATTCTATTGCGTTAATGCAATTGCATGGATCTTTTTTTAATTCAAAAGTAATTAGAAGTACTGGTAGGAAAATAGTATTGGAGGGTAATTTGAGAGAGCATTTATTGGCAACTAGACGATTCGCCATATTTCATTACAAACCGAATAAAATAAAAATAACATATAGTGCTATTAATTATAGAAACGTCGAATCAGATCTCATACCTGATTATTTTTCATCAACTGGCACTCTTTGGAATAAGCCATTAACATTGCCTATAAGGCCAAATGAGCCGACTTATTTGAATGCGAACTATATGGATTCTTCAAAGTCCTTTGGCGGTATAACTAAAAATGTAAAAATAGGAGAAAATTCCTTATTTTTCTATACAGGAGTGCAAGAATCCAATATTGCTACCGAAGCTTTTGTTGCATTGGATGATAATGTAACCTTGGAACAAGAAAGTGTCTCAAGGGTTTCGTTGCCAATAGGCGGAGTTTTATTAAACAATATAAATATACCGGCAATGTTTTTGGATAAAATACTATATCTTTTTATTAAAACATCGGTTTCTGCCACAAAGGTTATTGTTAAATTGTTTGATGAAATCGGACTGTTGGAAACAATAGAGGAAAATATTCAGGGAAAGGCAAAATATATAGAACATACTGACACATCTTTCGAAATTAGAATAGATCAAAGTCAATATAGTTATAAATATATCACAATATCTTTCGTGCCTCAATCATAAATAAAAAGAGGAAAATTAGTACTATTTATCGGAATTGAATTAATAAAAGAAAGATTTTTCTTACTTTTTCTTTTAATTCCAGTCACAACAAAAGAAAGTTAATGGTCTACGTGGAGGATTTACATGAGCACAGACTTCTCAATAAAGGCAAGCGAAGCTTTTTTCACAGTAATAGATGTGGAGGGAGATGCCACAGATAGAGATTTGGCGGTCACTAGCGATCAAATATACAGCCAAATATTTTTAGCCAAATCTTCCATAATGCCTAGATTATTTTTCATGGCTAGATTATCTGAAACGGATGATAATGGGAATACAATTTCATGGAGTGACAATCTCAACATAGAAATATGGAATGTTACTAATACTGGAGTCAATTCATTTTCTTTGACATCTAAAATAACCGGAATAGATCAGCCAATAATAGGGCCGTTTGATTCTTTGGAAAAAGAAACAACTCAACATGAAGAAATTCAGTTTCTTGCAAGTTGGTATTTTATAGATATATCTGCCGTTCTTACTGAAGGCAATTATTATGCCGTTGTTTTCAAATCAAATCTAACTGGTTCTGATTTTACTCAATCAGCACCACATATATATTATTCAAGAAAATATAGACAAAATGCCTTTCCTTTGATAATGGCTTCAGAAGATGACGGAACGACTTGGTCAAACTCTATTGTGCCTACTTATAGTTCTGGAAAGATAAGGTCTGGAGCTATTTGTTTTGGTTATGTCGGGGACGAGGTAGATAGCTTAACAGCTTTTGATGCTGGGGACATGACTATCGGTGGGCTATTAACATCTAAGAGGGGATATCCGGTATATTTGTATGTTGAAAACAATTCAACACAAACTACTGCTGGAAATACTATTTCTATTTCATTTAATCAGGAACCACCAACATCTGAGGCGGATGGATCTAGCGAAGAAACAGACCAGTCTATGATGAGATGGTATTATTACAAGCCAGGTATTTTGCCATTGTCTGGGATTACATTTTTATATAAAACAATCGGAACTACTGCTAATTTAAATACAGATGCTTCTTTTGTTTTGTATACTCAACCAGATAGATTTCCTCCAAATTCTACACCATATTTTCCAGAAACGTCTATTGATGTAATATCCAATCCAGTTGGATTGGTCCCAATTTACGAATCATATGCCTTTCAAACACATGCGATTAGTTCGGACGATGAAGCGATACAGGATCACACCAATAGATTTACACAAGACTATTGGTCGCATTTTAGCGAAAAAAGAGATAGGGTTGTACAGGCTAACAATAGCTCAGCAACTAGATATGATTTATTGCCAGCATATAAAAAGGGAGATATAGATCCCATAAACAGCACTAATCCATCTTATTTGGATTTCTCTTTAGAGGAATCAGAAAGACAAATAGAAATAAAATCCACATTTCAATTAACAGATGGGGATAGCAATGTAATATATTCTAATTCCGTTGACACTAATTGGATTCGTGGTTTTGATAGAGTTACAAAACATAAAAATCACTATATTGCTTTTGCTAAATATTCAGACAAAGATGATACATTGGGTCCACAATGGGATGATTACGTTCCTGCGCCAATAGATACTGCCGCACATACCCATTCTCAATTTAAGGCATTGATAGCACATGAAGATGATTTAAATACTTGGTATGTTATAAGATTTAGTTTTACAGATACTTCTCTAACTCTAAGCGATGGATCTACTGCGGCTCAAAGTGATAGACTTATAGGAGTGTGGGATGCTGTATCTAAAAAAACTGGTTCCGATTTTTCAAAAAACACATTATTTATTTTATTTCAATCTGTTCCAGATGCTGTTATAGCAACCAATAGGGCATACGTAAATATTGGTTATATTTCAGAGACTAATTGGGATACTATGGTTAGCACTGCAACTAATAATACAACTGTAGTAAATGTTGATTTGCTTGATATATCACAAGAAAATAGCAAAGATGCTCAATTTGTATTCGGAGGCAATACTGTAACATGGCCAAGTGTAGATGCCGATTATCAATGCGCTAAATTCATATCTCCCAATTTTGGAAATTCAATTTATTTTACAACTAGAATGGGAGTAAGCGGAACTACTCCAACAAAATTTGGTTTATGGGAATTGCCTATCAACACTGCAAGTTTTGTAACTTCCAGGGTTGTCACATCGGATTATTTCAATTCTGACTCCACTTTATCTGGAAGAGGATTTAATGAAAACGTAGAAATAGAAAACGAAATTTCATATATACTGTATGATTCTAATGGTGTTTATTTCGGAACAGATTATAAATATACCGCTGGAGACACCGTTGCGGATACTCCATATTTTGCAGAAGTATATAGAACTTCGGATTTTTCTAATTTTTATAGAGTTTTAGATGGAAATAAAAACAATGCAATTTACAGTGGATTTTTCAACAATCCAGCTCAATACGCAGATTTATCGGTAAGATTTATGGTTAAGGTAAACGATATACTTCATATTTGGACATCTCCTAATTCAAAATCTGCAACAGGTCCGCAAGGAGGATTTGGATCTGTTGATTTGACGATATGCAATCCATTGCATATTGCATACGATGTGTCTAGAAATATTGGTAGAGTTTTAAGAATGTTCCCCATGCCAGATACTAATGATCCAGTCTATGCCGCTATAACTACTAGTGTTTCCGATTTATCCACATTTGTTAATGGAAAGGCCGTTTCTTGCTTTAACGATGGAGCTGTTAATGGGAATCACATATATGTTGTTGGTCTTAATAATCTATCGTCTTTTAGCCCTACATGTTTAATGTACGACAGAAGGACCATAAACCAAGCATTTGATTATTATAGAGATTCTTCTTATTATATAGATACTGCTTCTGGTCCTAATACTCCATATGGTGATTTATTAAGCGGGCCATTTTCTCATTTAATATCTCATGATGGCGCAAATTGGGGTGTTTATCACGACAAGACTATAGCGAAATATCCATTTTATGAGTCTTCTTATGTGTATCAAGAATACCCTGCCTTTAAGGTTACAGAGTCTAATCCAAGAATAGGTATTTATTGTGGAGCTGTGAATCTTTCTGTAATGGAAAACGACACAAACAATAAAAATCCTAGATTATCTGTACAGTCCGGAATAACATATATTATATGTGATAATGAAACCAATGGCACTAGAGTATATAAAACATACGGTATAAAGCAATTTCCAAAATATTGGGGGTTGACCAATAAGGCAGAAGGAACAAAGGCCACATCGTATACTCCTAACTTTGATTTGGATAAAGATTGTTATGAGCTAGTTACCAATTCGAGTATAGTAGATTATGCGTCTAAAGTGTCTATTAGTGTATCTGGAGGAATTACTTTTCTTTCTTCTATTAAATCAAGAACCCATACTGTTTCTTCCAATACAAATGATATAAATGTAGATGAGTCATATAGGTATATTCTTGATTTAACGTCTGGAACTGAATTGCCACAACATCTCTCTTTTTACTATAAGCTTAATTTTTTGGAAAATGCAGTTATTACATTGGGCGGAACTTCCGATGCTGTATCGGCGATACAGAATGAATTGTCAGATCCCAATAACTCAAAAACAACTCTAGTTTTAAGGTCGGCAGAAACTTTAGAACAATTGTTTGATGATTCAAACGCTCTTTCTATTCAATTGGCGCAGGAGATCACTTCGTCTCCATCTGATATTGTTTTTTATCATAAAACATTGCCAACAGATTTACAAAATAATTTTTTTAGAATAGAGAGTAGGAGCTTACATGCTCCTTATTCTGGAATTGCCAATGCATTTGGTACGTCTGGATATTCTGGCATAACAGCTACAACTTCTGGATACAGCGGAGCTATGGACCCATTTGCAGAAATTATGATTAAGGGATTGAGGTTTTCTGATGTAGAGCTAGGTGACACAGACAGTTCCACTTCTTTGGAGAAAAAAGTAGCAGTAAACGGCATTGTTCACGGATCTTATGTTCCTGGGATTGGTCAAATAATAATTACAGATCCAAAGGATATCCTATCCAATGGGGGAGGAGTGTATCTTTCTCCTGGTGGAGAAATTGTAATAGATTTCCCGATGCATATATATGTAAATGAAATATCTTTTAATGTAAAATACGATGGATCTAAATCGGCAGCTTCGTCATCGTCTTCATTGCAATTCTCTTGTTTGCCTATTTTTAAGGGTCAAAGTTACGGAGAAGATATTGTATCTGATAGCGATTGGTATCCTCTTGGAGATGAGATTATTTTTGACCCAACTATTACATCAACCGTAACTAAAGATGGAATTTCCATGTATACAAATTCAATTAGAATTTCTTTAAATTCAGGAGTTGTATTAAGATTGAGCAATCTCTTGGTTAAGTCCTTTTCCAACGTTAACGATGTGGAGGGAAGTCAATTCGTGGTTTCAGGATATGTATCAAATCCTGAATTAATAGTTGTGGATGATCTACAAGGATTGTTGGAAGGAAATATCGATGGAACAAGAGCAACCGGATATGCTTCGTTTAATGAAATGAATTCTTCATTGACTGTAAATTTAGGAGATCCTGGAGATGGTTATACTGGTATTGGAATAAATCGTATTTCATTAAATATAGCTGGAGCCAATACGACTAGAACGTTATCTATTAGCGTATGGGATGGGATTACATTAGACGACAGTAGTAATGAAGTGTATGATAAAATTTACACTGGATATGTTCTTAATTATGAATATAATATAGTTAATTGGTCGCCAGAATCTAAAGAAAAGTCCAATGTGGTTAACTTGCAAATTATGGATCAAACACAAATAGAAAATTTATCAGACAATCTTGCTGAGTTTTTCAGGACACATCATAATTCTAATTTCTCTACTTATTTTGATTCTGGGCAACTTACTGGATATTCATTTAGACCCAATTTCTATAAGGATAGAAGTTTGGTAATATCTTCTTCGACATCCGATACTACCCAGCCTGATTTTACTGGAAGTATTCAAGTTAATTGTCAGATGGATGAAGATGGTCCATTTGCCGGAGAAATAGGACAGATAGGATTGTTGGAAAGAAATCTTAATATTAATTTTCCGCTAAGATTAGCAAGGAAAATTAAAATAGAAATATTAAATCGTGGAGATAGTAATATTAGGATGAATGGATTGAAAGTTTATGTACCAATTATAGGAGCCAACGGACAATCAGTATGGCCAAGAAGTACGGTTAATTGGGATATCAAATTAAATGCAGTATCTAGCTCAAGCTAATGTTTAACCATATATGATAAAAAAGAAAAAAATATGAGCAATTTTGAATTACAAATAAAAACAAAAGCTAATCATGCTGTAATTAATGATCTTTCTAATTCAAGAAGTGAAAGATGGAGATTGGATTTAAATATAGAAGAAAATCCATTTTACGGATACGGGTATGGCACCAAGTTTTTTCATTCCCCTAATTTTTCAGATGCCACTGGATTGGATTATTTTAATGTTCTTGGCGTTAATGGCTCTTTTGTTGGATATGGCATAGATTCTGGACAACAAACAAATGTAATTGATTCTTCATCTAAACCAAGTATACCATCTTCCGGAGATATTAACGTACCAAATGATTACGTAACCATTCAAGAAGCTATCGATAATGCAACGGTCGGTCAAACTATATTGGTTTCAGAAGGCACTTATGATGAGTCTTTGGATTTTGGCGGTAAAAATATAACATTGACTTCAACCAGTATTACTGATTGGTCCGTTATAGAAAGGACTATAATAAGGTCACAATCTCCAGTTTCAGCAACAATTACATTTAATGGTGCAGAGACTACAGGTTGTATTATACAGGGATTTTCTATAATAGATGGAATGCCAGCTATAAATGGAAATTCAACAAATGCTATTGTTAGAAACAATATAATAAAAAACAATAGAAGTATAGTCGGTGCGGAAGTAGGCGTTATTGATAGATGCGCAAATGTAATAGGAAATAAAATATTTAATAATGTTGCTCAGTCTTCCATAGTTTCTCAAAAAACGATTATTAATATAATTCCTAATTGCACTATATCGAATAATATAATATATAATAATATAGGAACTGGTATAGCAGGAGGAATATCTTCATTTGGACCAGTTCCTGTTGGATATGTTCAAATTTGGAGCAATACGATATACAATAATTCTATATCTGGAATTGCTAATTATTATACGGGATATGTTCCACCATCTGTTGTTGGGGCTGTAACTAATAATATTATATGGAGAAACAAAACATCGCAGATTGAGGGATTAGGATCTACCGATATATCTGACAATTGTATCCAAAATTACACTGGATTGGGCACTGTGATAACAGATGACCCTCAATTTATAGATCCGCTTAATGGCAATTTCAAATTAAAGGCATCTTCACCGTGTATAGATTCTGGTTTGGCGATAGCTATAGATTATGATATAGAATGGAGACAAAGGCCAATAGGTATAAATTTCGATATAGGAGCTTATGAATATTATAGTTTTTCCACTGGTTGGGGATATGAATATGCGCCAGCTGTAGTGGCTAATAACGAACAATCTGTTTTGGTAACGGCAAGTGTTTTTGAAAATGATGTTCCAAAATCAGGAATAAGAGTTATATTTATAGGTTCTCCTGGAGTTAGATTGGAAAACAATACAATAACAACTAATGTTGATGGCATAGCTACGGTGTTGGCTTATGTAGATCCAGAAGAATTACATTCCAATATGTTCGTAGGTTATGGAGATGGACATATAGTTAATCTACAACCATCTGGAATAGTTACCATAAAGGCAATAATAGACGAATCTCCATTGGAAGACAATGAATCTTTTAGAATAGCAGCCAAGGGCAATCAGTTGTTTCTTGCTGAGTCTACATTGACGCTTGACATATCTGTAAGATCAAATCAACATTATGCGTATTCTTACGGATATTGGATATAAGAGGATGAAGATAAATGATTTCTAAATCAAAAAATATAATATATTACAAATCTCGTGGCAATCCTCCAACCATTATATCCCCTAAGACGGATAGTCAGTGGAAATCATTTTCCAATAACGGAGATGTTTTGTTTCAATGGCTTTACAATGGCTATGACTATCAAATTGAATACAGAATTCAAATTTTCGATACAAATATTATAGATAATCCAATTCCAAGCGGTTGGGTCGCAAAAGATTCTGCCGAATCTATTGGTGGTCTTTTGTTGGATATAGATCAATATAGTTTTGATACCAATACGACTATTGATTTGACTGGATTGTTGGGTGACGGTGTTTATTTGTGGAGAATTCAAACAAGAGGAGCTGTTGCTCAAGATTGGTCAGACTGGTCTATAGATGGAAGGTTGAGAATAGATAGTGCATCTCCAGTTGTGAGAAATATATGTGTTGAGACTCCAGATGCATCTTCTTATATGTCTTCTTGGATTTCAGATATGTCTATGCCTCATATTTATACTAAAAGGGGAGCTGTTTATGATAGAAATATAGATAGATCTGGGAATCAAGGTCTTTATATAAATTACGATTACAGAGACAATTCCATTTCTATCAGATGTCAAAGTGGTGAAAATACATCTAGCAGAAGATATTATGGATTAATATCTTTTCACGAAGATGCGAACAGCCCAATACCATCTTGCACAATACCAGAAATAGTAAAAAATGCATATTCATATAAGATAAAAAAAAGCCAAACATCTGACGGTCCTTATGAAATTACAAATTTTAAAGAAATTTACGGAGAGATAATTTATAAGGATCTAGCTACCTCTAATCTTATATTTACTTCTTCTTTTCAGAACACACAAGGCAATGTAATCCCAAATGGATTCCCAAGTTTTGTTGATGCTGGAGTTTACGAAAGATGTGACGCCTCTAATCATGCGTTAGGTTTGTCGGAGAAAAATCAAACATTCTTCTCTGTTTTCCCTATTAATACAACATTTGTACCAAAAAGAAAGTTTAAATTTGCAAATGAAACATCAAATGATACAATATTTAATTTTGTAGAAGCTAGGTATCCGTCGCCGTTTCATGATGTATTTATTTTATTTAATTCTTCAATGGATCAAATTGTAGCTTATGGTCAATATACAATGGCAGATGTAAATTCATTGGCAGACGATCCTACTATGGAGTTATCGCCGAATATATCTGGCGGTGCCTTTGCCATTGCCAAGGGAATAAATGTAGATAAAAATAGAAACAAAACTAATGCTCCGGACCCAAAAGATAATGAAATCTTTACTAATTCGAATTCTACCAATTCTTTAAATATAAGACCCGGTATTTTTAAGGTTTCTCAACAAGACACTAGTGATCCATATGTGTTTTTCCCAAGATCTCATTATATGTTTTTTAACATATATGCAGATGATGATTTCGATTCGGCTATAAAAATATATCTTAGCCCAGAAAAATTTAAAATAGAAGAAGATGGAGTGTCCTCTGGCAATCCGATATCACATGTTGAGTTTCATTTTAGGCCAGATGCTGATTGTACTTTGGCTTATAGGGATGGTGAATTGTCGGTTGGAACCGAAATACCTGTAGATGAGATTTTTATTGGTAAGTCTCGAATTTCTCCAAGAGATTTATCTATGTTTAGGGGCACTCCTACTGATAAAAGAATATTCAAAAATATAAAATCACCATATTATGATGGGCTTCAATATATTGATATCATTACAGCATTGAATTGGGGAAATACGTTAACCGATTTTAGTCAGATAGATACTTCGTATAATGGATCTTTCAGATTAAGAATTCCTCAATATAAGTATATTCCTTATTATTATCCTGGCGCTGCCAATTATACCGATACTTCACAGAATTTTTATGTCATACCAAACGTACTGGATGCAGATCCAAATCCAACGGCTGTGACAGAAGAAATTAATTGGGATGCCATAATAATAGAAACTTGTTTGAATACAGTATCCAATAGAAGAGATCTTGTTATTGGCGATGTTGTATATAGCGGAGATTATGTAAGTTTTCTTGGAACCGCTAGATCTTTGGGACAAATAAATCCATTTCTTTATAATATGTTTAAATGGGAGCAAGATGAGGTTGTAAGGGGAACTTTCTCTAGAATTAGAGATTATGGCAATATGAGATCATTCCAAGAATATGCAAATCTTGGATATACAATGTACGAAGACGGATTTAGTGAGGATGGTACATGGTACAATTGGATGGATCGGGGATTTTATGCCATTAATAACACCTATGTAGATACCGTAAACAATAAAACAACATTAAAACTTAGAGGTTTTTCTAATTTTCTTACTAGGAAATCTTTAAACGTTTTGATAGACGAAGATATTCCATACGATTCTACTGGAATTCTTGCCAATTCTCAATATACCTATGAGATAAGACCATTGAGGGATGTGGCAGATCCATTAAAGGTAAATTACACATATGTCTGGTCGGATGGAAATGTTCTTAATTCAAATATAAATACCGAAGATAATAAAAATGGACCGATTTGGGTTTATAATTTGGACGATTCGGATGCAACAACAAAAGGTAATTTTTTAAATGCTTTGATTAAGAGCGATAACTCTGCGCAAGGTTTTTTCGGTACAGCAGAAAACGGTAGAAATTCTTCTTGGATGGAAGCTCCATCTAATTTGTTTGCAGGATATTATTTTTTGGTTGATCAAGTAGAAAGCGCCAATAGAATTTCGGAACAAATTGAAAGAAGTATCGTTGGAGAATATCCATCCCCCAACGATACTGTTATGATAAGGGGCAAGATAAAAGAAACTGGAACTATTTATTCTACGCCTACCTCTGCCAAGATAGGTGGAGATCCTCTTTCTCTTGGGAATATATTCGGGTATGTTTCTCCCATTATAGGGGAATCTCAAACTCAAATAATTAGATTGTTTTTCGATATAGAAGATAATGATTCTGGCATTAGTTCTATAAAATATTTTGAGAGTCATATTGGAGCAGAGAAATGTTTAACTCCAAATGTTTTTGGAAATACAAGCTCTTCTGGATCAACTGAAAAATTACAAATATTATTGCAAAAAGTAAATAATAATGTATTCGATATAGACGATACAGGTAGCGTAGATTTTGTATCTGCCTTGAGCAATGTTACAAATTCTAGGAGCCCTATATCTTTGGTAGGATATTATCTTGATAATAATATATCGTCTTGGAATTCGGTATCAACAATAGATGTTTTAGATTCGGTTAGCGGAACAGATTATAATAGATCAAGATTTTATTGTGATATTAGCGTTACTGGAGCCGGTCAAAAAATAATATATCTAAAGGTAAGAGATAAATCTGGAAATGAATCGGATGTTTATTCGGTTCCTATATTTATATATTCTGCCACAGGTATATCTGTTGAAAAGAAAGTTGATGCTCTTTCCATTATGTCGGAAGAGAGTATTGTGGAAAATAAGGAACTGGTAACTATTGGTTCTAGTTCATTTGTTTTTACTAGTGCGAAAATTCCTGTAGATAAAGATGAAGCTAGAACGGTAATTGTAAAAAGCCTTATATCTGAAGATGCACAATCTATTGGAGGATATTCAATATATGAAGATGCTAATGAGATTGTTATGGGGTTCAGTGATAATTATGGATTAACATATAACATATATTCTTCCGTTTCTTCTGTGAATGCATGGAGGTTTACCAGACCAGTTCCAGTTGTTATGAAGACATTTAGAAGAGATTTTAGAGGTCCGGATTGGTATTTTGATCCCAATGATATTAGACACTATACGCAAGAAACAATCAGTGATTACACATATGGCGTAGGAGATAATAATAATATTACTGGATCTGGTAATTTATTCCATATTCCATCTCATGGGGCTCCAAAAAATGTTACTTTGATAGGTGTGATGGAAGAGTCTTCTGTTTATCCAAGAGGAAGATCCAACCCATTAGCAGATAGAATAAATGAATTTAGAGAAGAAATAATAGGAAAGAAATTAGTTATAGGATCTAATCTAGGATTAAGTTTTACTGTGTTGCATGTTTTTGAAAGTAATTATTTGCCACCAATCAAAAAATGGTCATCTACTGGAGGCAGTCCAATCAAAACAATTGATTCTGATGGTACGGCAACCAGTCTAAGGCCAAAGGTTTGGATAATGGTGGATGATCCATACGCCATGTGTGCTATGGTTTTGAGCCGTAAATTTCAGTATTTAGACAAGTCTAATGAATCTAGAGAGGGATGTGGCTATAGATCTGATTTGAAGGTTGATTTTAGCTCAAACGATCAAACAAGTGTTTTCGGATATTATGATTCACAATCAGATATACCGGCTGGAATTAATAGCATTGTGAATGATGCATTAAATATGCCAACAGATGCTCCTACTTCTATGCCAGCCAGCTCATTTGATTATGGTACAGATACGTTTAATATTTTTCAGGCTCCAGAACAATATTTCTATTTGTTGCCTACCGAACCAATTAATAACGATTCTGGACTTCCAACAAACGAAGGATGGATATCTCAGATTTTCCAGGGTTATGATGCATTTAATAGCGCAAATAATGGAAGAAATATATTGTCTCAATTAAGGGGAAATCAATTTCTTGGATTAACAATATATAATAAATTAGTTTTCGGCGATTATTATAACGTAGATGCAAATATAACGACATCTTCCCAATTAAGCGGATCTGGCGATTCTATGGTTACGAGATTTGTCGTTAGCGGTGGAAGATTCGATAGAACAATGTCCGGTTTAAATTATGCTATTGTAAATAGCGGCACCGGACAAGTTGTTGATTTGTCATCTTATTATTCTTCTAGCGGATTTGAAAATATAATTAATAGAATTAGCTCTGATGGGAAATGCATAGAAGTTAGCGGAGATATATTGTCTCAAATAAACATTATTTCCACTTCCTATACGCTAAGAGTAACATTAGAGCCACTTCAATCCATTGACCCAATTGACAGTGATCTTTATCCGAGAGGTTGGTGGCCAGATATAGATGGCGCATTGGTCCCAATAAATGGAAATATGTTGGGGTCTATCAATTCTTCTGATGTAACTGATAGTAAATTTGTAAAATTTGCAATTCAATCAAATGGAGCTTTCTATATTTCAGAAGAAGGTTTATATACATTTAAGGTAGAAACTGACTCTCTTTCTTATGGTGATTTATGCATAGACTATATGAGAACCTCTGGAACCATAACCGATATAGTAGAATCTTATGATGAATCTGCATCTCCCACATCTACTTATTCTCAAAAAAATGTTGGCGGTGTGGTCGATAACACAAATTCTTCTGGAAAGCAATTTTATCTTAGGGTTGGATGGCATATTGGAAGATTTAGTTATGTGAATAATTTTGCTTATTCCGATAGTTCTTACAAGAATTATGCAAGAGTTCTGTATAGCAGACCGAATTGGAGCAATGATAATCTTGATGGCGATACGTATTTCGTCCCAATGATAGGATCTGCTGATGATCAACATACATTTATGGCAAGAGGCTATAGATCGGTTCATGCCCGTGTTTTAGATAAAAGCAATAATAAATATCCAGTATTTAAAAATGAAGCAGACACAACAAAAGCAAGCCAATATTGTAGGGCTATAGTTGGATTCCACGAAGCTCTTCAGGAAACAGCTGTTGGAGTATATAGTAATCAAGTTCTTGAGGTTGACAAAGTTCCATCTACCGTATATGGAGCTCCAGTTATAGGTAAAAGCACCTCACAGTCAACTATTACAACTTATGCTGGACAGGTTTTTGAAGAGGCATATGGAATATATGAATCTAGTATTATTGACGGAGGAAGTGATTTTAGATTTTGGAGATCTATCTCTTGGACACCTGAGACTCAACCAAACAATACAACTGTAGAATTTTATATTAGAACGGCTTCTACCGAGGCGGCTCTTTTACAGAGAACTTGGAATGATGTAGGGACCACAACAGAGATTATTTTAGATCCGATTACGGTTCCTGGAACTGATATTTTAAAATTTTCTCAAAGGATTATTTCCACTAGTCCTGAGAATCCTATATTGAACAGATTTCTTCAGTTCAAAATGGTACTAAAATCTCGTATATCAGGTGTGACTCCACAAGTTGATGATGTGACTATAACTTATAGCAGACAAAACACAGTAAACTTCTTCACAACAACATTCAACTTAAGCTCCAATATAGTAAGAGCAATACTTACTTATAATGGAGAAACACCAATAGACCCATCTGGAGTGTCTTTGGCAGAAATACAGTTCGGCATATGTACGGAAGAAGAATCCAATGGAGAGGTAAAGACTAATTTCGAAGACTATACAATAATTCCTACAAATGAAGCGTTCTCTCTCAGTGGTTTGGGAGTTACTAAGAACGATAAATTTAGAATAGGAATTAGGTTTGTATCTACAGAAAATGCAGTTCCTTCAATGGATGAAATGGCCATGATGTGGGAAACGGATGGATCTACAGATAGAACCAGAGATTTGAAATCATAAGATAATCATATAAGGCAAACAGATGATTCGTAAAACGCCAGTATACTCATTAGAATATTTTGCTGATGGTAGTATATATTCTTCACGTGCTGATCACTATAGAATGCAGACAATTGACAATCAAATTGATGCCGCCATGCGTGTTACCAATGGTGGTGTTATTAAGGGTTGGGAAGTTTATCAAAAAGAATCTTTCATATCAGATCCAAATAAAAAACTTAGTATTTCTATTAAGCCAGGCATTGGTATAGTTCCATTTTTATTGGATCAGGTTGAACGAATAAGCGGAAACAAAATAACGAATAAAGATGGAGAAGTCATAAAAGAACAGCATTTTATGGCTATTAGAACAAGCACGGAAATAGAAATAGATGGATTGGGCAAGAGCAGAAAAAATGTAATTTATATTGCATTGAATCAAAGTATAGTTCAACAATTGGAAAACAATCCACAATTAGTTATAGATTTAGAGCAACAAATATCAATTATAGTTAAACCAGGTGTTGATTCTCTTGCCGGATCAGATGGTCCATATAGGAATACAACGCCGTTTAGCGATCAAACCGAATATCCTATTTATAAATATACTATAGATGGAAATGTAGATTCATCAAAAGATAAGATAGTTGTTTTTATTAATGGAAAGGCTTTTTATGAGGGATTCTCTGTCGATGGTAAATTTTTAACTTTTGAACAACCTCTTGAGCCTACTGATCTTGTGACTGTAAGATTAGATCCTCTTTATAGCTTGGTTATTGCGGAAGTAGAAACAAACGACATAGCAGTGACCAGTATAGATAATTCGGTAAAGACATCGATATACGAAAAGGCCGGAGATTCATTAATATTCAAAGCACTTTTGTTACATCAACACGATGGCAATACGGCTGAGTATAACCCATCTAAGGTTTTGTTTACAACTCAAACATCTCTTTTGAATTCATCGTCCAATGTCGGAAATGAAATATATACATTTTCTAAAACTGTAAATTCTCAGAGTTTATTGGACCTATATGGATTTGCTTTTAATAGTGGGACATATACACCAGAGGTTTATGTTAATGGATTTTTAAACAGCGATATTGTAATTATTTCAGACATAGGAAATTCTATAACTGTAACATTTTCCGCTCCATTAGAATCTACTGATATTGTACAATTGAAATTATATATAAATGAACAATATCGGGAAATAGAAAATAAACTTATTTTATCTGATTTCAACCCATCTGCCGATAAAATTGATTTATCCATTTCCGGCTCCAAAATAGCATCAGGAACATTGGACCCAATATCCATTCCAAAACTTAGCCACGTTGGTATATCGAACGAGATATTGAAACCATGTAATCTATCAGCTGGAGATCAATATGTCCATAGAGTAGAGACGTTTGATTACAGGGAATTTTTTCCAGTATATCAAAATAAAACTAATGCAAGAAATGCCTACTATGTTTTTTCACAATCCAAGACAGCTGATAAAACCGCTTCTAAACAAATTATTCATGTATGTGCTTCTGGCACACTTCTTTTTAGAGAAGCTGGTAGTTTGCTTGGATCTGAACCGACTGAATTCTGTATTGGTTGGGATTCTTTAGACCTATACTCTTTTAATTCGGGATCTCCGAACAATGAATACGATGCTCCATTTTCTATAATACCAATTAAAGATTTCTCTTCGGCAAGTTCTAACAATTGGGATAGACTTCTCGTCATAAGCTCAAGATTCGTTAATTCTTTGACTTGGATAAATCTATCTTCTTCTTCCACGGCAGAAATACAGCCACAAATAAAAGAAATAGTTAATTCTAGTTCTGATAGAAATCCAGGATTAAATCAAAATTCCGGATTAACAGATCTTATTCCAACTGAAATTATAGATGCTAGTGGCGGTCAGGGTATTCTTAATCTTTCAAAAACAGCCTTTATACTGGCCGATGTTGCAGGAGTCAAGACTGTATATTCGTATGACTATTCTAACGGAAAGTATACGTGGCTAAATATAAGTAGTGCGACACCTCTTTGGATTAACGAAACAGCCTGTTCTATTTCTTGCCTCTCTTCTGAAAATTACAGTGATCTCGATGGGGATATATTGTTTGTTGGAACCGAAGAGGGTAGTTTGTATTTTAATTCATTGGGATATGCAAGGCTTTCTTCCCCAGTTAAGAGCGGCTCTAATTACATTAATAACATTTCTTTTCAGCCAAGTAATGTGTGGGATGGCGATATTCACCAATTGGTTAAGGCGAGCGATACAACAAGCCATTACGTAATAATAGGAACATATGGACAGACTAGCGAAAAAATAAGAGTTACTTCGGCTCTTTATGATTCCGTTTCGCAAAAAGCTGCTATTCAATTATCGTCTAATGTTAGTGGAAATTATTCTGAATTTAAATCTGGGGCATATAATTCATTTGTAATCGGCGACTGGGTAAAAGTTGCCAGCGGGATGGTTGGAAAAGTACTTAAGGTAATAATAGATGGAACCAAACTATATATATTGACAGATTCTGCATTTTATGTTTTGAGTTCAAATACTTTTGCCACTACTAATGATTTGCATTATTTGTCAGAAGATCTAAACGGATCTGTGTTATCTGACGGTTCTGGATTGACAAAGATACTTCCAACCATATCTTTCCCATTGGTTGGAAAATTTACCGATTTTGAATCTACAAGTTCTTCTATAGTAATTTCTGGCACACAAAATAACTATTCGTACAATACAACTACATTGGTTGTTGGTATATCTAGTAATACTGTTTACCAAGAATCTTTGAATTCAATGATTAATCCGGCTTATTCTTTGGTTAAATGTTCAGATATAAATGAAAATAACGATACTTTGTTCCTTTGCGGAAAATATGGAATATTCCAAACAGCAGATAACGGAGTTTCCTGGAGGAATTCTCTTCAAATAATAGGACAGCCTGAAGATAAATTAAATATATATAATTTGTCCAAAGCTTCTTTGTTGATAACCGGATCTGATGCTTCGTTAAAAAGAATATATGTAGCTAGAGTTTTCGGAGAATATGGATACGGATATGGTTATGGAAATGGGCTAGATTATTTTGATGCCATTGGGGTTGATGGCGGCGATCAGGGATATGCTGTTACTCCGTTAGTAAATACATTTTTGTCTGGATATGGCTATGGATATGGATTCGAGGTTAGAAATGCCGTAACTGGATTGGAAGCTGGTGATTGGGTATACTTGGCGGAGAATTCTGGAACATCTTACGAAAACAAACCACTAAGAATATTGGGTGTTGGAGAAGATATAGATAATAATTTCTATATCGATATAGAACAAGCCAATGGATATCCAGTGGATTTCGATCAAATATACAATAAGCAAATAATAAATGTATATGAAAAGATAAATCCATTGTCAATAATAGATGGAGTTCCACAAGACATAAGATACGATTCTGTAGATATTCTTCCATATTCTACCGACTATACAAGACAATCGATATCGTTTGAATCCATTATTGATGAAGATCTCGAAGTCGATATAGCTACTCAATATATTTCATTTAATTCATCAAATGGAATAGATTTGAAGGCATTGTCTTCTGACAATATAAAGATATATTTTAGAGGCATACTTCAATCTGAATATATTTATTCTTCAACTGATGGAGTTGTTTCGTTTACTAATGGATTTAACATACACGATCAAATTACAATAACTTCCAGAGGTAAATATATAACTGGAATTGGCACAAACGACCATACCGACATTGAAGATTATTTGAGTGTAGAAGAAACTGGATTGACATATAAGTTTGATGGCATTAGAACAAACAATTTACTTATATCTCTGATGACTCTTTATAGAAATTTTAAAAATCAAAACAATATATCCGAAGTTGGTGAAATATCCGGAGTTGTAACCTTTGTTACTAGCTGGGATACTGGAACAGACGATCCATACATTGAAGATTCTTCGATGAATTTTGCCCCAGGAGCCCTTGTGGGCAGAAGAATTATTTTGAATAGTGGTTCTGAAACATTTGATTATGGAATATCAAATAATACATCAACTAAAATATATGTTCATAGATTTTATAATTATGAAGATTTTACCCAAAAGGTAGATGGATCGACAAAAACATTTTCTTTCGTCAAGGCTTCTGCTGCTAGTGGAAGCATTGTTGTTTATGTGAATGGAATTGTAAATAATTTGTGGTCAGAAATAGTGGCTACTGGATCAAAAATATCTGGAATCGAATTCGGAACTGCGCCAGTGAATGGCACGAAAATAGTTGTATCTTATGTCGATTATAGCTCTCCTTTTGATTTGTCATCTTTGGTGTCTGTAGGTCAGTCATATAAAATATTGGCATACAGTGCAGATATATTCAATTTTATGCAAAACACATTTGTTTCCGATTACACCGAAACAATTTTGCCAATAGATACAAATAATAGTTTCGTAGAAAATAGCATAATAACTTCCAATGAAAGCATAGGACAGATATCAAAGATAGTCCCATCAGTATATTTTGATTCGAGTACAAATACCCTATATAGCGGAACTGATAATGGAATATGGAAAAGGGGATTAACTTGGTCTGTATATGACAAAACCAGCAGGCTTCTAAATACTGTCGATCCTACAGGTCAAATAGATGTTCCGAATAAGATAAGTTCAGCATATATTCAATACAACAAAACAACTGGAGAATGGACAGTTACATGGGGTGGTGGTTCGGAAACAAAAGACGATAATTCCAACCTAGATTTGGTTTCAGTTCAATGTATAGCTGTTTGCCCAGACTCTGCTATAGATGCTTCATTGCATATGATTTTCATTGGAACTAAAGACGGAGTTTATAAATCTATAAATTACGGATCTACGGTAGAATGTTTGTGGGATACGGTATCTGATCCAAGAACATCCGACAACCCAATAGTTAGAAAATTGGTTTTTGATGATGTGCATCAATGGGTAATTAATGCCGTTTTTGATAAGGGATTGTTTAGAAGTTTTGATATGGGTAAAACTTGGAATAAAATATCTTCCGAAGACAATTTCGATATAGGATTTTTTGGATATCATAAATCCTCAGCTACGTCTGATATTAGGAGCATGTATTTTTACGGCAAGAATGAGATTAGATTTAAAAGAACAAATGAAAGAAGTCCATTTGTAGTTACTGGAGATAGCGCTGGATATAGCACAATTTCTTCTAGAGAATTATTCGGAAGAGATCCCGGATTTATTAACATTAATTCTATTGTAGCTAATAGCGATAACGATATGCTTCTCTCAATTGGCGACTCAGGAGTATATTATACCAATTCCCTTGGATCTTCCAAACGTTTTAATATATCAAATAATTTTAGATATAGTCACTATGTTGTTACGTCTAATTCAGTTCTTGGTTTTAACGGAAACAATAAAACAGTATCGTTTGGCGATATTACTGCTGCCGGAATAGCATATTCTATTTTTGTGGATCAAGAAAACAACAGAACATATATACAGGTAGATATAGATACCACTTTAACGGAAGCTCCAGAAGATGGTGATTTTGTTGGAAAATATATAACAGTACCCGGATCAGATAAATCGTTTATGAAGGTATTGGAAAATTACAAAAGAGGACCAGTTCCAAATTGGCAATTCATTAGAGATTCCAATAGAAATTATTATGAATTTGCTAAGGTTGAATTCGTTGTAGATGGTTTATACCCTTTGAATGATGGAGATTCTACCTATAATGCAGGATCTAATTACTATTATTATTCTAACAATAGCCTTGGCGCTTTGACCATACCCTTGTTTGCAGAGTCTAACGGCTATTCTGGAAGAATAAAATTAACTGGTTTTGAAAAAAGGGCATACATAGTAAAGTCTGATATTTTTGGTAGCGGCAATGCGGAAACGGTTTGTATAGTAGATTATGATGGATCTGTATGTCCGTTGTCATCTGTGGATGATTTGTTAGGATATTATATTGGAGACAATCAATCTAAAACACAATATTTGGTTCATAATTCTAAACTATTGGGAGTAACAGATCCTTTCTATATCGCAGGAAGAAATCAATTGGCCCTAAGATTAGAGGTAATAAACAACACTGTAAGTGATATTACTATTTCCAACTTGTTAAATCCAATTAATTTGTGGTACAGATATGAATTTTTGGAACTTCATAATTCTAATTTTGCAAGAATATATGCTAATTCCATAACCACCTTGTATGATGAAGTGATAGACACCGATGGTAATACTGTAAATACACAGATAGTCGGATCAAGCGTTTTTGTTACCGGACAAAATCAAAATGTTATTTATGTTCCATATCCTTCTGGAAAGATTCCGACCTCTCCAGTAAACTATAAGACCCTTGACGCATTGGTTGGTTATTTTATTGGAGACGCTAGGACAGATTATAGATATGAAATATTTGGTTCTTATTGGATAAATGAAGATGGTCTGGATAAACTTTATCTTAGAGTTGAAATATATCGTGAATCTTATTCCGATAATGTAAATATATATTCTGACGGAGAGATTTCAAGTGTAACTGGAAATACAATTACTCTTACAGAATCTTACGGACTTCAAAATAATGATATTAGTGGATTTTCTGTTTACAAAAATGGAAACAAATGGAGATCCATTCCAGTTGTTTCTAACTCTGGCGGAACTATAACTTTAGATTTATCATCCGCCTCTTCTGTATTTTCCATTGGCGATATTTTGAATATCACAAGTGGTATCGAGTCACAATCATCTCTCGACATGGTTTACACTGATGCTGAAGTATTTGTTGCCTCTAGGGATTATTGTTATATGTCGATTGATAATGGCATTAATTGGAGAAAAATATTCAACGGATTAAATAAAGATGAGGTTACTGGTCATCCAGAAGTATCGTTTGTGTCGTTGAATGCTGGTCCGATACCCGGTTCATCTTCTTCTTATCTGTATGCCGCATCTTCAGACAGTAGCGGAATAGGTGGGATTTTCAAATATGACATATCTGGCGATTCGTGGTCTAAGGTTGGAGGAAATGTAACGGATGATCTTTATCAGAAAAGCGTAGTATCCGTAGTTGTTGATTTTTCTGGAAATCTTTATGCTGGAACATCTTCCGATGGTGTTTATTTTAATTCCTTTGGAACAAACACTTGGACAAAGTTGGTATTCCCACAAAACAACACCAGTTCGATAGATCTGGTAACTACGCACGACACGGTTTTAGATGTGGATAAAGTATGGCTCGGAACGGGTGGAAGAGGATTGTTCTGGGAAGAAAAAAATCAAACTACATGGAATAGAAGCACAGATAACAATTTGTTTGATAATGAGATTATTTCTTCGTCTTGGCTCCCTTGGGACATAAAAGAATATGGCGATGGATTGACAGTGTGGAATTTGACAAAAGACAGCAAGATATTTGGATATGGTAAAGTTTTAGAAAAACAGTACATTCCAGTATCTAGTCCCGGAGTGCCAGCTCCTTCGTTTGATTGGTCTTATTTTTCAAATAGACAAAATCATGATAACGCATATATTTATCTTATAGATCCATCTAATGCTGGGTTTTTGCTACAAGAAGTAAAACCATCTATAGTTTCTCAATCTTCCAGATCATTTCATAAATTGAGTAATTTTATATCCACAATAGTAGGATCAGAACAAGCATATACAAGTTTGGAAACTGAAGGTTCTGGAATATTTAAAACATCATTATTCCAGATGAATGCAGATGGTGATATTTACGAGGAGCCATTTAAACATTTACCAGATTATTCTTCTATTACAAAAATAGAATTAACTTCAGCTTCAAGGGTAGTTTTGGGAACCGATAGAAATGGAATTTGGAGAGCAACGCAAGATTCACATAAATTTATAATGCCATTTCCGACAGGATCTTATGCCTCTACAAGTTTTGGGTATACATTTAATCTAAATAATTTTAATGTTGCTGATTTTGAATACTATCCTGGAAACTTCTTTTTTGATGGAGAGAATATAAATCACGTTTGGGATAAAACAATACCTGCTTTTTATCAATCTTTTGAAAAATTCTATACATATACAATAGTATCTGCCGATGGTGTTGTATATACCGATTTATCTGCCGAAATAAATAACATTGTTGGAGCATATTTGGCAATAGCCGTTTCTATGGATGAGGTTAATGGGCCAGCAGATGCAAATGATAGACCTTATTTGTTGTTTCAAATAGTATCCGCTACTAAAGCAGCACCAGCTGGAAGTCCAATTATTCTTACCTTAACAGCTGGTAAGGACTCTCTGTACACTGAAAACATAACAGATCTTCCAGATACGACAAAAGCGCCATCAATGGCTTCAAGATGGTCAAGGGATTTCTATACAGATGCCGATCCATATGGATATTTTAGTGGATATTCTAAATTTTGTATTTTAGATTTTCAACGTTACGAAAAAATTAGTAATGGATTGCCACAAACTAGTGTAAAGGATTCTCTTGGTCAGAATGAAATTTCTGCTTTTGTAAAAGATTTATTGATAGGGTTCGGAGGCCTTGGTAACGATTCTGCTGTGGCTTGTTGCGGGTTAAGCGGCGTGTATTATGTGGATGATATTACAGTAGCTACTCCTGTTTGGTCCAAAGTATCTAGCCCAACTCTTGACGGAATGGACATTGTATCCGCTGCTTTAGTGTCGGTTAATGAAATATGGGTTACTACATGGGGCGATGGAGTTTGGAAAGGAATTTTTTCTGGATCTTGGACATGGACACATCAATCGCCGTCTACATTATTGCACAATAATGTTTGGACCATTACGGTTATGGATAGTGGAAGCATATATATCGGAACTGAGCATGGCGGCATATATAAATGGAATGGATCTCAATGGGTTCGTGAAACTAACAATGTAACAAGATCGCAAATATTCTGTTGGAAAACAGAAGGTGTTCCGGTTAAAAAGAATACCACAACATATTCATACGCTGATGATGATAAATTGTTCTCATATTCTTGGGGCGGTGGAATTATGAGAAGTTTAAATCGTGGAGCAAACACAACAACATCTTGGTCTCAAGCTAATAGCGGACTAACCAATATGTATGTTCAGGATATTTCTATTTGTTCTGGATCTGGACAATCAAACGTGGCATATGCGGCTACTTGTGGTGGTGGACTTTATAAGACCACAACAGCTTTTGACGCATCTGTAACTTGGGCTCAATGCAGTACGGATGGTTTGCCAGAAACACTAAACATTGATGAGGTCGAGGTTGGAACCGATCCAAACATTGTTTATATTAAAGTAAGAGAAAATGATCTCTCCCTTAAAGATGTGCCATATTCGCAAAGAAAAAATGCAGGAAAGAAAATGCAGCCAAGTTTAAGGCCAAATTATTGGGCTTTTTTCTTGTTTCTTGATCACTATATTGAAAGATTAACCAGATTGGAATCTGGAGATTTGGTTCAATCTCATGATGGAGATTATTGGTACAGTCCTATAGATACGTTCCTTAAGGGCAACAGGAAACATACTATATATCGTAGCGAAGACGGCGGAACAACGTGGACTAAGGTTTTCGATAGAGACCCGTCTAACGATACACAATATTCTATCAATAGCGCCATTTATGGATTGTCTATTCTTCCAGGATTTAGCGACACTGTATATTTCATAAATTCGGTAGACATGTATACTAGTTCTACTGGAAGCAATAAATCTATGAAATTCTGCGTGATGACCAATGGGCAACTTACTTCTGAATATTCATTTGATGTAAATTTGAAATTAGAATATTTTGGATTGGGACATTCCATAGGAGATAGCGAAGCATACATATCAGTTAGTCCAGAAGATCCAAACGATATATTTCTTTCTATTTCTTATAGAAATCCGATAGCGAAATCGACTCCATTGATTTTGAAATCTTCCGATGGAGGACAAACATGGTCTCATGCCATTTCTTGGGTATATAATAATGCAGCTGGATTTAATACAAAAATACAGTTTTCTACAGTTACTCCTAATGCCATTGTGGAGACAATAACATCTGACGCATCCGATGCCACAATACACGGCATTATAGAAAGAAATGGAATAGACTACTCTGTTTTTTGGGATACTGCAAAAGATTTTTTACAAAAAAATCCAAACGATTATATAACAGCTATTTTTGAACCAATAAACGCATTAGATCCATATTCTGCCGATTATCGTCAGCAATTATTTCATATTGGTCCTAATCGTTATTCGGAGCCATTCAATGTGGAGGGTGGCCCAAGACCATACTGTTTGCTTGGTGCGGTGATTTATCCGGATATAGACAGATATCCTACCGCATTTTACACAATTGCTGGTGGTGGATTCGGTAGTTATATCCCAGAACAAAGAATGTATGCTGGTAACAATACATCACAAACTGCTACATTTTTAATTACCAATGAGTACGATAAGAGCAAAAGAAGTCCAATATCAAATACATCTTGTAAGCTCTCAAACATTACTTCTTTGAAGTTTAATGATTGGGACAGCTTGGTTTTATCAAATAGTATTTTAATACAAGAGAATGCTCTTGTAGGTTGTTATGTGACCGTAGGAGCATCGGCAACACAATATCTTATTGGAATCCATAGAGTTGTTGTGGACGGAGTAGATAAATACGCAGAATTAATATTGGTTGGAAATGTCACAGCTGTTTCTGGAACCGACATATCAATCTATACTTCAAAAACATTATATGCCAATATCAACAATAATGTAGTGATTAGCGTCAATGGAGGAATTTCTTGGAAACAAATAGACAATGAATTGTTTGGTGATTTAAGCTTGAACGTATTATCGGCAGTAGATTATCCAGCAATTAATGTTGATGATATAAATGTTCAAAGAAGAACATATCTGCTCATAGGAAGAGACAATTCATATGAATTGTTTTATGGAGATGTTGAAGACAGTAGGTATCAGATAAACGGAACAAAACAATCAATAGATTGGACATCTGTTTCTCTTCCATCTGATGTTGTTCCAATAAAAAACGGTTTATCAGTAAGGACTCCAAATACATTGGGATCGTTCTTGTATTTGACGGAAAATGATAAGATAAGAGTTTTCGATACTTCTTACGCATCTTATATTTTATTTCAAAATCTACAAATAGACTACCCGTTAGTGATATCATCTGCCGATAATAACAAAATGTGTTTTGTGGCCAATAACATATTCTTCTCCACTACAGATGCTTTTGTTAACGATACAAATACATTCTCTTTGAGTGGGTTATTTAGTGGGAAGTCTATTAGAAATATTTTAATGAACTCAGACGTGGCACATTCGAATGAAATTTTTATTTCAGTTGACGTTGGAAGATCTTTTGCCCAAATTACAACTTCTGTGTCTTCTGTGCTTTCATCAATTTCTGAAAATAGAAACACTATAATTCTTTCCGATAATAGTGTTTTTTCTGATTCTTTAACAAAATGGATAGGAAGAAAAATAACATTTGAGGATCAGGGAGTTAAAAAAGATTTTTCTGCCAAAATATTCGAAATAACTGGAAATTTGGTTGAATCTTATGATACAATTTCAGGTCAAGTTACTTCTAAGAATTTTGATTCTATATACAATCGTACACGTTTGGTTTGTTCTGTAGAGTCTGGTACGATAACAGATATAAATGATTATTCTGACAATGTTTTTTCTTTACAGATTTCCGATACTTCAACAAGCAATATAGCAATATCTAAAGTTATTTCTGTGTCAATGCTAACTACGGACAGTTTTGAAATCTATATCGATTCTGATCTAAGCAGTATTTTTTCTGAAAATGGATTGGATTTCAATGTGACTTTCCCAACATTTAGAATGGGATATTTGTACGATTTCCTTCCTGTGGATTTTGCTGGATCTATCAATGTCAGTAGACTGTCTGACGATGCCTCATCGAGCGGATTGTGGTTCTCAAGCGATCTCGGAAGCAGCTGGAGAAAGATTGATGGCACAAAACTTAATTCAGAATCTGTTTCATGCTTGAAGGCATATATTAACGAAGATGGATCGGTTTTATCTGCAACTATAGATGATAGCGGTTTTAAAATTGTCACTAATGTTAATTGGTTACCATCTGCAAATATTAATAGAGTTGGAGTTGATTCTTCTAATTCCATTATAATGGCCACTTCAAATGGCATTAGCATAGCTTCTGGAAGTGCGAATTCACTTGTTTTTTCAAATTATTATTTTAATTCATTTAGAAATATATTTGACGTTGGATCTGATAAATATTACTTGTCTGATGTTGACGGCAATTCGTACATTATAAGCAAACCAACAACTACATTTAATGGCGATGAACAATTAGTTCCGTCTTTTATTTCTTTAGGAAAGGTAAACAAAGTAATAATAGACAGTAATGATGTTGTTTGGGTTGCAACAGATGGGAATGGTCTTTATTCGTTATTCGAAAATGTTTTGACCAATTTCAATAAAGAGAATAGCGATTTACCATCTAATTCCATATCGGATGTTTTTGAAGACAATAACAATAGAATTTGGCTTGCATTAGGAATTGTAGGAACTTCTTTCCTTACCTATAATGTTTTGAGTCAATCTGTTACTAATGTGTCATTTACATTTTATTCGACATCTAATGGATTAACAGGAAACTGTTCTTCTGTTTCGCAAAAAATTGGATTGAGTTATTTGTCTAGAGGTAATGTTTCTGGAACGGATGTGCCGTCTATCGTTCTTAGATGGGATAACAATTCCACAGTATACACAAAAACATTATTGGTTAGAAGTTTGTCGGCATCTGCGCCAGCAGTTGATGGAACTGCCTATTCATTCTCTCCGATATCTGGAACCATACAAACTGTTGAGGAAGTCACAATAACGGTTGAATCATCCGATGTATTGGCTTGGAAAATAACAGCATCTGAAATATCCAGTGTTACGGAAACAAATTATGGTGTGGATACTTTGGTTGGAAAATACATACTTATTAATTCAAAGGAAGTCAATACTTCTAGCCAAATAATATCAAACAATGTGAACTTTTTCTATATAGCTAGAACAACTGGACAAACTACTCCCACATCAGCCGGTAAGTTTTTCATGATTGCTGATTTGGTTGGTACTGATTCATATGTCATGTATTCTGGAGATGGAACTGATATTGGGTTTAGAATTTCCGATACGAATATTATAAACGGAACCATATCCACTCCGAATATATATTACTATTGCTTATTTATATACAACGAATCTGAAACATTTTACCTAAATGTAGATACACAACAAATAAAAATATCTACAAGCCAATCATACAGCGGAGCGTCTACAGATGTTGTGGTTTCTTGTGCAAATGGTTTGTTCCAATATAATCCGATTGAAACTCCAGAATTTACAAATATAGTTAGTTTCGGATCGATAGTCTCCATAACAGATATGTTCGTAGACAGCTCTAACACATTTTGGTTATCATGTGGAGATAGAGCTATTCACTATTCTTCTTCGTTCCAAACATCATATATTAAATCAAATTTATTTCAAGATAATTTGGATACTATTCCATCAGACGATTTGATAGTTAGGAATGTCGCAGAAGGTCTTGATGGACAAATTTTAATATCTACTAATTTGGGATTGTCTATTGGCACAAAAACACTATCAGGATATGAATTTATTTCATACACAGATCAGGTTCCTATCAATGCGTATAGGAATAATCTTGGTGCTCTTAATCTGAATGTTTGGCATCCGGTTGCATTTTTTAACAAGAAAGTGGATAATGTTTCATTCGCAAGTTCTTCTGGAAACACATATGTCTCCATAGATGAGAATATTTATAGTAGTTCTAATTCTGGAAGGTCGTGGGTTCAAATAAACTCAATAGAATCCATATTGGTAGATGCAATAGTTCCATGCGTGGGAAGAAGCGGAAGTGTTATAGATTATATAGTTTATGGTGATGGAAAAATAATTAGTACAGGATCTGATTCCATTACATCGGAATCTTTATTCGGATCTTCTGAAAATCTTCCTCTTTCTTTAGTTGAGCCAACCAAGACTGGAATTCCAGCTCATACTTATCTGTCAGAGGACGGAACAACTAGTGGTTCTGTTCTTTTTGCAGGATTGTACAAGAATTTTATATCATCAGAAGAAAGAGAAATATCAAGAATTGTGCTTGATTTGGACAGTCCATTTACCGGGAATACTGATTTCTTTATTCAGGCTTCTAATGGGTTGTCAATTCAAAGTGTGTATAGTTTTCATGAAATGGATAATGTTCTATACGCTGGATGTAAGGACAATATTCTGTTTAAAGACATGTCTGCTGGTAGTCCAAAATGGTCTCCATTGCCATATGACAACAATATAGATAGCCAAAATACAGCAAAAGATTATGCGTATACGTATTTGGAAATGAGAAAAGACTCAACTGCTATAGAGCATTCTGGGGGAATTATTATTTATTCTACTAGAACACCTTTGTATGGTGGAGAAAGAAGTTTTTTTGATCCCAATCCTTCTATTGTAGCATATAGGATTGGTTCATCGGTAGGATATAACAATAAAATAGAGAAGATAGAATTCGATGCTTGGACTCCATCTGCAAGTAAATCGATAAATATCGTGGATTATCCATCATTTGTTTCGTACAGATACCCCTACATTAGTAGAAATGTGTTTGATGGGTATAGGGGTAGTATGCTATTTATAGATTCTTGCAAAAGTATGTTGATTGGCGGGTTTAATAACGAATTGGTTGTTTGGCCTTTTACCGCCAATAGAACTAATTCTACTAATAAAAAAGTTAATTTATTCGCAATATCTGCAAGAAAGGGAATCCTTGACACCGATTTTCCTGTGTCTGATGCCGAGACATACCAACAACAATTTGGAATTTTGTCAACCGGAAAGTCCAATCCAAGATCTACAGATAGGATCATTAGGCCAAGATTTAACTGGACAATAAATTTCAATTCCTTAGATGATAACGAAGCATATTTGTCTTTTTATGAATTTTATATGGACGGCACAAATCCATTTAAAAAATACAATTACTCTTCGACATCGGATATTGCATATTTGATGAAGACAAATGATGGAGGTGGGATTTGGCAATATGTTGAAACCATAAACTACCCTACAGCTATAATTTCTAATAATGTTTTTACTAATGGATTGATTCAATCTTCATTCTTATTTTCTAACGGAATTCAAGATATTCCATTGGAAACTAGTGTTGATAACGGAATAACATGGGTTGTTGATTCTACAAATCCAATTCAATATGTCCCGATAAAGACATTGAAAATAATATCCGGTCAAACATATGCTGGACTTCTTGGGCATGGAATATATGAAGTAACTTCTCCGGATTGGATTAAATATCAGTCAAGATTCAATACGGAGGATGGTTTGAATTTCGGAAAATGGTATGTTAAATCTATAGATGAAGACCCTGTAGATACCAATAGGGTTATTGTGGGAACGGAGTCTCAGGGCATTATAGAGGGTAGATATAGAGATGGAAAATGGTCATGGAGATTGGATAGTGATGGACTTCCAACTGGAAATATATCTCTTGTGAAAATTGTAAATTTAAATCCAGGCATTGTTCTTGCTGGATTAGTTGATGATGGATTGTATAAAAAAGATATTATCACTGGTATTTATTCAAAAATATCTTCTGGATTGCCAACAAATGGCACGACAAACAATATAGAAATAGAATTGAAGATAAACAATATATTTAATACAATTTTTCACGACAATACAGATCTTGATAATATAATAATTTTAAGATCTAGTTTGGAGCCAGCAAAACAAAATCCTTCTAACGGAACTGTTTATAGAGTTGGAGATGAAATAGATAATGCAGAAGTAATATATATAGGATCTGAAAATTTTCTAATTGATCCATATCAAGATACTTTTGGTCAATTGAGATCGGGTGTGCCTTATTATTATAGATTTTATAATATTGTTGGAACTACATATACCGAAAGAGATTTAATTACAGGTGTTACAACTAATGTGACGGCCCTTTCTATTACAGCATCTGGAACTCCATTTGCAGGTAAAGATCTTACTGGAAGAGTTGTGCAGATTAATTATGGTCAACCAACAACTAGAAAATTTGAAATATCATCTAATTCTTCTTCTGTTCTTAATTTTGTTGCGGATCAATTTGACATTATAAATAAAGGCGATGCAACTATTTTTAATAGGTTGGATCTGTCGTTTAGAGTTGAGTCAACCGTTGTGGCTAGACCAATATCTATTAATCCTATATTTATGTCTTTTACTAATTTTTCGGATTCAATTGGGAGGGTTTACAAATCAGACGATAATGGATCTACATGGGTAGAAAAATCAGGTATATATCCTGTCAGTGTCAATTCGGTATCAATAGGTTCTGAAACGGTTAAATTGTTTGGTGGAGTGAATAGTGTTCTTTACGCAGCTACTGAAGCAGGAGTATTTGAAAGCCAAAATAGTGGTTCAACTTGGTCTGAATTAAGTATGTCTATAAGTGATCTAGATTATAATGGACTGCCTAATGACAATGGAGATCATAGCAAATATATAAGAATATTGGTAGATTCCGAAGATCCAAATATTTTGTACGCATTTTCAAGAGCAAAGGATATTTATAGATCCGTAAACAACGGAGCCTCATGGGAAATTATTAATGATGTTTTTGTCGGAAATGATGCCAATATAAATTCTTATTTTACAAATTATATATATCTAATTGACAATCAATTGGGATTGTGGTTAATGAAAGACTCCATTAGAGATTCAATTAAAGTAGATATTGAGTCCGATGGTAAGATAACTTATTTCGATACTGATTTTCTGGAAATGGGAGATAAATATTTTAGCGATACCAATTCTATTTCTCTTAAGACAATAGTGAGGAATGATAGTTCAAGCGACAATAGAGAACAGATTAGGTTTAAAGTAGATGATCTTACCAAATACCTAACATTTAG
>ERZ1292632.286-Hain-H43-01um-R2-286-length-52709-cov-8_pt1 | contig 52709 bp, 86 predicted proteins | sample MGYA00564407_ERZ1292632 | MGnify/ENA primary metagenome ERZ1292632 (study PRJEB36523, sample SAMEA6512637) | groundwater metagenome | collected 2019-01-08 | study: AquaDiva: Metagenomics assemblies of 32 groundwater samples | reverse complement strand
CATCTCGCCGAATACTCAACGACTAGCTGAGTTCCAAGAGCCGATCCATCCGAAATAGCTTGTTTGACTAAATCAATTAACTGCTGAATTTGCGCCTCAGACATCAATTTCTCCTTGCTAGCTTAGGGGCAATAATCTTATCCCATAAGGAAGCCAATGCAGAAACAGCTTCATCTTTTTTGACTTCTTCTTCTTCCTCTTTGGTCATCTTTCTAGCATTCTTGCTGTCTGTAAACATGGATAGTTTTCCACAGGCTGCACAGAAATTTACATTTCCAGCCTCTGGAGCAGCTTCTGGAGCTTCTGGGCAAGTCGTTCTATTGAGTGTCGTTTTGCAATGAGGGCACGTTACTTCGAATTCAAGACGACTCATGTTTTGGCTTTTGCTTTCTTGACTGCTTTCTTTTTTGGATGCTTTTTATTGATAATTTCACACTTGGCAGATTTCAGAATCTCTGCGAATTGGCTAAATTTGACTCCTTCATGATCATTTAAGTTTATGAAGGCACCCGAACCGCCGTCAGGAACCGCTATGGAGAGCTGTTCATCTTCTGGCAAAGAGGAATTATAGATTTTTGCGATTTTACTCGTTGCAGCTCCAAGAGCTGTAACGACCTCTCCGTCAGTTACGTTTGATTTTCCAGTCATTTCCCTAAGTGCTTTACGTCCGACGCCCATGACACAGGCTTTGTCTTCGCCATCTTCCCACTGTCCGGTTACTTGCTTAATCTCTCCGCTGTTGAGTTTGGCAATGAAGTTGTTCCAAAAGGCGATTCTTTCTGCTCTCGTTATTTTATTCAAGTCCTTAATCTTCTTCACGGCTTCCTCCTTCTTCTGATTCGATTTCTAGTTCTGGAACTCTGACCCATCTCATGTCAACCATTTCCCAGAATTCGAGTATTTTGATATCTTCACAATTCATTGTTGGCCCAGCAGGACAGCATCCCATATTGGGCGGATCTCCATAATGAGGAATGTAATTAGGATAGGTCTTCATGAGTTCTCTAAAACTTTCTCCCTTAATGCCTCGATAGTAGGGAACGAAGTTCATTTCTACTTTGAATTCAGTATGACAGGCCTGGCAACATATGAGCAGTAACAATACCTCGTGAGCATAGATATTGCTCGCATGTTCAGGACCGAATTCACAGTATCTTGGAACTCCATGAGCGTCGTACCATCTGATCTTGTCTTTGATTCGGCTTCGGATGTCTTTATAGGAAGGGAGCAACCTAATACTCCTCTGGAAGAAGAACTGTTGTTACTGACCGATCCCACTCCGTTATAATCCATATTTTTGTAGAGTCACTAAGAGTGAAGGCACTGAACACTCTAGTTTCTTTTCCTTTTACTATAGATTGGAGGTTAAGCTGATGATCTTCTTCGCACAAAGTACCTTTGTCTAAAGCAAAGTGCTTTGCTAGAAATATTCTCATAGAGTCGCCGGATCTCTCAAAAGCTGCAATCGCTGCCGGAGTGGAGACAAGCATCTTTGAGCTGAACTTGGGCTCACTCATTTGCGACTTCCTTATGACCTGTATATTTTAAGTCTTGGGAGTCTGACAAGAACACATGAGTGGCATCCTTAGTCATCTTGACTTTACTGACGCTATGCCAATCAGTGACTTTGAAATGAGCTAGGTTAATTACGACTACTCCACCTTTACAAGTAGCGCAATATTGTAGTTTAAATTCTTGAGGAATAGACACCTTAAATTCTAAGTTCCTAAATGATTCAGAGGTCTCTTTGTGTTCTCTCTCAATATATTCTGCTCCTATGAGTGCTCCGCCTAACGTGCAAAGAAATATTACTATGAAGTCGAATAGCGGCCCTCTATATCCGCTCATTCTTCTATGTCGTTCAAATTAAGCTCACCGTCGTTCCTTTTCATGTTATTGAGGATGGCCAATAAGCGATGTTTGTCTGAAACTTCTTTTCCATACATCGTAGCCGCGCTCACTTTACATTCTTCGCTAATTTCTCGCCCATCCTGAATGAATCTATCCATATATCCAGTATCTTTCTCAAATGCTACCTCCATAGCTCTGATAGTTTTTTCTGTAAAGATACTGTTTAGTAGCTTCCTAGACCTTGCTGTCATGATGCCAGCAGAAGTGAAATGAAATAGGGTAGCGAAATCTTTTTCTTCTACATCTTCCACTTGTCTTGCGAACGAAGCGATAGTAGAGCCTATCGCACAAACTACGCATATTTCATTTGACGCAGCCTGCTTGAGACTTCCCCCTTCTATTCCGGCATTAAAGTACGTTCTTATCTTGGCCTGATAGTTTCCTGCCTCTATCTGTTGAATAGCATCATCAATGACTGCCATTCTCAGCGTTCTTTTTTCTTCCTCAGTGTACTCAGCCTTCATTTTGAGCCTCTATCTCTTTAGACTGCGCCTCTCTAACTCTCTCACAGACCCAATTCAGCATTCTTTGCTTCCTTTCTTTATTGGACTCTCTTGGCATAGAGTCGTTTCTATTGATAACTCGGTTTCCAATGTCTGTCATATAGAGTTCTATTCTATAGCTAGCTGCCGACTCCATAATACTTTCTGGGTTTCCACTAATAAATCCAGACTTGACTAGGTCAAGAATAAGAGGCTTAAGATCTTCAAGTTCTTTTTTGGATTTTGCTATAAGGTCGATTCCATAGTGTCTCAAATTTATGGGGCCTGTTTCTGTTATGACTATCTCTAGATTTTTGGCTGTTTTTGCGAAGAGTGCGCCAATAGAGCATCGTTCTCCGGAGCCGTTCTCTAGATATCCATCACAGAGCCCAGGCTCCCCATCAATCGCTGTCCACAATAGCTCCCAATCTGGATTAGGCATTACTTCTCCTCCGCAGGCTTATTTTTTCTGATGTTTTCGCATACCCAATTCAGCATTCTTTCTTTTCTATCTTTTGGCGATTCTGTGGGTATAAAGTAGTCATTTTGTCTGACTACCGCGGCTGCTTCTGAAGTCCACACCGGAGTATAGCGCCCATTATCTCCTACAGAAAATTTGTGTACTATTCCTTCTTCTTTCAGCCTCTCCATAAAGTTCCTTATCTCTGGACGGCTCTTTTCTAGAGCTTCCGTTATATGTATCCCACCAAACATCATCGTCGGCTCCAGATCTTCCATTTTTAGTTCTTTAAGCAAAGACCTGCAACGCGCGCCGATTGAGCAGACTTCTCCTTGTCCAGACCTAAGCGTTCTTTCGCATAGGCCCTCTTCTTCGTTTATCGCTTTCCAGAGATTTTCCCAATTCATGCCCATCTTAAGTTCCTTTCTTGTTCGCAGATATTGAAGTAAAAGTGGGCCCAGAGAGGATCGAACTCTCTTCTTTCGGTTAAAAGCCGAATGCTTCACCATTAAAGCTTTGGGCCCAAGCTTGACTCTGTATTTAAGTGGGCCGTGAAGGACTTGAACCTTCGTATATCCGCCTTATGAGAGCGGTGCATTAACCAGCTTTGCTAACGGCCCAAGAGATTACTCTGGAACTACTAGATCGCCCTCGTGATCAGCGACATTTTGCATGATTGCGATGAGCCTGTCTTCGTCGTCTTCGATATGCTTATATAGATCAGCGTAGACATCAAAACAATCATCACTCACTGCCTCTGGAATCTCACCTTCTACATCTTGGTACCAGCCCTCTCCGCCCTCAAAAGCGATTTCCATTTTCTCTATTGTGGAAAGAGGGAACACCTCTAGTAATTTTTTAAACATTTTATCAGTGTCTACTGCTCTGCTATATTCGCCAAAATACTCAGAAACCGAGCACGAATTTTCTTCTTTCATGATTGTCGCTACAAACGCTGCACCCAGAGCGCAGACATGACACGCTTTGCCTTTGCTAGAGCTAGAGACGATATCTTTTAGATCGCTAGGCGCGGTCGTGTTCTCTCTCTCTCCGGCGAGCCACACAAAAGACCCAAATTCAGCTTTCAGTTTCTTGGCCCTTAATAGCTTAATTGCGTCGAGTGCGATTTGGACTCTCAGCGCCTTTTTTGCTGCTAGTTCGTTCATGGAGCCCCCTTCGGAACTACAAATTCGCCTTCATTCTCGACTATGTTCTGCATAATTGCGACAAGCCGCTCTCTAGTAGAGTAAATGTCACTATAGGAGTTAGCGTAGGCATTGAAGCACTCTTTGCTGAAATGATGCTCAACGCCTCCATATCCGCGATCCTGAAACCATCCACCTCCTTTCTCGAATGCGATCTCAATTTTTTCCAAGGTCTCTATTGGAAAGATCTCTTTGAGGCTTCTGAACAGAGTCTCTGTTCTGACTTCGTCATAATTATTATTTAGTACGTCTTGCGCCTCTTCTTCGCCAACTTTCTTTACTTTTAGAACGGCTGCGACAAAGAGAGACCCAAGAGCACAGACTTTGCAATCTTCATTCTCAATGGCGTGTTCCACAGTAGCTTTAATTGATTTTTGTGCAGTGGCCACCACCGCGTCTGGGCCTACTCTAACGAAAGAGCCTCTGACTGCGGTAGCTCTATCTGACTTTATCAATGCTATGGCATCTCTCGCTATTGCGACCCTGAGCTTGGCATCACTTGTCATCATCTTCTCTTTCATTGTCCATGATGCTTGGACCTGTTCTGAATGGAATTGATTTCAATATCTGTCCAGTGAATAGGGTCGATATGCAGACGATGATGAACATTGTAATTGCCATGTCGATTACGAGTACTCCACCAGCAAGAACATTAGGACGATAGAGTATCGTTAGGATTCCGGCAATCCAATGCGATAAACAATATGAGCAGCTGACTAAGTTTCCAGCCCATTCGCTTTTTCTAATTATTGATTCTCTGAACTCTTCAAATATCCTAGCCTTAGTTATTGTAATTGTGATCGCTGCACAAGCAAGAGAGAGAGCAACGATTGTTGACCATTGATGAAGATCTGTCAGCATCGACATCTATCGACAGATCTATCGACAGTTTTTGTAGACTTCGGCTTTGGAGGTGCTTCTTTGTGCTCTGATTTTTTGATAGTCTTGTCAATTTCACTAACAAGACCGTCAATGTTGATATTTTCAACGCCGACGTGCTTATTTTTGGATTTCTTTTCGTCCGAACTTCTTCCGCCTGGGACTTGAATTTGAGACTGACTCACGACATGACCCTTTCTCTTGAGATCAGATTGATTGCATCTTCGATATCTGTCTTTTTGATCCCGGTCGCTTTCTTTGCTCCGCTACTCATATCTCTCTTCATCGCCAATCTGATCGTTCTGTCTGCAATCCCGACCGACAATGATCCTGAGATATCTTTCCTCAAGAGAGGATTGTCGAATGCGAGGTCTGCTGCATATGTCCCAAGTGCTTTTGGAGAGTCCCCATTATGGAGAGGGACCTTCTTGAGACGAAGAGATACGATCTTCGCTACGTCGCTTTGATCGGGCCTAGAGACAAGGATGCGTCTGTCGATCCGCCCTTCTCTCAAGACCGCTTCATCAATAGCTTCTGGACGATTTGTAGCGAGGATCACCAAGCAGTTCGAATCTTCTACTCCATCCATTTCAGTAAGAAGGACCGGAACGATTGTATTTGAGATATCTGTGCTAATGCCTTTCCCTCTCTGCTGGAACAGCGAATCAGCTTCATCGAAGAAGATAACGCTGAACTCGCCTGTCTTCTTGAATCTGTTTCGCTTTTCATCGAAGAGAGCCTTAATGATTGATTCAGTCTCTCCGACATACTTCGAGAGAAGTTCTGGACCCTTGATAGCTGTAAATCCAGAAGAAGTCTGACTGATCAGCCTCCTTCTTGCTGTCTCCCCAGCCTTCGCCAAGAGCGTTTTTCCGCATCCTGGGGGACCGTACATGAGGATTCCTTTTGTGGGCCTTCTGTCGTACTGCTTGAAGAGGTCTTTATACTTGATCGGCGACTCGATTGCGTCGATCATTTCCTCTTTGGCTTCTTTGACTCCGATAACATCGTCCCAGTCTACGTCAGGAATGTCAGCCTTCTTGACGACTTCAGGCTGTCCAAGGTTGTTTACGACTACTCTGCCGTCTGAACTGACGACGACTCGATCTCCAGCCTCGACTGTGAATTTGGATTTGAGTACCGCGAATGTCCTTCCAGTGACTTCGACCTGACAAGTCTTGTGATCTATATCTCTGGACACGATTCCAACGTCTCCAGAGCCGGATTCAATAAGTGCTTTGCCCACAATTGAGGATGTTTTCTCGTTGTAGACAACAGTGTCACCTACTTCAACATACTTGCTGTCTGATGTTTCTGTGAGCTGCCCATTGACTGACACGACACACGAATGCCGTGCGAGCTTGAGACTCTTATAGGGAACTTCCTTAGTGACTTCGCCTTCTTGATTCGCTAAGTCATACAAGGAGTTTTTTGGATCTGATGGGGTGTGGATAGTAATGACTCTATATTCCTTTTTGCCAACGAGGACGACTTCGCCGATCCTCCCCACTACTTTGTCGTTCTTTTCAATGACGACTGCATGGACCAGAGGGAATCCGGTCAGTTCGTCAATGATCTCATTTTGCTTGAGGATAGCTTCCTTCGCCTGCGTCAACATCGTCTTGAGTTTGTCGAGGATATCTTCTCCGCTCATTTCTTGACCCCCCACTTAGGCTTCAATTTGATCTATTGCAGATAGGATTTTGACAGTAGATTGGAGTATAGAACAGCCTGTATGTTTTCCTTTTCTTTTAATAAGCTTGACCGGAAGGATAGGCTTTATGCAATTCAGACTATGCCAAACACTCCGCCTAGATAGCTTCTTAGTTTCCTTTATTCCGAGCAAGTGTGCGGCATGATCTTTTGCTTTTGCATAAAGATTGGTTGCTGTATCTTTCTTTATAGAAGTGATACCTCTGATTCTTGATGCTTCCCAAAGTACGAGAAACCCCATAACTTGATTTCTTTTCACTCTCTCAGAGAGCCTGAATCTCTGTCTCAGGTAAGACTCCTTTCTGACGTTTTCCGTCATGTTTGAGAATTATATCACGAGCATGTAATTTTGTCTATACTTTTTTGTAGTCTAATTTACTGAAGGCGGGATATCTGACTCCGCTGCGCGATCTTCAAGGGTAGTCAGGAGACTGTCCGCAGCGTTCTTTAGTTCAGCCGGATCAACAATCTTCGCAAGATTCTTCTTGGCTATCTCTTCAACTTCATTGAGAATATCTTGATCTCCAATCCCCTCACCTACGATTGGATACTGCTGTCCTTCGGGCTGATTGTTCCTAGCTTCATACGCTTGAATAATAAGACTAGAGGATAGTCCCTGCTTCCGACCGCATCCCCTGCATTTGAATATGAATAGCACGTTTTTGTCATTCTCTTTATGGGCTAGGGCAATGGACTTGTCTCCAACATGGATAGGCCCTTTGCACTTCTCGCACTGAATAACGATATGGCCCTTGATATCTTCAACGGAAATTTCTTTGCTCGGTACTTTCTTTTCATGCGGACCTGTGTTCGCAAGCTTTCTGAGGCTGTCCATCCAGTCGCTCATTTGCTGTTCTCCTGGGCAGCAATATATTCTGTAATTTCTTTGAATTCCTTCTTGTCGAGGACTTCGACCGCTTGCAGGATGCCCTCGATAGCCACTCTCACTTTTTCTGCTTGAGCGCACACGATGCACTTGCAGTCTTTCTTGTGGCCTGAAGCCTTAAGATCCCAATAAGTTTTTTCTAAGTGCAGAGTGGTGACCTCTCTTGAAAGATCTCTTGCTGATATTGTATTGAGGCTTTTCATGTTTTTCTTGAGTTCTTTATTTCGTTCTTCGAATAGGCCGACAGCTTTTTCTTTCTTCATTTTGGATCACCAATATTCCTTATGAGTTTTTCGATTTCTGCTCTAGCCTTAAGTTTTTCCTCAATCTTTGTAACTAGATCATTTACTTGCGCTTCCCTGGCTTTAGATATTTCTTCATTAGTGGAAATGCCTATATACGAGTGCTTGATTGTGAAATATATTGCTGCCGATATATTAATGAGTTCCCAAGTTCTCTCAGCTTGCCGTTCCATGCTTTCCCCAGGAACCAGCTCTTCGAGTTCTTTGAACATCTGATCTGTCTTTTCTTTTATGTATTTGTGCCTTTTCTCTGATGTCATTGCTCTTTCCATGTAACCCCCTTACGACTACTCTGAGCCGTTTTGTTCTTTTGACATGAGCCACATCTCAATATCGCTTGCTCCAATGACTAGGATTGAATTCATGTCGGCCTTGACTAGAAAATGATTTTTGAATTCTTGATAGGTTCTCATTGCTTTTTGATCGTCTTTTAATAGGTCAGACATGATAGCGAATGCTAATTGGGAGGGGCCTGATCCCCCATATCCCCAATTGAACCCATCAGGAGAATGATTGACAATATCGAATCTTGGGTTTAGCTGATATGTTTTCTCTCCGTCTCTACTATCTGACGGCTCAACGACTCGAACTTCTCTTGTGGATGGATTTCCGACATAAACCTTAACATTATTCATACTTCTTCTTCATTTCCTCTCCCATCTTGAGGCCCATCTGAAATATTTCTTCTTGTGTATAGGGCCATCTCCCATCTTCATCTGCTTTTCCAAAAACAGGATGGATTGCACCGAATAGATTCTGGATATGAAGCACTTCCTTGGGACCATAGTATCCTGCTATATATCCGATATTGCCTAACAGAACAGCTCTTCGCTCTTCCTCTAAGAGATTTAGAGGGTTTCCGACTTGCTCCAATATCTTTTCTATTAGTGCATCTGCCTCTTCTTTAGTTTTGCACTGTAATGCAAGGTCCATAAGTTCTGCTAAAGTTATTTCTTTAGGCTCCTCGTTCGTCATTCGAGTCTCCTATCTTGGTTATTTCTCTAGTCTTAGTATCTATCTCGAAAGTCAGTGCCGGATCGAACTTTGGATTCTCAGGCCGTCCTTCTATTTCCTGACTCATGTATCCCATTGGATTACACACAACCCTAGTCTCTCCTAGAATATAGTCAAAACTTGTGTGTGTATGCCCATGAATCCACATGAGAGGTTTCTTTTCTAGAATCAATTCGTCTAAATTGTTGCAAAATAGTTTATTGAGAGGGTCTCCAGCGTACTCCATAGGAACACTCCTGAATGTAGGAGCATGATGGGTTACGACTACTGAGCCCTCCGTTATGTTGCTACTCAAGAACCGAACAGCTTTTTCGTTTTCTTCGTACACTCTGGGCTCGAATCCTTTTATGTATTTATAGTCAGCTAACTGACCCTTCAAGTACGCATCTTTTGGATCTGGAAACCACAACGTAGCGAATACGATATTTTCATGCCCATGCACATCTCTATTGTTCAGTACATCTCTTCCGGCTAGTTCATTAATGTCGGCCATGTGCAGCATGATTGAGAATTTTTCGAGATAGGGGTCGCTTGGATATTTTCGTTCTGGAATGTAGAATTCATGGTTTCCTGGGACTATGAAGAGCCTAGTATCCCCTAGCTCTTCTTCCATTTCTTCCACTAGAAACCTATATCTCATTAAGCTGCTTAGATAGTCGAAGTCTCCAGCGATGACCAAGTATCTGGATTTCTTCTTTACGGCATTCCTCGCAATATCTTTAACTATCTCACTCGCTTGCAACAGGTCGAGAAACTCCAAGTGCAAGTCAGAGACGACAGTAATTCTATATCTGCCCATCTCTCTTTAGCCCCTTTTCTTTCGCGAAATCATCTATAATTCCATCTATGTTGTCGGTCATCTTTTGAATCTTCTTTCTGTATATTTTCATTCGCGCCATGAATCTAGCTCCGTCGCCGTCCTCTTCCCACTTCTCGATCATGAAATCCATACATTCCACGAACCCTCTCATATAGGCTTTCCCATGATCTTCGTCGTCTTTAGTTAGATTTCCTTTAGTCGAAGGTGTTTCTTCTGATTTGCTCAAGCCAAGCCTCCTTCGCGCTGATCATAGTTTCAGTTTCTATCTCTGCCATTTGAATTTTCGTTCTAAGTTCGGTAGTTTCTTTTAGCAGCTTTTCGTATGCGGCAATCAGTTCCTTTCTCGTCGGCCCCAGTTTTTTATGACATATGAAGTAGAGTGTCTGAGCCTGAAGAAGCATAATTCCAAGAAGTAGTGTGGACATAATTATTGGGAACCACAGCGCAGGAAATCCTTTTGGAATAGTTTCGAAAACAAACCTAGCGCTATTTATGAATATGAAAGATTGGAACAGGAGCGCTATAATCCCAAACCTCATATCCCATGCCTGTCTGACTTTTAATAGCTTGATAGATTCTGTGGCATTCTCAATAGAATGTCCGAGAACCTTTCTGTTATTTTTATATGTTTCTATCAAGTCTTTCCATACCGATATCTGTGATCTCCCAATATATTCCCTGACTTCTCTAGGCAAGGATTCGCTCAAGCTGTTCTCCGATCTTAGAGTTTTCCCAGACAAAGGGCATATGGATAGCTTTTGGGAGGACCTGAAGCATTTCCTCTGCTCCGTCTCCATTGAGCGTCTGGAGTATGATGACTTTAGGCATCTTGTCTGGATTTTCTTTTAAATAACAGGCGACTTCGTATCCAGTCCCAGGTCCTGATGGAACGTATACTTTTCCATCGAGATCATGGTCGAGGAACAATACGTCGTACTCAAATGGATCGCCTGTTCCTTTGAGGGATAGTTTTTCGATGCACACATCTGCCCTAGTTACAAATGTTGTTTCATGCTCTATGAATAGCTGTTTGAATGCCTTAATCCTCTCTTTGGCATCCTCAAGGATTAAGATTTTCATTTGCGTAGTTCATAGACATGCCAGATATAAGTTCCTCCGGCCGTCAGCACAGTTCCGATGTACATTAAAGTCTCATATCCAATCTGTGAGCCTGTTCTATAGATTAGAATGTTTCTTTGTTCTGTTAGGGGTTCATCTGTGTTGACTTCAGCCCAAAGAGTGATTGTGTTCCCCTGCGTTTGGGTGCACAATATCCTCGCTCCCTTGGGCATGTCCACTAACTGATTAGGAGTCAGGACTAGCTAAAATTTCCAGATGGTTTTCATAGTTCTGTTATCTTGTAAGTGCCGTTGAGAGTAACAGCTTTCCCATTATGGAAAAACTTGATACCGCTATTACGATCTTCGATACTGTATCTCCCAACCCACTTCTCAATAGTGTCTCCAGTTGCCGAATAGAGGATAATTTCTCTTGGAATCTTGATCGTTGCAGACTGGATACTTGAGCCCATAGATTGCAGGTTTGAGCATCCTAACAAGAAAGCAACGACAACAAGCAGCATTGCCAATACTACAAAGCGCATTTGTTTTACTCCTTTATGCGAAGGTCCAGACGTTCTCCGTCAACAAAATCGTCTTGGATGCCTGCGACGAGTTGGTTTCTGAATAGAATATCTATTATGAATATCTTGAATGATTCATCGTCCAGGTCCAATACGTCGTGACTGTCCCACTTCCCTTTCTTGTTCTTTGCCCTTACGAATACTTGACCTCTCTTCACAGAACTCTCTTTGCCTTCGCAAGCAGCGACGATCTCTTGTCTTTCAGTTCCTTAAGCTTCCTGCCGTGGAATCTGACCTCTTCAATGATCATCGCTCTCTTGATTCTCAATTCATTGAGAACCTGAGATGTATCATTGACCCCATGCTTTGTATAGAAGTCAATATCTTTTTCTACTCCACTGGCAATCTTCTGCTTCTGCGTGAGCTGCTCTTCTCCATAAGCGATGGTTGAGGAAACTGTTGCGATCTTGTCAAAGAGACTGTTCAAGCGCCTACTCCCCTGGTCTGTGATCCAATGGGTTAATGAAGTCTTGGAATGAAGTGATTTGACTATTTGAATTGCCTGATTCGCTGTCGGAGACAGAATCCTTCAGCCTTCGTTCGAGATCCGCCAACATGCTGTCTATAGCTTCAATCTTGATGGATACATCTTTAATGTGCATGGTCGATATGTCGAACAGAGTTACTACCAAATTCATCACAACATCCATAGTGAATATGTTTGACTGCTTGACCCCTAGAGATTTACTTGTGATGAGTTCTACCGCTTTCTTGATAGTATCATCATAGATTGGATTTTCTCTCATTCGGCAAACGTCACACACTTAACTGCCCCCTCCCTTTACTTTGTCAATCCAACTCTGAGGATCGGCTTTCCGTTTGATGATGCTCTTAATTTGAGTATCTGCCTCGTCTTTGTCGATATCATCGAATCCACCTGATTTTGCAAATCTAATATATTGACTCTTCGCATCTGCAATTCCTGCACCGAAGCTAGAGACGATTTCTCCATCATCAACATTTGGGTTGTCTGTTTGAATCGCTCCAATGATTCCGCCGACTACATGAGACAATGCGATAAGTGTCGATCCTGCCGGGAGAGCGTGTTTCGAGATTACTTGACCAAGAGCTAAAGCGAGTTCTTTTTCTGCTAGCAGAGCCTTCAACTTCTCTTTCATTTCACTCATTCGCCCACTCCTTTCTCGCTGTAGTTTTCCAGCAATAAGGGATTATATCATGATTTATCATGGATTGTCAAGACATACTAAGTTCAGAGAGTGCCCGGTTACGAATACTACTTATTGCGTTTGATGCCTAAGAGTATTCCATCCTTGAATTGGGCAGTATATGATATATATGCATCGTTTTGATAATCATGAAACTCTACCTCAATAGTTTTCATGATCTGAAAATCTCCAATGGGTATGCTTTTCATGCAGCCCATAAATCTATAAATACCTGGGTCACTTTCCCATTCTGGAGTTCCGTAGTACGGTCTTTCATTTTCTGGAACTTCTACCCATTGCACTTGATGATGGATGAGCCTCCCATCCTCAGTAATTGTATATAAGTCCATATTTTTAGGCTCTATTGACTTGGTTTGAAAACGGAAACTTGTCTTAGCCGACTCCTGTATCCACTTTTCTTCTGTATCTGGAAGAGGGCACAGGATCTTTATGCTGTTAAACATTCCCATTCTGTTTAGCTGCCTGCTTGTGATTCTGGAATCTTGGCTACAGCAATCACTCCGAGCGCCACACAAGCTGCTCGTTCTGCTCGCCGAAGATCGTTCTCGACCTCATCGACATAATCATCTACTGCTCTCTTTTTCGCAGGATGAGTTATCTCGCCTGCTGCGTTTCTCAGCATGGACATTAGTTCTATCCTCTGAGAACCCATGTCGAATACCTTAGATCTCGCGCTTGAAATCTTGTCCACTAGGGTAATCCTCTCTGCTTCACGAGCCATGTACTCTCCCTCGGCTTTCCAGATGACTCTCTGATTCTACGGAATCGTCTGGTGTGATTCGTTCATCGTTTGGATCGGTGTCTTCGTCGTAGGGGGCTGTGAAGTTAATTTTATGGGGCGGATGCAGTATGACTCTGTTACTTTGAATAGCTCATACCCCCTTTTCTTGAGCAGAAATGCTACTCTCTTAGCCGAAGAGTGGAGATTGGGAGTGCTTCCAATCGCTAGGGCAACCTCAGAATAGCTTAATTTTCTGCTCGCGACTGTAATGAGATTGATTAGTTCTGTAGGCTCGAATCCAATTTCTAATTCTTCTCTCATTGCCAGATCACTCCCCTATCAGCTTAGTTCTAATTTCTGGAGAGATCATTTTGGGTCTTTTGTCTTTCTTGCGGACTTCACCTGTGACTGGAGAAGTGATAGGTTTTTCAAGTAATTCCTTTACGTCCTTAACCAGTTCCTCTGCTTCATCATCAGGGCACTCCCCGACGCAATTACAGTAAGAATCAGGGACGCACCGACTTTCAACTGGGCACCAATGTCTTCCATCCAAGGCGTTCTTCCATCGGAATTATTGCCTAGATTCGATAAAGAAAGAAAAGGAAAATAGATTTGTATATTTTTGTATAGGTCTAGCTTCTTACTTGAGTTTTGCCAGGAGCTTCAGGAGAGTCGCCTTGTGCTCCTTCTTAATCCAGACTCCAGAGGTGTAGATCACTCCCTCTTTCTTGTTGAACAGCTTCGTTGCCTTTGCAGCGTCGTCTCCTGCTGCCGTGATGATGATGTTGTTCGCGACGACAGCATCGCGTTTCGCGTCGTAGGAGTAAGCCGTGAAGTTTCCGTTCCTGGACCTTGGGAATATTGCTGCAAGCTGCAAGGAATCGCTGCTGGATGCTGCCTTCTTCTTCGCTGCCATGTGTGTTGCTCCTTTGTTTTGGACCGAAGTCCGATTGGGAGAATAAATTTGTATAGTTTTGTATAGGAGCGTACCTTACGAGTACTCCGCCGTACTCTATCGCCGAAGCGTGATGTCTGCGACGCTTCCGAAGAACTCCACGATGCACCTGAGTCCGCGACTGATCTTCTGCTCGCGAAGAGCGGGATCGCCTTCGAACTCGAATCCGTAGAACGGAGCACGCGCACCGCAATCGACGCATTGAGCGTTGAGAGTCACCATGCTCTTCTTCTTCCAGTTGAACTGCCTGATGTCGAGACTGTGCCGATGTACTCTCGTCACAGTCCGAACATCCTTCACTTCAACCGTGCTGAGAATCTCTTCGTCGCTCACGACTGCATCGCCTATGATCTTGTGCTTCTTCGCCATTTGTATTGCTCCTTTTGTTTGCTCCGCAAGCCTTTGCTTGAGAAGCGATTCAAAATACTTTTGTATGGAATCGTACATGCGAGCATTATAGCACGTTCTACTGTTTCCTTGCAAGCGAAAAGATTGTGAGATAGTGCAGGATTATTCTATAGGATTACCCCCTGTTCTTGAAGTAGTACATTGTGTTGCCTTGAATCAATTCACCTGTCTTAGATGCGCACTCTTCACACAAGAAAACATTCAGTCTTTTTGCAAGATCAGACCCGAATCTAATGAGCAGTAGCTTCTCGGGCCTCGCATAGCAGCATGAGCAAAACGCATGAATATGCACGTTGCTGCTATTGGTATAGACTAGCTCAATCTGTATCAATTGCCCCTCCTTTCTAGAAGTGTTCTTCGAGTTTGTCTACTTCGATGTAGCAGACCGATGAGAGTCCTTCGATAAAGACTGCTTCGATGGAGGGGATCAAGAAGGCCCGATCTCTAATCTGAATCTCGACAGAGACTGCCTTAACTTCTGTCTTGAACCCAGACGGAAGCTCTTCTTCTGTAGTGATGGGGAAGAAGATCTTGTCACTCTCCTGGTGGAGTCCGCAGAGATAGTACTTTGCACCAGTTAGAGGATCGAACCCATCTAGATATTTGATTGCGAGCTTAGGCTTGTCTTCGTTCATGCTGCACTTCCTTTCTTGTTAGTGTTTAGTAGCCGACAGTCATGTTAAATATTCTTGCTTCGGCATCGAAATTCAGTGTCGCGATGCGTTGCGACATCTTGCTGCCCCCATCGAGATGTTCTCTGATTTCGATTCTAAGCCGAACGTACTCGATATCTTCAAGGTTCTTCTTGTCCTTGCACTTGTTGAATGCCAAATACATTTCCTGACCCTTGAGCTTGAACAGCCTCAGAGCATTAACGAGTTCCAAGATCATGTTCTGGCCCTTGAAAGCTCCAAACTCTTCTACTTCTCCGTCGATTCGCTCTGCGCAGACCTCGATGTATTCATTATCGAAGAACTTGCGCTTGGCAACCCCTTCGGCGAACTGTGCAAGGTTTTGACCTAGATCCACTTCATTCTCCTTTCTGTTTGGGTTTACGACTACTTCCCGCCTTAGACGATGAAAGCGTATTTGCCCTTCTCGACATCGAGTTCCATGCGTGCGATTGCGAAGGATGTATAGCTGCCTCCATCCTCAGTTCTCTTCCTGACCTCACAACGAACTACGATGTAATCGACTCCCTCCATAGACCCTTTCGTGACGCACTCTTCGAGCGTCTTGACCAAAGCTTGCAGCTTTGACAGAAAGAACCCAGTCGCTTCCGCTATCAGATTGACCCTATAGAGTTCATCTTGTTTCAAGACCTCGAACTCTTTAAAGGTCTCGACCTCTCCGTCAGTTCTCTCGGCACAAACTTCGAGATACTCTCCTTCTTCGAGCCCCCTACTCATAGCAGCATCGAGCTTTCTTACGAGACCATTACCTGCTTCTTCAATACTGTTCATGTATCTTCTCCTTCCTGAGCTATAGGCTCTTTAGTGAGTGAATGATAAAGAAAGTGACATAGGCAGAAGCAACGAACAAGATTCCTGTGCAGATCCTGTCGGCCCAAGATCCCCCCTCTAGTCTGAACCTGAACGCTAAATATCCAATATAAGTAGTAACGCCTAGCATCAGAATCGCGCAGAGCGCAAGTCCTGTGACAGTTCCCATGCCTAGCTCCTTTCTTTGTTAATTGATTGAGGCACATTACGAACACTCTAGCCTATGATCCAGCAGATGTGCCTATAGAAGAAAGGCCATCCGAACTCAAGACACAGCTGTAGCTTAGTGCCGTAGATTAAGAATATGTTTATGATATTTTCTCACCTCCTATTATATATGTAAGCGAGCCCAGTCAAAGAAATCTTCTTTGATCTGACCTATCCTCGCTCTTGTTACTCCTAGCTCTTTAGCTATTTCAGCATCAGACTTATGGAGCAAGAGCCGCACTGCTTTGTTTCTGATTCCGACCCCTCCGCTTCTCTTCCTATTGCAGTACCTTTCTATCAGACTTCTCACTGTTAGCTTTGCATCCACAACATCTGCCGGAGACTCTCCAATTTCAGTCCCTGACCATGAAGCTAAGAAGTGTGGATTTCGTTCTGCTAAGTTCTGTAGAACGGTATTATTGTCAACATTGTTGACGATCTGATGTTGTGAGGTTAGGATATCAAGAAGATCCTTATTGAAGAATCTCTCGACAACCTCGTTTCTTGAGTAGCTCAAGTGATGATCAGGCTTTATGTAGATTTTTACTGCTCCATTGCGAGGGGGTTGTCCATATCGGCATCCTGGAAAGCAGACACTCCCCTTCCCCCTGCTTGCGTATTCGTAACCGCATATGGAGCATGAGCAGATATTTACCTTAACTCGTTTTCGATACCTCCATCCACGCAGATGCTTGCGTCTCTGACGTTCGATCTCTACCCAGTTCTCTGTTCTGCATTTAGCAGAGCAGAAGACATGCTGGTGAACTTTCTTTTTTACTTCTTTACCGCATGTACGACAAGAGATCAGCTTATCCATTACTCTTCTCTGTGTTCTGGATATACCGTACCTTCACTGTCCTCTTCATCAACTGTGAAGTATTCCTTGCTACCGCATTCAGGACACTCTAGCTCGATCTTCGTACCTGCGACCCTCTCGATATCAACCTCAATCGAGGGAGCTAGATAGTATCCAAAGCATCCTAAGCAAAGCCTTGAGTAAAGCATCGTGTGCTCCTTTCCGATAGGATTATACGATAGATTTCAATAGACTGCAAGACTTCTTTTTGTTGCCTTAGACTGCCCTATACAGCTCAGTTTGAGCGACAGCGAAGGACTTGGCTTTAATCTTCGCTTCGCTCTCTCTGATTCGTTCGATTCTTTCTAGGTACGTTGAGTATCCCCATACTGTAGCGTCGATCAGGAGTATTTCTGGGACTACCTTGTGTTGAGCATTGAATCGGAATGCCCATTTCCATGCGTCAGATTCTCTGTTGAGAACTTCATCGGGACACCTATAGTAAGTCTCCCAAGTGAAAGGAGAGTGTTCATGCGCTGCGTGCCCGAGTTCATGGAGCAGCATACAGATCGGAGAGATCTGCGGCTCGTGCCCAACTGAAACTTTGATGCGTCTTATTCTGTAATCCCAGCTTGCTTTGGGCCTCTCTGCTGGGACTGGAACGACTACGACTTGTGCTTTAATGCCTGATCTCAGTACAATGCCTATGAGTCTTCTACGGATTCTTTCTATCCGCTTGTTCATTGCCTTGCTCCTTTCTTGTAGTTGTGTATAGATGTGTGTTGGGTTACGAATACTCACTAGCTACCTGCTTAATATGAGTCTGCAAGCAAACATGAGATCGAAGTACGGAACCATGGTTCTCCTTTCTGGACCTATGCTTTAGGTCTATTGATTAGAGGTTGACTTTCTTAACGATAAGACCCCAGGCAAGGATAATGACAAACATGATGGACATTGCTGCTCCTTTCTTTAGTTAAGGCTGTGCTAGGTGATTGTGGAGACCGTGAGGCTATCCAGGACTACTTGCCTATCCTCCTTTCGTTGTTATTGATGACCTTCATTAACCCTGAGAACACTAAGTCCACAAGACAGAACATAGCGACGAGAGCGATAGTCGCCTTGATGACACAAGCAGTATTCGTAACCACGAAGTGTATTGCTAGAGCAGCGTAGGCCATCACCCCTCCTTTAAGCGTTGATGGATACGATGATTGCTATGACTGAGCTGATGTATTCGAAGTACCAGAGTTCAGGAGCCCTCTCTTTTGCTGCTCTGGCGAGTTCCCTCAGAAGACCTTCGACAATCTTCCTCTGAATGAAATCCCCCATAAATTCCATGTGGATTGGGTCATTGTCATCTGCTCCAACCCACTCTTCGATTGCGTCTGCGTGAATCTTGTTGTAGTTAATGCCCCAATCTAGAAGCTGTTTCTGAACTTCAGGCTTGTCGCAGATCCTATAGCAGTCAATCACGAAGAGCTTACGCATTGCCTTCCTCCTTCCTCTCCTTGGCTGTTAGTATCAGTCCCCTCTTCTTCAGTTCTGCGAACCAGCGCTGCTGAGTGACTCTTCGATAGGGCTTGATCTTGAAGATCACTCTTCCTTCCCTGACAACAAACTTGTGTTGGCGATCCCAGTGTTCACTTAATGTAGTCAGGATCTTCTTGACCATGCGTTGTTTCATGTGATTCTCCTTTCATTGTGGGACTGCCTTACGAATACTTCCGCCCTATCCCCCTGTCTTGACGAACTCAGAACCTGTCTTCGTGTAGATCTGCCCCACTCCCAATCCCAATCCAACTCCATGCAGCGTAAAACATTCCTTACACATGATGCCCCAGCACGACATGCCCTTGATCTTCCCATCAATGAACTTCTTAGTGATGGGCTTAGAGCAGATATCGCACTGAGTCTGAGCCTGTCCCATCCAGACTTTCTTAGCCTTCATTGCTATTCTCCTCTTACCTATCTATGGATTAAGAGAAGGGGGAGGACTTTCGCCCTCCCCCTCTGAGTGACAGTACCGATCCTGCTTTCTTTCCCTACTTGTTGAGTTCCTTGAGATGCAGCCTGAGCAGATCCGCGTCCTCAATGACGAGACCGCAGATGCTGTTGCTGAGCGATGCCGAGACTTCCCTCATGCGGAGCGTCCGCACTCCAGTAGTCACCAGCACTCCCCTCTGCTCCGCCTTCTGGAAGAGAATCCCCCTCACCGACATGCGCTTCTCGTCCATTCCCTTCTCGCCCTGAGCGCTGTCCCTGTGTGCCTCAGGATGCTTGCTCGCATGAGCGTGAAGAGTCTTGATCGTCTTTCCGTCAGTGAAGAGGACCTTCGTCCCATTCTTCATCTTCCCCATGCCGAGCATCCCCATCAGCACGCAAGCGTGCTGGAGCACCGAGTTGACGTTCCACGTCGAACGCACGTTGACCTGCTCCGACGACTTCCCCTTCTCCTTGATCTTCTTGACCTGCACCTCCTTCTTCCCATTGACGACCTTGAGCTTCTTGATCGCTGCCTTCGTCACGATCTTCTTTCCGTCGATCTTCGCTTCGCTCTTCATCTCGACCTTCCCCTTCTTCTGCGTTGCGTTCATGTTGCTCCTTTTCTTGACCCCCTCTAAGGGAGTCTGATTGTCCGCAAGCGATATGCAAGCGGAGTCTTACGCGAAACAATTATAGCAGATTGCAAGCGCGAAAACAAGTGTTTTTTACTGCAATTAAACGCAAGATAATTTCTGTACTAACCAGGTGACCTTGACTAGAAGCTGAGCAGGGGAGCACCGAGTCCACATTCGGTCACTCCCCCACTCTGCTTAGATCTTACCTACTCACTGTCAGCGATGTTCTCCATGACGCTTTCCGCCTCATCCTCCCAAGCCTGAAGCTCCTCGACGTACTCCTTGAGCGTGTCCTTCACTTCAGACTCAGCCTCATCCAACCCCATCTGAAACTCAGCGTACTCAAAAGCGGACAAGCAGATGACCTTCTTCATGATAGTTCTCCCTATATCTGTACGGTTACGAGTACTCTCTGCTTGTGCAGAGCAGAGAGGGAGTGAGACGCTGCACCGTCTATGACTCTTCTAATTACTTGTTGATGACGAGCTTGTTGCCGTTCTCAATCTTCGCATCGCTCCGCTGACGAATGATCTCAGCTGCGAGGAACGTCGCGAGCGGCGTCCTGCTCCGCTTCATCTTCCTCGCTTCACGGTCATCCTCCTTCTTCCAGACCTGCGCTTCTGCGAGTGTGAGCGCCGCGTCCTGAACGAGCAGACCGAGCTTCGACTTGAGGTCCTTGAGAGCGATCTGAGGATTGCGATTGAGCTGGATGATGATACGCATTGGCGAATCTCCTTCTTGTAGATGTGAATAGCCTTAGAACAGGGATGAGCAGTTTAATGACTTGCTCAGGTCATAGTGCTGCGCTACTTGCTGTTCTTGATAGACATCACCAAAGCGATGTCTATGTAGTTCTGTATGACGAGGTACTCTCTGACGAGATCGTCAAAGTAGGGATCGTCTTGCAGGTCTTCCTTCGTTCTGCTTTCAGAATACCTGACGATTTCCTGAAAGCCATCCTCCACAAGACTTAAAACAAGCTTGTGCCAACGCATCTGTTTCACCTCCTTTCGTGTGTCCCCATAAGAGGACGGTTTATGGAACTGTTTACCATATGAGACTAAGAGCTAAATGACGGATTCCGTTATGAATCCCTTATTTAGCCCTCCCATCCCCTAAGGCGCATTCCCCCTTATGCCCTATTTATTTACCTAATGTTCTATATGTATCACTAATAACTCTTGTAAAGAATGAGTAGTTACTCAGTATGCATCTACCCCTTTCTTGAATGATCCCCTAAACAATATACTAAAGGTACATATGTCTTATTACCCTATAACTTCAATGAATACATAGTAATGGATAATGTACGAAGAGGGTCAAATTAGGTCTTACACATACAACATATAGGCTTAGACAGAAGAGCGAATAGGTTGAAAATCTCTACAAGCATAGCAGAGAATAGCATAGGATATTCCTGCCAGGGTTATCCATTTATGACCCAAATTTGAGGTTAACAATTGCTCCGCCTAATTGAGACGCGCAAGTTGTTGATTTTAAACACTTGGCTATTTTGACTACCGGTCTCAGCCCGTGTTTTTGGGTACTTTTTGGCTCATTTTCGTCCCCAGTCTCAATATGGCTGGAATTGATTTGATTACAACAGCTTATACCATTACCGAGCATATTTTACCTAGCATTTGCAAGTGCTAATTTAGGCGGATAATCATCATGCCCCTAAGATATGGGGAACGTACCTAGGTATTCGTAATGCTTGTCTACTCCCTTATAGTAGAATAGGTGGATAATTGAAAGAGTCCTAAGATAGTGGACCCCCGGTTACGAATACACTATGCTGTGTGTCTCATCCAAACAGGGGAGAAGACCTAAGGCACTCTCCTCCCCTCCTGAATCTTTACCTATCGAACTACTTCTTGGAACATGAGTACCGAAGGCAGTAGTACATAGAAGAACATGAGTCCACACACAGTAAGGATTACGAATAGGCTAAGATACTTGTACATATGGGATTCACCTCCTCTCATTGTGTAAGTTGAACTACGACACTACCTTATTGAGCTTCTTGTTGACAGCGTTGAGCGTGAGTACGATCTCATGAAGAGTTTCGTGGTCCGCCTCATTCTCAAGACTACTTCCTATCTTGAGGATGACTACCTTCGAGAGAGTTTCCAGATTGAGCTTCTTAATTCGGACGATCTCTTCGAATACCTCTAGATTCCTCATTGCCACACTCCTTCCGTTAAGGTGCAACTCCTGATTCCGACACTACCTAAGGCATCCTCTCCCCTTATCCGAGGATGATGTAGAACAGCTTCCTTCCCCACACCTCAACAACTAAGGCTAGCTTAGTTCCGAAGAACAGATAGATGGAGAACATTGGATTTCACCTCCCCTCTTAGAATGAACCTATGGCTATCCCTAGTATTCGTAATACCTAAGGCTGATTGCTGTGAAAGAGAAGCGGAGCGGATCGTGTAGACTCCGCTCCGCTCGTGTTGTGCTCGCGTTACTTGCTGATATCTTTCGCGAAAAGAGCGAACGTCGCGCGATCAACAATCTTGATTCCCACGACGCTGTTACGCATCGACGATGCGTTGATTTCCCGTTCACGAATCGTCGCGAGTCCTGCTAGCTGTAACATCCTAGCTTGTTCGCTCTTCTGAAAGACGATTCCGCGAAGAGCAAATCCAATCGCTCCGCGAGACTTTTGCGCGTCGCTCGCGCACGAATCCCAGTGTATCGACGGATTCTTTTTCGCGTCGCTCGTGAGAATCGCGATTGCTTCGCGATTGTCGAAGAGCACGCTGTCCTTCTTCCCAAGCAACGAAACTGCGATGCGCACACAATGCGCGAGAATATCGCTTTTGTTCCAACGTCCTGATTGCGTTTGCGTTTTCATTTCGTTTTTCCTTTCGTTTGTGTTTTGCATTAGCACGTTTGCTAATGCGTTATTGAATGATCGGAGAATAGCAGAGAATACTTTAGAGCGTCAACGCTTTTTTTTACTTAAAGTAATTTTCTCCTCTCTGGGATAAAGTGTTTGATTGCATAGAGTTACAGTGACGGGGGGAGTTTTTTTAGCACACTCCGCTTCCCACATACGAATAACAGCGGAGCTGGAGCGCACTAAAAAAATCTAGGTTTCTTCATGTTTTTATCCAGCCTTTTGCCAAAAAAAATGTGCCCTTACTGATCATGTTTTTGCCCAGTCTTCGTTAAAAAAATCCTGCCATTTAAGAATTAAAGAGTCACTTTAATATTAAAGAGTATGTTTAATGATCATTTGCCGCTCCTTTCTTGATTATTTTAAGAAATTAACCTATTAGAGCCGTTATTTTTAGGGAGTTGAGAATTTGTCAGAAAAAAGGCTACTTGAGGCTAAATTTTTGAATAAAAGTGCTTGAAAATGAAATGAGAGTCAATTAGACTTTAGAGAGCTAAAAGAATGATATTTAACAAGTTATTTTAGGAAAGGAGATTAGATGAACAGCAATGAGCCTAAATCTTCTTCTCAAAAAGCTTTGTTATTTAAGGACAAAGGGCATAGCTGTAAGAAAGCTGATGGAAATCTTAGAGGAAGAGATTGACTTGTGAGATCAGTCCCTGCCAAGACTTACGCGGACGAATATTATTCCATAATTATAGACAAGTTATTAGGGGTAACAGATTCATATATTGAAAAAGGATTGAAAAGCCCCTACGAAATTGCTTTAATTGGAAACTGTGGGGGAATTTTAGAGACAAAAAAGACACATTTGCCGACACTTGCGAAGAGCCGGAGCGAGTCTGGAGGAATTGAGTATACAGTTTCTAAAAGAAGCCAAGAAGCATATAGATTACTAAAGGGAAGGAGTTCAGATTTATTCGCTAATTATCTAGCCTTTATGCTCACTCTTACAAGAATGTATAATCAAACCTATTGGACTAAAAAAGCTATTGAATTTAATATGAGAGAACAGTTAGCAACATTTAACATGAAAGAAATATTCAAATATACTCCGACATGGCTTGTGACTGAAAAAATCAATAGATTCTTATTCAAAGTAGCGGACATATTTAAGGGAGAAGAAGTTTTAGCCTCCTCGATGAAGTTTGGAGTTCTTGATTTAGAGTCCCTTCATCGGCAAGTGGGAATAAAGACTATGCTGGAATTCATAGAATCTCCCCTACTAAGAGAGCCCCCAAGCAGATACAAATATTCAAACATAATAGACTTAGGAATGCTTCACTATAAGGAAGCGTATTTGGACTGCATGCAGGCCCCATCTGAGAGATATTTAAAACTAAGAGAAACTTCTATTCAGAATGGATTTACGCCGGGCATGGGATTGCAATTGACTCCTAAACTAACGAAGCAGGTTATAGAAATCGCATTTGAAATATTAAACAAAGGAAAGAAAGGAAAAAAGTGAAGACCCTCAAAGTCAAGGAACTCAAAGAAGAAGTTGTAGACACAAGCAAGCCTGTTGATATGTCATTTATTGTGGACAAAGTAAAGGAAATTAAAATTAAGGTCATTCCAGAAGTGGAGAAGCGGCGACTCCAGAAATTAATTAGTCGGTATGTGAAATATTCTCTTTACCGAGATGAGTTCTTAGAGATTGAGAAAGAATTTAAGGAAGAGTTCGAAGGGGTAGTGAAATCAGAGATAGGCCCCTTCGTAGTGACCGGGAAAGAAGTTATCGTAGAACGCAAACCGCAATTGGGACTTAAGTATAACTATTGGAGAACCGGAGTGAAAAGGAGAGAGGACTAATGCACGAGATCAAGCTGGAAGGGGAAACGTATTATGTGTGGTTCCATCATCAACGAAAGCACAAGGCCCCAGCAGGAACTTGGAACCGCCGAAAGAAGGAAGGAACGATTTGTGTAATTCTTGATGCAGAGAAAGCCAAGGAAGTCTCTGCGATTGAGGATAAGAGGACGCCGGAGTTCGAGAAAGCTTTGTTCGATGCAGCGAAAGCTGTAGGGAAAGTGGATTGCAGCAGGGAAGATAACTACGACAAGGCCGAAGGAAGGAAGAAAGCACTCGCACCTGCAATCAGACAGCTATTCCCTAATTATGAACAAAGAGGAACGAAGCGATTCGAGTTCTGGTCGGAGTGTTTCCGTCTTGGACTTGCGAGGGCCAAGTAAACTAAAATGAGTTATAAAGATTTTGAAATATCCAAAAATATTTACCTATCTTCTTCTTCTATGAAATCCCTCATATTCGCCCTCATAAGAGCATCTAAAAACAACAAGGAATTTGGCTATTTGTCTAAAATAGAAGAATCATTTCCTGCTACCTATAGAGAATTTGAACTCAGAGAAAACTCTAGAGACGGATTTTTGAGCGACGACGAAAGGGAAGATGGCTGAAGAATACACTCTAGAAGAATGGGCGAAAGAAAGATTCAGTAACTTTGGTGAGTCTAAGTTATATGTTGTTGAATCGAAAGATAATGGGGACGGAACAGTAACAATCATTTTAGCGCCAGACAAGAAAACTAGAGATCTTTGGAAGGAGTGGTTTAAAAACAATGAAAGTCCTTGATTATGGATTTGTAAAAGTTATTGATACGTTCGGTGGGGACGAAGATATAGTTAAGGGAGCTAGAATCTCCTACGGAGCCGGAACTAAGTCTGTCTCTGATGATGAATCCCTAATAAGATACCTAATGCGACACGATCACACCTCCCCTTTTGAATTTCCTGTTATTCGCCTACATATTAAGCTTCCTATTTATGTTGAGCGCCAGTGGTCACGACATCGTACAGCCAGTTGGAATGAAAGATCTCTAAGATACTCAGAAGCTGTTGATGAATTTCATGAGACCGAAGCGAATGAATGGAGAACTCAGTCTAAGTCAAATAAGCAAGGATCAGAGCCTGAAAATCAGATCGGCCCAATCGTAGGAAAAGAACTCACTAGCTCAGAAGCTGTCTCTAGGGTTCATTCCACTTGTGCTTACAATAAGCTTGTCGAAGAAGGCGTCTCTAGAGAACAAGCAAGAAAAGTTCTTCCAGTGTCTCTTTATACTGAAAAGATCTGGCAGTGCAACTTGCATAACTTGTTTCATTTCCTTAGATTGAGGCTATCGGCCTCCGCACAGAAAGAAATTAGGCTGTACGCAGAAACAATAGCAGACTATGTTAAAGATTGGGTCCCTATGAGCTGGAAAGCCTTTAAGGACTACAAATTGGACTCTCTAACTCTCTCTGGGCCTGAACTTAAGATACTCCAAAAGCTAACAAACGGCGGGGATTATTCAGCAACAGCGGCTTTAAAGATCCTAAATGCCATCCCAAACAAAAGGGAAAAAGAAGAACTGATTAGTAAGCTAGCTCGAATCGGCGGACTGCAACTCGATGGAAAATAATGAACCCTAATGAAACTTGCTCTAAGTGCGGGACTCATTTCTTTATAAAAACATCTAGGGCTTCTTATGAATTAGTCCCAAGTGCTTTTTGGATTTCATGGACGCGCATGTATTTAGTCGAAGCCCATAAGGACTCCAGCTGGAAACCAACAATTCAGCAAACTCCTGTTTACCCAGGGGAAAGATCTTTTCTTTGTGAAAGATGCTTGGGAGAATTAAAGAAGTGGCTGAGCTTCAAATAAAATATGCTGGAATAGGCGCGAGAAAAACACCACAAATTATTCTAGAGAAAATGGAAGAATTTGCTTATGAATGTGCCTTAAGAGGATTTATTCTGAGGACTGGAAACGCAGAAGGTGCTGATCTAGCTTTTTTGAATGGAGCATCTAAAGTCGATAATAAACTAATCGAGCTTCACTTGCCCTGGACTGGATTTCGGAAGTCGGAAGTGAGAGAGGGCAACACAGTATTCGTAACCGGGTTCGATCCAGAAGCTAGGAGAATAGCTGCTGAACACCATCCAGCGTGGGATAGCTGCTCTAAACATGCGAGAGCACTTCATGGAAGAAACACAACAATCATTATGGGGGCGTCCTATGACGATCCAGTGGATTTTATGATTTGCTGGACTGAAGATGCCGCAGTGTTTGGAGGAACTGGCCAAGCAATAAGAGTCTGTGATTCTTTAGGAATTCCCATTATTAATATGGCTGCCAAAGGCTGGGACGTTGAGCTTGAAGGAGTTATAGTCGATAATGTCAGTAATTGGCTAAAAACAAATAAGGAAAAACCTTAATGGACATGAACTATATTTCGTTTAGAAATATGAAGCGCAGTCTCGGAGTCGCCGGAGAGACTATATTTAGACTGAAAGTAGAGTCAGTAATTGACCCCTCCAGAGCTTACTTTAACTATCTCAACATCAATAAGACTCAAGCCTCAGCAGTCACTCAATACAGCAAATTCGATGTTTCCCTTAATAGTAAATTAGATGATAGGCATTTAGCTTATTTTGATATTAAGACTCGCACCGAAGAATGCTGGGAGTTCAATTCTGCCGGAAAGTATGTATTTAAGTATGAATCTGTTTTGATTGACAAAAAGAAATGGGAAGATGTAATTAATCAGCCTGAAGATGTCTTTATTGTTTGGATTTCTTCTAATGGCATAGGAGTTTACTTTTTTCACAAAAGCGATAAAGCTGGGGAGAGGTGGGTTAACAAAGTCAAATTAACAGACCGTCAGGACACAAGAGGGAAGAAAGCAATTGATACAGTTCACTTTAAATTGACCGAGTTCCCCATAAAATACGGATGGACCGAACTAAACAAAAGTATAAGAAGCGTGTTGAATTAAACGATATGCAGTTAGCCCGAGACTTTTCCAGAAATCAAATCAAGCTAGCTCTCGCGCTAAAAGATCATGGCTTTCCTCAGCTTAGGCAACGATTGACTTATTATTATGCACAAGATCATCATGTGCATCTTATTATAAATGAAGACCTTAAAGAGGAAGACTGGAAATTCTTTAGGGCGTTTGTCCCACTTGAAAACACCTGCTACGACTTCTTAAATAACATGAAGCTCTACGATAGGTGCATTTACTATTCTAATCGCTCAAAGACTGTCGCAACGCATGTCGTTATCAAGAAGCCAGATTCGAAAAAAATACCCAAGACAGCTAAAGCAGCCAGAATTGCGTTCATGCTAGAGGATTCAGAAGAAAACCCAGAGAATTACTGGATCTCTTCCGCCAACAATGAGCTGACTGCACTCTATTTAGCAACAGACCAGTTTCTGCGCTGGGTAAAGGATATAAGAATTAGTGAAGACTAATATACCTAAAAAAGTAAAAGTAGCTGGGCACGTTCTTAAAGTAAAACTTGTGAGATTCAAATATAGAAATAAAGGCAGCAAAAGAATATATGGAGAAATTGATTTTGGAAAAAACATAATTAGAATTGAAAGGGATACCGATTTATCTAATAAATGGGAAATCCTTTGGCATGAGTTGTTTCATGCTTTTTCTGTCATATACCAGATGAACTTAAAAGAAGTCGAAATAGAAAAGTGGGGACAATTTATGAATAGTTTCATGGTAGATAATAGATTTGTATCCATCAAGGAAATAGAGAAATTCTCAACGGAGGTAGGCAGAGTTGCCGCCAAAACCAAAAAGAACAAAAGAACGAACAAAGTCAGAAGCTAAAATAATCAATGACATTGTAGAAGAAATGCTCCCAAACGGCAGCGAAGATCTAAAGAAGCATTTAAAAGGTCTTTTATTTAAGTCTAGAGCCTTAGTCAATGTCAGGGACTCAACTATTGATGAGGCTGTCTCAAAACTGAAGCATTCAGAAAAATTCAAGGAAAAGGATTTCGGAATCGAAAATGATATTTAATGAAGTCTATGTGAGGCACATTCTAGAGTCTTTATGCAAAGATCTTAAGACTGACCAAATCTACTTGTCTGGAGAGTGCGTGTATGAAATCTCGATAGGGGAAGAGCCTATTGAGATCATTGTCTTAATTAACACCCCAGCGAGCAATGAGAAAATAGAAAGAGCAGTCAGGAAATTAATGGGGATCAGAGAGCCTTCATCATTTCTTGTCTCCTCTAATGGCAAGCAATTGCTGATGAACGCTAATGAAAAATGGATTCGGATCATTAGGTTTGATAGTGATTTTGCTCTTGCATCTGCGCATGAAAATCTTGTATTCCCATTAAACGCACACATAAAGGCCAGTAAGATTGGATTTGTGTATTCCACATCAGCGTATGAGAATAAAGTCAAATCAAACAAAGTCAAGGAAGCTAATGTCTCCATTAAGGGCAGCGAACTCTACAGCCCCATAGATTTGTATCTAAGACTGCTTAGAATTTCATTTGAAGTCAATAAAAGCCAATATAAGATTTCATTCTTAAACAATTGTCATCAAAAAGATTTCGATAGATTTTTGCTTGCTCCGGCATTAGCAAAATGCGCTATGTCGAGCAAGGTTCATGAAATGTTCTCTGCTCTGTCAGAAGATGAGAGCGTGCTTCACCAGATCGCACCGGAATTCCATCAAATGCTGAGGATTCCTCAAAGGAAAAAGAGGACCAACACGAACTTGCTAAATCATTCTGTCGATACTTTGTCATGCGCGTCAGCTAACTTAGTTGTTCGATGGGCAGGATTTTTGCATGACATAGGCAAGATATACACGATATCGTATGACTCCAAGCTCAAGAAGTTTACTTTCAGGAATCATGAGCATGTTGGGTCTTATATGAGCGAAAGGATATTGATTAGACTTGGGTACTCAGAAGCTTTTGCTAAAAAAGTGTCTAAGTTAATAGATCTCCATATGTTCCCAGCTCAGTTTCAAAGAAACCCTAATTGGACTGACCGAGCAATTAGGAAATTAATGAATGCAGCAGAAGGGGATGAGATTTTGCTCGTAGAACTTGCCATAGCGGACAAAATGGCATCTCAGGATTCTTTTAAAATGGTCGAACAGCTCCATGAATTAAGAAACAAGATGTCTAAAATGAAATCAACGGTAGTTGATTCTTCTGATGTCAGGCTTTCTAATAATCCAATACTATTAGGGGATCGTGATCTTGAAGAAACTAGAGACGGACTATATTGAAGACGAAGAGCACGGCATAATTTTCAGAATAAAGAGGAATAAAAAGAATTCAAAAATGAAGACCAAATTCAAAAAAAAGAACATAAAGGATCGTGAACAAAGTGCCCCTCGGCCGTCTTAAAAATCAGAAAAACGCATCAAGAGGGCACTCCTCGGCAGGACAATATCTAAAAAAGATTCTTCCTTATGCTAATATTTTGCAAGAGGTTTCGTATAAAGATCTAATGAAACTAGCCTACAAAAAAAGCCGAACAGCTCCTGAGCTTCAGAATATCTTTTTGATGAATAGTTCGTCTCACATGAGAGCAGATTGGGTAATCCCAGATTTAGATTTAGTGATTGAAATTAATGGAGAGCAACACTTCGAAGCGGTGCGCTTTGGAGGGATATCCCAAGACGAAGCAGAGCACAGATTATTAGCCCAATCTTTTTTGGACAAAAAGAAGAAGCTCTGTGTAAAAGAGATAGGATGGAAGTTATTTGAGTACCGAGTCTTGCATAATCAAGAATTTCTGTACGCTGATTTTAAAAAATCCTTAAATGGGTTTTTACATTCTAAAAATAGGATGATTGAAAAAAATGATGAGAAAAAGTAAAAATATGATCAGCAAGAAACTGCAAGGGTATATTAACGACATTATTGCTGGCAACTATAGTAGTATTGATGACTTAAATGACCTTCCACAAGAAGAAAAAAACAAGTTTTTCATCACAATGATTGCTATTCTATTTGCAAAAAACAAAGAAACACAAGATATGATAGACATGCAGGTCAAGATTAATGACTATAATATCGGGTCCATAAATACCATACTAGACAAGCAAGAAGCTCAGAATAAGAATATGATATCTATTTGCAATCTATTAAAGAGGCTAGGAGAATCAAATAACTCTAATGGCCTTAAGTCAGACGCAGTAATTAATTACCTTAATCTAACCGGACAAGCTAAAGTAGAGTTTTCTGAGCTTAATGATATATGGCAGCAGCTTGTCAGCCTTGAGAAAAAAGGGAAGATCAAAACCGATAAGAAGTCCCAAGAAGATAAAGAGCCGACTGATCCTCAGATAGTCGATTCATTTTTAGCGAGCTTGAAATTTACTAACAAGAAGAAGAAGAATAAAAATGACCCAAGTTAAAGAAATGAACTCAGCTGGACTGTATGGAAGAGAGGAAGCTCTAAACCCTCCCTTATTTTTTTATCGCTTAAAGAAAAGCGATGAATGGACTCCGCTTCCTGTTACTTACTGGCAGATGAAGCATAATCCAGGTCATTTCAGGGCACTTCCAATAAGACTAAATCAGAACACAATTCTAAACCCTCATTTTTGGATGGGCAAAGAATTGCTTTTCATAAACTACAACGGAGAAAAGCAGATGCTAAAGATTGTTCAGGTAGAGAAATTAATGGATAATCGTTGGTTTGCTTATTTTCTTGATATTACATAGGAGTTGAACGCATATTTATATAGAACCATCTAGCATAGATCTTGGGATACTGGACGCCCAGAGAGTCAAGATATCGAATGCTTTAAAAAATCACCCCAAGTTCTCGTCAAAGACTGACGGCGAAATCGACGCAGAGATTGATAAGATCTTCAAAAAGTCATTTAAGGGATGGACTAATTCTCCGAAGACCTTTGTTGATCGAGTCAACTTTCTCCTGCGCACAAAAACAGTCTTAATAAACGACAAGAAGCAAGAGCCCTTAGTAGATATTCCCCTTGGGCAACCTAAGTCATTTGTAAATGACATGATTCCAGACGATATAGATGATAGTGGGATTAGGAAGATACTAGAAAGCCTAGACCCCTCAGAAAGGCGCTTCTGGAAAGAGAGAAAAGTTAAGTACGAGAATGAATTTAATTTCAATGAATCCTCAGACAGAAGCCTCCTATTCCAGCTCATAACAGAAGAACTCATTCAGCAGCGCCTAATGATAAAAAAATTAACTGATCCAGAAGCAGCGACGGACTCAGAAATGACAAACAGCATGGCGCGACTCCAGAAGTGCATGGAGTCTCTTGGGATTACAAGAAAGCAGCGTCAAGCAGCCAAAGAAGACACGATTGAAGGCAGCATCTCTAAGCTCGCAGGAGAGCTAGACAAGAAGATAAAGACCATTTCCGCAAAAGAAAAGAAAGACGAGGAAGAGGAAATAGCCTATACAAAGCTGAAAAGCATGAGAGGGGGACCGAGAAATGTCGTTCCGTCCCTTGAGGAAATCAAAAAGATTCAAAAACAGATGGGCATCAAGGATGTTATCTAATGTCTGACGTTCGCGCACGTCTCATGAAGGCAGAAGAGGAAGAGCTTACTGATGTAGAAAAGATGATTCTTTTCTATAGGGAGCACCCAGTTGAAGCCGCTAAAGATTTACTAGATATAGATCTTATTTGGTATCAAAGGATATGTCTTAGAGAGCTTTGGTTTAAGTCATACATACTTATGAATATGGGTCGTGGAGCTGGGAAGACATTCATGGCCATGCTTTACTCTGTATTGAGATGCATGTTATTCACTAAAGCGAGAGTTGGGATTATTGGTCCTGTCTATAGGCAGTCTCAGTTCGTTTTCGATGAAATGGAAGGAATATGGAATAACTCAGCATATCTTAGAGCCTGCACTCCAGCCGGAATAAAGAGAGGGACAGCAAATACAATCATAAAGTTTGAAGGCAACGGAAGCTTTATCGAAGCACTTCCATTAGGAAACGACGGAGGAAAAGTTAGAGGTCGTCGTTACACTATAGCTTTTGTTGACGAAATGGCTCAAGTCAATGAAGAGATTGTCCGACTTGTTATTAGGCCGATGTTGAACATCAAGCTCTCTGGAAGGAAGAATCAATTCATTCAAGCCTCCACTGCTTTCTATAAATACAACCATTTCTGGGGGAACTACTGTCATTATCATGTCCAAGCTCAAGAAAAGCCCGATCAATACTCTGTATTAGAGTATGACTATAGGGACATCATGATGGTTCCTGACTCTCCATTCCAAGTAGACGAAGAAATCATCAAGATGCAGTACGCAGACATGCCTCTAGAGCAGTTCAATATGGAGTGTTTGTCTATATTCCCAGATGAGGGAACTGGCTTCTTTCCGGCAAAGCTTATCGCTGGTTGCACTCCAGCTGGGGATTCAGATAAAGCTGTCAATCTTGAACTAACAGGCAATAGAGGGTCAAGATATGTTATGGGAGTTGACTGCGCCAGAGAGCCTGGAGGAGACAACTTCGCTCTCGCTGTTATTCTCATAAAAGGCAGAGAACTTAGATTAGTCCATCTCTTGACTCTTAATGGAGAGACATTCCAGAATATGGTTAGGACCATACGAAGAAAATATAAGGACTTCAATGTCATTAAAATCTGTAACGATTCAGGAGGCGGAGGAGGAACCCTAAGAGATCTTCTCGCAGAGCCCTGGAAAGACCCAGAAGATCCAAAAGCAGAAATGCAGCTTCCTATTTTAGAAGTCAACCCAGATGATGAAAGATATCTAGAGATCGAAGGCTTACGAGTACTTGAGCAAGTTAAATTTACGAACGAATCTAAGAATCAGATGTTTAATGACTTGAAGGCAGAGATGCACCACAGAAGGTTCTTTATGCCGACTGATATCAGAAGGCACGAAGACCCTGAGATTGAGTATCTCGGAAAAGAAGTGTCGATGACAAAAACAGAGATGATGGCCATCCAGACTTCAGCGACAACTCAGGGACTGAAATTCGAAGCCCCTAAGCCCTACAAGATGGACCGAGTGACCGCAGTTGCTCTTGCTGTAAAAGCAGCTCTAGATTTAACTAGAGAGGAATTCTTAGCTCCACCCGATATGGATATGCCTACGGGCTTTTGGCTGGAGACTTCAAACTATGGGTGAAATAATGGAAAGAGTCGATAGACGCAAGAAAGAAATCAAAATCATAGAAGAAGCGACCGGAAAAACCATATTCTATTGCCAGTCAAATGGAGACAAGCTGTCCTATTTTGATGACAGCAAAGAATTTGTGACTTACGCCGGACACGAATTAGTCAAGCTTACTGGAAATAGCGATTTTGCTACAGGAATGATAATTCCCAAAAGCACTCCGACTGCCATCAATTATCTTAATGAACTTAGAGAGTTTAATGATGCCCAAGCTGATATTAAAAAACAAATACAATTGTCAAACAAGCTGTATTTGTGGGAAGGGGTAGTCTCTACTGTAATAGATGTTTTATCTGAGTTCGCCACAACTCCCCTCATTATCAACAACGTAAAAAACCCAAAAGCTAAAAAGATAGTAGAGTTCTTTGTATCCGAAGTCAACCGAGACAACAACTCCAGCATGAAGGGATTTGCTCCTTTAATCAGGCAGATCATTCTTGATTGGTTTATTTCTGGAAATGTATTCCCCTATCAGGTCTGGAGCGATGTAAGAGATAAGAAGATCTCTGATACAAAGAAAGTCTATATGCCTATGTCTATTTATCTTATGAATCCATTAAACATAGAGATTCCAGAAGGGTGCGTAGAATTCGGCAAAAAGCTCCTGCTGTTCAAGATAAGCGATAAAGTCATGAGGGCGCTCTCGTCATCTTCCAGTCAAGACAGTATTGAGATTAGAGAACTTAGAAAACTAATACCAAAAGAGCTTAAAAAGAAAATTACAAGTGATGGGTATGTCGTTCTTGATGAAAGATATGTAACTCATTTAATGAGAAAGAATAGGGACTATATGCCCTGGGGCATCCCCTATCTCACAAAGGCGTTTTCTGCGATTGCCTTCAAGAGGAAGCTGAAAGCTCTCGATGAAGCAACGACTGATGGCCTCATTAATCAAGTTACAATTTTCAAGATAGGGGACAAGAACAATCCTAAGACTTGGTCTCCATCAAGAATATCCACTTTCGCTAGACTTCTCTCTGCTCCAACTCCGACCATGACTCTAGTGTGGAGCTATGATATTGATGTGCTCCAAACTGGACCTAGTGAAAATATCATTAACTTCAAAGACAAGTATGTTCAGGCCAATCTAGACATTCTTAATTCTCTTGGAGTCCCATTAACTCTTATAGCTGGAGCTGGAACTGGTAGTCAGGGCGGAGAAAGTGCATTCGTCCAAATCATGTCACTTCTAGAGCGCCTTGATGAAGTAAGAGACATAGTAAAGACTTATCTTGATAAGACGCTGAGATCAATAATGATAGCTAATGGCTTCCAAGACGAGTATCCAGAAATCCAATTCAAGAACATGAGACTCAAGAACGAAAAAGAAGTCAAAAACCTAGTTCTTGCGTTCTATGATAGGGGACTTCTTTCCATCAAAACAGCCCTTGAGGAAGCAGGATATGATTTTGAGAAAGAAACCCTAGTAAGAGAAAAAGAAAACAAAGACAACCTTGAAGAGACTTATCAGAGGAGAGATCTCCCATTCGGCACTCCCAAAGAGGGAGGACGCCCAACTGATAAAGTCAACACAAAAGTAAAATCAAAAACCAAGACATTCAATAAAACGGAAAACAACAACTCGCCCCCCAAAAAAGAATCAGCTATGTGGAACGAGTATTCCAATAAATTCTTTGATGATTTAGCCGAAGAAATATCGGATGCGTCTGATTCTGACGATGTAAAACTAATTATGATGCCCAAAATAGTTCAATTAGAAAACTGTGTTTATGTGTTATCAGATGAAGCTAAAGAAAAACCTGAACTCATGAACCAGTTTAGAAAAGAAGAATTAAAGATGATAGACAATGTTGTTAGAGATTTTGAAGACCTCGACAAGGGAAAGTCGATAGGTGAGCTTAATGAGGAAGTCAGGAATATAATCGAGAGACATTCGGAAGACATCGTTTCATTCGGTCTTGAAATGATAGGAGGAAAAACCGATGCCTCCACAAACAAATAGCAATTTAATTGAATGGGTCCGATATATTTCTCAGGTTATAATCATACCATTAACTATAGCGGCGTTTTTATTTGCACTAAGAGTTGAAAGATTTATGACGAAAAACGAGGAACAAATGAGTCAAATGGTTACTAGGACTGAATTTGAATCAAGGCTAAGAGAAGAAAGCGAGCGCGTTCCATCGGGCTTCGAGTTCAAATTGGCCGATCTAAAAGAAGGGCAGGCCAATCTAGCGAGCGACATGGCCCAACTAAGAAGAGATGTTATAAACTTAATGATTAAAGGAAAAATGTAGGAGGAGACATGAACCTGATTAATAAACTGAAGTTTCTATTTTTGATATCTGTATTTTTAGCATTACCAAGTATTTCTAGTGCTGATGGAGTTACTAATGAAATTCTTGGAGACATTAAGGCAAAGCTGACTGATTCGAGAGGGAAGCCCTATACTAGGATGGACTGGCAGTATTTCTCAGCCGATTCTACTGGAGATCTAAAAGGAATACAGTGGGGGAAGTATGCTGTTAATCCAGGAGGGTTTGCTGCTGGAATAGCCTCTGATCAGTATTTGCTGACCAGACTGACTGTATTTGCTGAATCGAATGGAGACTCTACTAGGACCGATTCAATCGCTCTATACTTGACTACTTCTAATGACTCCCTGCCTACAAATCCGACTAAGTATTGGTGGGGCCCTTATGCTATAGCTGGAGAAGATTGTACATATACAGTGGGCGCAGCTAACATTTATGGCCTCGTCACGACTGCTGCTGGAAATGCTGTTTTAAATGCCAGAATGTCTTCATTCCCCTATAAGTGGAAGCATGTCCCAGGGGCTGGGTCTTATTTGCAATCGGCAGGAGAAAGAGATATAGCTTTTGGAGCTTCTGGGCTTAAGGTTCTTTTTAGGGACATAAATTTCAATCCCCCATTAGCATATAAAAATAGCAGCTCCACTGATAGTCTTATTTACATACAAATAGCTCCACTCATAACCGATATCGCTGGAACGCTAGCAGCTGATACGACCTGGACAATCAGACTAAGAGTTGAGGGATTCAGAACTGATGTACCTAACTAAGTTCTCGTCTTTTTTTATAGCTCTATTTTTTGTCTTATGTTCTTATGTTGTTTCGTTGCCTCAAGAAGGCATAGACAATGAAGTTCTTGGAGATTTAAGAGAAACGATATTAGACGACAGATACAGGCCATACGTCAAGAGAGACTTCAGCTTTTTCTCCGCTGACTCAACTGACACTCTTTATGGGAACTTTGGAAGATATATGGCTGTTAGGCCATCTAAGACAGGAGCGCACTATAAGTCGAATTCATACCTATTGACTAGAATGACTTTATTTTTAGAAGCAACTGGTAGCTTAAAGACCCTTACAGACACTGTTTGCATATACATGACTAACTCAAATTCTGATACTGTTTGGAATTCGCCTGCTAGGCTTGTTTGGGGTCCGTTTTGCATAGCTGGAGAAGATTGCACAGCTTCAACTATTGGCACGACAGCTGCGCAAGGAGCAGCTCAGCTAAACTTAGCTGCTGCATCTGCCGCTGGAGCAGCTTCAAATGCGAGAGAGTTCTCGTATCAATATAAGTGGCTGCATGTCTTCAAAAATGTATATGGGCAACATGCTGCTGCTGGGTCTGGACTTGATACTGTTGGAGGGAATGCCGGAGTAAAGGTCTTATTTAGGACCATTGACTTCATCCCTCCTGTAATCTATAAAGCTAACTCAGAAACTGATAGCTTGGTTTATTTTCAAATAAAGCCGTATCTTTTTAATGCTTCAGGCGTCGATACAGTTGCAATGCTATCAATAAGATTAGAGGGGTACAAAATAGATGTTAAATAAATATCTAAACGGAATGCTTCTTGCAATAATTTTAGCTCTAAATAGTTCTATGGCACTTGCTGTTTCATACCCAGGAAATAATGGATCTGGGTTTAGGACTCAGTATGTTGGGATTGTATTTATAGATGGAATCAGGCACGACATGGCTGACTCTGTTAAGACATTAGGAAAATATTCTCTTAAAGACAACGTGACATTGGACCCATTCTGGAACTCTAGGCCATTCATAACAGTTGATTGCCATGCGAACATTTTGTGCGGATATGACGGAGATGGGTTTACAGTTAGAGGTCCTAGCGCGAACAATATTGGATGCGGGAACGTAAACATCGTCTGCAATAGGCACCCTGGACCTAATATTTTTGAGCTAGCTCGAAATGTATTTAGTTTGCCAGATACAGCAGTTTGGTCTTTTGCTGGAAAAGCTTATGTCAACACTTGGTCTACTCAGTCCAATCATCTGTTCTTCGGCAGCGGCCCCAAGCCTCTTGGAACAACTGTCCCTCCTACTGGAGAATTAGCCCCTAAAAGAACGACCATTACAGCTGGCTATCATGGGACTCCAGACATAACTCCTTATTATGGGAGCGATGTTTTTGAAGGACCAGATACCCTTATCTACCACGTCGCTAAAGACACTCTTTCAAGATATCACCCAAAGCTATTTATGATCAATCTAAGCGAATATGATGCGTTTACTCATGGAGTTGATACTTATCCATTTGGAGCTGGATCAGATGCAGCCGACACTACTGCTTATTGGGCACGAGCAGACACAGTGGCCTATACAGCCTTTGCAATTGTTGATTCTTTGTGGACCTGGATTCAGGCTGACACTGCTTATGCAAACAAGACAACTCTTTTTGTAACGACTGATCATGGAAGGCACACAAATGGCCTATCGTCTGGGAACGATGCTGACGGAGACGAAAGTGGCCCAATAAATCACACGCACTGGGACACTAACTCTTCTCCGGCTGATACTTCGTTTTCTACAGCTTGCGATGGATGCAAGAGGGGTTTTCTTAGAATATACACTCCAGATAGAGTATTTAGATATCAGGGCGGAGAGTACGGGCACTTTAATATTGCCCCTACTGTCTGCAAGATCCTAGGCATTCCAGAAGCAATCCAATACACAGATAGATTTGGAAGAACAGATTTTTACTATTGGGAAAGCACTATGGAACCCTGGATGAGCAATGTTTTCTATGCACCGCTTTTTAGGAAATATAGCACTTCTTCAAACAACTCTTCTGAGCTGACCAAACTCAGGATTGCTCTCACTGATTCCCTAGACGAGAGATACACCTATTCAGACGTTGACAGTATATTCCAAATTTCTTCTGGGCTCATCATAACTGGAGAAAACAAGTATATTCTAAACATAGCTCCGACTCAATCTCAAAAGAGGCCCGTCTATACAATATATGCAATTAGTTTATCTGCAACTGGAAGAGATGTTTCTGGAGCCGATACTGTTGCCGTCACTGATAGCATAGCTGTATTTCTATCAAGATCATCTGATTCATTGACTGTGGACCCCTACGACTTTGCCTGGGGACCAAGGACAATTCATTCTACTCCTCAGTCATTAATGATGAACGCAACATCAGCAACAAACAATATCGCCATCTGGCGCGCTCACATAAACAATTATTCCTGGAATCAAGACCTAGCTTCAGCTCTTGGAACTGGAGATCCAATATTTAAATTGATTCAATTTAACCCTCCACTTACTTATTATGCGCCCGATAGCTCATTGCATGTTCAAATTCATGCTCTTCTTAATGATCCATCAAGCAAAGTCTTAAAGGATTCTTTAACTGTAAAAGCATTTATTTCTAGTGGAGCAATTAACCCACTTGATCTTACTCGATGGAGCGCCTGGTCTAACAATAAGAGCTTGGGAGTAATCCATGGGTCAAATATGAACTTTTTTGATTTCCAAGGCACTCCAAAAGGAAACTAATTTAGGAGATGATGTAAGTTGGATTTAAAGTCTATAGCGGTAATTAAAAAAGAAGGAGATAAGTGGTGCGTCTTTTCTGAGAACTCTAAAAGGAATCTGGGATGCTCATCTTCAAAAGAAGGAGCAGTTCAGAGGCTACGTCAGGTCGAATATTTTAAGAGATCAAAGGGCTCTGTTATTGATGAGATCCCAATTGGGGAAAGCCTTGATGACGGAGTTCTCTATGAGTTTGAAGATGAATCGCTCTATTGCGTAGTGGGCAACAATATCTACAGAGTAGACGATGACACTCTAGAGTTCGACAGTCTATCTGAGGAGAGCCATAATAAGATTCCAGATCTTTATTGGGCCACAGCAAACACATACACGACTCCTCCATATTCAGAGGGGTCCATTCAAGAAGATCATGCACACGCTCATATGGTCGTTGTTGACGAAAACGGCAACGGATTTACTACATTCGATCATGATATCACTAAAGATTCTGAAGATAGAATTCCCCACCGACACCATGTAAGAGATTGGGAGGTACTAGAAAATGAAGGCCATATTCACAAGATCAGAGGGATGGATTATGAGGGCGATGCCCAATCTAATGCATGTAATTCTTTTGAAGTTTTTGATTTTTCGGATGGATCAAAAAATGGAACCTTTGTTATTTTCGACAATATGGTTGCTGTTTCGGAACATTTAGGTGATGAAGTTAATTCAATAGTTGAGGAACTTGTTGAAGCTAAAAGGGATAAAAAGAAAGCTAAGCGATCAACAAGGAAGGTGAAGAATAGTGCCTATTAATAAAGACGAAACATCTCTTATTGTATTTGCTGGGGACACCTATAGAAATCGTTATTGGTCTGGATCTCCAGGCGGACACAATAAGGGAAAATTTAAGAAGCTAAAAAAGAAATGTGCTAAGTGCGGTTCTACAAAGAACTTAGATATTCATCATAAATCAGGTAATCGTAATGACTTAAAGACTGGAAAGGGTCTTCAGGTGCTTTGCCGTTCCTGTCATAGATCTCTTCATCAGGGGAAAGGGAAAGGCTCTGATGAATTCATGAACAGAATCGAACTGACTTGCGAAGGCAGGATTATTAATGAAGTTGAAGTTGACCAAGACAGACTCTCTGAAGCTCTTGGAGACAAAAAGCAGAGAGACCTATTATTCGTTGCTTTTAAATTAGTTCATGCAGGAACAAATAAAAACAGAGATCACTTTACCGAGAAAGAGCTTAAAGCTGGATATCGAAGCCCAATCCATAAGCCTTTAAACTGGATGCATGGGGAGCCCAATATTGGAGTTATCTATGACTCTAAGTTTAGAGGAGCGACAAAAGACGAACCTGCTTATCTAGAGGTTGCTGCTGCTGTCTGGAAATACAAATACAGAGAATTTGCTCAGCAAATGCTTGAGCGTTATGACAGAGGCAATCTCCAGTTTAGCATGGAAGTTTGGTTCAGAGGAGTTACTTGCCTAGTCTGTGGAGAAGCTTACGACAATGACCAGGAAGGGGATTTCTGTGAGCACTTAGACCATCTCTATAAGTCCAAGGCTTCTGGGACTGTCCCTACTGATGAAAAAATATCAAGACAATTAAATGAAATATGCTTCGGCGGAGCCGGAGTTGTGGACACGCCAGCGGATGAACTTGCTGATTGTGTAGCAGTAGCATCAGAAATCAATAAAAAGGAGGTGAAGCAGATAATGAGTGATGTCAAGACGTATACAGAGGATGAGCTTCGTTCAGAGATTGAGAGGGCTGTGAAGTCTTATCAGGACAGTATCCAGAACGACCAGGCAAAAGCAGACCTTGAGAGGAAGTTGCTCGATACTGAAGGCAGTTTCGCAACCCTAAAAGCAGAGCATGCAGTTACAAAAGAAGCTCTCGCTAATATCGAGACTGAGTTCGCAACCTTTAAGGCGACTGTTGAGCTTGAAAGGATTGTAGAGGCTCGCCTTGATACTCTTCGGAAGAGCGAGTTTGATATTCCAGAGGACGAAGAGGAGCTTAAGGCTCTCAGAGATCTTTTGGGGTCTTTTGACGAGAAGAAATTCGAGACTTTTGCAGAGTTCAGCAAGAATCTTGCCAAGAAGAGCGGCCTATCTGATATGAGTCCAGAGGATCGCAAAAAGCATTTCGAGGAACTCAAGAAAAAGAAGAAGGCAGCTAAGGGCTCAGATGATGATGCAGAAGCGGATGAAAAGTCAGACGCCAGTACTTTTATTCCTAATGGCGGCCCGATTCGTGATCTACCAAGCACATCAAAAGCTATTGAAGCTCTTGATAGTTTTCTTTCAGGAAAGAGTAAGTAGTTATTTTTACTATAAAATCTTTAAACAAAAGGGGGTGAAAATAAATGATTTGGGTTAAAATTCCAGGTATTCGACATGGGATGGCTTACACCAAAGAATCAATGACTAAAGGGCAGTTTGCCTATCTTGCAGGCCATGCTGTCGCTGCTGATATGCCTTTGGGTACACCAGGTTTTAGCTCTGCTGGAAGCAAAATTCTTAGACTTGCTAAGGCCCCTGCAATGTATGGACGTGCAGGATGGCTTTCAGGAGTTTTGAATACTGTTGTCACGACTTCAATCCTAGTTTCAGGAGCGAAAGCAGCTCCAGTAGGCGTGTATCCAGTCAATAAGCTTATTTATCAGCCCGAGGATGACGAGCTTGATCTTCAGACAATCGCGTCTGGAGCAGGTTGCATTTACTACGAGTCAGGAGAGTTTGAGACTGACCAGTGGGAAGATGCTACAAACGTCATGTCTAGTGCTGTATTCGGCGACTTGCTATTCCTTAATGGAAACGCTCGTTTGACTCGTGATGCAGGGTGGATGCTTTCAGGTTATGTTGTTGCTACATTCATGTCTCGTCTCGCTGCGCCAGATTCTGGTGCTGGAGTTATCGCTCCTACGTTTGGGAACTTTACTCCTACGCTGAGTGCTGACGGTCTTCGTTCTGCTGGACCGATTTGGTATAGACTGACTGTTCAGGGTTAATGAATAGATAGACAAAATTTGTAAAAACAGGGGGTGAAAGATGAGAAATGGACAAGCTTAAAGCTCTTGAAAATGTTAGTTGGGATGACTCGTTGGCTCTTGCGGAAGCGTGCAAATCAGTAAATTGGGACGATCCTAAAGAGCGTCGGGCAGTAGCATTGACCGTCTTACGCCACGTAAAGATTGACATCGAGAAAGAAGATCTTCTCCCGTTAATCGCAGACGTGGAAAATGTTCCTCTAGGTCAGACGATTCAGTGGGCAGTTCGGAAGGGAATGAAGGCTTATGTGCACGAGCCAGGTACTGCGGCTCCACGGTCGCACATAACGCAGAAAACTCTTTCGATCCAGTCCGAAATGGTTTCAGTTCACCCTGAAATCGAACTCGGGCAGCTGAAGTCTGGACGCTATGGCTCTCTCGCTGAGATGAAGACTATGGCAAAGGATGAACTGTTGGGTCAGCGTTATACTGTGATTTGGAATACTCTCCGTGGTTCTATTGCTGCTGGTAGTGCAAACTATTGGCAGATGAACACAACTGATAGTCTCCAGGCAAGGAAAGACGTTCTTGTTTCTGGGATTAACTATTGTGAGGATCAGCAAGGAGGCCCTATCAAGGCAATCATCGGGCGTCGTAGCATTCTTGGGTTCGTAACAGAGCTTCCAGGGTATGCTGAGACAACTTTGTCAAAGATTGATAATGATGGGTTCCTTGGCTCTTTTAGGGGTATTCCTCTAATCGCAATGAAGCAGTACACAGATCTTTACGGAATTAATCAGATCCAGGCAGACACGATTTATATCGTTAAGTCGGGCACAATTAAGTACGCAAAGACACAGGATGTAGAAGTCGAAGAGGGCATAAATGTTGATACTTTGATGTGGAGTGCTCACTATCATATGCGACATGGAACCGCCGTATTCTACCCTGAGTGGAATGCTCGAATAAATTACTCATAAGTGATTTTCCTGTGCGAGACCATACTTCTCGCACAGTCATAAAAAGGAATAGTTTTTGGATTAGGAGTTTTAACTTTAAGGTAAAAAGGAGAGGGAATGAGAAAACGTGGATATGTTTGTTTGAATCCTGCCGATTGGGCAAACATGGATAGATTAATAAGTTCTTTTCAGGGGTTTAGTTTGTTTACTACAACCCCGATTCCGTCTTACGCTGTCAGAAGGATCAAATCTGATCTGGGCGCTAAGCTGCTTTTCTATAATGATGCATATCATCCTCCATACCCAGGTGGATCTGCAACAGTCGGAGTTTGGAAAAGACTTGCAGATGCTCTCCCTGCTCGTGGATGGTTAAAGAACGGCACGACTGGAGAATATCTTTCTAGGTGGGACCCCAGAACAGGGATCTACTCCCACGATGAAGAGACAGTCTATATTTACGCAAATTGGCTAAAAGAAATCATTGCTGGAATGTTAGTCGATGGAGGCTTTCAAGATAACATGGAGCCTGTCATGCCAGATTGGTTGATGCGGTACTATGCATTCAGGACTCCAATTGTCAACGGAAACGGAAGTTTCATGACCTCTCTCCAAATAAAGGTCAGATTTGACAGAAGCAATCCAAAGCTAACTGCTGCTATCAGGAAAGCTGTTGGCCCTGATGCAATCATAGTAGCAAATACTGGAGTTCGTAGAGATGACCCAGCAATAAATGGAATCTGTCTTGAGAGAAACTTTACTCCGGCTTCCTGGATGGGAATGAATTGGCATAAGCCTTACTATCCTCTTGCAATGGTGTATCCAAACACTGAGTCAGTAGTTGAATCAATGGTGCTTCCAGCAAACGTCTATAGGATGCGAGACGGTACTCTAGGCTACCCTGTCCCGCAGGAGTAATTAATGGAAAACGAAAATAAAGAGAAGATAAGAGTTTTGTGGTATGGCGATTCTCCAGTAGTCAATACTGGATTTGGAGTCGTATCAAAGTCTATTGTTGAGAGACTGGCCAAGACAGGGAAATATCATGTTACCTGTGTTGGAATTAATGATCGAGCAACTGACCCCAATCATCCACTTCGACACAATCCAAATGTGACCTGTGTCCCAGTTCCCTATCTTGATAGAGATCCATACGGCTATGAAGTCCTTCCGCAAGTCATGCAGCAATTCAAGCCTGATGTTGTTTTGGCCTTAAATGATATATGGCTCCTTACTGGACATCCCCATCATCAGAACGTAGATTGGTTCTATCAGATGTGCAAACAATACGTTCCTCAGGCTCCAATCATTGTTTACTTCCCAGTTGACGGAGAGCCTTTTCACCCTCACTGGATTCAGTTCTGCAATCAGATTAATCGTCCTGTAGTTTACAGCGACTATGGATTTAGGGTTGTTCGTGATGGAGGCTTCAGTGGAGATCTTAGAACTATCTATCACGGAGCAGATCTTTCTAAGTTCTACCCCCTCCCACCCCATGTGAAGGAGGCTCAGAGAAAGGAGTTCGGCATTCCAGATGACTATCATCTTATAGGGATCGTAGCAAGAAATCAACCTAGAAAGAATATCCCTATTGCAGTTCGCATTATCAAAATGCTAAAAGATGGTTATGTCAGATGCAATAAATGTAAAAAGATCTATTGTTTGGAGTTCAGTGTTTGTCCTATTTGCGGAGCAACCGAAAGAGTCAAGGGATCAGAAGTTGAAGGTATCAAAAAAATAGCTACATATCTTCATATGAATCTCGATGATCGAAGGGGCCACAAGCTTAGGAAGGTCATCCCAGACGAGAAGCTATCCGATATTGTTTTCAACCCATCTCATGAAATCGCTACTGGAGTACCTATTGAAAAGCTGAACATGATCTATAACTCTTTTGATGTCATGTTCCTTCCAACAACTTGCGAGGGCTATGGACTCCCTATTATTGAGTCTATGGCTGCTGGATGCCCTGTTATTGCAACAGACTGTACTGCGATCTCTGAGATGCTCAGAGACAATAGAGGCTTTCTCGTGCCTCCACAAGACTACATGATTATGGATGATGCTTCTAATACTAGGAAGTACATCATTGATGTTGAAGGCAGCGTCAATGCACTTAGAGAGGCGCTCACAAACAAAGAACTCAGAGAAGAAGTTATAATGAATGCCCTTATTTATGCTTCTGAAAAAGATTGGGACACTCCAACAAAGCAGTTCGACGCGCTCATTGAAGAGACCTTAGCAGAGAGAGTTTCAATCGTAGACTCGTTCAAGAGCGGGAACAGCGTGCAGAAAGTATTCGTAATTCGAGAGGTTGGAGATGGGGGAGATCTTCTTTGTACTCTCCCAGCAGTTAGGGCAATTAAAGAAAATCTAAGAAACTGCGAAATTGTTTACGCAGTTCCAGATGATTTAGTTCCTCTATTAGAAGGCAATCCAGTAGTTGACAAAGTTATCAGCATCAAGCATTTGTGGGACGGCACTCGTCAAAATAGAAATAACGTAGCGATTGGGAAAGTCAACATGTACGGCCCTGAAGTCAGATATGAGAATGCGACTCTACCGAACATTGATCGCTCAAGACACGAGATCTTCTGTCACAGCGTAGGATTTAAGCCTTCTAGCTATGATATTCCATATGCTGTTCTTCCAAAAGAAAAAGAATTTGCCAGGAGCTATATTCAGGAAAAAGCTCCAAATGAATTCAAGAAAGTCTTTCTTAAGGTGGACGCTCCAGAAATTTACAAAGCATGGCCCGAGGAAAGCTGGATGAAGCTCGCTAAGAGTTTGTCCAATTTTAAGGACATGAAAATCTTTATTGTCGCTGAAGGCCATTCCATTAACAGGTGGGATAAGTGGGCATCTGAAACAGAAGAAGCTAAAGATAAGGTATACATAATTAATGAAAGTGAAATAGGCATAAAGAACAGTATTGCTCTATTGAATTTCATGGATCTAGTTGTTTCTGCTGACGGTCCGTATCTTCATTATGCTGGAGCCTTGAAGAGATCTATTCTTTGCCTTGCAGGACCAGTAGACTACAAAGTAAGACTGAAGCACTATGCTAATGCTCACGTCATTGTCAAGAAGGACAAGTTCCATCAGTGCCTCCCCTGTTGGCGAAATGCTCAGACTGCATGTGCAGTCAATAATAGTTTAGAAAAATCGGAATGTATGTCTCACATCACAGCAGGAGAAGTATTCGCTAAAATTGCGACCCTATTAAATCCAATTCTCTCAAGAGCGTCCAATAAACGTCGCAAGGAGGCATTCGCAGGTGTCGTCTAAGATCAAGTTTTGGATGGATTGCTTTTGGGGCTTCGGCCCCTCTCAAAAGAAGATAGTCTACGAGATTTGCAAAGAGTGCCCAGATGATTTTGAAATTGTCAGTGATTTTTGTGAGGCTGACGTAACTTGTGATTTAATCATTGGAGATGTGGACAGAGAGAACTTAGTTCATCCGGCTGAAAAAGACTGGAATGAACAAGTCAAATTTAGAGCATATTCAGGCTTATATCAGAACTCTTATTTAGTTCTATGCAATGTTATTGATTCGCCATTCTATAGGCATGTCTTTCAGGACGCCCTTTTGACTCAGACCTATATAAACAAGAATCAGATCCCAGTCTCAGTTAATGATGGAGTTTATCTAAGGGCTCCTCTAGGAGTTAATGCAGGCGAGTGGAGAGGCACTTCAGAAGAAAAGCAGTTTATGATCTATTGCTTTGGGTCTATCGCTCAGACAGAATCTATTGATATTGTTTTTGAAGCCATTAGAGAGGCTAGTCATCAGACTGGGAAGCCCATGAAGATGTTGCACACTGGAAATCCTTTAGGGTACGATCAAGAGCACTATGCTTTTGCTCCATTTACTCCGCCCAATGATGCTAATGCAGTCCCAACTAAATACTCTTACTCTTATTTTGCTAGTGCCCTAAGAAGGGACGCAGAGCAAGAAGGAGGGTTCGAGCTAGCAAATCTGGAAGCTCCTCTTTGTGGATGTCGCCCAATTACTTATTCTATAGAGCCATTCGAGAACTGGTTTAAGGATACTTCTTTATTTGTGAGTCTCGATAAAACCAAAGATGACTTAGTTAAGATTTTCTCTGAAACTGCTTTGGGTCAGTACGAAAAATATGCAGTCACGACTGAACACAAGACTATCATTTCAACTCAATATAGTTGGTATTCTATTGTAGAGAACTTTTGGCAGAGACTAAGAGCCAATATACAGAAGCCCATGAGCGCGCTAAAGGAGCCTTTGTCATAATGAAGAAATGGTGCATCATTACTGTTACTAGAAACAGCAGTCACATAATCAGGCAATATGTGGATAGCCATATAAACTTTACTTCTAAAGACACCGACTTCTATATTGTAGACAACGCCTCTTCCAATAGAGACGTGCTAAAAACGCTTCTTGGGCCATTGGAAAGCAACTTTAGAGCTATTGTAAAGCAAAGAGACAAGAACTTTCTTTTCACCGATTCAACAAATCTAGGTCTTGAAATGGCGTTCGAAAAAGAGTATGCCTATTATTGTATAATGAATCCAGACATCTTTGTTTCAGCTGACTGGCAAATCAAGACCGAAGAGTACGCTAAGCTTTACCCTAATTCTGGAATTATAGGCTTTAAATTGGTAAAAGTTGACGGCATTCTTGAACACGCAGGAGCATTTGGCGGAGGAGAACATCGAGGAAGAGGGAACTCTATGCCTGATCTAGTATTTAATGAAGCAGAGGAAATTGATTGGGTAACTGGTGCGTGTATGGCTTTTAAGCATTCTGTTTTGAGGGATGTAGGGTTTCTAGATGCAAAAAAGTATCCACACTTTTCAAGCGACAAAGAGATATGTATGAGAGCCAAAAAGCAGGGATTCAACACTCTTTATGTGCCTGTTAAGCTTACTCATGGATACGGGAAAAGTTCGAGACCCTATGTTTTAAATGAAGATTTACCTGATAACTTTGATGTAAGCAAAATCTGGAATAAACTTGAGGTGTAGTTTTTGTATCTTGACATAACAATATCATTCGACGCTGCTCCCAATCTTGCCATATCTGGAGTAGACATCTATAAGTTCCCATCGCAGAGAGGGATTCCTTACAGGTATACAACGATCCCAGCATGGAGCGGAGCTAACGCTGTTACTTCATTTACTGATCGCTATGGCATGATAGGCGATTCTTACGCTGTTCAATTCATAACATCTAGCGGATATGAATACAGCTCTCTTCAGAACTATCAGCACGGCACTACGAATTCTATGGATTTAATGATAGAAGAAGTTCGCCGACTCATTGGAGACGAAAAATTCAACTTCAGCACAGTTATCAGAGAAAACGCTGGGACCACTAGCGGATCTCAAATAGCTGAGACTTTCTATACTGCCTACACTCCAGTAATGCCTGGATCTGAATCATTAGCTGTAGGACGCTGGTTCTATACTCCAGTCCTAGCAAGTGGGGACATATGGAACCTCAACATAGCAGGGCGCACTCCTAGCAGACAGTACATCTACAATATAGATGATGCAGCTTTTATTCTAGCATCTGGCGTTCCCAGAACTGCCGGAGATACTGTTTATGCAACATATACTTGGCTTGAGCCTAAAGCTCCAAGATTTTCAGATATGGAGATCAAGCTATTTATTGCTGATGGAGTTCCAGAGATTAACAATAGAATTTCTGCTGGGCTGAATGTGACTGGATATGGGCCTACAAAGACTTTTTCTGGAAGCTCAAATCCAATTATTTTAAGAATGATGGTTCTCAATGGAGCAAAGTATGCGACGAGATCGCTTCAAGAAACGCTAACTGCTGATGGAATTTACATTAGAGACGGTGACGTTACAATTGACACGACTAAGACTTTAAAGGATCGCGCAGGGTCTATTAAGGCAATAGACGACATGCTTGAAAACATGTATCAGATGTATGAGATGAGAGGTCAGATGGATTATGTCTCAAGACTTGACACATTTTCAACGACTACAGCAGACCTGCAGGGCTTAGTTGGGCTTGGACAGTACATAGAAGTGACGAGTGCTGATTCAGGAGGAAGCTCTATCCCTGGAGGCTATGACTAATGACTTATGTAACAGACAGAATAGTCAAAGTATACCAGGATGTTTTAACTCAAGTCAGAAAAGATCTGGGCCGATCCATTCTGATATACTATCAGACTCCAGGATCTATACCTTCAACTTCTGATTCTGATGGATTTGATCCAGTCAATTTAGAGCCTATAAATCCTACTGCTTCTGTTACATACCCAGATCAAATCAAAACAATCACTAATGTTCTTGTAAAGTGGGGTCCAGATACGAATCCTTGGCAAAGACTCGCTGGAGGAGCATTGGAGCCTGGAGAAGCGAGACTCTCAATGAAATTGACTGATGTTTTAATAGATTCTTCAGACCTAGAAAGCTCCACCTATTTCCAGAATTGCAGGAAGGTGATTGTTGACGGACAGGACTGTAGAGTCAAGACAGTCATTGTTAAATCTGGCTTAAGAGACTTATTTAACTGCAAAGTTATAGTCGAGAGAGTAAACTCATAATGGAAGAAAAGATAATAAATTTTGCCGAAGTCGAAAACTCTATTGACCTAGAAAAGAACAAAAACATAAGAGAAATACTTTCTGCTTTAGACCTAATAGAGCACGACCCTCACAAGAAACATGTATTAAGAGAGATAATTCTAGATAAGTTCAATAACTACAATAGGTTCATAAATAAGAAAATAAAGGATTTGGTAAATTAGTGTCAGACAAGTTTTTGATAGGAATCAACATAAGCCTTCGCAATCTGAAGAAAGCAAGATCTGAGGTCAATTCTGTAGTTAAGGGGCTCAGTCAAAACATAAGCTCTATGGCTAAATCCTCTAAGAAGTCATCTGGAGTTTCTGAAGCTAAAAGGCTTCTGAAGAACTTTGAATCTTCCTATAATGAGCTTGATAACTACTATAAAGAAGGCGCTCAAAACGATTCTATGGAATTAGCTAGAAACATCCAAAGCAACATGATCGTTAGATACCTCGAAACAACTCCAGCAAAAAGCAGAGCTACCGGAGCACTTCTTAGTGTCTTGACTAGCGATGACTTTGTAAAGCAGACAATATCAAACTCTTCAGGTGCAAGAAATATTGATGTTTTTATCGGAAGCGTTAGCTCTCTCAATAGGGCAACTCGAAGAGAAACAAAGAAGAGCTATTCAAGCTCTATTCTTGATGGTTCTCAAATTGCTGGATATTGGGAATTTCAAGAAGCTGGCCCCATTCATAGAGACTACTTAATCAGTTCTAGAAAGTCTAGTCTCCACCAAGAAGATCGAGAGCTTATTCAGGATTTTCAAGAAAAAGTTCTTTCTAAGACCGGAGTATTGATTAGAAATCTGAAGTCTGGACGTGCTTAGACTTGGCCCACAAAATATACAGCTCGGGCTCTGGGAGCATAACAGCACTATCGCTTTCTAGCTATGGAGCTACAGCAAATCCAGATGGAAATGCTGTTTGCTCTTCAGGCTCCATCATTGTAGGACAGCAAGTATCCTACAATAGAAACTTCCCGCCTGGACTCCAATACACTTATTTCAGACACAAGGGCTATGTGGCTTTCGACACAGCTCGTCTTGCCGGATTTCTATTATCTGGAAATAAGGTATTTAGCGCAAGCTTAAATTTCAATGTAGGAACTTTCTATTATGATCAGCCTTGGAATTTAAACATAAAGTCTAAAAACTTTCATCATCCAGACACAGTATCTGGCTTTGAAAGGCTCCCCTCTGATCTCGATGCAGATGACTTTGTTTCTGTTGCGCGAGCGGACTGGAGCCCAAATTGCGACTCTCTAGTAAAGACGTTTTCGGTTTCTGGGTGGACAGCTGGAGACTACAAAAAGTTTCCAATCCCTCAGTATTGGCTCGTGACTAGCGGACTAAGCGAATTCAAGCTCTCTTCTGACAGGGCAGATAATGGAGTCAATACGGGATGGGCAACTGAAACAAGCGCAAGAGAAGTAGCCTACATGTATGGGTTTACTGATTCCGTTAATTTGAGACCTTTTCTTATGATTGGATTAGCCGGAATGAAGTATCTTAGACTTACCGATATTAGTTTATACTATTTTACTAAAAGTATAATTGAAGCCAATCCAACAACTTCTGGGAATGTCAATTTGTCTGATGGCTATCCATTAGAATTAAACAAAATTGAACTTCCAAAAATATCTATAGAGCACATAGGGTCTGAAGTCAGTCCACTAGAAGTGGGCCCTGATTTTATGAGAAACTGGAAACGAGATTTTATTATAGACATATTCGCCAGAACAGATGGAGAGCTGAAGGACTTGTCGGAAATGATATGTGAACATCTTGAGGACTCTGCCCCACTCTATGACTATAATGGGGGATTTCCAGATTACGGCTATACGCCTAATAGGATAGGAACTATTTACTTTTCAAATGTTGAATCTAGAAGGATTTCTCCAGAAAACGAACATCCGGCTACGAGATTTCACCAGTCTATAATTCTGACTGCTTCGACAGATGTAATAGACCCAGATCTGGATGTATTCAATATAAGGATTGATGCAAGTTGACTTACACAATGAACAACTTAAGACTAGCCTCTATAAGTTTACTCTATTACGTTGTTAGTGGAGTTAATGCAAGAGGCTGGTCTGGAGTTACATTCAGGGACGACTTTCCAGAAGATCCTCAAAAGATAAGCCAGCTCCCTACAATAGCCGTGTCACATGTCAACACTAGAATTCTCCCATATCAATTGAGCAGGGGAAGTCAATTCAATAGGCTATTCCAGGTTATTGTTTATGCTGGTTCAGATGGAGTTAGAGATGACTTAGCTCAGGACGTAGCAGATCATATCTATGAATCAACGGCGGATCTCAAAAACTACAACCTAAGTTTTCCTCCTCCATTTGGAAGCGGAGCAGAACCTACTATAACTGGAAAGATAGATTTTCAGAACATTAGCATGTCTCCAAGTGTAAATATAGATGCACAACATACGGCTGCAAGACATATTATGACGATTTCATTTACTGGAATCATTTACAACGATTCCTAGCATATAGCTGGCACTCTTACTGCTAAGGAGGATTAATATAGAGAATGGCAAAGCCTAAAAAGAATCGTTACTCCGGTGTAGGCGTATTCGCAGACGGCACTCTTCTCTCAAGAGTTCAGACATTTCGTGCTGATACTGACTTGACTACCGAAAATCTTAATGAGTTAACCAACTCAGAGATCGTAGAAGTTAAGGAAGGTCTTCCTACAATTTCAATATCTATCGACACAAACGAGTTTGGGACATTGACAAACTTGTATGCTCTGGGTAGTCGTAAGGTAATTGGGATG
>ERZ1292632.247-Hain-H43-01um-R2-247-length-57289-cov-37_pt2 | contig 53052 bp, 83 predicted proteins | sample MGYA00564407_ERZ1292632 | MGnify/ENA primary metagenome ERZ1292632 (study PRJEB36523, sample SAMEA6512637) | groundwater metagenome | collected 2019-01-08 | study: AquaDiva: Metagenomics assemblies of 32 groundwater samples | reverse complement strand
GATGACGACGACGGGGACTTGTGGTGGCGCCCGACATCCGGGGACATGTCCCGACTGCGCGGAGCACCGTGCGGACTGCTGCACGGAGTGCGGGTGCTGCGAGGACTGCGGCCCGTGCGTCGCGACGCCGCCGGAGAAACGGGAGTCGCGCGACGAGGCGCCGTGCGGGGTCCTCGACCCCGAGGAAGCCGCGGTCGAGGCGGGGAGCGAGTGGGCGGAGCGCGAGTGGGACGCGCTCGTCGCCGTCGGGGGGATCTATCCCGACATCACCGAGCAGTGGCGACCCACCGCGACCGACGCGCTCCCCCTCGTCGAGCACGCGGACCCGGTCCGCCGGCGCGAGCTCGCGGAGATCGCCGCCAGCGAGGCCGCGGCGCACTGGGACGGGCTCGTGGAGGCGCACACGTGCCCGCACGAGGGATGCGGGCACGTCGTCGAGGACCTCGACGAGCACCTCGCGGAGCACCGCGAGGCGGAGGAGTGCAATTCCGAGGAAAAGGCGCAGGCCGAGGCCGACGAGGCCAACGCCCCGAGGAGGTAAGGACATGGCATCAGGGATCAGCTGGATCGACGACGTTCGGATAGGCCCGCACGCGGTCGAGGCGTGCGGGATCGTGTGGGCGGACTACTGCTATAGCCCGCCGAGCAGGCGAGCGCACGTGACGCTGATCGGGTGGTCGGACACCGACCGCCGGTTCCCGACGCTGGCCGCCATGATCGCGCGCGTGCGAGCGGTGCACGCGCGACAGGTCGCCGAGGTTGCCGCGATGCCGGCGGCATACCACGCGCGACACGCGTGGCATACCACGCGCGAGTACGCAGTGAGCAGCGTGACCGCGTTCGCATGCGACGCCATCGCGTTGCTCGCCGCGTGGGCCGCGGCGGACGCGGAGTCCCGCTGATGCGTCCCTCCCGCGTCCCCGCCGGCCCGCCCCGCCACCGGGGCGAGGCGGTGATTGTCTACCTGCGACCCGAGCAGCACGCATCGCTCCGGGCCGAGGCCGGGCTCGACCACCTGCCGTGCTCGACCTGGGTCCGGCAGGTCGCGCTCCGCGAGGTCGAGCGGAGGAGGGCCGAGAGGGAGAGCCGGCCGACGACGCCGAGACAGGACGAGGAGAGCTGCGCCGGGGGCGCCGAGCGCTATCTCGGCGACGCGGGCGAGGAGGAGATCCCGGCCGGGCTCGAGCGGCGGACCGGGGCGGGCGCCGGCAGCTACCGCTGCCTCGAGTGCCGCGCCTGGGCGCACGAGGGGCAGCAGCTGCGGCACTCGAGCCGGTGCGCGTCGCGTCCGCAGATCGCGCCCCCGGCAACGGCACCGGTCGCCGAGGATCGCGCCCGCGCCCTGCGTGACTGGGCGCACGAGGGGACACTGCGGCTGCACGCCACCGACGACGAGATCGTTGAGGCGGTCAGGTACGGTCTGATCTCGGCGGGCGACGCCGAGAACCAGGATTTCTAGAGGAGGCGTCCATGATCACGATCACGAACAGCAACGACGGCTCCGCCGTCATCAGCACGACCTACTGGTCGACGGACCACGCGCGGGCGGGCCTGCTCTACCTGTCGATCAATGCCGGCGCGGTCCGCATCCTGGTGCCCCGCTCGGCCACGACACTGCTCGCCGACCTGCCGCCGGTCGGGACCGAGGTCGAACTGCGCCGGCGGGTCGAAGGCGAGCGGACCATGCTCCAGATCCTCTACCTCGACATTCCGACGGAGCCCTACGAGGTCGCGATCGACCAGCGGCAGAGCGACCGCTGGATCGCGGCCGAGGACCTCGGCCGGGTGCTGCCGCTGATCTGGTACGGCGAGGGGGAGGGGGAGGGCGTCGTCGAGGTGCGGCGCGAGACGATCGCGGTGGTGCGGTGATGCCGCGCCGCTACCTTGCTCCCGTCGAGCGACCGCCGGAGACGTCCTGCCGCTGCGGCGCGCGGGACTGGCGGCCGGGCGAGGTCACCTCGCGGACGTGGCTGTGCACCGCGTGCGGGGCTGTGGTGCAGCGACGGGTGGTGCAGCGGTGACTCGCCGGCCCCTGTCCGCGGCCCTCGCCCGCACCCGGCCGGCCGCCGAGCGTGCTGGCCGCGCCTGGGCCGATCGCGAGTGGACGGCCGCGCTCGCCCAGGGGCTCGACCCGACCACACTGCGGTGGTGCAGCGTGCTCCGCGAGGAGTACGGCTTGGTCGAGGCGGATGACCCAGGTCGGAGGGACCGGCTGGCCAGCGTGGTCGCGGACGCCGCGCGGCTACGCTGGCAGGAGCGGAGGCAGGCGAGATGAGGCGCGAGGACTGGCGGCGCTCGCTCGCGTGCCGACTCCGCGCCGTCGGCCTGCGGCAGGTTCTCGTCGAAATGAGTGTCGAGGCGGAGCTCGTAGGCGAGCCGGTTCTCGGGCCGCTCTACGAACTGATCGGCCGGGCGCCGATCGGCTCGGCCGCGCAGGTCGCGGCGCAGGAGCGTGAGCTGCGGGAGCCGCGGTGAGGCGCGCGCGCGAGATCGCCGCCGCCCTGCTCGCCGCGCTCGACGACCCGGCGCTAGGAGTCCGCGGACTCGAGGCCGAGATCGAGGCGGGGGGCGAGCGGGTGGCGGAGGGGGATGCGGTGCGCGACGAGCTCGCCGAGCGGCGGGCGAGGAGGCAGGCGCGATGAAGACGATCGAGGATCTGACGCGGGCCGCGCCGCGCTGCGACCGGTGCCGGCAAGTCGCGACGGGCGAGATCCTGCACAGCGCGCAGTGCCCGGACTGCGAGCGATCCTACCGGCGCTGCGACTCCTGCGGCGGGCCGGCGGGGATCGCGCGGTCGCTGCGCTCGCACCGGGCGCTGTACCACCCGAGGAGGCGGGGCTAGCGATTGTCGGTCCGGTGTGGTAGGTTCGGTCTTGATGTCGGGTCTTGCTGACACAGGACCGCTCCTCGATGATGGTGGTCGCCGTGGCTCCCGTGGTGCTCGGCTCCTACCGTTCGTCCCGGTGCGCCGCAGCCTGTGTCAGCAGGTGTGGCCACCATCATCGAGGAGCGGTCCATCCCTCGAGTCTGCGGCTGGGATAGGCGAGGACGGACTCTCGCCGCGCTGCCCACCAGAGACGGGCCTCGCCGGCACCCGGGCTAGATCGGGCGAGTGGACTCGGGTAGTGGTGGCTGCATGGCAGGAGGGTGCAGAGGTGGGCTCCTATGTCCCGAGGAGCGGCAGGCGTGAACTACGCAGGCCCCGCCGGGCGAGTCGTGCTCGGCGGGGCCTGAACCGCCGGCACGCCGGCGGCGGGTACGCTACTGTCCCTCGCCGGGGGCGGCGGGAGGGCGGAGGCGGAGGATCTTCCCCCGCCGGCGCCACATCGAGCCCGCGCCGACCACGATCGCGTCCGGGCTCGAACTGCCGTTGCAGTGCGCGACCCGGAGCCGGCGCCAGCAGTCCGCCTCCTGGCGGTCCCACTCGGCGGGCACCTCGACGACGATCCCGCAGTGGCCGTAGCCGCCGGGGCGCTCGCGGGCGTAGACGACGACGTCGCCGGGTGCCGGGGCCTCGACGCGCTCGAGGATCCACCCGGGGTCAGCGGAGCACGCGACCATGGCCGCGGTCGAGAGCCGGCCCCCGTTGATCGCCCGGAGCCGAGCGTCGCCCCGCATCAGGCGCGGCAGGCCGAGACTCCAGGCGACGTACCCCGAGCAGTCGCACCGCCCGCAGGCGTCCGCAGGGTGGCGCGCCGTCGGGTCCTGGCCGCCGGTCCCGAGCCGGTAGCGGGTCGGCAGGCCGATCGCTGAGAGGGCGCGGGCGACGATCTGCCCGTCGGGATTTCGTTTACCTGATTGGTACACGGAACTGGCGGCCCGTCGCTCGCTCACGGCCGCACCGGCTGCGTCGCCGGCGCCGGCGCCGGGCCGCAGAGCGTCCAGGCGTGGCTCGCGTAGAGGTCGAGCTGCTCGAGGTACTCGAGGATCGCCAGCCCGCCGTCGGCCGACAGGCAGACCAAGTCAGCGGGGCAGTGCTCGCGGACCGTGGCCCACAGACGCGGCGCGGGCGGGGGCGAGTCGAGACAGGGGGAGATCGGCGCGATGATGGTGGCGGGCGTGGCGGGGGGAGGGGATGCGGCGCGAGGGCAGCACGCGAGAACCGCTGTCAAGGCCGCCATCGTGACCACGCCGATCCACGGGCCGATCGTCCTCACTGCCCACCCCGCATCCTCCGCACGAAGTCGTCGAGGGCGTCGGCCACGACGTCTGCGCTCGCCCCGCGCCGGCTCGCCTGGATCTGCTCGAGCCGGGCCATGGTCTCGGCGTGCGCCTGTCGCGCCTGCCGATCCTGCTGGTGACGCAGCATCTCGGAGAGCTCCAGCTCTTCGGCGTGCTGGCGCCGCTCGGCCTCGGCCCGCGCCTCGAGCTCGAGAGAGCGCGCGCCCCGGCTGGCCGCCAGGTCCCGCAGCGCTCGCGCCTCCGCCCGGTAGCGGACCGCCAGCCACGCGGCCACGAGCGCAGCGAGGCCCGCTCCGCCGGCGAGCCAGGGGAGGAGGGCGGTCACGGAGCGCCCGGGCTCGGCGAGGGCGCCGGCTTCCTCGCGTCCGACGGGAACAGGATCTTCTTGACCAGCGTCCACCCGCCGGCCGCGGTCGCGCCGAGCAGAGCGCCGTCGAGGAGCATGCGCCCGCTCGGTGCCGCGCCCCCGATCAGGCTCGCCGCCACCGCGACCACCACGCCCCAGACCAGCGCCAGCGCGGCGCCGCCGCGGTCCTGCCGCAGCCAGGCCCACTGCGACGGCCCCCACTTCCGGACGGCCGCCACGAGCCCGACGACCATGAGGGCGGCGAGCACCACCCACTCGCGCGCCTGGAGCGCGCCGACGACGAGGGCGAGAAAGCCCGCGGGATCGGCGGTCGGGTCGGGGACGCCGGCGCCCCAGGCGAGGCCGGCGAGCGCCAGCAGGGCGCAGAGCACGAGTAGGATGCGGGTCATGGTCTCCGTCTCCTCCCGGCCGCTTCAATGGCCGGCTGCAATGCCTTCGCGATGTCGACGGGCAACGTGCCGATCTTCGTCTCGATGCTCGTCAGGCGCTTGTCGATGTCGCCGAGCTTCGTCTCCTGCACGGCAATCGCCTTGTCGTGCTGCACCACCTGCGCCCGCACCGGCACGTCCGCCGCCGCGTGCGCCTCGACCGCGCCCATCACGTCCGCCCTGGTCGCAGCACACCCCATCCGGCTTGCGACCGCACCGCCTCCGAGCGCGAGCGCGACGGCCACGAGCACGATGTCGCGCAGTCCAGCCACCGGCCCCGCCACCCTCGCCACGGACTCCGCGGCCCCATTGCCGGCCCTGCGGCGAAAGGGGTTCGTCACGCATCCTCCGGGCGATGCCACGTGCCGCAGGGATAGCGACCGTCGGGGAGCGGCCCCGCCCATTGGACGCGAGACTGGAGCACGAGCCCGTCATCGGTCAGCACCTGTAGATCGACCGTGCCCCCGAGGTGAGCCGGGCAGCGCATCACGATCGCCGGGAGGTGAGCGCCGCCGCCGTGGACGTAGTGGACGACGTCCCCGATCCGGAGTCGACTCACCGCAGCACCTCGGCGAGCCACGCCCGGGTCACCACCCGCACCTCACCCGGCCAGCCCGACGTCACGAGCCCCACGACCCTTCCCTGCTCGTCGTAGACCGGCCGCCCGCTCTGCCCGGGCTCGCCCAGCTCTGCGCCGAGCGGCACCGGCTCCCACGTCGGAGCCGTCGCCTCGAGTCGCGCCACGTCCACGCCGTCGCCGACCTCGGCCACGGTCACCTGCTCGTCGCCCGCCCGCACGCCGAGGAGCGCTTGCCCCTCGGGACAGCGCACGACGTGCGCCGCGGTGAGCAGGGAGCGCTCCCCGACCGCCACGCCGTAGCCGTGCGAGTCGGCCTCGCCCGCGCAGTACGCGGTAACCGGGACGAGTCCGGCACTCGGCACGGCCTGCCCGTCGCAGGCGGCGAGCAGCAGGGCGACGAGGAGGGCGCGCATCGGCTACTCCTGGAGCTTTAGATAGCCGACTGCATCCACGGTGGTCGCCGTCCAACTCGCGCCGAGCGTTACCTGCACGCCGATCGTGTCGCCGGCAGCGTACGCGTACGTCCCTCGTGTCGCCGTCGCATAGCATTTCGATTGTGCCACCGCGATCACGCACGCACCCAACCACAGTAGGCCCCCATTCTTCAAAACCGTGACGGTTAGCGTGTCCCCCGCCGCGTTGCCCGACAGGTTCATGTTGACCGCACGCACGCTGCCGGCCTGGGGCCGTTGAGGCGTCGTCGATTGCGCAGCGCCATAACCCATGAATAGCACAATGCTCGCGCCCGCCGGAGTGAGGTCCTGATAGGCGTACGAGCCGAAGGAGAACTGATAGCCGGTCGCGAAGTCTCCGTCGCCCGTGCAAACCAGTGCCCCGGTCGCCCCGGTGACGGTACAGCCCGTCGAGCCGGAGCCGCCGGACACGTTCAGGTCCCCGGCGCCAGCGATGGATACCGACGTCGCTGTGGTGTTGAACACCGTCGCGGCACCCGCAGTGTCGCATGTGATGTCCTCCCCGTTGACGGCCAGGTCGCCTGTGAGGGTCGCCGTGGCGGCGCCGACGTCGTTGACGCCGGTGATGGACTGTGAGTTGAAGGCAACGGGGCCGCTCGCTGCGGCGAGCGCCGCGCTCACGTTCGTGAAGTCCGTCACGTCGGCCGAGGCCTCGACGCCGTCGAGCTTGCTGTACTGCGCCGCGCTCATGAAGCCCGACACGGCGCCGGAGGACATGGGAGTAAGGGTGCCGTCGCCGGCCCAGCTCACGATGCCGGCGGGGTCGCCGCCGGCGGTGACGGCGGTGCCCGTGCACGTCGTCTCCTCCGTGCCGTCGCCGACGTTCGTCAGGATGCACTGCAGTCCGCCGAGGTCCTGCGTGCCGCCCGCCCCCTCTGCCTGGAGCGCTACGCCGGTCCCGATGCCCGGCGCCGGCGTGCCGGTCGTCGTGTGGGCGAAGGTTGCCACGGCAGTGATGCCGTTGGCGACGGCGTCATCCTTGGTGGCCGACAGGGTGCCGCTCACCGAGAGGCTCACCGCGAGCGCGGCTGCGCTGGTCGCCGCCGCCAGGACGGCTGCCAGCGTGGCCCACGTGGGCTTGTTCGACGGGATGGTCGGTCCGGTGGGGGCGGGCATGGCGACCTCCTAGCCGACGCGCTGGACGTGGATGGTGACGGCCGTCGAGCCGGCCCGTTTGGCCGCGATGTAGCCGGCGGCCTGCAGGTCAAAGTAGATGCCGCCGCCGTCGCGAGCGAAGCGGCACTTCTCGCCATCGGTGATCTCATCGATGGCGGCGATCGCCGCAGCGTCACTCTTCGCGAAGACGTTGTCTCCGAGGACCTGGAGCTCGTAGAGCCCCGTGACCAGTACCGGCGTGCAAACGACCGCCGCACTGCTCAGGGAGAGGGTGTAGTGTTCGCCGCAGAGGGCGGCCTGCCAACGTCGATCTCGTTCGTAGCCCATGGGTCTAGGTCACACCCAGGGCGAGACAGCCGCCACCCGGGGAGACGGCTAGAAGGCGCCTTCGTCGTAGACGACCTTCAGGCCGTAGATGCGATCGTCGGATGTGTACGGAGTGACCACCACGTTCACGAAGCAACCGGCGGGGACTTCGAGAGTGAGCCCGGTCTGACCGAGCGTCTTGAAGCCCGCGGTAAGGCTTTCCTGCAGCGCCTCACCCCATTGCTCGGTGCCGTCCGCGCCATCATGGGCGCAGAGTTGGCCGTTGATCGAGGTTGCCCCGTTGCTCCTGGCGTAGAGCGTCCAGGACTTGATGCGCTGGCCTTGCTGCAGCGGAACCGGGAAAATCATCTGAAAGCTGTCCGTCGCGATTTTGTAGATGAAGCCGGCCGTGGACCCGGCGAATGGCGAAGCGAAGGCAAACTTCGAGTCGTCTGGCAGGATGGCGGCCGTCACCGGGATCAGCAGCGTGTGTTCACCTGCCAGCCAGGAGATCCACTGGTACACCAGGTTCATCCACCAGTTGAACCAGTTGCGAGGTGGCTTCTCGCGGTAGGCGAAGCCGGTGGCCTGCTTGGCCGTCGGTGGCGTGACCTTGTTGGCCTGTCCGCTGATGGCACTGGTCACATCGGTGGTGGCCCAGTTCGGAAGTGATGTCGGCTTGGCCATGTCGTTTACTCCTCGAAGGCGTCGGCGAGCTCACCGTGTGGCGAGTCGTCGCCTTCCGTTAGGTCCTCGTTCATGGCGGTCGCGAGGGCGGGTGACAGGTGGTGAAGCTGACCGTCGGCAACCGCCGACGGAAGTGCTTCTCCGACGACGATCCGCGTGTAGATGGCATCCCAGGTGGCCGAGACCACGCTGTACGCGCCGTCGTTGCCCGTCGAGCCGACGATCTCCAGGCGCTGCCCGGCCGTCCACTCACTGGTCGCGTCCGTGCCACCAACCGACACGGTGCGCGTTGCCGGGTTAACCGCGGCGATCGCGTAGGCGTCCTCGCCGCCGAAACCGTCGGCGTCCTGAAGGCCGTGATCCATGTTCTCCAAGATGAGCGGATTCGTGCCGGATGGCGCCGACCCTGTGTAGCTCTTGGTCAGCACGATCTGGGTGTTGGTCACGACCAGACCGACGCTGACGACGGTTGCGTTGTCGAGCTCGACGAGCTCGGACGCGAGGCCAATAACCCGAACTCGGTCGCCGACCGAGTACCGGTCCGTGACGTCCGAAAGCACCGTGACCGTCGTGCCAGAGATGCTGACGATTCCGTGCGAGCCGCCGTCGGGGCCGAACACGAATGGCCGGCTCCCGCCGGAACTCACCAGGTCGAGGCGAACCGCCTCGCGCGCCATGACGCGCAGGAGCCGACGGAGCGCCACGGTGAGCGCCGAGCCGTGGAGATAGAGCACGGCCTCATGGGGGAAAACCTCGTGCAGCTGAGCCGAGGCGATCGTCGTCAAGCTGTCCGCCGCAGAGATGATCTGCTCGACGCTCCCGGCGCTGACGTTGGAGGAAGCCGCGAGGCCGAGCGCCTCGCGGTAGTCGTCGTCGTCGAGTCCATCGCGGGTCAGACCCAGGAGCTCGCCTAGGCCGTCGAGCTGCAGGCCGGTGGCCGTTGCCAGTCGTCGGAGCGTGAGGAGATCCCAGAAGACCGACTCGAGTTCCTGGAGTGCCGAGCTCGTGTCGGCTCCGAGCAGTCCCTGTAGCAGACGAGTCCATCTCGTCCGCGTGTGCGACGTCGGAAGGAGCGCCACGGCCTGCGCGGCGTGGTCGTCGATCCTCGTGATGCCAGAGTCCGTCGGCACGCTACACCCCCGAGACCGTCACGCGCGCGAGCGCAAAGGTGGCCACTTCGTCGGCCGCGATGCTGATGGTAGTCGAGGTGGACGGCGACGCTGCGATGCCGATCTTGACCGTCAGGGCGTCGATGCCGGGGACCGCCAGCGCGACGGCTCCGGCCAGGCGACTCGCGAGCACGTCCATGCCGCCGGTGTAGGTCGCTCCGTAGGTGACGACCGCCTGTTGAATGGCCGCCGCCGGCGAGGCCGGCAGGTCCTCCTCCTCGTAGAGCGAGTCCACCGTGACGTCCACGTAGATCGGGATCTCGGTGGGCCGGCTGAAGTAGACGACGTGTTGTTCCCCTTGGCTGTCGGTCACCAGCTTGAAGGTGTTGCCGTAGCTCTGCACGCCGCCGGCCTTGTAGGCGAAGATGGTATCAGCGATGTCCTGGGGGTCGCCGCCCGTCACCACGCACTCGACGGAGTGCGCTGGCCTGCCGTCCGCTTCGACTCCGCTGTCGTTGTCGTAGACCTTCACGGCGTCCACGTTGGCGAGCGCCGCGATGCGGACGGCCAAACTGTTCACGCGCAGCGAGCGAGCCCGGCGCTGTCGTCCGTCTACGTCGGTCTCTTCGAGGTTGCCCTCGTCGGCCGGCAGGACGTTGGTGGTCGAAACCCACCCGGACACCGGGGTTGCGATGGTTGTCAGCGTGCCCAGCGTCGCCTCCGTCGGCCCATCCGCGGTCGCGGCCATCTCGTGCGGCACGGACACCGAGGTGATATCCAGCGTCCCGCCGCCGGTGGCCGACACCACCAGGCTGGCGGCGAACTCGCTCGCGTCGGTCGCCGTCGTCGGCAGCGGATGCAGGGCGAGGGTCAGCGTGCTGCCGCTCGAAGTCGCCTCCACGTAGCCGTGCAGAGAGCCGTCGACGGTTGCGTCCTCGATGTCCTCCGATACTTCGACGGTGGTCTGACCATCGGCGTAGGACGTCTCGACGACCGTGTAGACGGCGTCGTTGCCGGTGCTGCCCGTGACCCGGCAGCGCTTGCCGGCCAGGAAGTAGTCCTGCACGTCGAAGGCGACCGCGAAGGTCTTGGCGGTCTGGTCAACCGCCACCAGTGCAAAGGCCCGGTCGATGTCGGCCGCGAGTGCGCTGGCAATCTCGGTGTCGGTGTCGTACGTCCCTGCCAGCACCGAGCGCTCCACGCCCTCGATGGTCACAGCGTAGGCCGCGGCAAGGGTCGCGCCGCCAACCTCGATCTCGGCGCCGAGTATGTCGTCGGCATCCAGCGTCTCGTCTGCCTGGGTCTCGAAGCGCGCGCCGCTCGACTCGTGCTCCGCCAGGCTTCCGTCTGGCACGATGGTATTCAGGTCGCCGACCAGGAGCTGCCAGACGGTCGACGGAGCCGCCGCGATGCGACGCAGGTTAGCGAGCGCCAAGACGTTGTCGAAGGCCGCGCCGGCGGCAGTCCCCGGGTACTGGCTCGCGTAGACCGCCTCGGCGAGCTCCCAGACCTCGGCAAGCTGCTTGCTCACGATGCCGGCCAGGATGCCGAAGCCCGACTCGTCGCTGGTCAGCACGGTCACGCCGTCGGCGCCGAAGCCGGCTGCGATGCCGGCCTTGACCTCCTCCAGGATGGTCGTGAGCCGCTTGATCAAGAAGCCGTCGTCGGTCAGACCGTAGGTCATGGGAGCTCCAACTTCTCGGTCACAGAGCCGAACTCGGTAGCCGCGGTGAACTCGACCGTGAGCCGGCGCGCGCCGACGTCGAAGGCGGCCGCGAACAGCGTGAGACCCCGAACGTAGGGAGTGCCGAGGATCTGCTCGCGGACCGTGGCCTCGTAGGCCGCGCCCTTGGCGAAGATGCCGTCGAAGTAGTCGGTGCCCGAGGTGATGTCGAGGTACCACTCGCCGAGCACGCGGCGAAGGCGAATCCGGATCATCTGGGCAACGGCGTCGAGGTCCTCGATGATGACCAGGTCACCATCCTCGATGGCGACGTCGAGATCCTCGGTGAGCTTCAGGTCTCGTAGCGGCACGAAGCGATCGTAGTGGTAAGGGGAGTCAGACGTCAGGGCAGCGGCAGAATGCCCGCGTAGACGCGAACGTAGTCAGCCCCCAAGACGATGTTACCTGGCGCGGCCGAGGAGTTATTCATGCAGCCGAGCGCGAGTCGGTCTAGCACTGCCGACCCGTCCCAGACGAGCGTCCCAATACAGCTGTGCCCGCATTCGGACAGGACCCACCCGGTGTAATTGTTCCCGATCTTCTGAACCAGTACGGCCTGCGCGTTCTCGTAGAAACCACCGGACAAGGCGCTTGCCACGCCCAGCTTGTAACGGGTCATCTGGTAACCGCTGGACCCAGCGTCGGCCTCGCACGGAAACGCGATCATGCAGTTGTCGGGGTCCGGGACGCCCGCCACAGAAGCGTAGAACCCAATCCAAATGTTGCCATCGTCGGATACCACTCCGCTCCGGCGCCAGGCGTACTGGAGACGCGCCCAGATTGCGCAGTTGGTTGGCAAGGTCAGCGCCACGTGCCGGCCATACCAGGAACCGTCGTTAGGCGGTTGCAGGCGAAGCCAACTGCGGCGGCTCACGAGGTCGGTCCGGAGACCTCCGGTACTGAATGCGGCGTATGGATCAATGTCATCGGCTGAATGCGTGTTCCACCAAGACCAGGAGCCGTTGACAGCGCCGTCAAACTCATCGTCTAGCGCATGAGGACTTGCGGGCGGTTCAGCCAGCGACCATGCGCCGATCCCCGGGACAGTTCCCACGCCTCGCGCTACGGCCCGCCAGAACTCCTGCTTGGTGGGGTCGGCCGACAGATCGTCGAGCTCAGTCACGATGGCATCGCCAACCGCATCGGAGTCCATTACAGGGTTCCTCGAATCGATGTGAGGCTGGCCCGGATGCTGGTCAGCGTTGCCTGCGCGGCCGCCCCGAGAGCAGGCGCTCCCAGGACGTCCACGATCGCCGTCTGGAGTGCGCCGATCAATGCGTCGAGGCGGTCCAGCAGCTCGACCGTTGCCGTGCCGAACGCGACCTTATTCCCATCGACCAGCGCGAGCTGTGCTCCTCCGTGCTCCATGAGCAAGCGGTCCGCGGCGACGGAGAGATCGCTGGGAGCGCACGTTGCGATTGGGATTGCCACTGCGTCCGTGTAGTCGTGCCGGCGACACTCGGCCGGCAACTTCAGCTTCGGCGAAGTGGCCTCGGCCAATTGCAGCGACAGCGCCCAGTCGTCCGAGGCTCGGTCCAGAAACACCAGCAGCACGGTGTCGCCCTTCGTGAGAGGGAACCGAACCCGGCTGGTGGCAGTGCCCGGGTAGAGCACTGGAACGTTGGTGACGGCCGGATCTGTGCGGTGCCCTCCCTCGGCCAGCGGCTCGGCGATGAGCGGCTGCGCGGCGCACGTGGCCTTGCCGGCGTCGAACGAGACGACGACCGCTGGAATCGCAACCCGCGCCTGGCGCAGTGCGAGCTCCGCCGCCCCGCGCAACAGGCTGGACAAGGTCGGCTGGGCGTCGGTCGTGAGGGACATTTACAGGCTCCGCGCCTCCGCCTCGAGCTCCCATGGACCGCCGCGGGTGTCGCCCTGGAGGCGCACCGTCTCAGTGCGGAAGCTGCCGGTCACCGTGTCCGACTCGACCTGGAGCATGCTGCCTGGGCGGACGTACGGGATGAGCAGCGCACGCACCCTCACCCCGATGTCTGTGATGATCGGCACGGCCAGTAGTCCAGTGGACGGCGACAGCAGGACTGCCTGGCCGACGAGGGTCTCGCCGTAGGCCACGACCTGAACGGCGCCGTCCTGCACGGACCAGTCGAAGCGCCACATCCGGGCGAGACGATCCATGACTTCCCGCGCACTGCCGGACACCGACATCGCCCGCCGCAGGACGGTCGCGAAGCCCTGGGCCTTCAGACTGCGCTCGAGCACCGCCAGGTCGGCCGGCAGGTTGCGCAACGAGAGCCTGGAGGCCTTCGTCTTCCGGCTCGCATGGGGCGCGAAGGACACCGCGCTTGCCTCCCTGTCCGGCACCGCTGTCTCGAACCGCTTCGCGACCGCCAGGACAACGGCGCTCACCGTCGCACCGGCCGCAAAGGTCTTCTCGATCGTCTGCGCCTGGAACGCCTCGACGCCGTCCCCGCACTCGAGAGTCGAGACGACCTCGGCCCCTACTCGCTCGTTCCTCGCTCGTGTCACCTCGCCTTCGTAGGCAAGCTCCATGACACCCGAGTAGCCGACCTGGAGCCGCACGATGTCGTGGCGAGCGAACCGCTCGCGACTCGCGCGCGCGAGGTTGTAGACCTGGACGACCGCCTTGTTGCTGTCGCTCTGCGCAGTCTTGGTCACCTCAAAGGAGATCCGGAGCGATGCCTCGGCGCCAGCTTCCTCGATCCGAAGGCCGTCGGTGCCGGCCTTCCCAACCTCGAGGATGGCCCGGCGGCCGAAGAGGTCGCTCACGGAAGCTCCGAGCTTTCGACGAAGCAGACCGCCTTGGAGCCGTCGGTGAGACCGTCGCGCCCTGGCTCGATCCTGTCGCCGGCTGGGTCGGAGACCAGCAGAACGCCGTCGGGCAGGTCCTCGCCCACGTAGGGCGCCAGCACCGGCTCCTCAAGTCGCAGCCGCACGCCCAGCACCAGGGCGCCGCCATCTGCTCCGTAGACGGAGAGGTACCAGGAGTCGTCCCGGCCGTTGTAGATGAAGCGCAACCGGAACGTGGTTGTTCCCAGGAGGACCTCTTCCTCGAAGTCCGGGTAGGTGGTATCGACGGAGACGACGTGGCTCATGGGCTAAAACCAGGTCTGCGGGTTCAGCGAAGGTGCCTGGCCGTAGGCGGCCTCGGTGGCGCTCTGGATTGACGTCACCTGTTCGGTCACAAGAGGCTTCTTCTTCTTGCGCCCGAGCTTCACAGGTCCGGCGGCGAGGTTCACGGTGGCAGTAGCGAGCTTGGCGATCGGCACCATCGCGAGCGCCACCTTGCGGACCTCGCGCAAGGTCATGACCACCGCCAGCGCCTCGCCGACCTCTGCCGACTCGGAGAAGTCCATCCGCTCGATCGCCATGCCGGTATAGCGGCGCAGACGGGTCACCACGGTGAGCAGGGTCCTGGTCGCCCAAAGCTGCTCGAGGTACGCCGCGGCCGAGACGCTGCGCACTTCGGCGGCCGACTGCGCCGCCGTGATGGCCGCATTCTCGAGGGGGTGGTCGCTCACCAGCGCTTCGAGCACCAGAGTCCGAGGCGCGAGGATGATGTGATCATTGATGGTTGAGCCGTCTTCGACCGGAGCCTCGGTCACCTGGGCCGAGAAGCCGTGCTGCCTCGAGACGACGGCGTCGAACCGGAACTTTTCCGTCAAGGACTCAAGTGTGGTGCCGCTCTGCGGCAGGGGCGCAGACGCCGGGGCCTGCGGGGTCTGTTGCTGCGCCAGTATGTCCAGCACCTGGGTCGCGGCCATGGCTTACCCCACGTCGAGCGCCGCCTCGCGGGCGATGCGGTCCCACTCCTGGCGCACCGACCGCCGGACCTCGGCGCCGATGTCGCCGGCGGTCGCGTCGGTCTTCGTCACCGACACGTTGATGGCCCCGATGGACATCTGCGCGCTGCGTCCTCCCATCGTCGCCGCGAGCGGCGCGTTGTACCGCAGGCCGCTCGAGAACCGGTCGGCGGAGAGCCCGGACTCCGGGGAGCCCGGACGCCCCGGCGACCGCGAGATGGCAGCGACGTTCGCCATGAGGCTATCCTCGGCGGGCGCCGACTCGGCCATGGCAGACACCTTGTCGCCGATCCACTCGCCGAGCTTCCCCGGCGCCTTGAGCACCTTCTCCACCGGGGAGACCACGTACCTGTTGAACCAGTCGGCCACGCCCTGCCAGACGGACCGGAAGGTGGCCGCCATGCTGTCCCAGAGGTTCGAGATGGCCAGTCGGAACCCCTCCCAGGCCTCGCCCAGCGGCGCGAGCACGTTGGCCTGGAACCACTCCGACACCGACCCCCAGACGGCCTTGATGCCCGCCCAGACGTTGGCCAGCGCCCGCTTGACCGAGTCCCAGTGGTAGATGACCAGGGCGGTGACCGCGGCGACGGCAAGGCCGATGCCGACGATCAACGCGACGATCGGGTTCGCCATGATGGCGAGCGTCAGGGCCTTGACGATGACGATGAGCTGCAGCAGGCCGGCGATGAAGGTGAAGACCTTCCCGACCGTCATGGCGGCCACCAGGCCGATGATGGCCGCCTTCGCGAGGCGCAGCTTGGCCGGACTGTCGGTGGCCCATTCCAGCAGCTCCCAGAGCTTGGCGACCAGGGTGCTGACGACGTCCCACGCCAGCGCGACGGCCTTGGCGAGCACCTTCACGGCCGCCTCGAGCTTCGACTCGATGATCGCTTGGTTCGCGCGATACCACGCGAGGAGCTTCTCCACCACGCTCGTGACGATCGGCATCAGCTTCGTGCCGATGGTCCGCACCAATCCTTTCAGCGCCCCCTCCGCCTCCCACATGGCGTTGTCGAGCTCGACAGAGGCTGCAACCGCCTCCGGGCCGGACACCAACCCGAACTGGCGCGCCTTGTCGCCCCAGTTCGCCAGCTCCTTGGAGCCGCCGACCAGGGTCGGAAGCAGCCTGGTCCCGCCGCGCCCGAAGAGTTCGAAAGCCAGCGCGACGCGCTCTCCGGGCTTCTCGATGGCCTTCAGGCCGTCGGACATCTTCATCATGATGGCCTCGGTCGGCAGGCGCCCGAGGTCGTTGACGGAGATGCCCAGCTTCTTGAAGGACTTCACCAGATCGGCGTTGCCCTCCTTGGCCTCGACGATCTTGCGCTGGAGCACGGTGACGCCGGTTGCGACTTCCTCCATGCCGGCGCCGGACATCTCGGCGACGGCGGACAGTTCGGCGAGCCACTGGACGTTGACGCCGATCATGCCGGCGGTGTCGTCCAGCAAGCGGATGCTGTTCCTGGCCTTCTGGGCAAGGCCGAACAGCGCGGCCGCGGCGCCGAGGGTGGCGGCGCCAACGACGGCAACTGTGCGCTTCAGGGTGGATAGCGAGGCGTCGAGCTTCTCGAGTGGCTTCTGGTCGACCTTGAAGCCCCAGGTGGTGAGTAGCTCGCGGATCGTCATGTCATCTCACCGTAGCGCCAACGCAGTCAGCGCGCAGAGTGCGCCTTGTCCCACCGGCGCTGTTCATCCTCGGCCGCGTCCTGCCAGTCGAGCACCAGGTGGGCCTCGACGAGGTCGAGGACACTCCACCGGAGCTCGACCTCCTCCAGGCCCGATGCGAGACCGCGGATGACCGGACGCCAGAACTGCGACCGCGCGTCTACGCGCCGGCCGCAGAGTTCGCCGAGGAGTCGGACGGGCCGGAGGTCTGGCCCGGGCGCATGTTCCCGATCGCGCTGACGGCCCCGCGCGCCCATGAGCTGAAAGGGAGGCCAAAGTTGACCTCGATGGCGAAGGCGGCGACCTGGAGCATGGTCTTGTAGTCGCCGGCGAAGATGAGCTCGAAGGTCTTGGAGTTGACCTCCTGGTCGCCGCAGTGGACGCCGGTGGTGACCAACCGCTTGATCACGGTCACCGCCTCTGGGTCGCCGAGAGACCGCGCCAACTCGGCGATGGCGTCGCCGAGAATCGGCAGCGACTCGGCATCCAGCCACGAGGACTTGTCCGACTTCGCCAGACCGCCGGCCGCCTTCCCCAGCGCCGGGCCGATGAGGCGAACCAGCGCCGAGCCGATCTCCATGCCGATGCTGGCCGGAAGCTGGGTGACCTTCCAGAGCTTGCCGCTGATGAGCTTTTCGCGGGTTTCGAGCATGACCCAACAATCGTTGGGTCAGGAGACAGACGCGACTACGCTACGGATTGCCGCCGTGGATGAACTCGACGCGGGCGAGCCGGACAGTCCACTCAGCGTCGGAGATCTCGGCGCCTCGCTCGAAGGCCGCCGGCTTCTGCACCCAGCCCTTGGTGCTGAACACCGTCGTGCCCCCCTCCTTGATTAGGACCGGAAACGGCGTCTCGACGGCATGGAGCGCGGTCATGATCACGTTGAAGATGCTGGTCGCGAGCAGGGTAAGTTTCATGGTGCCGCGGCGATCCGCCTTGCGCGCGCGCGCGACCTCGCCGTCGGCGCCGGCCTTGTCGACGAAGCTCTCGCCGTCCTGCTCAACGGTCACGAAGCTGCCGTCTGCGAAGCCGGAAACTGGGGAGGTGCCCAGGATGATCTGGCACTTCTGCGGGTCATACGTCCTGATCGTGGGGTCCATGAGCTCCTCCTACCAGGTGACGTTGCCGGCGATCGCCACGGTGTGGATCGCGCCGGTGATGGTCGCGACGAACTCGACGCCGGTCAGCGCCCGGTTCCCCTTGTCCGTCGCAGACACGTCGTCGATGTCCGGGACGATGACCGTGTACGCCGCCAGTCCGCGTGTCGTTCCGACGTAGGGATCCAGACCGGCGCGGATGGCGGCTTCGATGGTCGCGATTCCCTCGGCCGTGTAGGGGGTCTTCTGCAGCGGCGAGATGGGGTTGAGCAGGGCCTCCGCCACCTCGTTGATGACCGAGTCGTAGAGCTGATCCGACAGGCGGATGATGTCGATGTACTCGCCGTCGGCCATCACGCCTTCCTCGGTAATCGCCCGAGACGAGGTGAACGGCGTGAAGATGTTGCAGTGCTTCGCGAGGGCGTTCGCCCGTTGCGTCGCCGTCAGGTCGTCCGCGGTGACGCCGGTCAGCTTGGCGAACTTCCAGGTCTCGCGGCCGGGGTCGCTCGTCAGCCGAGCGCCGAACCATGCGACGTCCGCGTACGGGTCCGGGTCGCCGCCTGCGACGTCGAGGCCGTTGTCGGCCTGCCCGCTGTAGAGCGTGAAGCTCCGCGTGTACCCCTTGTCCTGCAGGCGCCTGGCGATCGATCCGCTCGTCACATCGTCGGCGACCTTGGTGGTGTCGATGATGTTCGCTTCGGGCGAGGCGATGCCGAAGATCTTCCGGTCGAGCTCCACCTGGTCGGCGAGCAGCTCCTCGAGATCCGCCTGGGTGCTGGCCGCCGCCGGGCTTTCGGTGGACTCCCACTGGTGCGCGAGCGCCACCGCGTACCAGCCCGTCTCGTCCTCCGCCTTGATGGCGGCGTAGCTCGCCGCGATGGTGCCGTCCATGTCGAACTGGAGATGGAGGTTGGTCCCGGCGGTGATCTGGACGAAGGTCGAAGCGACGTCGGGAGAGACCGAGATCTCGCCGTCCCCGGCAAGGGTGTTCGTCGCGGTCACCGCCGTGAGCGACTTGATGACGCCCAGGGTGGCAGCAGCCGAAGGGACCGCTTCATCCACGGAGATGACGGTCGAGCCAGACGAGATGACGGCCGACGCCACCGTGTAGGTGCCGTTGTTGCTGGTCGCGCCGGTGACCCGGAACTGCTTCCCGACCGGGAAGGCCGCGACGTGGTTGCCGGCGATCGTGAAACTGTCGTCGCCAGTGCTGGCCGCGGTCACCGTGTACCCGTCGTTGATGACTGCGGTCAGGCCCGCCTCGATCTCGATCGTCGTCGGGCTGGCGTCGCTGGAGTACTCGAAGCCGCACCCGTCGATCCAGACGGTGTAGCGCGAAGCCTCCACGACCTCGTCGATGATGACTTTGACCGCATCGGCCACGGCGACGCGCCCGATGGCGATCTGCTCCGGCTTCGGGTCTTGCGCGAAGTACGAGGCGGCCGCCATGTAGGCCGGGTCCGTCGAGGAGAAGCCGTCGGCGAGCATGTCCGACGCCTTGTCGTAGTACCGGATGAGGTCGTCCCACGCCTCGTGCATGGACATGTGAAGCAGCGTGCCGAACCCGGCGCGCTCGAGCGGCCGGGACTGGCGGGTGATGGAAAGGGTGATGACGTTGTCGAGTGCCATGGATGTCCTCCGCTATGCCGGCGATTCCGGCACCCAGAAGTCCTCTTCGAGGACGGTTTCTTCGGCCTCGTTCTGGTACTCCGCGTCGACGAGGACGTCGTCGATGAAGCCCACGTTCTCGGTCTGGTCGCTCTTGAAGCCGAAGCGCGCGACGAACACACCTCGGTCCTCGAAGCCGGTCTCCAGTGGCACGGCCACGCCCTGGATGGGCTCCGCGCCCAAGAACGACAGTCCCGCCGCGCGCAACGCTCCCTGCACCTCGTCCAGCCACAAAGCCGACCGCACCTGCTCGGCGAGGCCCAGTGCGTCACCGGCATTATCATCGGCAGGCCAGTGCGTCTGAATGGTCGTGACCATGGTTCGCTGGCCGACCACGTGACGCTCGCCGTCCGCGTCGACACCCTGCCGTTCGTCTCGGCCGCGCGAGACGATGCTGCCGATGTCGATGGTCACGTATGGGCGTCCCGGCCTCGGCGCGCCCTGGGCCGCGAAGATGACCTGGATGGCGTTGCCGCCGACCGGCGTGTCGCGCACCGCCCGGGTCGCCCACGCTCGGAGGGCGTTCTGGTAGGCGAGCTGTGCCGAGACGGCGGTCATGCCGGCGACTCCACGCCCTCGCGGTCCACTCGTCGCGCCAAGGCCTCGAGGTGTTCCATCTGCGGCATGCGGAAGTTCTGCACCTCGACGACCTCGTACTCCTCCTCGTCGTGGACGATGTGATCTGCTATGAGACCCGTGCGCTCATCGGCCGTCCGCAGTACGTCGGCGTCGGCGATGATGGTCACTACGTCGCCGGTCCGGAGGCCCTCGGGCAGTCGCATCAAGTCGCGACCGGACGCCGGCTGAACGCTCGCCGTGATGGTCGCCGATGTCTGGGTTCCCTGGTGCCACCGTCCGTCCGGCATGTAGCTGCCGGCGGCGCGCCGGTAGCGCGTCACGGTCGTGAAGAAGCGAGGGCTCTTGCGGATGCCGCTCATCTGAACTTCCCGATCACGACCCGGTTCATGACCTGGTCGCGCATCACGCCCGTGTCGATCAGCGGACGGCTGGAGCCCTTTCGCTGGATGGTCTTGGGGGACAGCGGCACGTGAGGCCCGGTGGTGATCCAGCGCTTCAGGTCGGCCTCTACCCTCGCGCCGAAGATCGTGAGCGCGCTTTCGACGGTCATCTTCCCGATGACGACCTGGCCCCACAATTCGCGCAGCTTCTCGCGGTAGGCGGTCTGGTTCTGGTCGACGACCGCGCCGATCATCGGCCGGGCGGGCAGGTTGCTTTCCGGCACGCCGAGCTCGTGGGCGACGGCGATCCCGGCCGTCGGGATGCTCTCGTGCTCGGCGTCCGGGAACCATCCGACCGACACCATGGAAGCGGCGCCCTTGCGAAGCGCGCCCAGGATGCGGCGAAAGCCCCTGTCCGTGTCACGAGTAGTCATCGGACGTATACTCGTGGAGGGCCTCGGTGAAGTGGGGTTCCTCGGAGTTGCCCGCAGTCGCGTCGGTCTCGACCGAGGAGGCCATGCCGCCGGCGAAGGGAAGAGCTAACTTTCCGCCGGGCACCCAGCCGAGCGCCAAGGCGGCCTGGCGGTAGGCCTCGGCGCGCGCGGACAGGGTAGCGGACATGGCGCCAGCGCTCTCGTCCACGGCGCGGACCGCCAACGCCATGTAGGCGCACCCGGCGGCCTCCGGTGCCGCCGAAGCGGCGTTGTCGGCGTACTGGTCAAGCAGGAACTCGAGCTGGGCATCCGTGAGCACCTGGTCGTCGGTGCTCGTGTCGCCGATTCGAAGGCGCAGCTCCTCGAGAGCCGTGAGGGGCATGGAGGGATCGGCGGCCGAAGCCGCCTACCTCCGTGGCTTGCGGGACTCGCGCCGCGCCGTCTCGGGCGCGGCCGGCTCGGTGAGCGGGGGCGCGACGAGCTCGACGGGCGCGGGCTCCGCGGCAGGGGTTGGCAGGACAACAGGCTTCAGCGAGATGAACTCGCGGCGCTGGTGCTGTCGGAGGAACGGCCAGCGTTCCACGGCCGAGGGCAAAGGCTCACCGGCCGCGTACCGATGGCCGTGAAACTTCATCTCCTTCAGCGCGACGTAGGGCATGGCTACCCGATGCAGGCGTCGAAGAAGACGCCGAGGTCTGCGGCCACGACCTTCTGGTCGTAGGCCATCTCGGCCTCGATCCGATCTGCCTCCAGGTGAAGCATCGGGATGCGCTTGATCCGCGCCCCGATCGCACCCGCTCCCAGGAGTCCAGTCCAGGCGAACGTGTAGCCCGCGCTCGGAACCAGCAGTCCGGGGCCTGCCGGGCAGTAGCACAGTAGCGCCCCCTTGCCGAGAATCGCGGACACGCTCTGGGTTGCATTCCCCTCCAGCGACGTGTTTCGGACGCTCTTCGCGACCAACACGCGGTCGAGATCCAGCACGCTCGCGATCATCTGGGCAGTGACCTTCGCCGGCTCGGCACCGGGGAAGTTGTACTTGATGCGGTCGAGCATCTCGGCGTGGTTCTTCAGCGTCCGGTAGACGCTCCACGACACCACGAGGCAGTTCGGCAGAAAGCCGGTGGCGTCGAGAATGGCTGCCTGCCTGGCCGAGATGTTCTCGACCGGCACGGAACCCGTCCGGTCCCACTGCTCGAACTCGTTGGACCCCGGCGAGTCGGATGCCACACCGGTCTGGTCGGTGTTGCTCCAGACACCCGTCGTAAAGTACTTCCCTGCCCAGTCGATTTCCCGTCTGAGTAGCATCTGGTGGCTCACCCAGATGGTCGCATCGCGATCAGCATTCAGGGGGTCGTCGCTGTTGGCGCGGGTCTGCTCGTCCACGTCCTTGTGGACCGCGATGGGCAGACAGGAGTAGCTGGCCGTCGACAGCGAGTACCCGCCCCCCGCGGACTCGGTGCCAGGCGCGCGAACCGAAGCCACCGAGCGCTGGAAGTCGTTCTTCGAGTAGACGAAGTAGAGGTCGCTCTGTTTCTGGACCGGGACGGGCGGAAAGCACTTGTCGCTGACGAACGCATCGGCGGCCTGGATGTAGGCCGTCGAAATGGTCGTGAGCGGTCGGTCTACGTGGACCTGCGAGTAGCTCGGCTGCGGCATAGTCCCTATCTCCTTTCGAGCCGGCTAGGCCGGCGAGCTCAGCTGGAACTCCCCGCCGTAGTGCAGCCACAGCGTGAAGATGTCCCCGGAGGCGCCCGCGGCATCGAGCGCGACGCCGACGAGGTGGTCGGCGTCCGTGGCCGCGATGAAGTGCCCGCTCGCGTTGACCGACACGCCGGCGCCGGCGGCGATCACACCCCCGGCAACCGCCTTGGTAACGCTTGGCGCCACCCAGACCTCACATGGCTGGTCGGCGCCCGGCGCGTTCTGGAGCACGCCCACCGACCGCTGGCCCGCCTGAGCGAGAGCCCACTTCCCAGCGCTGTTGACGTACAGACCATGGAACTGGTAGGCCGTGGACGACGCGGCAGCCACCAGAAAACCGATGTGTCCCTGTCGAAGCTCCTTTGCCATGGCGTCCTCCTACTACTGTTGGGCCGCCCGGTAGGCGCGATGAAGCACGAGCCCTTCCGGGGTCGAGAGGAACGCCGCCTGCCTCTGCTCCGGCGTGCCCTTGAGACCAGTCCTCTGTCCCCAGGCGTCGGCGGCCTTCTGGATCTGCTCGAAGGCGCCGGCGCCGGCGAGCTCGCCAGGCGAGCCGATCTCGCGCAGCGCCCCGCCGGCCTTGGCCATCGCCTCGGCCTGCTTGAGGGTGGTCTCGAGCTTCCCGAGGAACTCCGAGCCGACCGCTTCCGCCTTCAGCAGGAGGTCTGCGGTGTCCTCGAGCTTCAGGCTCGGGAACTCCTTCGCCGCCTTGGCGACCGCGTCGCGGCGCTTGCGCTCCATGACCTCGACGGCGAGGTCGGCGGCGAGCTTGACGTTCGCCTTCATGGTCTCCTCGAGCTGCGTCCGGGTGGCCGCGTGCGCCTTCGCCAGCGCATCGAGGCTCTCGGCCGCGCTCTTGTCGGCCGCGGCCTTCTCGCCGGCCAGCTTGTCCTCCTCGGCCTTCTTCGCCTTCTCCTTCTCCTTCTCGCCCTCGTCGGGCGGGAACTCGAAGCCGCACTTGCAGCGCTTGGCCTTCATCTGACCGGCGTCGAGCTCGGCGCCGCACTTCGGACACTTGGTCATGGAGTCCTCCGAACGCAGGAGCAGCACGGGCCGCTTGTTCGCCGGGCGGTCAACCAGGGAGATTTCGACAACCTGGAGATCCTTGAGCCGAACCGGCATGACACCCCACGGTTCGCACGCGGAGAGTCAGCCCGCCACCTGCACTGACGATGGCGAGGTCGGTTAGACCGGGGACACGGCCGTGAGCAACTCCACCATCCGACGCTCGAACACAGAGCGCTCCTGCTCGTACTGCTGCCGCGCGGCGGCGCGCAGCGTCGCGGTCTGCCCGTCGTCGAGCGCTGCCAACGCCAGCGCTGCGTCGCGAACGCTGTCTGGCGACATCCGGCAGGTTGTCGCAATCCGCTGTGGCGCCGTCTCGGAGACCGGCATGCGAATCGCGCACCCGGGCCACTCGTTCATCGGCGGGAAGTCGGGCACCGCGACGAGTCCGCCGCAAGAGAGCGCTTCGTGGATTGCCATCCCGAAGCCCTCCGTCCAGCTCGGTTGCAGGTGCCAGCGGCATGCGTTCTGCAGACGCTTCATCTGCGCATCGCTGACGTTGCCGGCGAAGGTCACGCCAGCGACGGGCGGGTGTCCAGCAAGGAGCTGACCTGTCACCGTGAGCGGCCAGGGGATCCGGTAGCGAAGCCAGGCCTCAACGACCGCGTCGGCGCCTTTGCCGACGGAGACGCCGGCGGCACACAGGAAGCGCCGCTCGCGAGGCACGCTGGCGTCCATGCGGTCGCGCGCGCCGAAGCCGACGAACTCCGTGTGAGGTGACATGGCCGAGAAGAGGCGAAGCGCCTCGCGCGTCTTGCACAGCACCCGCTCGACCTTCGGCAGGAACGGCGTCCATGGCGGATTCCACCATTCGGGATTCGGTATCAGCCACGTCCTCGGCGCCAGGCCGAGTGCCCAGATCGGCATGGTCTCGAGGCAGATGTTGAGATCCGCGCGCTGGCCTGTGGCAGGCTTGTCCCACTGGACGCGCTGCGAGACGTGTCCCGCTCGAGCGACGAGTGCCTCGACGATCTCGGCGTCGCGTTCGAGGCCTCGCCCGTTGAAGGACGTGACGATGTTGACCATCACGTTGCGGTCCTCGGAAACGGAAACGCGGCGACGAGGTCGCGCTTCACGTCGGCGACGCTACGCGAGCGCTTCGACTGGGGGTAGCACACGATGTCGCTCGGACGTGCGGCGGGATGGAAGGTTGCCGGCAGCGGGTCATGCGCGCCGAACGCCGCGAAGTAGTCGCGGAACTTGAAGCTGCCACCCTGCACTCGGTCAGACAGCACCACCCAGTTGCTCGGGATGTCGAGGGCGTCCGCGAACACCAGGCCGTGAAGACTCGACGACAGGATGTGCTCGCACCTGGCCATCTGCTCGAGGACGTCGCGCGGACGGCCGCAGATGTCGATGACCGTCACCTCTTCGCAGAAGACGCGAGCCCACGTTCGCACGTCTAGGAGGTCGCCATCGGAGTAGTGGGGGACAAGCCCGACGCGGTAGCGGGGGGTCTCCGGCCGCGTGATCGCGTAGACGTCGGCCGCCAGGAGCCCGGGATCCCCGAGTGGTACCCGTGCAGTCAGTCCATTCCACCGGCGAGCCGTGAGGGGGCCGCGCAGCGCAACCACCTTGGCCTGTGGCGTCGCCGCGCGGAGGTGGTCGAACATGAGCCCCACGCCCCAGACGTACCCGGAGAACTCGCCGAGCTTTTGCGCGACGGATCCGATCGCCGCGAGTTCAGAGCCTAATACCTCTTCGGTTTGGACGACGTCCCGGCCAGACAGCCAGCGCACGATGTCGCGGGCGCACTCGTCTCCCGCGTTGCCGCAGCGCCACCCGCACTGGGCGCCGTAGAGGCGGATGGCCTCGCTCATGGAGTCGCCTTGGGTGCGCCGACCGGCGGCTCGCCGTCGTAAGCGAAGTGCATCGGCAGCTTGGGCTCGTACTCCCGGGCGTTCGTGTGGATGCTGCGAAGGAACCCCCGCGGACCGTCAGTGCCGGGCGGCGTCGCCGGTGCGTAGACCCACACGCCCCATTCCTCGACGGTGTCGATCTTGCCGTCGATCCGCGTGGCCATGACCTGGTAGAGCACGTCCTCGATCATGGTGCGCGCGCCCTTGCCGAACAGGGCCGTGACGATGTGCCGGTACCAGTTCGTCCGCGCGACGTGCGGACGGTGCCACCACGCCTTCGTCCGCATCATGGGTACGCCGGCGACCTGCTCGACGGCGCCGAAGAGGTGCGCGTGGCAGGGCAGGACCGTCTCGTGACCGTGCAGACGGATGGCGTTCACGCCCGGCTTCTCGAGGGCGCGCAGCATACCTTCCCAGTCGATCTCCCCGGCCGGATAGATGTCGTGCTCGCAGTAGAGAATCGCGGGCGTGCGGACGAGCCCGAGCGCTCGGCGAGCCATGCCCGCCTGGTGGGTGTGCTCGTCGAAGACCAGGGGCAGGCAGCCACGGAAGTCCGGATGCCAGGCGCAGAGGTCGATGAGTCGCCGCTTGTACTCCTCGTAGTCGGCGGCACGCGCGGCATGCACTGCCGGCAGCCCATCGATCATGACGATGACCTCGGCCTCGCGGAGGTCGGCGTAGCTGCGGATCCTTCGGATGGTGTGCTCGATGTACTCGGTCGAGGGATTCGAGAGCACGCTGGACGTCGGGACGAGCACGGTCACGGGCGCGCGCGCGGAAGGCTCGCCGGTGAGTGCCGTGAGGTCGTCCTCGAGATCGATCGCGACCTGCCGCTTGTAGCCGAGCCACCATGCCGAGCACCGATTCGCCATGCGCTGCAGGGAGACCGGGTCCGCGAGCAGTTCGTCGATGACGCGCCCGATCTGGGTCCAGTCGGAGATCGCCGGGAACGGCGGCGGCTCGCCGAGTACGTGGGTCCAGTAGTCACCCCGCTCCCCGGGCTTCCAGAGCGGCGCCTCGGAACTGCAGATCGGGACGCACCCGGCCTCCAGCGCCTCGTAGAGCCGGAAGGTCTCGGGCGTCATCCATCCGCCCGGGCAAGGCGCGATCGCCGCGCGGGTGAGCTGCTCGAGAAACGCCGGCCGCCCGTCGACCGTGCGGATGAACCCGCCGGTCGGCTGGAGCACTCCGTCGGCGCGCCCGGCCAGCGCGGCCACGGCTTCGGTTCGCGCTTGGTGGTTGACCTGCCCGGAGAAGAACCACCGATGAGAGCGTCTGGCGAGCGGTAGGCGTGGCAGGCGCGCGATCATCTCGCGAGTGCCGGTGGGCCAGCCAAGGAGGACGCGCCGATCGGCCGGGCGCCCTGGCCTCGACGAGAACAGCCAGTGCCGCAGGCGCGCGCGCGGAGTCGGAGCAGGCAGCGCTACCTGCTCGTCGCTCGTCTGCAGGAACAGACACCAGGGCAGCTCCTCGATCGCCGTGGCGATCTCGGCGGCGTGTCTCGTTCCCTTGAGCCGGTCGGTCTCGGCGAACCCGCCCCACGCTCCGACGAGGACGGCGCCCTCGCCGGTCGGCGGCGGCGTGCAGCGCGAGAGGTCCTCGGGTGCAAGATGCACGGTCGGCCGCACCACGCCCGGCCAGAGCTTGCCGTCGAGAGCGGCCTCCATGAGCGCATGATCCCAGAGACCTCGGACGCCGTAAGCCCAGACGACAGAAGCGGCCTTCATAGAGGGTCGAATCTCCAGTGGCACTCGTGGTCCTCGCCGAGGAACCGGCCACGGTAGTTGGCGTGGTAGAAGAGTCGGAAGATCCGCTCCTGGGTCCACTTGTAGCGGTCCATGTAATGCTGCCAGGGATGGATCGAGACGAAAACGGTTGGCCGGCACGACCGGATGAGAGCGAGCCCGCCCGCGAGCACGACGCCCTCGGCGCCCTCACAGTCCATGGTGATGACCGTCGGCCGGGCGCCGGTCTTTGCGGCGTACTCGTCGAGGGTGATCGCCGGGACGTGCGGGTGCTCGTGGAGCACGCCGAAGTGCTGCTCGAGGAGGATCTGCCCATCCGTCGCGTCGGGCCACAGCTCGCCGTCGCGGGGCCAGCCCTGGCGACCCTGATGTTGCTCTCCGTCGTGCGAGGCGTCGGCCACGAAGCCCTGCCAGCAGCCGGCAGGCAAGACCCCGTTGGCCTCGAAGGTCGCGCGCATGCCCGGCCAATTCCGCCAGACCGGCTCAAGCAGGTGGACGGCCGCCCCGGCCTTGGCGCACATGACGGCGAACTCCCCGATCTCTGCGCCCACGTCGAAAAGGACGGCGCCAGCGCCGCACGCCGATCGCAACGAGGGGAGGACGCACGCCTCCCAGGTCGCGAAGTGGTGGGCTGCCTCGCGGTGCGGCAGGACGCGGATCAGGTCGCCGGTCGGAAACGTCACTTCGACGAGCTCAGACGAAGTCGGCATGCAGGGGCTCCTTGGGCGACAGGACGTACTCCAGGAGACTGCCCTGGGCGTGGTAGGGACAGCGGTCACAGGTACGCGCGTCGAAGGCGGCCATGCCATCGGCGCGCGCCTGATCTATCCACAGGTCACGGAAGCGTCGTCCGTCGATGTTGCCGACCAGTCCGGCGTCGTTGTAGGCGAGGGCGCAGCACCGATAGACCCCGAGGTTCGCCGCGACGTAGGGCACGAAGAAGCTGTACCCGCAGAGCGCGAACGCTGGCCGACCGCTCCGCATGTCCTCGATGCGCGCCGGGACTCGGTTGTAGACCCGGCACGACGGTTCGTCGAGCGCGGCCGCGGCCTCGCACGATGCCAGCACCTCGTCGAGCACGCCGTCGAAGATCGCCACCCCGGCCGTCGAGAACTGTGGAGCCAGGCTCACGTTGTCGGCTCCGAGAGAGCAGGCGAGCTTCACGAGCGCAGGCAGCGCGCGCCAGTTGTCGGGTCCGACAACGCATCCGACGCCGAGCACGCAGTCGGTTCCGAGGCGGTCCCGCGCGTCCCGGACCTCCCGCACCGTCGAGCAGGCGGCCTCGTGCTGCCATTCCGAGACGCCGCGGATCGCCGAGTAGATGGCCGAGTCTGCCGTGTCGAGCGAGACTCGCACCCACGCGGCTCGCGCCAGGTGTTCGACGAGCGGATGCGCGCGGACTCCGTTCGTCACCACCGCGTAGCTCAGATCGCGGTCGCGACAACCGGCCAGCATGGCGCGGAGGTCGGGGTGTACGGTCGGCTCCCCGCCGCCGGTGAACTGGACCGCCCGGCAGCCCATGTCGACGCAGTCGTCGAGCACTTCGAGCGCTTTCGCGAGAGGCATCATCCGACGAGGCGGCGAGCCATCGTCGGGCAGGAATCGTCGGCTCGAAGTGTAGGTAGGGTCTCGGTACGCGCAGTATCGGCAGTGCTGGTTGCAGGCGTCGCTCACGACAAGGTGGATGTGCGCCGGCCTGACAGGCCGCCCCTCGCGCACCGCGCCCACGATGTCCAGGTGGCGGAGTGCCTTGGTGGGGGCGTAGGGATCAGACGCCATAGCGCCTCTTGAGCTCTCCGACAGTGGCCGGCGGCCAGTAGCCAAGCGGGTTCGCGGCATTGTCGAAGGGTGCCCGGAAGACCTCCGGGTGCCCGCCCCACTTGCGGTCGTAGTACGCGCTCAGGGCCGGCCCGTTCTGCTTGAAACGATGGTCCGCCGTCGAGAGGTTGAGCCCCGCCCGAGAGCAGGACATCGGCCGCGGCCGCCCGACGCCGCCCTGGTCCTCATCGTGGAGAGAGCCGGCCACGATCATCCGCCACATGTAGTCGATGTCCTCGAGCTCGCAGGGGTAGAAGTTCTCATCCAGGTACCCCAGGCGCTCCACGAGGGGGCGGCCGAGGCTCAGCAGGTGCCAGGAGAGCAAGGTGAAGAGACCCATCGGCGTCACCGCAGCAGACGCCTCCTCGAGCCACCGACGGAACCCTGCGGGGAAACGCACCGACGCCGAGCAGACGATCGTCTGCTCGTGACCACGACGGAGGCCGAGGTTGACCGATCCTGCAAAGCCTGCGTTCTCGGGACGGTGGACGACCTCCGCTCCGTAGATGTGGAGCCGATGGCGACTGCTGTCCTTGAGGCTGCCGGTCGGGGTGTTGTCGATGAAGAGAAAGCGGCCGAACAGGTCCACCTCAACCTGCTCTAGGAGCCCGTCGATCACCCAGTCGGGACCGATGAACGGGACGACCACGATCCAGTCCTTCACGTCGCCCACCACGTCGCCGAGGACTCGCCCGGCTTGATCGCACGCATCCACGCCTTGACGTTGAGGCCGACCTGCTCCTTGCGCTCGATCGTCCAGCGCCGCGCAGTGTAGAGACGACCGTTGTGTCTCCCGAGCGGCTTCGCATCGTCGAAGAAGTCGAAGCTGTCCATCCCGAAGCCGCGGACGTGGGTCGGGTCGGTGATGTGGTTGTACGTCCCGGCCAGCGGCACCTGGATCACGGCGAGGCCGTTGGGCACGAGCACGCGATGGATCTCGTCCATCGCCGCGACAACGTCCTGCAGATGCTCGAGGACGTCGATCGCGATGACCTCGTCCACGGTGTTGCTCGGTAGCGGGATGCCGTGGTTGAGGTCGGCGACGAGCTCCACGTGCGGCCCTTCGACACGGTCCAGGTGGAGGACGCGCGCATCCTCGCGCATGGTCGGGCATGCACCCGAGCCCAACTCGAGCACGATCACGGCGTCACCACCGGCCGCGTGGCGTGCTCATGGATCGCGGCCGCGGCGTCCTGCAGGGCCACGAGCAGGTTGCGGTCGCAGAACCACTGCGCGTCTCGCGCGAGCACGCTCACCTTGACGCCGACAGCGAACACGCCCGCTGCCGAACGGCGGATCGCGACGAAGCCGGGGTGGCGCGCGACCAGCGACAGCATCGCGCCTGCGGCCTGCATCGTGCGGTCTCGTTCGGCGGCTTCGCGGCGCGACCGTTCCACCGACTCGTCAGTATCCGGCATGGACCATCCTCTTCGCCGTCTCCGCCGCCTCGGCCGTCGTGACGGTCTCGAGCATCCACGCCATGCGCTGCAGGTAGGTGTGGTGCGCCTTGACGTGCTCGTGCCCGGTGCGACGGATGAACTCGCGCTCGTCGCCGTGGGCGAGGTAGTAGTCGATAAGGTGTCGCAGTCCCGACCAGTTCTCGAACTGGTAGTAGGCCAGGTGCTTGCCGTCCTCGAAGTGTTTCTCCATCCCGGCAATCGCGGGATGCAGCAGGAACCCGCCGCGACCGAGCGTCTCGGTGACCCGGTCGCTCCAGTAGTTGGCGTGGTTGTAGCCGAGGCAGAGCGAGTCGCCGATCACGACCTTGGTGCTCGCGTAGAGCTCGTTGAGCTCGCTGCCGCGCACACACTCGACCTCGCACCCGCGGCCGAAGACCGTGAAGCGGTCGCCGTAGGTCGCCCGCAGCCAGTTGATCAGCTTCTCCCGGTACGACCACTCCGGGTGGTAGCCCTTCGTCGAACCGACGAAGACGATCTCGCGCTGGACGGGGCCGGGCTCGGCCAGGTAGCACTCGGGGCCGTACACGCCCGGCGGCGCCCAGAAGTGGTTGACGCCGTGCGCGCGCCAGAAGTCGTCGCTGCCGCCATCGGCGGTAAAGACGTACTTGCAGCGCCACCATGGCTCGTCGTCGATGTCCCGCGACCGAGGAAGGCCGGCGTACAGGTCGAGGTGGTAGGCCACCGACGGACACGGCACGTCGCGCAGCATCTCGATGCCACCGGCGCGCAGTATGTGTGGCCATGTCCGCGTCCAGAGCAGGAGACCGGCTTTCTCGTCGCGCACCCGCTGGACCACGCCGGCGGCGGTCTGCTTGTCCTCCTGGAGTCGGACGACCTGATGGCCGATCGACTCGAGGCTGGCGGCCAGGTGGGCTTCGGTGTTGATCGCTTCGCCGCGAGCAGTGAAGCTCCTGAAGTTCCCCACGTAGCAGATCTTCACGTGCCCCTCCTGGTCGGCTGGGTAAGGCGCCTCGGGTCGGCCTCGATGACGGCCATGCCGACCTCGAGCGCGCGTTGGGCCACGCGCCGCTTGGACGCCAGTCCGCCAACGAGGGCCACGAGGCGATCGAGCTGCTCGGCTCCTCCGGGCGGTAGGTCCAATGTGATGCGTCGCGCTGCCATGCTCATCAGCAAGCAGCGCTTGGGAGTCAGGCGCAAATCAGCGCTGAGGGAGAATCGCGAAGGCGCCGCCCAGCGTCCGAAGAAGCTGGGCGACCGTGCTGGTGGGGGCGATGCGGACAACGGCACCGGCCGTGACGCCCACGGCCAGCAGTCCCTGGCCGCCGAGCGCTCGCAGTCGCAAGGCTGGCACTCGACAGCGACCGAGGCGCGCCAGGGTCTCCTGCGCCGCTAGCATCGCCTGAAGTGCCTTGGCGTCGTCTTCGGACCAGAGCGCGGCAGACCCTGCGGTCCGCGAGCGGCGGATCGATGGCTCGATGAGCCCGGCCTGCGTGAGGCGGTTGAGGGCGGAAGCCGATATGCCCACCCGGGCGGCGAGCTTGGACGTCGTCATGGAGTGCCCTCGTCCTCCCGTCGCGCCCACCCGCCGATCGAGATGCCCCCGAACGCCCCCTGCTTCACCGTCTTCCAGAGCTCATCTTCGAGGATCTTCATGACCACGAGCCAGGAGCCGGCCTTCACGTGCTGGCCGCCGAGCACCATGTCCGACTGCGCGATGTACGACTCGACGATCTCCGCCGGCGCCTCGCGCTGGTGCTGAAGGCCGACGACCCGCGACTGCATGAAGCCGTGGGCCGCGGCCTCGATCTCCTCGCGCTTGGTGTACTCGCCGTGGCTATCGGTCTCGTCGGGCTCCATCGCCAGGCCGTAGAGCAAGCGCTTCTCGTCGTCGGTCTTGAAGACGGTGGCGACGATCTCCACCCGCTCCTCGGCCTTCTCGGCTTCCTCGCCGTCCTCGTACATCAACTCTTTGACGAGCTTACCGAGCTCGTCCATCGCAGCCTGGAGACGCACGAGGCGCGCCTGCGCCATGCGGCGGCCGACCTTCAAGACCAGCTTCTCGCTCATGTCTTCACCTCGATGGTCACGGTGCACCGGCAGGCCGGGTGGACGGGTGGCATCCCGGCCACGCCCATGAAGTCGCCTTCGAGACCCGACGTCGCCCCGTCGATGCCCTCGCAGATCTCGCAGATGCGCTCGTCCCTGGCGGTGAGCCACTGCCGAACGATGGCGCGCTCCTCCACGACCTTCTCGCGCGCGAGCTCGCGCCAGAGGTCGATGCGGCCCTCGTTGATCGCGGAGAACACCTCGGTCCTGGCGATGACCTCGGCGCGCTGGGTAAGCAGTTTCGCCGCGTAGCGCGCGATGCGCTTCTCGGCGACATCGTCCGGGGTGTCGATGGTCGCGAGCCGGACGCGCATGTTCGCGAGCGACTTGGCGCGCCGGGGGTCGAGCGGAATCGTCTCGCGCACCAGCTTCGTGAGCGCCCGCGTGTGAAGGTTGGCCTTGACGCCGGTGGCGATGACCGCGCGGATCGCTTCCTTGACACCCTCGTCCACCGCCACCACCAGCGTCGACGACCGTTTCTCGGCCCATCGCGTCGCACGCTCTGTCAGAGTGCTTCGCGCTAGGTCGCGGGCGGGCGGACCAAGCGCCTGCGGGACATGGTCCGCGGCGAGGTCGCGCCCGGCGGCAAGCGCCCCTCTCGAGATGTCGATGACCACCCAGCCAAGCCGGCCGGCGTCTGCGGGCGCGCTGACCTTTTGCACTCGGCCGATTAGACGCCCGATCTCCTGCTCCGAGACCGACGCCTGCAGCTCCTGGAGCGCGCCCGCCACCAGCGGCGCCGCCGTCTTCGTTCGGCGGGCCATTGTCTCGAGGATGTCTCGACGGACCACGAGAGCCGACATGGACCGCATCGGGTGGGCGCGAGCGAGCAGCGGCATCTACCGCTCCTCGGCCTCGAGAGTCGGGAGTCCGGCCGTTCGCCGCAGGTGGTTCTCGAGCTGCTCATCCGGGGAGAGCATGCCCGACCCGCTCAGGGCGGTGATGAACGCGCCGAGCTCCGCGAGGTCGATGGACTCGGTGTCGCCGTGCTGGAAGGTCGGCAGGGCCTCGAGCTTGAACTCCGGGTTGAGTGCGAAGAGGCGCGGCACTGCCTGGCGATTGAACACATCCTGGATGGCGTCGAGCCAGGCGCCGACAGCCACCGCGAACAACTCTGTCTTGCTGGAGTTGAGCGCGAAGGATCCGGCCTTCTCATGACCGATCAAGATGAAATCCGCGAGCACCGACATTGCGATTCGCTGGTCGTAGCGGTTGATGATGCTGTTGGTGTCGAACATCCGTCGCGCACCCGTCGACAGCAGCTCGACCTTGTAGAGCTCGTTGCCGGTTTGCGGGTCGAACGCGCGGGGGATCACCAGGCCGGTCTGCTCGTTGACGCGCAGGTTGGTGGCGATCTTCTTCCACTGTTCGAGCTGCGCCTTGACCCCGGCCGGCGCGTTCGGGTCGAACAGCATGGGCGGCAAGCCGATGACCGGGATGCCCGCGAGGTCGCGCTCGACGCCGATGCCCTCGAAGTTCTCGACTCGCTTCTTGAAAAACCATGACCGGTAGGCGGTGCGCAAGATCGACATGCCCTCCGGGTTGTTCCGGTAGGCCGTCGGGCGGAAGAGCAGCAAGCGGTCGCTCGGGATGTATACGGACTCGAACTTCGGAGGTGCGAAGGTCTGCCAAACACCGAGGATGTCGCGCCCCCACTCGTCGTGCTCCCACTTTAACACCGAGAGCTGCGACCGGACCGGCAGGCGCGCCCATCCAATGCGGTCATCGCTGAACCGAGATGGCGTCTGGCCACTGATTCCCCGGCGGCGCTTGTACACGCATTCATGGAGCGCAAAGCCGTAGGTGAGCATCCACAGCAGGTCGTCCAGGAACTCGGTCCACGAGTGAGTCATGTCCTGCTGGCACGTCCGCAGGAACTCTGCCGCAACCTCGTCCTCGGGCTCCGGCGAGGCCGGTCTGATGTGCCAGTCCACCTGGCGAATGAGCATGCGGATCGCGAACAGGATGGCACCGATCATCCCGTCGTTGAGCGCCATCTCGCGGAAGACCCGCATGGCCTTGTTGCCCGAGAGTTCCGGTAAGAACTCCTCCTGGACGTACCCGCTGTAGATCTGGAGTCCAGGTGCGCCGATCTCGAGCAACGGATCCTTCGGCACTTGGGTGGACGCTTCTGCCTTCGTCACGCGGCGCGACACCCCTTACCTTTATCCCCAAGCAGGAGACACGCGCGACTAGATGCTGATGGGACCGAACAGCGGAACTTCGTTGTCCGCGATGGCGTTCCACGCGTGCGCGAGGGCATCTACCTGGTCGTCCTCCGCGTCGCTCACGCCGGTGAAGCGCTGGAGCTCGGCCAGGAACACCTTGAGCCACGGCGCCGCGGTGGGCACGAGCAGCCGCCCCGAGTTCCAGGCGGCGGCCACCGGCTGCGCGCGCGTGAACTTGTCCGCGCCCATCCTGACCTCGACGAGTCGCAGGTCGGGGTCGATGCGTCGCAAGCTCTGCGGCACAGCCTTGAATCCGCCCACGCTCTCGATTGCGAGCGGGGCGTTCCACCACTGGACGGACATGCGGCGCACCAGGTCCACGTAGTCGGGCACTTCGATCTGCGCTCGGCGAACATCCAGCACGTGCCCAACGGCACGAACGCCGTAGCCCTGCACCGCCAGCGCCAACGCGACGCTGTGGTCCGCCCTGGTGCTCGTGCTGGCCGCCGGATCGCCGCCGATCATGATCACGCAGCCTCGCGGGTCGAATGTCGTGGCGTCGTAGTAGTGCGCCGCGCCGAAGACACTGGAGCCCCGCGGCCTCGGATGACCTTGGTACAAGGCAGCGAAGGACCACTCGCCCATGAGGGCGCGCGCCTCGGCGAGCGTCGCGAGGGAGTAGAGTTCCGGCCACAGTGGAGCACCGGGCGCCCTGCCGAGCGCGTCGTCCTCCTCGGCGATTGCTGGCAGGTTGACGACTTCCCATCCCTGTGACTCAAGACGCCCGATGAGATCATCCTCCGACCAGCGCGTATGGACGACGATGACCGAACCACCCTCGAGCCTCGTGTGAGCGACCTCGGTGAACCACTCCCAGATGCGCTCCCGGATCGCTGTGCTGTTGACCTCCTCGCGGTCCTTGTAGGGGTCGTCGACCACGAGCACCCCGGAGACACGGCGTCCGGTCAGGCCGCCCTTTGCGCCCACCGACAGGAGACCTCCGCCTTGCGGCGTGCGCCACTCGGCCACGTTCTGGGTGTCTGCCCGCATGATGACGCCCGCCTGCTGCGCCCACTCGCGCGCGCGTCGCGATTCCGACCACGCCTTGCTGTCCGAGTAGGTTGCATAGGCGCAGGTGTCGGCAGGCGAGCGCTTGAGCCACCACGCGATCGCTCGCAGGATCGTGACCGTCTTCGCGTGCCCTGGTGGCAGCGACACGCACGCCTTGATCGGCCGATGGCGTGCTCGCTCGAAGAGGTCGAGCAGCGAACGGAGATGGGGCGGGGGAGGCTGTCGCGGGAACTCGGACGCGATGAATGCGGCGAGGGACTGCCCGTCGTGTTCAGCGCTCAGCAGGTCCTCGAGCTCGGCGAGCTCCTCGTTAGTGCAACGACTCGCTACCATCGCCGTCGCCTGGACTCGCCGGCGACTCGACGAGCACCATGCCGCTCTTGGCGGCGAGCTCTCGGATTCGGGCATGCCGCTGCGCAGTGGTCATCGCTCGCGCTCTCGAGACCTCGACGGCGCCGGAGTGCTCGACCTTCGTGGCCGCGAAGAGTCCGAAGATCTGCGACAGGGTGAAGAGGACGCGCGCCGCGGCGTTGAGGTCGCCCCTGGCCATCGCCTTGCGGTGGACCTCCTCGAGCTTGGCGACCACCTCCGCGTGGCGGAACACGCGCTGGTCGGCGTAGTCCTTCGCGATGGCCTCGCAGACGAGCTGCAGGTAGCGCCTGATGCTGCGGCGGCTGCAGTCCCACCGTTTGGCGAGCTCGGCGACGATCGTCGAGCGAGCGTAGCCCGCGACCAGCATCCGCCGGACGACCTCCTTGCGCTCCTCCGGGGTGCTTGTCCACGGGGTCGGAGCCGGCATGGACTCGAGGGGGGGCTTGGTCTCGGACAACACCAGACCATGCTACCACGGGCGTCGGTCTGGCGCGTCCCTGTCACGGCTCAGCACTCATGCGAAGTGCGACGCCGCAGCGGGATGCTTCCACCGCGAGTGCCCGAGCGCTTCGTTCACGATGGCCGGCCGGCACGGCACCGGCCAGCATCTTCGACGTCATGCGCGCGATGAGGGCGTCATAGGCCCGTGGATCGTCGCCAGTGACAAGCAGATCCATGACCCGCTCGAGTGGACCCCAGATCTTGAGCGGCTCCGCGATCCGAAAGCCCCACCCTCGGCCATCCTTGTCCGACCGACGTAAGAGCCGTCTCCAGCGCGCCTCGTAGTCACGCCATGGATGGATCGGCGTTCCGGCCAATGGTGTGTGTGGCTTCGGCGACAGTGGGTTCAGCACCGGTTTGAGCGTCAGGCGCCGCGACCAGTCGGCGGCCTCGATCTTGGCGAACAGGTCCTCGAGCTCGCGCCAGTCGTCGTCGGTCTCGCCCGGCAGGTCGGCGATGAAGTAGGCGGCGAGCATCACGGGACCGATCGCTCGCCCCACGAACGCCCCGACCTTGTCGAGGATGAACTCGTCGCTGTAGCCTTTGCCGATCGACTTCCGCAGGCGATGCGAGATGCCCTCGAGACCAACGGTCGCGCCACGCCCACCCGAGCGAAGGCCGCTCATCGATTTCGTGACGTGCAGGCGATCGAGGTGCTCAAGCCGAACGTCCTGTCCCTTGTCCTGCCAGCCGCGAGCGGCGATCCCCTCCTCGATGGCGCCCCACTCGCTGTGACAAGTCCGCTCCGGCGCGAAGGCACTCAGCGCCCCTGGTTCATGCCCCCGCAGCTCGGCGATCACGTCGCCCGCCGGTACCTCACGGTAGCTCTTCAGGCCAGAGAGCGCACAGAAGGCACACCTGTACTTGCAGCCGCGGGCGATCTCGATCCTGCGCGTCCCCGCCTTGCCACCTTTCTGAACCGAGAAGGCCGTGGGGGCGCACTCACAAGGCTCGGGCACCGGCTCCCCGTCGGCGAACAGGTGCGGGTGCGTCGGACGCTCGCCCCGCTCGACCTGGTCGAGGATCCCGCCAAGGTGGTCGTCGGCGTCGCCGACGAAGACGTAGTCGACCATGCGCGCCACCAGCCGCGGAGTCATGGCGCACTGCATGCCGCCGGCGATGATCAGCGGCCCGCGCCCGCCCTTGCGTACGCCTGCCTTGCGCAGGAAGGCCTCCAGGCCGTAGACGTCCCGGTACCAGAACATCGTGACCAGGAGCACGTCGCAGCCGGACGCAGTTCCCTCGGTCACCGGGTAGGCGATCCTGCCGGCACGGGCAAGACACAGCTCAAGGCCGAACTGGAAGACATCCTTGCCAAAGCAGAGCTTACCGATGATCAGCTTGGCCATGACGCCGTCGCCCCCGTGTCGGCGAGCGCGGTCTCGACGCGCCGCCGGATCTCCGCGCCATCGACCAGCCACACACGAGAGGGAATCTCCAGCGTGGCGCGCACGGTCGTCCTCGTCCTCGACGTCCCCGCGGAATCTTCAACGATCGCCTCCTCGGCATCCACGATCGCTGCGAACTCGGCGTCGTCGAAGCCGAGCGACCCGAGATCAACCTCCTCGGCCTTCAGCGCGCGCAACTCCTCGCCGAGCATGTCGCTGTCGAAGCCCGACAGGTCTGCCACCCGGTTGTCCATGATGGCGAAGCTCCGGGCGGCCTTCGCCGACCCATCGAAGACCGCGACGGCGATCTTCTCCCAACCCAGCGCCAGGGCGGCGCGCAGCGTGCCGTTGCCGGCGACCACCGTGCCGTCTTCTCGGACGACGATCGCCTTCTGCTGGCCGTACTCCTGGAGCGACCGCCTCAGCCCCTCGATGCTGCGCTTGCCGTGAGAGCGGGTGTTCTTCGGGTCCTCGCGCAGTCCGGCGATCGGGCGCACCAGTGGGGTCAGCGACTCGTTGATCTTCTCGGTCATGCGGACTCCTTGCTCATCCAAGCTCGCCTAGCCCGCACGATCCCCGCCTCCGCCTCATCGTCGAGCGAACCGAACCAGCATGAGAACCTTGAGCTGCGCTGCGACGGCGGCAGTGTGCTGTTCCCTCCGTGCCGCAACGGCACGTAGAGGGAAACGTCGTCGATGACGGCTCGCTGGTCGCCGACGCGCGCGCAGAGCCGCCACGTGAAGCGGGTGTCCTCCGGTCTGCCGGGCTCCCCGGTCCCCGCCTCGTCGTAGCCGCCGGCGGCTTCCCAGTCGTCCTTGCGGAACGCCATCGACCCACCGACCAGGTAAGGCCGCTGGCCGCGGTACACGTACCGCCAGCGCAGGTCGGAAAAGAGGTCAACCCAGACGAGCTGCACCGAGCCGACCGCGCGCGCGCCCTGCGCCATGAGCTCGGCGATGGTCTCGAGGCGGCGCGGGTGGTGGACGTCGTCGTCGTCCCAGCACACGATGACGTCGCCGCGAGCCATGAGCACGGCCTCGTTCCGCTTGGCGCCCAGGGTGCGCGTGCCGACCAGGTGGACGCGCCGGCATCGGTCGCCGGGCGGGCAGTCGGGAACCGCCGACCCGTCCGAGACGACGAGCAGCTCGTCGCCCTGGTAGGTCTGCCGGCGGAAGGCCTCGACGGCGAGCGGTAGGCACCAGGACCTGGCGGCGGTGGTGACGCAGACGCAGGAGATCACCGCGGCCTCACCGTGCTCCAGCAGCCGCTCGGCGGCAGTTCGTTCCTCGCGCCGTCCTCGTACTCCTGGAGCACGTGGCGGATCTCGGCGAGCGCGCGGAACTCGGCCGGGCCGAGCCAACCAAGCGCCAGGTCTCCGACGTCAATGCCGACGCGCTCGTTGTACTCGACCAGCCGAATGAGATAGTCCAGGTCCTCGAATTCCTTGTCGTCCGCTGGTCGTTCCGTCCGAAACGCGTTGACCGCCAGCACGACCACACACGACGAGTCCGGCCCCTTCAGCGAGTAGCGGCGCGACGCCATGGCCGTCGTCTTGTTCCACGCCGCCTTCCGTTGCTGGCAGTCGGCGCAGGCCTCGTGCGCCAGGGGGCGCAGCGTCGTCTGCAGTTCTGCGAATGTCACCTTGTCTCTCCCATCCGCCCGCCCATCATCGCCGCCGCATGCGCTCTCATGAGCGCATAGATCTCGACCTGCCGCACCCGCTCCCTGGTCAGCCCCAGCAGCGCGCCCACCTCCTCGAGCGTGTGCTCGCCGTCCTCGGCCACGTCCAGCGCGCACGTCTCGGGCATCTCCTCGAGCTTCGCCAGCCAACGCTCCTGGAGCGTCTTGAGCACGACGCTGCATGACGCATTGCGCAGCGCCGTGAGCGCGCCCTTGCCCATCGCCGCCATGAGCAGGTGGTAGCGGCAGCCGATCCACGGGCACGGCCTCGCCGTCCCTCGGCACTCGTCCGCCGTCCGTGGCCGCCGGGTCATGCCCCGTACATCCGCCGGTAGTAGCGCGTGATGTCCCCGAGCAACGCTGCCCCCTGGTGCACGTCGAACAGGTGACGATGCAGCTGGTTCGACCGCACCAGCGTTCGGCAGCCCAGGCAGACGTACAGACCGGCCTGCACCGGAGACCTCCGGCAGACCCTGGCATGTCCGCCGATCGCCCCACCGAACGAGACCCCGCCGTGACCATGACATCGATGCACCTCGTACCCGCAGCCGTTCGGGCAGCGCCACGTCCGTAGCGTGCCGCTGCACTGCTTGTCGTGTAGGTCGCATCGGGTCAGGCTGCTCTCCTGCCGCGTTCGAGGGCGCTCACAGGCTCACCTCCCGGACGCGAGCGGCGCCTGCACCGGAGTCGGCCTTTAGGACAACGGTTCCCTGGCTGTTGCCCTGGTTGTGGTCCATCTCCCTGACCCTGTCGCCTCCCATCCTCGCTCCTACCGCCGCCAGCGCCTCGGCGGCGCACGAGACCACCGCGACCCGCCCCCTCCACCCCGCATGCCACTCCTCCTGTGCGGGCGTCAGGCCGCGCCGGCTCGGCGCCTTGCGCCCATCCTTGACCTCGAGCAGGAGATTCTCGCCGCGCACCCCTACGAGCAGGTCGGGCACGCCCGCCCCTACCGCCGCGAGACTCTGAACGCTGCATCCGCAGTCCCGGAGCGCACGGACGATCGCATGCTGATTCCCATCTACCTTTGCCGCGCGTCTCACGCTCTCCTCCCACACGTCCTCGCGTTGTGCCCTGTCGCGCCACAGCGTCCGCACGTCACCACCCTCGCCGTCGTCTCGCGCGAGTGCCGGCCCCGATGGGCCCACGCCGCCCGCAGCGCGGCGGCGAGCGCGTGCAGGTCCGACACCTCATCCTCATGCGCCTGGGCCTCGTAGGCCGGGCACACCTCGCACCACCAGCCGTCCGCGCCCGCCGCGTGGACGTGGTCGAGGCAGGCGTTGTAGCTGCGGCAGTGCAGGCGGCGTCTCTCGACGACGCCGTCGTCGTCGAGGCGGCCGAGCAGGGGGCACGGCTCGAGGGCGACCATCACGCCACCTCCTGCACGGTGAGCACGTACTCCACCTGCTCGCCCCACCCGGCCTCCTCCGGGTGCCGCACCACCACGCGACCGCGCCGTTTCAGCCCCCGCAGGGCACTCTGGAGCTCGTCCGTAGACCACCCCAGCTCCCCTCGGAGGGCGTCCGGCGTCGCCGCCCCGCCGAGCGTCCGCAACTCTGCGACGAGGGCGCCCTGGGCCGGGCCAGTGCCGTCCAGCGCCAGGCAGCCGAGGCACGCCACGGCAAGCGCGTCCTTCCGCGCGCCGCACTCGCACTCGAGGGACCTGGGCCGCGCGTTCCGGGCTCGCTGCAGGGCGTTCCGGCAGGCACGGCACCACGAGTGTCCCGACGAGCGCTCGCCGAGGCCGCACCGCGAGCAGGGGAGCGCCGTCACGCTTCACCTCCTGCCATTCGGTCGCTGGGCCGCAGGTCGTAGAACCGCGTCCGGGCGCCGTCCCAGCCCATGCCGATCCGGCTCACGCGCCCGTCTTTCTGCTTCGCCACGATGATCTCGGCCCGGCCGTTGTCGGTCATCTTCTGGTCGCGGTAGACCAGCAGCACGTTCGTCGCGAGGTTCTCGAGGTCGCCCGATTCCTTCAGGTCGCTGAGCTGCGGCCGCGGGTCCTGGCGCTTGAACCGTTCGCGGCTGAGCTGTGAGAGCAGCACCAGCGCGACGCCGTCCTTCTCGGCGACCTCGGCGAGCTCGTAGGCCGCGTCATCGACCACATCCTTCCGGGTGGTGAACCGCTTCGCGCGGTCACGTACAAGCTGGACGTAGTCGACCACCACCAGCTTCGTTCCGAGCCGTGCCTTGTGCCGCTTCACCCGGTGGCAGATCTGCGTCGCCGTCAACCCCCGGCCCCACTCGACGTGGAAGCGGTCCCCGAGTGCCATCAGGGACTCGCGAGCGGCGATCAGCGCCTGCAGGTCGGCGCGGTCGAGCTCGCCGCCGCGCACCTGGTGCAGCGCGACCGCCGACTCGTCCGACAGCGCTCGTGTTCCGAACGGCCGATACGGATCCTCCAGCGTCACGTAGTCCACGCCAGCTCCCGAGCGAGCGACGTGCACCGCCATCTGCCGCGCGAGCGAGCTCTTGCCCTGCGAGGTCCCGCCGGCGACGATCGTGACCGTCCCGGGCTCCAGCCCGCCCATCACGAAGTCGAGCTCGCCGAACCCGGTGGGCAGTCCCCAGGAGACCGGCTCGCCGCGCGCCCTGCGGTCCGCCAGTTCCGAGACGTGCCGGAAGGCGTCGTCGACGACCTCCGCGAGCGACCGCCCATCATCCGCCCCGCGCACGACCACGCTCGACGCGGCCTCGATCACCCGGGACTGGTACTCCTCGCCGTCGGTCTCGCTCAGCAGGGCGTCGTACACCCGCTTCGCCACCTGCCGCTTCGTCGCCGCGCGGCGGATCCGGTCCGCGTAGTAGCCGACGTTGTCCGCCGTCGGGACGGCCATGACGTACTCGGACAGCCGCGCCAGGCCCCCGACGGCAGTCAGGACGCCGGCGCGCTCGAGCTCGGTCTCGACCGAGACCACGTCGATCGGCTGCTCGCCGGCGACCAGGCGCTCGAAGGCCGACCAGATCGCCCGGCGCTCCGGGTTCCAGAAGTCTGCGGCCACGAGGTCGGCCTGGTAGAAGGCGTCCGCCCGCAGGAACACCGCGCCGATCGCGGACCGCTCCGCGTCCTCAGCCTTCGCCGCCAAGGCCTGCTCGAGCGGGGTCATGCGGCACCTCGCGACCCGTGAAGGTCGGTCGACAGCGGCAACGAGGAGGTTTCGGAGACGGCCGCGCGAACCGGGGCCGAGCTGCCGGTGGCGAGGCGGGCGCCGAGTGGCGGACGTCCCCGGGCCGCCCACGAGCGCGCGAGCGGCAGCGTGGGACGGAGACCCTTCCCGCCCTCCGTCCGCGCGATCCATGCTGGCCCCAGCTGGCACTCGACGCCCCACGCCCTCACGTACTCGCCGACCAGCCCGAAGTCGTCGAGCGTCGCGCCGTCGTCCGCGAGCTCACGGAGCGCCTGGTTGATCCCGATCGCGACGTCCCGGCGCACCTTCGCCGGCACGAACCTCCCGCCGCTCGTCCGCGCCAGGACGTCGAAGATCTGCTCTCGGCTGAAGGGGAGAGGCGGTCTCTTCTCCATCTTGGCGCTCTTCTCCGGTTCCGGATCTTGGAGCTCGAGTGCGAAGCCCACCTCCCCGTCCGCCTCGTCAGAGGCGGACAAAGAGTCCCCTCCGATCCCTTCCGATCCGATCCGATCCAGCGGGGAGTCCTCGGGGAGTCCTCGGGGAGTCCTCGGGGAGTCCTCGGGGAGTCCGCCCTCCGGCTCGATTCCTTCCACGTTCTCGGCGGTCGGCTCTGGCAACTGGCTCGACCGCGGCTTGTCGGGGTGCTGGTGTTCCCGGAACCGCGGGATGTGGCCGTAGCGTTGACCGGCCACCACGTAGGAGGCAACGCGACCGGACGCGCGGAGCTGGCAGAGCATCCCGTCGACGTTCGTCTGCGGATGGAAGGGGTAGAGAGCGGCCCGGATGAGCTGCGGCTCCCACTCGAACCGCCCATCGTCGTCGGCGAAGTTCCAGAGGCCGACGTAGAAGAGCTTGAGGTCGGCGGGCCAGCGACCGCAGATCCGGTCCGTCCAGAATTCGGGCTTGACGCTGCGGATCCTCACCAGCGGGCCTCCCCCGGGTACGCCAGCAGCCGATCGGCCAAGTAGGCCGATCGGTGCCGGGCGATCTCTCGGTCCTGCCAGGCCTGCCGCTCCGCGTCGCCCCATCCCTTGAAGGGGCCGGTCAGGAACTGCAGGTCGTCGTGGTGCCGGCGGCAGGCGGGCATCGCCGTGTCGTCGTTCGGCTTCGCCCCCAACCCGTGCACGTGCCGCCCGGCGTGGTGCGGGTCGATCGGCAGGCGGCAGTCCTTGAACGACCGCAGCCACACCCCGACCGAGCACGGCTGCGCCCGGCACCAGGCGAGGTACGCCATGTCGACCACCCGCTCGGAGCGCCTCGGGGTCGCCCGGCGGCGGGGGACAGGGGAGCGGCGGGCGATCACGCGACCCCCTCGAGCACGCCCTGCCGGCGCCGCGACTGTGCCCGTCTCCTGGCCAGCGCGGCGGTCTCGCGACGGTGGCAGGCCAGGCAGAGGGTCCTGTAGCCCTCGAGCCCGCACTCCCCGCCGCCCTCGACGACCGGCAGGACGTGATCGGCCTCCCAGGTGTGGCGCCAGGTGCAGTAGCCGATCGCCCGCGCCCGGGCACGCAGGAGGCCGCGCTCGCGGGTCGCCCACTCCTCGGCCTCGCGGCACCACGGCCCATCGCTCGGATGTGCCGCCCAGCTCCACCGCCGCATGCGCTCCTCGTCGAGGCTTCGCTTGGCGGCCTCGTAGGCGCGCTCGACCGCGAGAGTGTCGGTCCCGCAGAGCACACAGATCCCCTGATCACGCTTCAGGATCTGCCGACGGAACCACCCCGGGTCCGAGCGCATCCGGTAGTCGTCCACGCACGCCTGGCTACACCAGGTCTGCCGGCCCCGAGGGACCAGAACTCCGCACCACCGGCAGAGCGGGCGCCCCTCGGGGTCGCGCCGCGTGGGCGGCAGCGTGGCGATCCGCCGAGTGCTCACCGCCCCGCCTCGAACCACTCCGGCCGCTCCTCGCGCAGGAGCCGCTCGACCTCCTCGGCCGAGTAGGTGCGCTGGCCGACCTTCTCGCAGGACCAGACCGGCATCTCCTTGAGCCAGTCCTCAAGCGCCGGTTGCAGCGCCAGTCCGAGGAGCTCTACCTGGACTTCTTCGAGCCCGTCCGGCGGTCCGTACTCCTCGCAGTAATCCTCGGCCACGTCCTCGGCCAGGCGCTCCGCCATCCGCTGCGCCCACCTCGCCGGGACCGCCGCGCGCACGTAGGCGGTCACGGTGAGGGGCGGGCGGCCTCGGAGGACCGCCGCGATGTCGGCGGTAGGATCTGCCCAGCCGTCGTAGTAGTCCGCGAGCGCCGCGGCTGGCGACTCCGCCGAGTACTCCTCGGAGTCGCAGCAGTCGTAGTAGGTCGCGGTGTCGTAGGCGTCAGCCATTGGAGATCCTCCCCTTCGCCGCCCGCTTCCGCGGGCGCGGGCTCCTGGCAGCGATGCCCTGGCAGGCAGCGCACGAGGGCACGTCGCCGAGCCGGTCCTCGCCCTCGCCGCGGGGGCCGAGCCGAACGCCGCAGGCCGACCGCGTCGGGTACGTCTCGTCGGCGAGATGGAGGCAGAGCCACCGCGGCGAGGGCCCCGGGTGGAGGGCAGTCGTCCGCATCAGTACCCTCCCCGGATCAGCGCCCCGGCAGCGCGAGCCTGGGCCGCCAGCGACTCCAGCACCGGGACGATCTCCTCGTCGGTCGCCACCCAGCGGCAGAGCGGGTGGCGAAGAAAGATCGTGTGGCAGTCGAGCGCGTCCCCGACGACGATGATCGGCTTGCCGAGCGCCAGGGCGGCGCCGAGCTCGCAGTAGAGCCCCTTGCCGTCGGGGTGCGGCAGCACGACGACGGCGTCGGCCCGCCGGACACCCTCGAGATCCTCGAAGGCGCACCGGGCGTGGTACTCCGCGAGGGCAGCGCCGGCAAGGCCGGAGTCGTCGCAGACGGTCCAGTCGTGGGTGACGACGTGCCCAGCCGCCCGCAAGTCGTCCAAGATCAGGCGCACCCGAGGGCGCGCCTCCCATTTCCCGCCACGTAGATGTTCACGGCCCTAGCCTCGCCCCGAGGTCTGGAATGCCGACCGGCTCAAACAGAATGGCGGTCTCGCCAATGTAGGCCACCCGGAAAGTGTAGTTCTTGATGACCACACATTCACCGATCTGGAATTGCGTCCAATGCTGCGGCACCGGTTCGCCGTTAGGTCGCAACAAACTCGCTAGCGACTCACTCGGATCGATGCCGGCGTGGCGCGGATCGGCTCGACCAGAAACGACGTTCTGTTTCATGGCCTGGAGTTCTCGCTGCAATAACTCAAACTTATTAGTGTCTGGGTTCATCGCGGGTCACCATCCTCTCTCCAGCACGGCGCACTCCCTCCGCTCGCGGTCCCGGCGCCGGGACCAGTACCGCCGCCCCTGCTCGCGCATGCGGCAGCGGCGGCAGTTGGCGCAGGTTCGTGGGTGCGGGCCGCGCACTCCCCGGCGAGCGCGAGCCAGTGCCCCGCAGGGGCAGCGGCAGATCGGCATGCAGATCTGGCCTCGGAGGGCGCTCATGCGTCCGACCTCCGGGGGGGGTCAGGAAGTCATCGATCCGGATCCGTAGTTCGGTCGCGTGTTCGGACGTGAGCCGCAGCGACGGCAGACACGCGAGCGCCTCCTCGAGCAGGTCGCGCGCCGTCGCGAGGTCCTCGGCGATCCGGCAGCGCCCGGGCGGCGGGTCGAGGTAGCAGCGGAATGATGCGCTCATGCGGCCTCCGTGGGGGCAGGAAGTCGGACCGTCCAGCCATGCGGCTCGAAGACCTCGCCGAATCGCGCGGCGTGGCGACCCCAGTAGCACACGGCACTCGGGAATGGCGCCGGGGCACCAAGGCCACACGATCAGGCCCCCGCCTCGAGCCGCCCGACCGCCTTGCGCTGACCGACCGCTGCTTTCGCTTCCGTGCCTCGCTCCGTGGCCCACGGCATCAGAGCCTGGCCGTGGACGTCGAACGCGACGCGCACCTGCTCGCGGTCGAGCGAGTCCTCGCCCCATCTGGTGGCGATGTCCGCGAAGGCACCGATCTCGACGTCGTGCGGGATCATGCAGAGCTTCGGCCTGCCGAGGTCGTCGCGCTTGAGCTCCGCCGTGGCACCGTCCTCGGTCTCGAGGAGGCGGACGTTGACGTGCTTGAGCTCGTGGTCGAGCACGGCGCGTCGTCGTCGGTCCCCCCACCGGGCCCATTCGTCGCCGTCGATCAGGATCTCGACGTCGGCGATCCCCTTCGCGCGGTCCTTGAGGGAGACCACCCGGACCTTCGCCGCAGCCGGGAGCCCGTGGTGGACGAGCGCGGGCGGCTTGACCTCCCCCGTCTTCTCGTCGATGGGCGCGTGCGCGAACAGGCACCCGAACGAGACTTCGTGCAGGTCCGCGTAGTGGTCGTCGATCAGCTCGTTGACGATCTTGGAGACCTCGATAGGGCATCGCTGGTACGTCCTGCCTGGCATTGGCTACCTCACATGGCACTGCGCTCCCCCGTACCAGAGTCCGTCCGACCGCGCCGGAGCGCGCACTCCCCAGCACAGGCCCCGGGGTCGGACAGACACTGCTGCGAGCGAGCGACGGCAGGGGGAGTGCGCGACCACGGATCGATCTCTACGCGAGTGCCCGGGCGGCGGTCAAGATCTTTCGGACCGACCCGTCACTTTTTGCTTGACCTCGCCGCGGGGCGCGTGATAGCGGTGGATCCACGCTCCCCGATCGCCCGCCCACCGGGCGCCGAGCGAGCGAGAGACCGGCCATGCACTCGACCTATCCCTCCCCCGCTGATCTGATGACCTTGGCCGGTCGGTCCGGTCGGCGAGGGCGGGACCTTTTCGCCCCGCCCCCATCTCGATCCCCCAGCTCCTCACAGCTCGGCCGCACGCCATGCACGACGGCCATTGCCGCAGGAGGGTGGAGGACCGGGGCGGGGGCGGGGAGGCGGTTGGGCACGGCGCGGCAGGGCATGGCGAGCCTAGGCGTGGCGTGGCTTGGCGAGGGAAGCACCGCCCGTCACCGGCGGGAGTCGGCGGCGGGCACCACGATTGGGCGCGGCCGGGCCGGGCACGGCGCGGCATGGCGCGGCCGGGCGGGGCAAGGGCGCTTCGGCGCACGAGGAGGAGCGAATGAACGGCAATGGAAAGATGTTCTTCGGCGGTATCCCGACAGAGCCGGACGTGAAGCGGCTGCTGGCGGCGTTCCCGGAGATCGTCCCGGACGCGCTGATCCCGTACGAGTCCGTCGAGAAGGTGCTCGGGACCACGAGGCCAACGGGCCGATTCCGCACCATCACGACCGCCTGGCGGAAGCGGCTGGAGCGCGAGCAGAACTTCATCTTGGTCGCGGTCGCGGGCCAGGGGTTCCGGCGTCTGACAGAGCAGGACCGCAGCAGGATGGACACGTGGCGCGGCGTGAGCCACCTGCGGCAGTTCGGGCGGAGGACGCGGGACCTCTGCCGGGTGGTGACGGCGGCGTTCTCCGCGCAAGACCTTGCGTCGCACGACCACCGGACACGGTGCCAGCTCGGGCTCCTCGAGGCCGCCAGGCAGACGACGAAGGAGATCGCCGCCCCGGCGGCGCCGAAGCAGCTTCCGCGGGCTGGACAGGTGGCGTGATTGAGATTGGCGCGGCGCGGCGTGGCTGGGCCGGGCGCGGCGCGGCGTGGCGCGGCATGGCAGGGCTCGGCAAGGGCGCTCATAGCGCGGAACCTCCGAGGAGACTCGGGGGCTCGTCGGTGTGCGCGACCAAGGGCAGACGGGCGAGACGGCGCGCAGTGCGCCAGCGGTCCACCGCCACGCGGTAGACGCCACCAGAGGACACGGACATGAGGACCTACAAGATCACGCTGACCGGGCTCACTCCGTTGCTCATGCACCACGACAACATCGATTGGGCCGACGAGATGCGCCGCTGGCGCGAGGACCCGGGCAACAAGAAGTCCAGCGTCGCAGGAGATGACCGCTCCCCGGCTTGCACCTGGCTCGGCTCCCTCTACCACGACGGCAAGCGGATCGCGATGCCGGCCGACAACCTCATGCGCTGTTGCATGGAGGGCGGGGCCCAGGTTCCGGTGCCCGGCGGCAAGAACGGCAAGACGTTCAAGGCGCAGACCCAGAGCGGAATGGTGCTCGCCGACGAGTTCCTGCCCGTGGTCCTCGGCAAGAAGACGATCGACGTGGCTCCGATCCTGAAGCTGCGCAGCGAGAAGGATTTCGGCGTCCACGCGAAGGTGGTGCGCGATTCCGGCTTCTCGCTGTTCGTGAAGAGAGCGCCGGTCGGCAAGTCGAAGCATGTCCGGGTGCGGCCGCGCTTCGACGGGTGGAGTCTGACCGGCACGCTGGACGTGTGGGACGAGCAGCTCACGATCGCGGCCCTGAAGGACATCCTGAAGTTCGCGGGAGCCTACAAGGGGCTCGGCGATTGGCGGCCGTCGTCGCGGACCCCGGGACCGTTCGGGCGCTTCGAGGCGACTGTGGAGGAGATCGGCTGAGGCTTGGCTCGGCCGGGCCGGGCCGGGCACGGCGCGGCAGGGCGCGGCCTGGCAGGGCTCGGCAAGGGCGCTTCGGCGCACTGAAAGGACACGGCAGATGCTGGAGACCACCGATGAATGACGACACCTGGATCCTGCTCACCTTCCGCGACGGCACCTGCTGGGCCGGCAGCCGGGACCGGTACTTCGAGCTGCCGGCCGCGGTGACGCTGGTCGCTGAGGCGCGGCTCGTCGAGAGAGTCGAGGCCATCCGTGCGGTGGCGGAGCGCCGCCAGGAGAGGAGATCAGAATGAGCACTCGCACGAAGTCCAAGACCCGTCGGGGCGGCGAGGAGATCCGGCGCCTGCGGGCAGAGGTGGATCGCCTCGCCCAAGAGCTGGCTCGCGCCAGGCTCCACCTGCCCCCACCCGCACCGGCGGAAGTCGTGACCGAGGAGCCGATCGAATGCGCTCCCTGATCAACCTCGACGTCGCACCCCGCCCGCGCCTGCTGCGCGTCCAGCGCCTGGCCCGCCGCCCCCGGCTCGCGCTGCCCGGCGAGCGCAATTCGTGGGGCCCCTACGTGGTACTCGTCGCCTGCGGGCTCGCGTGGGTCGCGGTCTGCCTGTGGGGTGCGCTGTGACGACAGTCTTCGATCTCGACCTCGACCAGGTCGCCGCCGCGCTCCACCCTGCGGTCGTGGCAGGCCAGCACCCCGAGGTCCAGCTCGGCGAGGTGAGCGTGCCGGCCGTCCACGTGCTCGGCGACCTTCTCGGCGCGAGCCACGTCGCCTACGTCTACGCCGGTGCGCCGCCGTCGGTAATCGAGGTGGCGGAAGTGGTCGTCGGCGGGGTCCGGTTCAGCTGCTGCTCTGGGTACCGCCCGGCGACTGCGGAGGAGTGCGAGGCGTTCAGGCGGGGCCAGTCTGCGGTTGCGATCCGTCACCCCGACCGGCCGCGACGCCTGGGGGTGGTGGCGTGACCAGGGACGACTACGACGCGCTCGACGCGGTGAACTGGTCGACGCTCCGCGAGCTCGCCCGGTCGCCGCTCCACTACCGCTGGGCGCTTGATCACCCTCGGCGCGACACCGACACATTCCGCCTCGGGCGCGCCACTCACACGGCGATCCTGGAGCCCGAGCGGTTCCTCGCCGACTACGTGCTCTGGACCGGGGGAGCTCGACGCGGCCACGAATGGGAGGCGTTCGCGGCGGCAGCCGACGAACGCTGCGCGACGGTTCTGACCAGCGCACAATACGAGACGTGCCTGGCAATGGGCTCGGCGGTACGCGGCAATCCATTGGCCGCCCCCTATCTGGCTGGCCTCGAGACCGAGGTCATGGTCACGTGGACCGACGAGGCGACGGGCCTCGCATGCAAGGGCCGGCTCGACGGGCTGCTCCGCGCTCCCGATCCGATCGTGGTCGAACTGAAGACGGCGCGCACGATCGACGCGCGGAGGTTCGCCGCCGACATGGCGGCGCTGGGCTACCACTGCCAGCTGGCCCACTACGTCGCGGGTGTCCGCGCAGCGTTCGGCATCGATGCCCGTGCGGTCCTGATCGTGGTCGAGAAGGACGGGCCACACGACGTGATGGTGGCGCCGCTAGATCCGGACGGCGCCTTGTGGACCGGCGACAACGAGCGGCTCGCGTTGCTGCGCCGGCTCGCCGAGTGCCGGGCCTCCGACCGCTGGCCGGGGCGGTACGAGGCCGAGCAGGATCTGGTTCTGCCGCCGTGGTGCTTTCCCAAGGAGGGGACCGGCGCCCTGAATGGCCCTGCCGCATGGCTCATGGGCGAGGAGGATTGACATGCCCCATTGGCGAACCCTGATTCCCAGTGACTACCTGAAGGCGGCCGACTTCGCGGGCCGCGACGTGACGCTGACGATCGCGAAGGTGGAGCGGCGCGAACTGGACAAGCTCGGCAAGCCCGGCACAGACAGCGACGCCGGCGAGCCGCAGAAGCGCGGCCCGGCGCCGAAGGAAAAGCGCGGCGTGGTGACGTTCCGTGAGACGGAAAAGTTCCTGCCGCTGAACGTCACGAACGCCTGCTCGCTCGCCGCGCTGTGGGGCGACGATTACATGGCCTGGGCAGGCCATCGAGTCACGCTGTTTCCCGGCCGGGACCGGCTCGGCCGCGACGAGGTGGACGCGATCCGGGTCCGCGGCGCCCCCGACCTGGCGGCCCCGATCGAGTTCGAGATCCCTCGGCCACGACGCAAGCCGCTGAGGGTGAGGCTCGTGCCGACGGGGAAGGCGCCGCCACCGCCGAGCGAGTCCGCCGCCCCGACGCTGACCGACGCCGAGATCGCCGAGATCGAGGCGAGGGAGAGGGAGGCGGCGCAATGACCCCCGCCCTCCCCTCCGGCGCCGCCGCCCTCTGCCGCTGCCCTGCGCCCGGGTGCGGGGCGATCTTCGTCTGGCGGCCCGGCGACCGCTGCCCGCGGTGCGACGCCGAGCTCGAGCCGAAGACGAGCACGTCGGAGGCAGACCATGTGCCGCTGCGCTGATCCCTGCGCGCACAACCGCCGCTGCCTCGAGCTGTGTCACGGCGAGTGCGAGTGGGGCGGCCGCTGCCCGCTCGAGGACGAGGACGACGAGGACCCAGCGGAGATGGGGGAACGGGACGAGGAGTGCGCCAATGGCTGACGCGACCGCCCCCGCTTGGCTCCCCTCCCTCTGTGGCGGCCCCGAGCGCTCGCCAGTCGTCGCCCAACCGCACGCCCTCGAGCACGACGGGCGTCGCTACGTGGTCGCCACGAACGGCCACGCCTGCGTGATCATCGCCAGCGGGAGCGACCACCCTCCGCTCCCCGACTCGGTCGCCGCGGCCGCGCATCGGTGGATGTCGGCTCCGACGGACCGCGTGACTTCGCTGGCCGCGCTGCGACGCTGGGCCGGGCGACAGACGCACACGGCGCCCTGCCCCGTGTGCCGCGGAGCGCAGGACTACCGCTGCCCGACCTGCGGCGCACGGGGGACGTGCCTCGACTGCGGCGGCAAGGGCACGGTGCAGGTCCGTGAGTACCGCCCCGGCACGATCCTCGGGCTCCGGATCGACCGGCGCCTGCTGGCCGACTACCTCCAGCACGTCGTCGGCGAGACCGTGCTGGTCGGGGTGGTCCAGCAGGACGGACCGCCGAGCGAGCGCCCGCTGGTGGTGGCAGGCGAGGACTGGCGGGTGATCGTGATGCCGCTCCGCTGGGAGGGGCCGGGGGAGGCGACTGACGCCGAGGAGTACCGTTTCGAGGAGGCCGACTGCGAGACCTACTCCGCGGCGATGGCCGAGCACGCGCCGCGGAACGGAGACGTCCTATGAGCGGCTCCGCCCGCCAGCGCCGGCGCATCGAGCGCCACGACCCGGTCGCGGAGCTCCGCGCCGACGTCGCCCGCCAGGCCGAGACGATCGCCGCCCTCGAGACCGGGATCGACAAGGCGATCGTCTGGCCGGGCGGCGCCGAGACGCGGTGCCCGGGATGCCACAGTCCCCTGACGCCCGACAGACTGGAGGCCCCTGGTGCCGTCTGATACTCCGCTCTATAAGGTCCTGGTCAATGGCCGCTCTATCCACGGCGGCGACCTCGCATGGTCCCTTCCGCGCGACGGCCAGCAGGGAGAGTGGCACGAGGTCGAGGGCGATCTCGTGATCTGTAAGCACGGACTCCATTTCACGGACGACCCTGCCCGGTGGTGGCAGCCCAACTGCGCCATCTACCTCGCCGACGTCGAGGGCGCGCTCGGAGCCTGCGGCGACGTGCCGGATCGCAAAATAGTTGCCCGCCGAGGGCGACTGCTACGCGAGGCGACGGCCGAGGAACTGAGCGCCCTCCGGATCTGGTCGGAGGGGACACACGAAGCGCGAGGCGATCAGGCCTGCGTGCTCCTCGGCACGGCGAGCGCCGTGCTCTGGGAGTCCTCGAGCGCCGTGCTCCGGGAGTCCTCGAGCGCCGTGCTCTGGGGGTCCTCGAGCGCCGTGCTCCGGGAGTCCTCGAGCGCCGTGCTCCGGGGGTCCTCGAGCGCCGTGCTCCGGGAGTCCTCGAGCGCCGA
>ERZ1292632.283-Hain-H43-01um-R2-283-length-53195-cov-9_pt1 | contig 53195 bp, 78 predicted proteins | sample MGYA00564407_ERZ1292632 | MGnify/ENA primary metagenome ERZ1292632 (study PRJEB36523, sample SAMEA6512637) | groundwater metagenome | collected 2019-01-08 | study: AquaDiva: Metagenomics assemblies of 32 groundwater samples | reverse complement strand
AAGTTCTATCTATACCTGACAACTGGACTGGCCAGTTTGATTTTAAATATCAACAACTTAATTCGCCGCTTCAGGTATTTGCTGGTGATTCTACAGATCCATTGAATACGGCGCTCTTTGGCGCTCGCTGGGCATCAAATCCAGAATATTGGTTCAACATGAAATTTATTGGAGTTACTGCATCTCAACCAATAATCTATCCTGTAATTCAAACTATTCGATGGAATGATATATATACAAAAACAGATCTAGGTCTTCGAGCATATAAACACAAAATAGAAAAGATCTTAAAATTGAAAGCGCCAGGACATCCTACTTCCTTTAGATTTGCTCTACGTCTTCCTCCCGGATTTTCTTATCTAATCATAAATGATTCATTGAGAATTCTGGATGATCAGGGCAAAGTAATTTTTAGATCTTTCCCTGTTCATGGTTGGGATTCTGCAACAACTGCATTATCAGCAGATGGTTCAAATTCTATTAGAGTTTCATTAGTTGAGGCTCCTCCAATAACTGTCGGTGGAAAGACATTTCCAACTTTTCGATTGATTCCTAACCAAGACGATTTATCTTCCGCTATTTATCCTGTTTTTATTGATCCAACTGTTACAATAACAGGTATAGCTGCGATTGAAGATACAATGCTTAATGATACAAGTACTGGTAATAAAAATAATAACTATGGTAATACGACAGTTATTCAAGTTTTCAAGTGGGCCTCTGGTCATATTAAACCTATTTGGCGTATCTTATCAGGAATTCCTGCTGGTACAATTACTGGCTTTCGACATTTTTGGTATACTAATTTTTTAGTAACACCCAATTTTCCTGTTGACTACCATAGGATAACTAATGCTAATACTTGGGTCGAAGGAACAGTAAGTGGTGCTATTCAAGTTGGATCTCCATGCTGGAATTGGACAAAGTATAATACTCAAGCATGGGCGGGAAGTCTAGGTTGTAATACTTCAGGTACTGATTTTGAAGCGTCTGTAGGTACAAATTATACAATAACAGCTTGGCCACAATGGGAAACTGTTTCTTTGCCAACAGTTTGGGCATCTGACTTTCGCGATGGAGTTTGGATTAATGGATTTCTTTTTAAACCGGCAGCAGGTTATGTAACGGGGAACAATTGTCAGATTTGTTCTACTGAATACGCAGGCACTAATCCATATTTTGAAGTAGATTATACAACTGCTAATACAATGAAAATAAGTGTTTTTAAAAATATTATCAGAAAAAAGATTTTATGAAGCATTTGAAAGATATTTAATAATATATGATTATTGCAGGTCAAAATAAATTATTGAGTCTACAAGTTCTTACTTCTTCAACAGGATTGCCATATATTTCTGGGACTATATTTGTGGTTGTTTATCTTGAATCGACAGACGCAAATAATCTTAAATTTTGGACAACCGCAAGTACATGGGAAAATTCAATTGCAACTTCTGCATCTTTTCCGACTGGTTCTCATCATAAAGCAGGTATGTGGCATTATTTATTAAGTGGATCGGCAACTGTAAATTATGGCGCGTCGAGTATTCATTTTACGTTTATTAATGGTCTAGGAATTGAAAATGAAAATAGCTCTTCAGTTGTTGTCGGTTCCGGTGAACATTACATTTGGCCGGCATATCCGTTGACTTCTTCTGATATTCCAACAACATCACAAATTTCCGCTTCTATATGGAATGTATCTCGTTCTTCACATATTGTAGCAGGTAGCATGGGGCAAGCAATGCAATTCAGTTCGTCCTACTTTGATACCTTTATATCTTCAAGAACTACTGGATCTATCCCATCTATATCGCAGATTTCTGCTTCTGTGTGGAATGCAATTATGACAGATCATACTACGAACGGTTCTGCTGGTAAATATTTGACAGATGCAACAAGTTCCGGTGGGTCTACAACAATTACTTCTGCCGACATTGCTGCTATTTCTGCTTCTATATGGAACGCAACCAGATCAGTACATGTAACTGCTGGTAGCATGGGTCAAACTATGCAATTTAGTTCATCTTATCTTGATATTGCGATTTCTACGAGATCAACAGGATCTGTAAATATCTATGAGTCAGAAGTAACATAAGGTAATATTCATTTTGGCAAGATTAAGAACATTAGTCGGTCATGCGGGTAGTACGATTACTCTTGAAACAAAATTTTATAATTCTGGTGTTCTTTTTAATCCATCAAGTATTTCAAGCGTAACAATATATGATGCCGAATCAGGTGGAAGTCTTATTTCAACATTGACCGCTCCGATACAACAATCAACAGGAATTTATCAAACAAGTTGGGCGGTCCCGGTAGGTCAAATTACTGGGATTTATTATGAACGTTGGGTTTGGACGGCGACAACAGGAATGTCTACGAAAACAAGTATTTATTCTTTTCGTGTTCAAGGTTCACTTGTTAAAGATATTTTTCCAAAATCTGCTGGTGCAATATTCCTTCGTGAAAAAGAACTTAATTTTTTTAATAAAATTAACAAAGAATTAATTCAAAGAATCATTGCTCAAAAAATAATTTATTATTCTGTTTCTGAAGAACATACAAATGTTGATAAATTGTATAATGAAGCAATAAGTAAAACAGTTTATATGCCTGTTGAACTTAATGCTTTAATTAATTTTAATGAACCACAAGAAACAACGACCAATTGGTCAATTGACACTAAATATTCAATTTCTGTGTATATTCATGAATATGAATTGAAAGAACGAAATATTGAACCACGTGAAGGTGATTTTGTTAATTGGCATAAAATATTTTATGAAATAAAAACAGTCACGAGACCACAGATTTTATTTGGTCAAATTGAAAATACTATTATGGCGAAGTTGGAGTGCGTAGTGTCAAGACAATCAAATTTTAATATTTTGGATGAAGAGGAATAACTATGAAATTTTTATTTTTATTGTTTGGCTTTCTTTGTTGTTCTTGTGTAACAATTTCATGTTTTTCTAAAAAAGAATATAATATTAAAGATGCTTACGTTTCTGTTGGTAGGTTATCTGTAATTTCAAATGATAAAAAAAATATTATTTCTGCAACTGGGTTTGCAATTGATTATCAACATGTTGTTTCGGCTGGGCATTTTTGTATTTCTGTTTTTGAAAGTAACGTAAAAGGTACTTTTCCAGAAAAAATTGATATTTCTATTATTCATCATAATTCTGTTCTTATCTTATATGAGCAATTAGAAATTGAAGAAATAGATGAAAAATTAGATATTTGTATTCTCCGTGGCGATCATAGATTAATTCCTCTTGCTTTTGGAAATTTTGATAAAATTGAAATTGGAGATAAAATTTCAGTTTTAGGTGCTCCGTTATTTATGTTTCCTGTATTGTCTGAAGGATGGATTATTGAACCTCGATTTGATATGGGAAATGAAAAAGAAAAAAGAGAAATGCTTTTTGTCGATGTTCATGTTTCACAAGGAACTTCTGGTTCTCCTGTCTTAAACGAACGAGGGGAAGTTATAGGTATGGTAATAATGCAAATAGTTTCTTCTCCCGCTTTATCTGCCGATTCTCCGTTTGCCATTGCTCAACGAGGTGATATAATTCAAAATTGGATAAGTAAAATAAAACTAGAAGAAAATTGGTAAATATATAATGGTTCAAAATTATTATAACGACGCGGCCGGAAAATATCCTTTTCCCACTGTCGGTTTACGTGATGTCGATAAAAGTGTATACGACTATTTTAATGAGCGTCTTAATCTAACTGTTGAAGGTCCAGAAGGCAGAAAAAAAGTTTCCGCAATTTTAGCGTCTGGAGAACGTTGGGCGAACATTAGAGATACGCGTGGAATAAGAGATGAAAACAAAACGTTGATTCTCCCGCTCGTGACGATCCAAAGGCTTGACGTGGACAGGACATTAGGTTTTCATGCCCTGGGCGCAGAAACTCCAAATATTGTTATTTCGAAAAAAGTTCATCCTAAAACTAATTTTATTCAGAATAATCTTGAACAAAGAAATAAATTATTTCCTGTAGAACGTAAAAATAAAATTGTATACGAAATACTATCTATTCCTTTCCCTGATATATCTATTGTATATTATCAAATATTATTTTGGGCACAACAAATGCAACAAATGAATGAAATGCTTGAAAAAGTATTTTATATGTATGATTATATGGATTCCTGGGTTATGCCTATAAATTACGATAAAAATGAACCTTCGATTACAGGAAAACATGGATATTTTATAGGGTTTAGAGAAACTCCAACATTATCCTCACAAAATAATTTTGAAGAGTTTACGGATGATGAAAGAATAATTAGATATCAATACAATATTAAAGTTCCCGCTTGGTTTGTTCTTGATCCTAAAGATAAACCTCTTTCATATGGTAAAGAAAGAATGGGTTCTCCAAATGATAGCGGTAAGCATATTGTATACAAACAACAGTCAGCGAACGATATTTTAGTTGAAACAAGAAATGAAAAAATTTATACACAAGAAGAAGTCGCAAAACTTTTCAATATTTGGATTTGATGTTTAATCAATTTTGCTTTTTGAATTGGAAATTTCTATTTATGATAGATAATTTTGTATTAGAGGAGATTTATAAATAATGGCCACATTTGTATCGCCAGGAATTTTTATGCAAGAGCTAGACCAATCATTTCTTGGACAAGGAATCGAACAAATCGGCGCGGCCGTAATTGGATTAACTGAAAAAGGTCCGGCATTTGTTCCAACAAAAGTAACTAATTTTAACCAATATGTTGAACTTTACGGAAATCTTAATTCTGATTATGTTCTTGGTTATGCTGCTCGATCTTATCTTAAAAATTCTTCGCCATTAAATGTCGTCCGTGTTCTTGGCCCAACTGGTCGTACGGCAAATGCTGCCGCAGTAAATCCCGGTTGGACAGCACAAAGTGTCTGGGGTATTCTTTCGATTACTGGTTCTGCCAACGGCGGAACGGCATGGCAATCAGGAAGTCTTCATGCTTTAATTGAAATTACTGGTTCCGCTGTCTTGAAAATTAACGATTTAGGAAATGATACATTTGATTTAAGAATCACAGGTTCTGCCGCAACTACATTACCTGCGGGAGATCCTAGAGTTTTTGTAACCGCTTCATTTAATTCAGGTTCTATAAATTATATTGGAAAAGTTTTAAATACAGATCCGTCATTATTTATTACAAAAGGATATTATTTGCGTGAAGTATATGATTATGCATATAAAATTCTTGCTCAAGGTCATGCAGATTATACTTCTGCAAGTTTTAGCACAATAACTACGCTTACTAACGGGTTTAATTCTGCTTCTTCTCCTTGGATTTTTTCTCAAGAATTTGGTGGAAATACAGATTATAATTTGTTCCGCGTACACTCTCTTGGCCACGGCGAAGCAGAAAATGGTAGATTTAAAATTTCAATTAGTAATGTTAAAGTTTCTCCAACTGAAACTTCTGATTTCGGAACATTTACATTAACTGTACGAGATTTCGTTAACGAAGATAAGAGTGTAGTATCTGTTGAAAGTTTTGAAAATCTTGATCTAAATCCAAGTTCAAGAAATTACCTTTTGAAACGTCTTGGTGATCAATATTGGGAATATGATGCCACTAATGACAAAATGGTTCAACGTGGAAATTATCCTACACAATCAAAATTTGTTCGTGTCGAAGTAACTACAGGATCATACCCTGACGCAGTATTGCCTTGGGGATTCCGAGGATTGGCAAAACCAACACTTATGTTTGTTTCTGGTTCTTCTGTTTCATATACAGGTTCAATGGTTTCTTCTTTAATCCGTGATTTACCATATGTCATGGACTTGAAAGATAAAAATCCAAACGGCGGCGGCGTGCAATTATCACCGCATGATTATACATATTGGGGTGCTGAATTTAATCTTTCTGGTTCTATTAAATCAAGGCTTTCATTACTTCCAACGTTAACAGGATCAGATACAGATTTCAGTCTCAAGAATGTTTCTGGTTCTGTTGGTGATGCTGAAGTGGGTGATGGAAATTCAGGACTTCGTTATATCACAGGTTCAGGAATTTTGGAAGTGGTATCAAAGAAATCTCCTGGAACTACTCTTGCTCATAATGTATTATCGCCGACATATGCTAAATTTACTGTTCCATTGGCATTCGGATTTGACGGATGGAATCCAACCCTTGCTGTTTCGCCAATCGATAACGATGCACAGTTAACTGCTATTACACAAATTGGTGTTCAAGCCTTACGTGAAGGTATTGACGTAATTAAAGATCCTGATTTTATTGATATTAATCTTCTTGCAATTCCTGGTGTTCATAGTAATAAAGTTGTAGAATATGGAATAGAGAAGATTGAAAAGAGAGCAGATGCATTCTATATCATTGATTCTTCTGGTTCATCTGCTGCTAATGTTTCAACTAACGTAAAAAATCGTCAATTTGATACTAGTTACGCGGGTACGTTCTATCCTGATATCAATATTGTGGATGATGTTAACGGAAAAATTGTTCAAATCCCTGCATCGGTTGCTGCACTTGCCGCAATGAGTTATAACGATCGTGTTGCTCAGCCTTGGTTTGCTCCTGCTGGAATGAATCGAGGCGGGCTCAATGCGGATACAATTGGATTTACGGTTACAAGGCCCGTTGATCAACTCAAGGAGTCTGAAAGAGATACATTGTACGATAATCGTATTAATCCAATTGCTAAATTTACTGGTGTTCCTGGTGCAGTTATTTGGGGACAGAAAACATTACAAGTTAAAGCTTCTGCTTTAGATCGTATCAATGTTCGAAGACTTCTAATTAAGGCTAAGAAGTTGATTTCTGCTGCTGCGAAATTAATGGTATTTGACCAGAATAATGCTCAAACTTGGACAAGATTTAAACAAATTGTTAATCCTATTCTCCAAGATATTCGTCAAAAAAATGGATTGGAAGATTTCAGAGTTATTCTTGATGAAACGACATCTACTCCAGATTTAATAGATAGGAATACAATGAATGCGGTCGTTTTGTTGATTCCGACAAGAGCTGCCGAATTTATAAGTATAGATTTCGTAATTTCTAAATCTGGTGTATCATTCAATGATTAATTTGACATTTGTCTAACTTTATTCTATAATAGAACCTATGATTTGTGAATTATGCGGCGTTGTTATTAAAAACAACAACGGTCTCGGTAAACATTTAAAAATTCATAAAATGAATTTTGAAAATTATATTCTTAAATCTAAATATAATGGAATTCATCCTGTTTGTAAATGTGGATGTGGAATTTTAACAAAATTTCGCAAAGGCGGTTTATGTAATTTTTCAACATTTATAAATCATCATAATGATAATTTTATTATTGAAAAGCGTAAAAAAACTTTTGAAAAAACTTGTTTTAACAAATATGGAGTTAAACACCCCGCACAAAGAAAAGATTATATTTTTCCAATCTCCAAAAATAAACTTTCAATTGAACAGATTAAAATAAATTTATTCAATGTTCACGGTGAGCGAGTCGTTTTAGATGAATCAACATATATTGATACTCATACAAAATGTAGGTTTATTGATAAAGATTTTGGAGAATGGTGGTCAACACCTAATAATGTTATCGGGCAAAAACAGAGGCATCCAGCCGGAAAAGGAATTAGAATAAAGAATACTTGTATTAAAAAATACGGAGTGTCTAACCCAAGTCAAATATTAGAAGTAAAAAAAATAAAAGAAAAAAAAGGATTACTTACTGAAGAAAAAATTTTAGAACGTTGTAAACAAAAAGGATATATTTTATTATCAGATATAAAGAATTATTCTGGTGACAGAAATTTAATGGAATTTTTATGTATAAAACATAATGAAAAATTCTTTAATAATATATTTTGTATATCACAAGAAAATACACATCAATGTCCAAAATGTAGATTACACGGAACGTCAAAAACAGAAATTGAAATAGCGGATTTTGTTAAAAATCTAAATTTAGATATTATTTGTAATAAACGAATAATTATTCCTCCAAAAGAATTAGATATCTATATTCCAAAAAAAAATATTGCAATAGAATATCATGGTCTTGCTATTCATTCAGAAAGGAATCCTTTTGCATCAATTTTTGACAAAAACTGTCATTTTAATAAATTTCAAATGTGTAAAGAAAAAGGAATCAGACTTATTCAATTTTTTGAAGATGAATGGAGAGATAAACAAAATATATGCAAATCTATGATTAAAAATGTTCTCGGTGTTATTGAAAAGAAAATAAACGCAAGAGATTTAATTATTGTAGAAGATATAGATAAAAATAAAATTATCGATTTTATAAATAAAAATCACCTTCAAGGATATCAGAATAAAAAACCACTTAAATCTTTTTCATTAATTGATTCAAATACTAAAGAAATTTTTATTTGTATTACTCTTAGAAAACCTTTTATAAAATCTGAAAATTTAATTGAAATTGAAAGAGAATGTAGTAAAGTAGATTTTCTCATCCGCGGCGGCTATTCACGATTATTAAAACGTATTAAATATTGGGCAAAACAACAAGAATATGAAAAAATAATAACTTATTCAGATTGTCGTTATTCTTGGGGTAATATTTACAAAATTAATAATTTTTCTTTAATACACCATACAGGAATTTCATATGATTACACCAATGGACAAAATAGATTTGGAAGATTTAAATTTCGTGCTCAAGACGGGAAATCAGAAAAACAAATTGCAGAAGAAAATAAAGTATATAAAATATATGGCGCAGGAAATTATCTATGGGAATTGAAATTATAAGAATATCTTATGTTTGATTTCTATTTATATGAGAGAGGAATCAATTTCTATGATTAATGATGATTTTGGTCTTGAAATTTTAAAATTACTTGATCGTATCCGAAAAATATATGGTAAATCTATGAAAGAAAAAGATAAAAAAGATTTAATAGATCTTAATAAAAAATTGTATGATAAAGTTGGAGGAATTGTCAAAGATCCTATGGTTAGACAGAATCCTCTCTCTAAACCATTTACTCCTGGCGGATATCAGGTTTCTCCTGTGCGTCAAGCGGAGTCTATTGATATACAGAGATTATCTCAAATGATAGCGGAAAATTTTTTAAAGGCAAAATAAATTCAACAATTATTTAAAATAATATCTTTAATTTCGTTTTTTTCTTGTTCAGTTGAATCTGACCATCCTAATCAAAATATAGATCTTTTTGGTGATACTCACGACACAATAGATCTCGCCGGAGATGAAGATAGTTCAGATAGTAATTTAAATATAGAAAACAATTTACCTTTATCTCAGATTTTTGTCAATCCAGAATTATTAACTTTTTATTGCGATTCAGAAACTTTGATAGAATGTGATCCAAAAATAGTAACTTTAAGAAATAACACTCCAAGTTATTTTTTGGTGATAGGTGAAAAAATAATTGAGGAACCTTTTTGGAAATCTGGTTGTTTTAGATATATAAGTTTATTTGATAAAGAAATTCCTATAGCGCCATATGAAGAAATACAGTATGAAGTAGCGTTTAATAGAAGCAGAGATATTTGTTCTGAACAATTTGAAATAACAACTACAATTCAAAAAATTCTAATTTCTGTTGAAGGAAAGTATTTTTTATGGTGAAATATCAAAATTGAAGATATTTATGGTATCTGGAGGATTGTATGATTTATGGCTGAAGTTTTAGGTGTGTCGGATATGTTGTCTAAAATGGTGGAACCGAAAAGACAATTTCGGTTTTTCATGGCAATAGACGGTATAGATGCTTTTACGCTGAAAACAGCAACTCGTCCACAAATTGCATTTGAAGATACTGTTGTTGATTATATCAATACAAAGTCTTATTATGCTGGAAAGGCGACATTTGAACCTTTAAGTTTGGTTTTGTATGATCCTCTAGTTCCATCTGCTTCACAAAAAGTCATGGAATGGTTAAGACTTGTCTATGAAGCAAATACTGGACGTATGGGATATAAAGCATTTTATACTCGCAATTTTAATATTAAGGCACTCGATCCCGTAGGAGCCGTTGCTGAAGATTTCGAAATTATTAATGCTTTCCCGCAATCAATTAATTGGGGAGATTATGATTATGCATCTAGCGATCCTGTGAATATTTCTGTTACTTTCCGTTTTGATTATTGTAATCTCTTATTTTAATCAATAAAATCAAGCAGTTACGTTTTCTTTTACCTTCCACAATTTTTCTGATACTATAATTGTGTGCTTAGTAATTTATATCCATTTTACAAAGGAGGAAAAACTGCAATAAAAAATCCAGTAAGATACGTAGAAGATTTTAGCAGTTTTCCACAAAATGTTTAATGTTCTTTTAGCAGATTGTCCATGGAAATATTCAAATTTAAAAACGGGAGGAAACCATATTTCTGGCGCTTCTCAAAAATATCCTACAATGTCTCTTGAAGAAATTTGTAATCTTGATATTTCTAAAATTGCCGAACCAGATTCAATTTTGTTTCTTTGGATTACCAATCCTCTTCTATTTTCACACGCGCCGAAAGTCTTGGATGCTTGGGATTATAAATTTCGTTCTATAATAACCTGGGAAAAGCTAGGTAGATTAGGTATGGGGTTCTGGCTTAGAAATAATACAGAACAATTAATTGTCGCAACAAAAGGAAACATTAAACCTTTTCGCATGTCAGATAAAAATATAATTTCTGTTAAACGGTTGGGGCATTCTGAAAAACCAGAAGAATTTCGAAAATTAATTGATAAAATTTCAGATAAAGTATTTGGTTCCTGTGCTCAAAAACTTGAAATGTTTGCACGTAAACAAGTTGAAAATTGGTCTTGTTGGGGTCTTGATCTTGACGGAAAAACTATTCAACAAAAAATTGAAGAATATTGCATACAAAATCAAGAAACGAACATAATTAGAGATGAGGTAATAGATGTCGGATAATGTATTTCAACAAACTAATAAAAAACTTGAAGGACTTTCAAAAGAAATGGGGTTTGACATTCCAGTTGAACTTGTTTCTTTGCCTTCAAAAGGGTTGGTCTATCCTCCAGAACATCCTTTTTCTAATATCGAAGAAGCAGAAATTAGATGTATGTCTGCGAAAGATGAAGATATTTTAACTTCTCGCGCCCTCATTAAAAGGGGCACTGTAATATCTGAACTTTTGAAATCTTGTCTTATTAATAAATCTGTTGATACAGACAGTCTTTTGATTGGAGATCGAAATGCAATTTTAATTGGTATTCGTGTTTCAGGTTATGGCTCTTCATATTCTGTAAAAATTGAATGTGGTGAATGTTCTGAGTTGGTTGATAATGATTTTACTTTAAATAGTCTCACTATTAAACGTCTTGGCGTTGAACCTGTTTTTCCTGGACAAAATCTTTTTAATTTTAGATTACCTATCTCAGGACAAGATATTCAATTTCGTTTGCTTACTGGCGCTGACGATTTATCATTGACTCAACAATCTGAAAAACAAAAGAAACTTGGTTCTCAAATTGACAATACAATGTCTCGACGTATATTTCAATCTATTGTTTCTGTTGCTGGTAAAACAGATAGATCAGAATTGAGCAGGCTTGTATCTAATCTTCGCGCCGGAGACTCACTTGCTCTTCGAAGATATATTGATCAAATTGAACCGGGCATAGATATGAAACAAGAAATTACGTGTAAGGCTTGTGGAGGAGTCTCAATGGTTGATATTCCATTGGGACCGTCCTTTTTTTGGCCTGACTTCGGTTCCTAAAATAGATCTTTTCCTTCGTGAAATTCAGGCAATAATGAAAATTTATCCTGGTATGTCCTACTGGGATGTATATCTTCTTCCTGTTTCTATACGTAAATGGTTAATTGATGAACATATCCATCAGATGGAAGAACAAGACAAAGATCATCGCCAGCAGCAAAATCAAAACAATCATCAACGGCCAGCATTTACTCCACTTTCCAAATCAGAAAAGCAAACTGCTCGTTCACAACCTATGCAGCCTATTAAACCTTGAAAATTGTATGCGTCTGTGATATAGTAGAATACAGGCAAACTCAATTAAATGACCTATAAACTATTTTTAAAAGGAATATAAGTCACTAATTATTAAATAAAATCGTATAGAAGGCATTTCTTAGCGTTTAACACGGTATTTTAGAGGACTTTATCAATGTCTGATCCATTTAATGAACTTTTAGAACTTAATTCTGACGGACTCCGTGCGTTTATTGAAGGAGACTTTGAACACTTTAAAAAACTTGATAGAACAGTTTATGACCTTATTTTAAAATTTAGACAAGATTTTGTTGAACCTATTGCTGAAATTACATCAGACGGTGAATTTAAATGTTTTAAACCTAATGTTACACAAGAACAAATTGTTTTTATAACTAAACATGTAAAAAAGACACTTACAAAAATATTTGAATTAAAAGAGATTAACGATAAATTAATCAGTGATTTCCTTGAAAGTAATAAATCGGCGCAAGAACATCAAAAATTGTATGCAGAAGTTGATGTTCTCTTTGATAACCCCAATATATTAAATGATAAAAACCAACTGTATTCTCATTTTCAAAGTGAATTAGGTAAAAAATTTGTAGATAAGTATACAAAAAATATTAATTCAAAGAGTTTCAAACAATATTTAGAAACTGGAAGCAAAGAAGATTACAAAGCGCATATAAATAAATGTTTCCCTGATTTAGTTGAACATTATAAAAAATATGATCTCGGTCCTGTAGGATATGATATTCCCGAAGAAGAATAATAATAAAATAGTTTTCAGTCATATTTATTATTACAATGGCTGAAAATAATCCAGCGGTAGATTTTTCCAACGCCCTTGCTGCAATAGCTAAAGCCGGCGCAGATATGAAATCGTTGAATCGAGAATTTGCAGAAACTACTGGTTTTGCGAAAGATTTGTCTGGGATTTTAGGACAAATAGCTAAAACAAGTAACGATCTACCCCGGGGTGTAAAAACAACAAAAGATATAATGTCGGCTATGCTAAAAGATGAAAAATTATTTGAAAAAATACAAAAAAAATCTTTTAGTATGCAGCATGACGAATTGAAGAAATATTGGGAAAAGAAAATATCTGCTATCAGGAAAATATCTGGTTTAGGTTGGAATCAAATTAAACAACTTAAACAATATAAATATCTTCAAGAATTAATGAACACTTTGGATTCTAAGAAAACAAAAGAATTGGGATCTCAATTTGATGAACTTAAAAATCAAAGTAAATCTCTTGATAAACAAAAAGAAAAAATAGTTGATATTAAGGCTGCCTGGGAAAAAGTAGGAGATGGTATTCGTCATCCAACAAACGCTATAAATGGATTTGTTTCAATTTTATCTAAAGGACTTGGCAAAGGAATAAGTCTTCTTGGTGGGTTAACTAGTGCATTTGGTCTCCTTGGCGTCGCGGTTGGTGGCGCATTATTGGGCGGATTAATGCTCGTTATTGCAGCATTTACTCAAATGTGGAATTTTCTTGATAAAAAAGTATTACCTGCAACTGCTGATTTCAATAGACAAATTGGAAATATGGGACAATCAACTGCCGCACTGAAAAGTGAAATGACTTCCGCCGGTGTGCAATTTGAAATGCTTGGCATGAGTTTTGAAGAAGGTGCTGCCAATGTTCGTGACTTTGCCGAAGGAATGATGCTAGTTGGACGAAGCAAAAAAGAACTTCATGACGTTGTACAAACTGGATTGAAATTGACTCAAGTTGTAGGTCTGTCGGCAGAACAATCCGGAAAACTTGCTTTATTTTGGGAGAAATCAGAAGGTTCATTGAATGGTTTGAACGATGCCATGGATCAAGCAAGTGTTCTTGCTCATAAATATCAAGTACCGGTAAATCAGATTCGTAGAGATCTCGGCGATGATATTGGTCTTCTTGCTCGGTTTGGAACTAAAAATCGTATGGTAATGCTTGAATCGGCGGCAAAAGCAAGAACATATGGCCTTTCAATTAAAGATATTAGTCAAAATTTTGGTGATCAAATGGATACATTTGATAAAACATCAAATGTTGCTGCTAAATTGAATGCCGTTTTTGGAACACATATTAATTCCTATCAATTAATGCTTGAAACAAATCCAGTCAAACGTATGGAAATGCTTCGCAAAGAATTAGTCAAACAAGGAAAAACTTGGGATAATTTGAACGTTTATGAACAGAACGTTATTGCTTCAACAACTGGAATGAGCAAGGAACAATTGGCGCTTGGATTATCATCAGAAAAAGTTCGAAAAGAACTTCAAAAACAAACAGATCAACAGGCATATGTTAATAAAATAAATAAAGATTGGGACAGCGGCCTGGTTAATATAAAGAAAACATTACTTGCATTGCAACCGAAATTAGATCTTATTTTGAGATCCGTTTCTGATTTTGTATCAGAACTTTTTGGATTTGGGAAAGCTGGAGATGTTACAACTTCTACAGCAAATAAAATTGGAATAGCGTTAGATGATATAAATCAAGTTATTAAAGATGCTACAAAAAATATTAATGTTTATAAAGATACTTGGGATTCTATTTTCAGTCCAGGTGATAGCGCTCAGGCCGACAGGATGATCGAATTGATTCAGAAAAAAAATAAATCAGCAGGAGATTTACTTGAGATACAAAAATCAATTCAAGATGAAGATGTGCGTAATATTATGTCTCGTCGATTATCATCATACGAAGGAAAATCGAGATTAGAAATACAAAATATTATGTCTAAATTTGGAAATACCTATAGTGCCAAGAAAATGGCCGCTCTCGGTGCAAAAGGGGAAGAAAGAGCTAAAAAAGAAATGGGTCCGGGGCTTCGTTCTGGGATGAGAAACGACGCTCTTATTACCAAAACAGGACAAGTAATTGGTTTTAATCCACAGGATAATATTATTGCGACAAAATCTCCTTTACAAAGAACAGCGCAAGGCGTAACAGCGACAGCAGGAAAAACATCGGCACAGCAACAAAATATTGTTATTATGCCGGCGCCTGTATATATTGATTCGGCGCAAGTAGCTACGATTTTATTTAAAGCAACTAGGAGATAATAATTAGAAAATAATGGCTCTGATCGATACAATAGATGGTTTAGTTTTTAATGCTTTTCAACAAAACTTTATTTCGAATTATGCGCTAGACAATTCTCCTGGAGTAAATTATCCTGCCCCTCCTGGCGCCCCAGCAGAAAATCGTGGTCAAATCACTTTTCCTTGGCCGCCGGAAAATAATCCGTCTCAAATTTCATCTGTACCAAAAAATCTTCCATTACATGAAGGAATAGGATATAGCGGTGCTAAATTAACTTTTGGAAAAGACTTATATGACGGTAGTCAATTGAGTTTAACTAACGGTGGTCCATTTTCTGTTCCTGGTTTACCTTCTTTTCTTCGCCCAGCAGACGCTTTTGCTACAGCACATTGGTTGCGTAATGTTGGTAAAGAATTATTTGGAAATATGAATTTTCAAGATGGCATAACAACTGCATTAAAAACAACCGTGCAATCAAAAGGATTTCAATTTGTATCTTCGCAATTGCTTCTTTCCGCGCTCAATCCTACTGATCCAGAAGTAGGAGGAAGAGCTAATACTCTTTGGAATCCGGCGTCTTTGATTGCTTCTGTTTTGCCGGGTACAAGACCGACAGATATTACATCTATTACAGGACTTCCCGGATTGGGAAGATCGTTACCTAGTTCTAAATTTGATACAGATTCATCAAGAATTGATAAATATATTGCAGAAACAAAAATTCTTACGCAAGCATTACCTGAAAGAAAACCAGAAGAAATTTTGGGTAAGACTCTTGTGCCTTCTAAATTGCCAGCTTTATTCAAATCGCCATCAGGGTTTGATATCATTAGAGAAATCGCCGCGGGAGAAAAAATACGTCGTCCTAAGGATGTACCCATTGTTCACGCAAGAATTATTGAGTCAGGCGACGGAGATATAGACGGTATTATAGAATTAGGTCAACAACCTCCAGATGATCAAATCTATATGCCGTTGGTTTTTCAAGATCTCAGAGATAAAACTCCCCAACTTCTTTATTTTCGAGCATTTATTAAACCAGATTCTGTAACTGAAAACTTTACACCATCTTGGAATATTTCAAAGTACTATGGTCGTGTAGATGATATTCCTATTTATATGGGGACTACAAGAATTATTAATCTTGCCTTTGATATTGTTGCATGGCAACCAGCGGATCTTCCGATTATATATAGAAAACTTCACAAACTTCAATCTATGGTTTATCCTTTTTTTAATTCAAAAGGATTTCTTAGTGCGGGTCCAATTATCAGAATGAGATTAGGAGATTTATTTTCTACTACGAATAAAGGAAAATTAGGTTTACCTGGATATTTAACATCTCTTGATGTTGTATATGATAATGTATGGAATATTGAAAAAGATTTTAAAATTCCTCGTAAGGCAACAATTTCTATTTCGTTTACCGTTTTGCATGAACAAAATCCAGGAACTTATCCAATTTCAGAAAATAGTAATGAGTTTCCAACATTTGGTATTGGTGAATTTGATGATATTGATGAAATTTATAAAGGACATGAAACTGGAATTAGAGGATTACTTAATAACATAAAAAGAGATAGAGAATTAAAAGCTAAACCAGCAACTTCTGAGGATACAACTCCTTCGTCTCAAGGAGCATAATAAGATGGCTGTTAGTCGCTATAGAAATACACAAAAAATTAATGGTCAGTATTTGGAAACTTTTGATTTTCCTAAAATTGATTTGAATAAAATACAAACTTTTTCGATACGTATTACAGATCAAGATAGGATGGATACACTTGCGTCACGCTTTCTAGGCGATGGTAACTATTGGTGGATTATTGCTCATATAAATGGAATAAATTTTCCATGGGACTTTGCAAGCGGTGAAATTATAAAAATTCCCGTGGACGTTTCAGAAATTTTGAAATTCTTCTAATGGCTATATTTATTCAATTAAAACCAAGTGAAACTGATTTTACTTTGAAGTCTATTGACAAAAATATTATTCAAAGATCTCAGTCACAAGAATCGTCGAATCCTCTGTTTAATTTTAGTGAGCAATTTGTAAAACAACTCCAAAGTATTACTCCTCTAGAATTAGCAAGTTCTGTTCCATATATTGGCCTTCGTGCATTGGATGAATACGGAAAAATTATTCATGACTTCAACAAAGAATTATTTTTTAAACCTATTGATTTTTCAAAAATGAATTCTGGAGAACGTTTCGCTGATCGACCAACAGCATCTTTGATTGATGTTAAAATTAAATCAAGTACCGGCAGCGGATATATCTACTTCCAAGATGTGATTTTTACTATCAAAATTCACAAACCAGATGTTGCATTGAATAGTACGCTCATTGCTCTTCTATTCCCCGGTATGCCGATGGAACTGGAATATGGTTGGCACAACAGCGCTAGTGAAAATGATCTGTTGAATAAGACAGAGAAACTTGCTTTTGCTCTTAAAAATTATAATCTTAATTTCACTGTTGATGGTCAGATTGATCTTACTGTTGATGGCACGGCATTTAATGAAAGACTAACTAATACTCTTATTGGTGATGAACAAATTGTTGATAAAAATCTATTAGATAATTTATTAGAGATCAAAGATCCAGAACAGAAAAAAGATATTGAGGCCAGGCTTGCTTCTGGTGGTTTAACTAGTGTCTATGCCGCGATAAACAGTTATCAAGATTTCTTTAAAAATTTGGAACAAAATCCAGATAAAGCCGGCATAAGAGATATGAAGACTGTAAAAAGTATGTTCAATTCTTATGAATCAGTTCTCAACAGAGCAAGAGGATCAATAAGAACTAATTTTCAAAATAACGTTAAACAAACAAAAGAACTTAAACAATCTAGTAAAAAATTTTTGGAAAAAGATAATATCAAACATCAATTTAAAAATGGAATGATTACTGTTCACGATCTTGTTTCGACAATGTGCGGAAAAACTTTTGATACACTTCAAAAAATTACTGGTGGTGCTACAATTCGTTTTGTTTATGGTCTATTTCATAATGAGGCCGGCGCAGCGGGAGGTACATATCAAGGTGAGGCAATTTCTGATTTCCCTATTGATTATGGATTATTTCTTGAACAATTAGGAATATATACAGAGACTAATGGTACTGAAGTATTAACCATAGAGGGTCTTTTCGCTATCTTAATCAATGAGTTTTTTCATAATGAAGCCTATTGGCGAATACTAGAAAGTATTGACGAAGGGATCAGTTTGCCACATATATATCTTGGTGTGAATAATTATGTGGTCAAGCAAAATAATCAACCAGATAAACGTTTTATGGACATTTCTTTAATTGATATTAATCGAGATGTTCCAATGACTTCAGGAATTATTGAAGATTTAATTGATAATAAAAAATCAACAGTTAATGATTTTGAAAATAAAGTTAAAAGTAAAGCGCCAACAATTCCAATTATTAAATTGGGACATGGTAATTCATTTATTCGTGAAATAAACATGCAAAATGTTACAGATGAATATATCAAAGCGGCCTTGATTAAACGAATGGCGGATAATTCTTCGATATATACCCGAGCATTCATACCTCCAGGGTTTCAAAATGCCATTGAAGGAACAAATATAAAAACTCCGCTTCAACTTCCATTACAAGGCACGATGACTACATTAGGCTGTGTAGAATGGAAACCATTCCGAGCGTTTTGTTTAATATCAGGTATCTATGTAATAGATGCCCTTTATAAAATTTTAGACACTGAACATACGATTAACAATCAAGGGTTCCAGACAACTATACGATTTATGTGGAATTGATGGTTTATTTTTACTGTCGGGCATGATAACCTTCTACTGTGTTTGATAATATTATAGTCATAAATAATAAATCTTATGATCTAAAGATTTTATTTGATCTTTCCGGTAGGAAACTAGTCCTTTCTGAATTTGATAATAAAATTAACGCTCAACTTCATTCTTATCAAATATCAGGAATTAATATTACAAAATATAATTTAGAAAAATTATTTTCAAATAAACAATTTTTTAATGATCTGACGGCACAGCGAAACGAGAAGTTAAATTTCCTATTTCAAGAAATTAAAGATCTCGATGTTCTTTCTTTTTATGAACAGTTTCGTCCGTTTATTGATTTGTTGAATAATAAAATTAACAATCAAACTCTCATCACAGATTTGAAACCAAATAAAATTGCTTTCAATCCGACAGGATCGAAAGACGGTAGATTAACTATAAAAAAGGGATTTCTTAATCTTTTCTCTCTGCCTAAAGAAGAACGTCACCGCATAAAATGTAAAGAAAACTTTAGATTTGTGCAGTTTGATTATCGTAGTTTTCAACCAAGAATTGCTATTTTTTTAACAGATAATGAAAATTTTAAATCGTCATTTGCGCACAAAGAAGATATTTATGAAGGTACGTCTGATCGAGAGAAACAAAAATTAAAATTTTTTCAAGTGACGTTCGGAAAAGAAGTATCAGATACTTTGCAATTAAGACCGATATTCGACTTACGCAAGAAAATTTTTGAAGAAATTCGGACTAAAGGCAAGATTATCAGTCCTTTTGGGAGACCAATATTTTTTCATAATGAAGAAGAAAATGTAATTTTTAGAAATTTTATTACGACTTGTGAGTCTGATATGATATTTACTGCCGCTGCGAAATTAGACATTCTGTTGAATGGTAGGCAATCAAAAATCAATTGGATTTTTCATGATGCAATTATGTTTGAAATATATAAAGATGAAATATCTTTGATTAAAGAAATCAAAAATTTAATGGAAAATAATTATGGTTATTTCCCAGTTAAGACTAGTATAGGTAGAACATTTGGAGAACTTTATGATTTACCTGACAGAAAAAGGTGTGCATAATAATATATGGAATCTGGTAGTCCACTTAAAAATATAAAGACTGCGTTTGATTTTGGAAGATCTCAAGAAAAAATTATATTCCAGAAGTTGAAACGATTATTTAAAAAAACACAAATTGATATAGAATATACTAATCAAAAAGGAGATAAAAGGCTTCCATATGATTTGAAAATAATCAAAGATAATAAAATAATTACTGTTGATATTGAAACTACACCACTAATATCTGAGTGGCATAAACGATGGGTTGAAAAAGGAACTTGCGAAGAAATACTCAATCGTGGTTTGCGTATGCCGTTGCGGAAATTTAATAAACAAATTGGAGAAAATCATCTCTATTTGAAAATGTCTCCTAATCGTAAATGTTTTTTTTGTTTTATATTTCCTGAAATTAATCAACATTTAATCGATGGCATTCAAGATCGAAAAAATTCTGTAAGTCATGTTAAACCAAACAATAATGAATTTAAAGTAATTTCTTGGTCTAATATTAATAGCTTAACCCATTGTGTAATTATTGATGATTTTGAAAAACTTAAAAATAAAATAATTGAAATATTAAAAAAATGACACGATTATGGAAGCATTTTGAAAATAAATCTTTTCAAGAAAACTCAAAAGATACATCAAATTCTATACCACAAAATAAAAATATATTAAATGATGATGAAATGCAAAAAGCGTGGTCATCCACAGAAAAAGTTATGGAACAATATGGATTAAATTCTAATGAAATATTAATATCCGCTTCAATTGTTATAGAACAATATAGAAACATTTTACCTACCATTGTTCCTGTGTTAAATATAGAAATTCAACCCGTTGTTCAGAAAGAGCAACAATTACAAGGAGAAGTTAAAAATGACCCAGAGTTTCGAAGACCGGATTCGCCAAAAAATAGAGAGCATCAAAAATCCGAAAAAAAATCAAACCGGCGGAAACGAAGGTTACAAAAGTCGTTGGAAACCAAAGGCGGAAAGTCAAAGTGATATTCGACTTTTTCGATATCCATATAGTGAGCCAGAAGAACCATTTTGTGAACTATGGTTTCATTATAATATAGGGTATGCATTTCTTTGTCCTGCAAAGATGGAAGGTTCAAAGTGTTCCGTTTGTGATCTGTCAAACCAATTTCTTGCTAAAGCGAAAGCAGATTTTGAAGGTGGTAAATCTGACTGGAAAGTGGGGAAAGATCTTAGCGCAAAACAACGATTTGTCGCTGCAATAGTAGATCGTTCAGATTCAGAATTGACTCCAAGATTTTGGGAGTTTAATGAAAAAATTTATTTGGAACTCTTGCAAAAACTTGTTGATCGTGATTATAAGTCATATTTAGATCCTTTGAAAGGATTTGATATGACCGTTACAAGTCAAAAAATAAAAGATAAAAAATATGCGGATATTGGATTTCAATTTCGTCCTATACAATGTCGACTTGCAGAGACAGACGAAAAAATTAAAAAGATCTTTGGAGAATTGCCAAAGATTAAAAGTGTCTATCAGATGTTAACAGAAGAAGAGATTAAACAACGGTTGAATGATTTCTGGAAGAAAGATGATAAAGCAGAACAACAAACTGCAAACACTGAAAAACAAGAATCTCTTGGAAATTATCTTGGAGATCAACAAGACCTTGATGTTGATTCTGCGTTTGATAAGGCGTTGGGTGATTAATGGCAAAGAAAGAAGAAGTTTCTGTTGAAGAATTCAATAGAACTATTATGGATGTTTTGAACAAAGAAGATAAAGTAGCATATTCATTAAATGATGCACCAGTAAATGTTGATAAATTTATTTCAACTGGTTCAACTATTTTAGATTATAAGATTTCTAATCGTCGAAATGGAGGTATTCCTGTTGGAAGAATTTCAGAAATAAACGGATTAGAAGGAACAGGTAAATCGTTACTTATTTCACATATTATCGCCAACGCGCAAAAAGAAGGCGCTGTTATCGCCTATGGCGAAACAGAAATGGCTTCTAGTCCAGATTTTATGATTAGAGTTGGTGTGCAATTAGATAAAATGACATTTTGGCAGCCAAGGACTCTTGAAGGCTTTTTCGCTGGCGCTGAGAAAATTATCATCAAGGCCCGAGAACAATTCCCCAATAAAGAGCGGCCAGTTTTAATCATTTTAGATAGTATTGCTGCAACTCCAACTGAAGTGGAAATTGAAGGGACTTACGATGCTAATAGCAGAGTAGGATTAATGGCAAAGGCAATGAGTCTTGGTTTAAAAAAAATTACACAAACAGTTGGACATGAATACGTTACGATGATTTTGGTTAATCAATTACGTATGAAATTAAATGCCCCCCCCTTTACTGACCCTTTTGTTGCCCCGGGTGGGCTTGCACTTGCATTTCACTCTTCTATTAGATTAAGAATGTCTAGTAAAGGTAAAATTAAAGATGATGTTTCTAAAGACGTAGTCGGCGTCGCAACAAAAGTAAAAATATATAAGAATAGAATTGGACCTCCTCATAGAGAAGCAGAATTTAATATTCTTTTTGATCGTGGTATAGATGATGAACAGAGTATTTATGACTATCTTCAGGATTCAGGAGTGATAGTTAAGAAAAAAGGACCAGAGGGGTTATCAATAATACGTGGCAGAAAATGTGATGTTGATTTAGAAAGTGAATTTCTAACTGTAGTTTGGAAGCACTTTTTTGTAGAAAATAAAGAAAAAATATTTGATATTTTAGATAAATCTTTAATTGTTAAATTTAAAGACACACTAAATGTTGAAAATAGTATTAAATCTTGCTAATGAAAGAGGAGTGTTGTAATGCATCCTGGAATAGTGATTGGAAATATTTGTGCATTCTCATATGTTATTGAGCCGCGCCAAAAGATTAGCGGCGTTAAATCATCACGTCAACGTACTCAAACAGGCCAATCTGTTTGGGAGAAGAAACCAGTTAAACCAGATCTTTATGATAAATATCCTCAAGCGCTTATATTACATAATAACTGGGAAAATAACGTACACGCTTTGAATCTCAATAATTTGAGTCAACAAGAAATAAATTATATTACAGCACTCATAGATCCTTTTTTTGCTGAAGAAATTATTAAAAAAGATATGCGTATTCAACAAGAACTACAACGACTTCCTAAAGATTTAAATGTTACTAATCCTTATGATTTCTATTTGAGATTTATTAAATCATTTATCAAACTTTATGATTCATATCGGCGTTATAATCCACAAAAGATGATAAACATTAAGGTGATTAAACGGTATAGTGATATTCAACAAAAGTTACAATATCCCATTCAACCAACAGGAAAACAACCAAGTGGAGTAATTGATACAAGTACGAGACAAGGATCATCATTTTTTGATAGATACGTTAATAGTATTTCTAGGCTTCGGGGTCCGAAATTTAAATTTTGAAAGGTAAACAAAATGAGTAAAGCAAAATGGAAACACAAAGCGGCCTTGGCTGGAACAAAAGAATGGGACTACAAACCTTGTGTATGTGGAGTGATAACGATACAAAAAACAGAAACATATTGGAAAAACGTTAATTGTTCTAAATGTCTTTTAAAAAAAGGAATCAGATATGCGTAAAGCAAAATGGATACATAAATGGCATAAAGATATTTTTAACTGCAAGACATATTGTGGCGTAGAAGTGTATGATAGTGGACACCAAAAATGGGATAAAGTTACTTGTCCAAAATGTCTTTCAAAACGGCCCGAGACAAAGACAGATCTTTATTTTGAATTGGATGGTAAGATCTATGTAACAGAAAAAACAAAATCAGGAAAAGTTGTTTCTCAAGAAGAAATTGACGGTATGATGGTTTTGAAATATTTAGTGAAATTGCTTGAACAAGGTTTGAAAGAATATTTGGATCTTGATGAAATTTGTGAATATAAAAGTAAAATGTCAAGATGTGATGAATCCTTAAAGCGATAAAAAATGATTATTTGTACAGAAATTAGACATGTTAAAGGTGGATATATTGTTTGTTTACGTTATCCTTATGGTGGAGAATTTGTTGATTACGGAGAAGTAATTTGTAAAACATTTGAAGAAGTTATTGAATTTCTTAAAAAAGCAGATATTGAAAATCCATGAAAAAAATTGATCCAACTCCAGAATTCATAAAAAAAAATTACGATAAGACAATTGCTATAATTAATGAAATGATAAAATCTGATCGTAAACAAAAAATTTTAGATTTATTTAATTTTTTTGATGAAAGATATGCAACATGTCCAGCATCAAATCAAAAAATATATTACAGTGCGTTTCCTGGTGGGTTAGCGTACCATAATTTAAGTGTTCTTCAATGTCTCGGTCGTTTAGCGTCTATGATGGCAAAAGATGAATTTAATAACGAATCGTTAATTGTGATAAGTTTTCTTCATAACATTGGATTACTTGGAAATAAAGATAAAGAATATTTTTTGGTACAAACAAGTGATTGGCACAAACAACAAGGTATAATGTATAGCATTAATCCAAAAATTGATTTTGTTAAAGTCCCTCACAGATCATTATTTCTTCTTCAAGAATTTGATATTCTGCTTTCAAAAGATGAATACATGACAATATTACTTCAAGATGGTCGGGAGGATGATTCAAACAAAAATTATTGTTATAAAGATTCGAAATTGGCACAAATATTTCAATTTGCAAAATCTTGGACAATTAAAATGGAAAGGGCAGAACTTGAATACTAATAAAACACAAATTGAATTTACCGATCGCTACGGAGGCAATCCTCCTTCTTGGTTGCGCGGATGTTTTGATCAATGCGAAGCCACCGGCTACGTGCCGATATTTAAACCACTTGTTTTAATGAGTGAACAAGAACGAAAAAATAATCTTGGAATAAGAGGCGATGAAAAATATCTTTTAGACTGGATTGCAGCAGAAAAAGAAAATCCGTCAAAAGATAATTGGCATTTTCTTAAATGTCATAGTTGTCATGGTACAGGTAGAGTTTCTTGGTTCAAAACATTTTTGAGGATTCCTAAATGGATTCTAAAAGGAATTCATTTTATAATCTATGGGCCAAATATGAACGGAAAATTATCTTGGAAAGATATTGTATTAAAATTTAAATGTGCGTTTCTTGTAGATCTTGGACTATGGAGACCATAAAAATGAATATTAAAATAACACTTGAAAATTTAGTTAATAAATTTGAAGAAATGAAACCTTATCTCGATGATGTTTGTTACATTTCGTCTACACACGGAATGCCTTATCGTGGACCTTCATGGGATGAAGAATTAAAAGAGGCTAAAGTAGCGCTTGAAAAAATAAATAATAAATCTCTCAATCAAACAACAGAGAGCAGTAAGAACATTGATCTTTTTAACACAAACCAACTTGACTTTAATTTTGAACGTCCAATTAAAGACGAAACAGAATTGTGAGTATTTTCGGTGCGATATCTATTTGTAGATTATACCAATATTTTTTGTAGATATTATTCTGCCCTTCCCACATTAAGTCTCAATGGTGATCCAATCGGTGGAATTTTTGGCAGTTTATATTGTCTTCGAAAAGTTTGTGAAGTATCAAAACCAAATCAAATAATTGTTGTTTTTGATGGTGAAGGAGGATCGCAAAAAAGACGAGCAATATTTGAAAATTATAAGCAAAAAAGTAAACCAATCAAAATAAAAACCAATTATCTTGATCTCAAAAATCAAGAGCAAAATCTTCATTTTCAATTTAATAAACTAATGGAACTTCTTGAATGTTTGCCAGTACATATTATAAGATTGAAAAATATTGAAGCGGACGATGTGATTGCATATTTGTGCAATCATTTTAAAGAAGACCAACGGGTGATTTTAAGTGGAGATAAAGATTTTTATCAAATGCTCGATGAAAAAACAATCATTTATTGCCCTAGCAAAAAGATTTTTAAAAATAAATCAAGTTGCATTCAAGAATTTGGAATTCATCCAAATAATTTTGCACTAGCAAAAGCAATAGCGGGAGATAAAAGTGACACTATTCCTGGAGTTCACGGAATAGGATTTAAAACATTGATTAAATTGATGCCAGAATTTGAATTTTATCAACCAATTGATTTTACTCAATTTTTTAAATTATGTACAGAAAGAGTATCTAAATCTAAAAAATTTCAAAGCATTTTAGATAGCAAAGATCTAATTATAAGAAATTTCGATCTTGTTCAACTTAACGAACAATCAATTATTGGCGCAATGAATATTGAAAGAATTAAATCTATTCTTGATAAATCGGTATCTTTTTTACCCACTGCGCTGCGCGTAAAGATTATAGAAAATCGATTTCCGCCATTTTCAGATATTTTTTATTCTACTTTTGGAAGCGTCCGCTGTAAAATGACGCAACAATAAGTAAACAACAAAGGAAATATTGTCAATGCAACCAGGCGTTCCTATAAATTTTGGAAGAGGAAATCATTTTGAACAGTCTTTACTTCATGAAATTATTATTGATCATTCTTTTGCCGATCAGATTTTAGAAGTTCTTAGTCCTGAATTTCTTTCTCTTGATTATTTAAAAGAAATAATAAATATTTTAAACAATTATCATAAAGAATATAAAACTTATCCATCATTGAAATTACTTGCTTCAATTATTGCAAAAGATGTTAATAGTGATCTTTTAAAAGGAGAATGTATTAATTTTCTTCGAACAATCGAAAAAACACCTCTCAACGGCGATGGCGGATATGTAAGAAAATCATCTCTTGATTTTTGTAGAAAGCGTTCATTACTTGGTGCTCTTGAAAAAGTTATTGAACTTGCTGAAGATTCCAATTATGAACAAATAACTTCAACTATTCAAAAATCATTAGAATTGGGTGCCGAGCGTGATATTGGACACATTTTTTCTGAACACCTCGAAGAGAGAATGTCAAATATTAAACGTTCTACTGTTTCAACCGGTTGGTCGGCAATTGACCAAATTACAGGGGGAGGATTAGGAAGAGGAGAAATTGGTTCTATTATTGCGCCAAGCGGATTTGGAAAATCAATGTTTCTTGTTAATCTTGCCAGTTTTGCTGCTAAAGAAGGAAAGTCGGTTGTTGTATATACTCTCGAATTAAATGAACGTTATTGGGCAAATCGTTGTGATGCATGGTTTACTGGAGTCAAAATTGATGAATTGCAAAACAATAAAGAAAAAATACGTCAAACAATAAACGAATTGAAGCCAAAATTAATCATTAAGGGGTATCCAACAAAATCTGCATCCGTAATGACACTTCGTAATCATATTGCAAAATTGAAATTACGAGATTTTATTCCAGATCTAATTATTGTTGACTATGCAGATTTGATGCGTTCAACTAAAAATTATGAAAGTAAACGATTTGAACAAGAAAGTGTGTACGAAGATTTACGAGGGTTAGCGCAAGAAACAAATGTGCCATTATGGACAGTTGCACAGACCAACCGTTCAGCAATTGATGATGATGTAATTAGTCTTTCCAAGATTTCAGAATGTTACGGAAAAGTTATGGTTTCTGATTTTATGGCGACAATGAGCAGAAAAAATATATATATAGCAAAAAATCGTTCAGGACCAGACAACCTTATTCATCCATATAACATTAATACATCTCTTGCAAAAATTGATATATTTCCTGCTGTTTCGCCAGAATTAGCAGAATCATTTACAAATCAAACACCAAATGACAAAGAAGAATTAAAGCGAAAAATTAGAGAATTTATGCAAAACGAAATGAAAGAAGAGGGGACATAATGCAAGATAGTCTTTCAATGGATATTCTTTCTGAGGTTATAACATATCTCAAGTATGCAAAATATCTTCCCGAACAAAAGAGGCGGGAAACTTGGGATGAAATCGTTACTCGTAATATGTTTATGCATCTTAATAAATATCCTCAATTTGCAGAAGAAATAGGAAAAGCGTATCAATTAGTTTACGACAAAAAGGTCTTGCCGTCCATGCGCAGTCTTCAATTTTCGGGCAAAGCAATTGAATTAAATCCTTCACGTATTTTCAATTGTTCATACGCTCCAATTGATGATTATTTTGTTTTTGCTGAGGCGATATTTCTTCTCCTTGGCGGGACTGGTTTCGGGTTCAGCGTCCAAAAACATCACGTAGAAAAACTTCCATCTATCAAGAAACCGTTGCGAAAAAAGAAACGTAGAATTTTAATCGGAGACACTTCGGAGGGATGGGCAGATTCAATTAAAATATTAATGAAGTCTTATTTTTTTGGTTTGCCAGATCCTGTATTTGATTTTTCTGCAATTAGACCAAAAGGGTCGCTGCTCAAAACCGCCGGAGGCAAGGCGCCTGGGCCTGATCCTCTTATGGAATGTCTTTTTAAAATGAGAGAACTTTTGGAAAAAAAAGAACCTGGAGATCAACTTAAACCAATTGAGGCACACGATCTTGTCTGTTATTTGAGCGATGCTGTTTTAGCTGGAGGGATTAGACGTTCAAGTTTAATTTCATTCTTTTCTATAGATGATGAGGAAATGCTTGAGTGTAAATCTGGTGAATGGTGGAAAGATAACCCTCAAAGATCGAGAGCAAACAACTCCGTTGTTTTGCTTCGCCATCGTATTAAAAAAGAAGAATTTGATGTTTTGTGGAAGAAAATACAAAAAAATGGTTCTGGGGAACCTGGTATAATATTTTCTAACTCCGCCGAAGTGCTCGGGAATCCATGTCAGCCAAAATGGGCAACAGTTTTAACTCCTCAAGGTATTTCAACAATTGAAAAGATTAAACCCGGAGATTTAATTTGGTCTGGTAAACAATTTACAAAAGTAATAAATAAATGGTCTACTGGAGTAAAAAAGGTATATGAGTATCATACTAGAGCAGGTTCGTTTTATGGAACTGAAAATCACAGAATAGTTTCTGGAGGAGAAAAAATAGAAGTTCAATACGCTGAATCCATTGATACGTCTCAAGGACCGGCGTCGACAAGTTTTATGCCCACTTGTGATAAAGAATGGAATGAAGCACAATGTTATGTTATGGATGGTCTTATAATTGGAGATGGATCTATTCATAAAGCGTCCGGAGATTTGATTGGATTACATATCGGAGAAAACGATCAAGATTATTTTAAAGATGCTGTAGGTAAATTGATTAAAGAACATCGTCCTGGTATTAGTAAAACTTTTTATGAGGTACAAACAAGTATTGATTATATTCCAAAAACGTATGATAGACGCATCCCAGATAAATATAGGTTTGCTAAAGAGCGTACCAAGGCAATGTTTTTACGCGGTTTATATAGTGCCAACGGATCAATTGTCTCAAATAGAGTTACGTTGAAAACAGCAAGTCTTGGATTGGTTTGTGATGTTCAAGAAATGCTTTCTTCTCTTGGAATTAAATCATATTATACTACAAACAAATCTCACGAAGTAGAGTTTGAAAACGGAACATATGAATGTAAACAAAGTTATGATTTAAACATTACAACGGATAGAAGATTGTTTAGAGCAATTGTTGGTTTTATCCAAAAATATAAACAAGAAAAATTGAATAAAATCTGTGATGAAGAAAATTCCCGAAGCAAAAGATCAAAAACAAATTATGAAATTGTTAGTAAAACTTTTATATCAGAAGAAGAGGTTTTTGATCTTACCGTAGAAGCAGAAGAACACACATATTGGACGGGTGGTTTGTTAGTTTCGAATTGTTTTGAGATTTCTCTTAAGCCGTTTCAAATGTGTAATTTAACTACAATCAACGCCTCTAATATTGAATCTCAAGAAGATTTCAATGAGAGAGCAAGAGTTGCTTCGCTAATCGGAACACTTCAAGCTGGATATACGAATTTTCATTATCTTCGTGATGTTTGGCGAGAAACAACAGAAAAAGAAAGTCTTTTGGGTGTTAGCTTAACAGGGATAGCTAGTGGAAATGTTCTCAAGTTAGATCTTCACGAAGCGGCAGAAATTGTTAAAAAAGAAAATGAAAAAGTTTCTAAGTTGATAGGCATTAATAAAGCCGCGCGTCTAACTTGTACAAAACCAGAAGGTACATCCAGCCTTGTTCTTTCTACAAGTTCTGGTATTCATGCTTGGCATTCCCCCTATTATATTCGTAGAGTGCGTGTTCTCAAAAATGAACCAATTTATACTTATCTTAAACAAAATCTTTCAGAATTTATTGAAGATGACGAATTAAAACCTCTTCGGGATGGAATTATATCATTTCCGGTTAAATCTCCAAACGGAGCAACATTTAGAGACGAGTCTGCTCTTAATTTTCTTGAACGTGTTAAGAAAGTTTCAATTGAATGGGTAAAGAACGGACACAGAAAAGGCGATAATACACACAATGTTTCAGCGACTGTTTCTGTTAGAGAAAACGAATGGAATGAAGTTGGTGAGTGGATGTGGGAAAATAGAAATGTATACAACGGATTAAGTGTTATCCCATTTTCAAATGCGAACTATAAACAAATGCCTTTCGAGGAAATTACAGAACAAAAATATAAAGAAATGTTAAAATATATTAAAAAAATTGATCTTACAGAAATTAAAGAAGAAGAAGACAATACGGATCTAAAAAATGAGCCAGCTTGTTCGGCTGGCGGTTGTGAAGTAATGTAAAATGATTGTAAAACTCTCAACAGATAATGTATAATATCTCGATGAGCCACGAACAACCAGATCCTTTTCTTGATGATTTACATGATCAAATCAATAGTCTTAACAAAAAAAATCAAGAATTAAAAAATATTCTTCAAAAAATTATTGATCCCTTAAAGGATAATCACGCCGGTCATTGGGTATGGAAATTTGTACGTGCAGAAGATTGGGATAATGCTGCGTGGATCTTAACAAAAAAAGATGAATCTGTCTGATAAACAGATCAGAAGACTTCAAAAGTTTATTTTGGAGAATAGATTGACATCAGGAAATAAATTAATAGCTAAATTACAATGTTTTAATTGTAAAAAAATGATTGATGAAAAAAAAGAATATATCGATATTATAAAAAGAAATGGTATTGTAAAGAATAATACTTTATATCCATCGCGAATTCAATTTCATTCTGAATGCTGGCTCTCGACTGCTGGCGAGGAATTTGAGATAAAATAAATAAAATGACTATCGAAGAATGTTATCAAACCCTTGGTGTTTCTATCGGCGCTTCGCAAGATGAAATCCACAAAGCACACAAGAAGAAAGTTTTTGAAACGCATCCTGATAAAAATAATGGAAATGATAAAGAATTTTTAAGAGTTCAAGAAGCCTATGAAATATTAAGTGGAAAACAAAAACCGCAACGACAATCTTTTGATTCTCCTGATGTTAATATAAATGATATATTTGGATCAGGATTTGATCCGTTCAAGGAATTTTTTTCTCATGGATTTGGATTTTCCTCTACTCCTCCACAACAACAACAATTTCCGGAACATGATAAAGATGTTCAAATTAATTTTTCAATGACCGCCGAAGACGTTCGTCAAGGACGAACAATGAAAGTTAAATTTCAGAAAGCAAAAAAATGTGACAAATGTAATGGAATGAGAGCGAGAGAAAAACATCAATGTTCTGTATGCAACGGTTTAGGGCAAGTTCGACGAGAACAACGAAATGGTGGAATGATTTTTGTAAACACAAGTCAATGTCCGCAATGTTTCGGGATTGGATGTCAATTGATTGATCCTTGTCGTAAATGCGAAGCAACAGGATTTATTGTATATCAAGATCAAATGATAATTGAAATTAAAGAAAAAAGATGAGAATATATTATTGTAATGGTATCTGTACGAGTGCATACAGGAAAAAAAATAAATGTTGTGCTATTTCTGTTTGTCGATCATTAGACGATAATAAAACTTGGTGTCACAATCATGCTCCTTTAAATGAAAAATTAGAATTAATTAAAAAGAAAGAAAAGAAAAATGAAATTTAAACTAAGTTTGTCATTTTGGTTTAGTGTTTCTATGTGTTTATTTAATCTCTTTGGTTTTATTCTAACAGGAAATAATATACATTTTTGGTGTTCCATTTTTATTTGTGCTACTTCTCTTTTTGTGTACAAAGTAGAGAAACATATTTTCAATGTAAAAAATAAACTTGAACAAATGAAAAAAACTTTTGAAAAAGAAAAAGAAGAACAATCTGATGATTTTTAAAGATTGTAAATTAATTTGCCATCGAAATTGTTCAGATGGAAGCTTAGCTTCAATTTTATTTAAAATTTTCGGTGGTAAAGATATTTCTTTTGTTTCTTCTAGTTCACAAGAAGTTGATGAGGCAGCAAAAGAAGCACTTAATCAATTTCCAGGAAAAGTATTTTTAGTAGATGTTTCTGTGTCTTTAGAAACAGCAAAATTATTAGATTCTAGAAAATATGATTTTATACTTCTAGATCATCATAAAACTGCCTTATCATTATCTCAATTTTCTTGGTGTGAAATTGAAAAAGAAAATAAACGCTGCGGTAGCAAGATGTTTTTTGATTGGATTAAAAAAGAAACATATCACAGATATGATAATGGATTACTGAAAGTTAATCTTGAAAAATTGAAAGAATATGAATCTTTGATTAATCTTATCGATGATTATGATCGCTGGATTAAACAGTATGGTCAGCAAACAGAAGATATTGCTTTTCTTTTTATGTGTTTGGGGCAAGAATTATTTATAGAAAGATTTGTAAAATTTTCTTCTATTGAATTAAAATCAGAAGAAAAATACCTATTAAAAATTAATGAAAGAAAAAGACAATTATTTATTCAGCAAAAACAAAAAGAAGTTCAAATTGTAGACAAATTTATTCAAGGGAAAAGTAGAAAAGTTGGATTTGTATTGGCATATAAAAATCAAAATGAACTTGCAGAAGCGATTTATACAAATTTTGATGTTGACCTTGTTGTGATGGTAGGAAATCGTATTTCTTTTCGTGCCCCGGAAAGAAGTGATGTTGATTGCGAAAAAATATCTAAAAAGTTCAATGGTGGCGGGCATTTAGGCAGTTCAGGTTGTAGTTTGAGTGATATCATCGGTAAAGAACTTCTAGAAATTGTAAAGGAAAAAATATGAAATACAAAACAATTACCATACAAATGTGCGATCAATGTGGAGAAGATTTGCCTATTAATTTTATTGATTGTTATACCTTTTCTGTTTACAATCAAAAAGAACATCCACATAACGGCGATTTATATGAAAGTGATGATCTTTTATTACAATTTTGTAAAAAATGTGGTGTTGACACATATAATAAATTAATAAGGAAAATATAAATGTCTTCTTGGTATGAACAAATAAAATCTGGCAAATTTCCTACTTGTCCAGAAATATGTATGGATTGTGTAGAAGGAAAACATATTTTTCATATTTTTGACGAACTTTCAAATTTTTATGCAACAAAAGAAATACATCCAAATTATCCAAAACATAATATGTTAGTTTTAAAAGGTTCTTGTGAAGATGAACTTTGCTTAGAACAATTATTCCAAATGATTGGCTGCTTGTATCCGCTTGCAAGCCACGCAAAATAAAATAACATGACTCAATACCAACCAACCATTAAAACCTCTTATATCAAATCCTGGAGCGTTTAGGAGGGTGTTTTGCGCGCGTCAATCTGTTTCTCTACAACAAATAAATCAATATCTAAAATTATTCGTTGGTTTACAAATGCAAACGTAAGTCATGTATATTTAAAATTCTATGACCAAACGCTTGGAACAAATTTAATTATTCATTCCGACTATGGCGGCGTGCAGATCGATCTTCTTGATAAATTTATAATTAATAATTTTACTGTTGAAGAATATGAAATTAATGATCCTCGATTAGATGAAGCAACTAAAAAAAATCTTTGGCATTTAGGAAAATACTATTCTTATAAAAAATTAATAAATTGGGCTTGGTTAATTATTTTTAAACGATGGATAGTACGTAAAGTAAAAGAGCCAGTTAAAAATCCTAAATCTTTCATTTGCGTTGATTATTTACTCTATCTTTTAAATGATTCTAAAATAATATATCTCCCTATTGGATATTTTACTCCTCATAATTTTCTTATATGGTGTCAAAATAATTACGAAAAATTAAACTGGACAAGACATATATTTGATGTTAAACCAATGTGGCTGGAGACAAAATGAGGCCAGAAACAAATAGCATGCAGTTTGGTGAAGATTGGTGTGGAACATTTATTCGCGGCGATATGGCGTTATATTATTCTCATGGACTTAAAAATATCCTTAATTCATTAAATGAAGAACAATTAAAAGATTTTTTTGGAACTGTCATTCCATTGAAAGAGTTAATTTCTTTATTGGATTCTTGTGAACATAGAGTTAATTTTCCTGGTAGACAATTCATGAAATCTTTTGAACAATGTAAGAAAGGATAAAATATGTGTTGGTTAATTTGATCTATTAGAAGTTGGTTTTGTGATCATCGTTTTGAAAAAGAAGAACAAGAGTTTACTGGCGCTCCTGTTGCTTCCGGAAAGGGACCTAACATTAGAGTTTCTTTATTATGTTCTAAATGTGGATATCGTAAAAGATTTTGGAAATTTTGAAAGAAATTTTCATTGTATTTCTCGTGCTGATTATTGTATACTTTTGGAGTATTGTTATTTTTTAAAAGGAAAATAAATGGATATTATATTGTGGATTCCTTTTTCAAGAAAACGATGTGTTTTTTGTTTAAGAAAAAGACGAATTAAATATTTAACAATATTTAAATATTTTGGATGTTACGCTTGTTCTGATCCATCAGAATGTATGAGACGGAGAAAAGATAAATGATATCTGTAATTGTAGATATTCAATGGGGAGATAATGGCAAGGCTCGATTAGCTGATTATCTTATGAAAGATTATGATGCTTGTGTTAAAACAAATGGCGGGCCAAACAGCGGCGGGCGGGTAGTGATTAAAGATAAAACATATAAACTCCATAATATTCCGGCTTCAATATTACGTAATAAGCCAAGTTACATTGCTCAAACTTGCTTAATTAATCCAATTAAATTATTGGAAGAAATTGAATATTTGGCATCGGAAGGTTTTGATATTGAAAATAATCTTAAAGTTTCTCCTTATTGTCACGTAATTAAGCCAGAACATATCATAGAAGATATTAAAAAAGAAGAATCAGGAAGAGGTGTAGGTTCTACGAAGCAGGGTATATTTCCATGTTCAGTGTCAAAATTTTCTCGGCAAGGTATAAGATTGTTCGAATGGGATTGTGGAAAAAACATTTTTAATAAATATTTTATTGATGTTTCTGCGGAAATAAATAATCTTCATCAAAACGGAAAAAATATTCTTTTACAAACATCGCAAGGAACAATGCTTGACCCAGATTGGGGACATTATCCATATGTTTCAACAACAAGTAACACTGCTGCTTCTGCTGCAAATGCAGTAGGTATCGCTCCTTATTTTATACAAAAAGTAATTGGAATTATGAAACCATATACAACAATGGTTTCCAATCAACCATTTCCATTAGAAATTAAAGATCAAAAATTAAATGATTTGATTGTTGAACGAGGTGGAGAATTTGGCACTACAACCGGACGTAGACGTAGAATTGGTTGGTTATCATTACCTCTTCTTCAATATGCTTGTCGAGTTAACGGTGTGACAGAATTAGCAATTACAAAAGGTGATGTATTAGAAGGATTGCCCGTGCAAATGGATCAAAGATTTCTTGAAGATTTTGCAAGTAAAGAATCTCTTTGGAAAGAAATTTATCAACCAAAATTATCTGATACTTTTGATTGTTGTTCCTCTGGATTTAATTATATTTCTTTCGTAGAACATTTTAATGAAATGGCTTTATTGAGTGGTATATTTCCTCAAATTAAATATATTTCAACCGGGCCAGAAAGAAACCAAATGGAATTACGATAATGACGAAAAAAAAGAAACAAAAAATTTCCGAAGAAGAATCTGAAGAAATAGTAAGTAATTGGATTAATTCAATAGATGATTTACGTGATTTTTTCTATCAACATTGTCCAGAAGAAGAAGGGGATGTTTTTTATGATAATTTCTTAGAAAAATTTCAAAATATTGTAAATGTGTTTAACTCTATGGTAGAATTAAGAATGATTGTATCAGAAGATGATCTAGAATACAAAAAAGAACAACAAACAATAAATACTGGAACAAAGAAAGGTTTGCGTCATGACAATTAATTTATCAACAAATATTCAAAATAAGCTTAAGACCGAAAAAGGAAAATCAATTTATATTGTTGAAGATTGGAACAATATTCCAAATCAAAAATTTGATAGAGTTCTTTATTCTCTTCATGAAGACGATAACGAAGAAGTTGTGTTTAAAAATTTGATTAATATTTGCAATTCAAAAGGTTTAATTTTAGTTTGTTCTGTACCTGAAATCAACAAAAGATTATCGAACGGAGTTATAAAGCAAAACAAAGATATCTTTGAAAAAATAATGTCTTTATATGGAATTGAAAGATTTTGGTTTTTATCCTCCGAAAAAGATGATCATTTTGATTTTCTGATTGAACAAAAAAAGTATTGATGTGGACAAAAGAAGATGCTAAAAATTATACTGCGGATTGTAAATGTGCTGTTTGTAAACACATATTAGACTATAAAGAATTAGGTATTTCTTTACATATTTGTATCGTAAATGATGAAGAAATTCAAATATGTACAGAACTAAAAATAATAATTTGCAGATCTTGTTTTAAAGAATATATTGGAAATTCAGAAGATTTTTGGGAATTTGGAAAAGATACTTCGTCATATTATTTATGTTATTTGTGTCAAAAAAAGATTTTCAATAAAAAGAGGTATTATACAATTCAAGTGTCGGATCATGGATTGTTGATAAATATTAATTTACATCGTGAATGTTTTGAAAATGCAGCATCAAAGGAATTAATATTTAATGGATAGAACAGAAGAATTGTTATGGTTAGATGATGGGTTTTCTTCTGGTGTTGCCCAGGTTGGGAGAAAAATAAATATTAAAGGTAAAACAGAAATTGTAATTGACGGATCTGAATTAACAATAAAAGTTATGTGGAATACGTGGTATACTAAATTTTGGAGAAAAATTAAAAATGAATTTTGACGAATATCAACAATTAGCGGCGAGAACAGGACACGATACAGATATTTTTGTTTCTTTTTTAGGTTTGGCCGGCGAAGCAGGAGAATGTTGCGATTTGTATAAAAAAGTTTATGCTCATGGACACAAATTAGATCATGATAAACTTAAAAAAGAATTAGGTGATTTGTGCTGGTATATTGCTGACGTTTGTACTAAAATGGGATATTCTTTTGATGAAGTTGTTAAAATTAATATTAAAAAATTAAAAATTCGTTATCCTCAAGGGTTTGATCCTGAAAGATCTCAAAATAGAAATTTGGATGATAAATGAAAATCCCTCGTAAAAATTCTCTTGTAAAATGTATTGATGAAACAATCTGTAGTCTTATTAAAATTAAGAAAGAACAGTCTCTTGTTTTTCTTGGTGAAATTCAAAATATGCCAGGTCACTGTATTATTGTATTACCTAGTGGAAAAATTATCTGGGGATATCATACGGATGATTTTATTGAATTAACCGAAGAAGAAGTTTGATGAAATTTCAAATAACATATTATCAAGAATTAGGAAATGAAATTGTTCCATGTTATGAAGTTATTATACATCAAATTCCTAATCTCTTAGAAAGAATATTTGGAATAAAAAAAGAAAAATTCAAATGTATTAGTGATCTTGGATTAGAATGGTTTAAATTACCAAATTTTGAAAGAGTAAAATTTAATTCAAAATTAGATAAAGAATTAACTAAAATTCCTTTGGAAAAGCGCCGGGAATATGTTATAAAGTTATTCAAGATTGTGCGCGAGGTACAAACGACAATAACAGAATCAAGAAAATCAAATTAATGCTTCAGCCAAGTGAAACAATTCTTCAACTACTTGTTAGTATTAGAAATCTTGACGGTCGTATCTCTGAATTAAAAAATGGTATTATATTTGATCGTTATACATTAGAAGCAAAAAAAATTATGAAGCAAAGAGTCGAACGACTTGTTGTAACAAGAATGAATCTTGTTTATTCTTTGATGGATAAAAAACTTGATTTTGATAGATACGTAGGAAAAGAAACACAATTTTTCTATGAAAATTTGAAAAGGGAGATTGAAGGAAAATGACTATATTGGAAGAGGCTGTTGCTAAAACAATGATTGATTTTAATAAACAACAAATGACTGCGCCTACAAAGATTAAATTTGATTTTAAATTTAATCAAAAAGACAATCCGGATCCTCGTAATTGGGACAAACCAAGCATGGCGGTCGTTGCGTCGGATGGTTGTGGAAACGGATGCGTTTTATTTTATGTTGGACCGCACATAGAAGAAGAAATTAATGCTGTTGGCAGACAATTATCTGATTTGAGCCTTGATGATTGTCCAGACGGTATTTGGATTTGGGAAGGGATATATCGAGGGATTACGTATCCGAGTACACCAGATCATGCAGAAGAATATGATACAGAAATTGATGGTAAATTTAGAGAACCTAACTTAGTTGAGTGGAACGTTATTAGAAATAATCTATGTCCTTGGGACGAAAAAGAATGGTTAAAAAATTGGAAAGAGGAAGAAAAAGAAAAAAGTAAATGTTCAAAATGTAAAATAGATTTTGCAGATGAGAATTTGTCTGTAAATCTTTGTTGTTATTGTTTTAATCAAGAAATGTCTGCTGGAAATGACAAACCTATAGAAGAAGATCTAATTGAACAAGCATTTAAGGACGAATTAAAACAAATAGTAGTTGAAGAAGATAAAGTAATTATGACAAATTATGATCTTTGTAATGAACAAAATCTTTCTGCACTTCAAAAGCAAGAAATAAAATGTTCTGGTTGTCGTGCAGGATTACCTCTTGGTTCTGGTCGATATCATTATGACAAGGGAGATATTACTATTCCTTGTACTCATAATCCTGTGACAGGTATAATATATGATGAAAATTATCTTTCCGCGCCGTTTTCTAAATCAATTGAACATATTAAAATTAATGTAGTATTATCAGATATTGAAACCGAAGGATATAAAGCATTAAAAAATAAAGAATTGATATTATCAAACAATATTAAATGCGAATGTGAAGGATCAAAATGTAAAGTCCCGTGTGCTGATTGGTGCCCTGCAAAAGAAGTATAACAATGGAAAATATTGAAACAACTAGATATGGATGGATTTTTATTTGCGAAATATGTAATTCACAAACAGCAACAGTACGAGTAAATAAGGCAGAATATTTTTGTCAAGAATGTTATGATAATCAATCTGCTGTTCAAAAAATTGACGATGTCGTAGTATGTGAATGTGGATCGGAAAAATGTGGAATTCCTCATGCCGATTGGTGCCCAAAAGGAGAAACAAAATGAAAGTTCATAAGTGTATGTCATTAAGTAATTTTGCAACTGTATGTGGATATCCTGAATTAAATTGTCTCAAGAGATCAGATTCTTGGGAAGAAGTTACTTGTGGAAATTGTTTGAAAAGTTTATCTACTCCCGTAAAAGAAAAAAATCTTTGTTGGTGTGGTAGTGGATTGAAAGAAAAAGAATGTGTTGAGGAATCTCCTTATACTCAATTAGAAAAAAAAGAAATTCTTGTTGATGATAAAAAATATTGTGAAAAAGGAACTACTTGTGATGAAGGATGGTGTTATAAAAAAGATAAGAAACAGGTATTAGATGAAATAGTTGATGATAATGATGCCTTGAGCGTAGAACCAAAAAAAGAAAAAGAAAAAACTCCTTATCAAAAATGGGAAGATTGGCATAAACTTTGTTGTGATTGGAATATTGACCCACAATATAATGATATTTGGAATGGAGCAATCGATACTGTTTGTGCTTATCTTGTTAATGAAATGTGTTTAGATTTAGATTTGTATAGAACATATGAAATTATAAATAAAGCAAAGAAAAAAATTAAACTTGAGGAATGATGAAAAATTTAAAATTTAAAAAATTACAAAATAGTCATCATGAAGATTATGAAGAAGATATTCAAAGAATAATGCTCGTTTGTCTTCAAAATGATTATCTTATTTCACAGCAAGATGCTATGATTGCTTGGGAAAAATATAGTGAAGATTATTTCTGTGCCGGGTGGTTAGTTCTTCCTAAAAAAGATGAAGAAATTTTGAGTGCTGTTTTGAAAATAATGGAAGAAGAATGACGACTAAAATTATCCATATTAAAGACGCTCCAAAAGACTGGAAAACAAATTCTGACTATGTTTATATTGGCCGCGCGGGAAAGGGATTAGATGGTTATTTTGGTAATCCTTACAGATTATATAATGAAGAAGAAAGAGAAGAATGTTTAGTAAGATATCAGAAATGGTTTTTTGAAACAATTGAAAAAGATCAAGAATTTAAAGAACGTATATTGAATTTAAAAGATAAAATACTCGTATGTTTTTGCTCTCCTAAATTATGTCATGGTGACATTATTGCGGATTATGTAAATTCAATTGAATAAAAATGACGAATAAAGAAGCGTTCGATAGATTTCTTGAAAGGGTCAAAATAAAAAAAGGTCAATTTATTGGTCCCGATAAAGAAAAAACAATACAAAAGAAAAGAAAATATTATTTTATTAAGTGTAATAAAGGACATACTTGGTCTGCGAGAACAGATTTTTTATCAAAACGTTGGTGTAAAAAATGTGCCGATTTAGATAGCCTAAAATATGATATTATTTTTTGTAAAAAATTAGCGCAAGATAGAGGCGGAGAATGTCTTTCTGATGTTTATTTGAACGTATCAAAACATTTAAAATGGAAATGTAAAAAAGGACATGTATGGAAATCGCGTCTTGCAAATAATTTAGATCATTGGTGTAAAAAATGTAGTTATAACAATCAATACAATAAAAAAGATTTTGATTTTTTAGATTTAGCTAAAAAAATTGCTAACGACAAAGGAGGGAAATGCTCGTCTACTACATTTAAGAACGCTCACATAAAATTATCTTGGATTTGCGAAAAGGGGCATAAATGGGATGCTTCTTTCCATAATGTTGAATTTGCAAAAGAGTGGTGCCCTTTTTGCAAAAAATCTGTAGCGCAACTCAAAATATCGAATACTCTGAAAGAAATATTTCCGGAAAAGCGATTTGAACATTTTTACAATTTTCGCGGATTTGATTGGCTAAGAACAGGTTCTAATTCGGGGCAAGAAATAGACATTTTTATAAAATCTAAAATAGATAATTTTTCATTAGCTGTTGAATGTAACGGCGAGCAACATATCAAACCGGTAAATTTTTTCGGCGGTGCAGATGGATTTAGAAATATTCAACGACTTGATGAATTAAAACGACAGAAAATTAAACAGCATAAGAATGAAATAAAATACTTTATAGAAATATATTATAGCTCGCACAGAGACGTTAATGAAGAAAAAATTAGAAATATATTAAAAGATAATAAAATATGTTAAAATTTTTCAATTTACATGGACATTCAGGGAAAAGTTTATATGATGCGATTGGAACACCAGAAGATATAGCAAGTTGGTGCATAAAAAATGCCGGTGAGTCTTCGGGCGGATTTTTAATTTCCGATCACGGTCATCTGTCGTCAGCGGGTGAGATTGTCGCAACCCAAAAAAAATTTAAAGATAAAATAAAAATTAATTTTGGTTGTGAATTTTATTACTTACCTTCTCTTACTGAATGGCAAAAATTAAAACAACAACGAGAAACAGAAAAACAAAAAGAAGAAAACAATATTATAAAAGAAGATTCTCCTGATAGTGAACTTGTAATTGAAAGCCAAGAAGAATCAAGAATCAAAAATTTTGATCCGTTAAATAGAAGAGATCATCTTGTTCTTATTGCTCAAAATCAAACAGGATTAAAGAATTTATTTCGTCTAGTTTCAAGATCTTATCGTATCGGGATGTATAGAAAACCACGTATTGATTTTGAAATGCTTAAACAATGCCATGAAGGATTAATAGGAAGTTCAGCTTGTATTGCAGGAATTGGAGGGATGCTTAGTTCTCAATATATTGGACAAGGTGACGAAGAGGTATACAAAGCATATAGTAAACAATTATTACCAATTATGGAGTTATTTGGTAAAGATAGATTCTATTTAGAATTACAATTTAACAAGCTTCCTTTACAACAAATATTAAATAAGCATTTAATAGAATATTCTAAACGAACAGGATATAAACTTATTTGTACATGTGACTCACATTATCCTTCACCTGATATGTGGCGCGACAGAGAAATTTATCGTTTACTCGGCCGGCAAATGCAAAAGAAAGAAACAGATCTTTCGATTATTGAAAAATCAATTGACGAATTGGAGTGTCAACTTTATCTCAAAAATGGCGATCAAATGTTTGAAACTTATAAACAAACATTTGGAAAACAATTTGATAATGACCAATTAATTATTGATGCGATTGAAAGGACGTACGACATTGCCCACAATTTTATTGAAGACGTACATCCCGACGACACAACCAAATTACCAAAAACATTTCAAGTATCAGATAAGATCAAAACAGCATTTGATCAATTAAAAACATATTGTCTTGAAGGACTGAAAAAGAAAGGTCTGACTTCTCAAGAATATATCGATAGAACAGTATATGAATTGAAGATTATTAAAAAATTAGGATTTGAAGAATATTTTCTTACGGTTAGAGAAATATTAAATGTTCTACGAAAACATATGTTGATGGGTTGTGCTCGTGGGAGTTCGGCGGGAAGTATAGTAAGTTATTTGTTGGATATTTGTTTTGTTGACCCAATCAAAAATGGTTTATTATTTGAAAGGTTTCTTTCCGCGTCACGTAAGGAACTTCCTGACATAGACAATGACCTTGCGGAAAAAGATAAAGCACTGGAAATAATTCAAGAACACTTTGGAGAAGAAAATGTTCTTGCTGTATCAAATTATAATCGTCTTCAACTGAAATCTTTAATTAAAGATATTTCTCGCCTTTACGGTGTAGATTTTCAAGAAGTAAATACCGTTACAAAAATTATTGAAGATGAAGCCAAACCGAAAATAATGGACGAGATTGATCACGATCAAAAGTTATATCAATTAACGTTTGAAAAAGCGAAACAGCATTCTCCAACATTCGTAAAATTTCTTGAAAAATATCCAGACGTAGGAAAACATATTGAAAATCTATATCAAGAGATAAAATCGATCGGTCGTCACGCTTCGGGAATTATTATCGTTCCAAACGCGGACGAATGTCTGCCTATTATAAAGATCCGCGGAGTTTATCAATCTCCCATTACAGAGGGTATTACAGCACAGCATCTAAAGTATTTTGGATTAGTAAAGATTGATATTCTTGCTCTCGCTACCTTGAGGGTAATACAAAAATGTATTGAAGAAATATTAAAAACACAAGGAATTACCAACCCAATGATGGAGGACGTTTGGGAATTTTATAATAAAAATCTACATCCAGACGTTATTAATCCAGAAGATCCAAAGATTTTTGATAAAGTATATCACAAAGGTAGTTTCCTCGGGGTCTTTCAGTTTGCTGAAAAAAAAGTACAAAAGTTCTGTAAAAAAGCAAAACCAAAGAGCGTTAAAGAAATCGCTGCGATAACGAGTATTTATCGACCGGGTCCGCTAAACGGAAAAGCCGATAAAAGATATTTGAAGTTTAAGAAAGAAGAAGCAGAAAAAGAACATCCAATTCTTCAAGAAGTTTTAACTGAAAGTCGTGGATTGTTGTGTTTGGATGGTGATACTTTAATTGAGACAGAAAAAGGACAAATTTCAATAAAAGAAATTGTTGAGAATAATATGATTGGGTTAGAATTACCGTCTTTAAATATGAATACATTGGAATTTGAGAAAGACGAAATAACTCAATGTATCAAGTCGGGTCGGAAAAATGTTGTTAAAATAACAACAGAAAATGGTTTTATAGAAGTTACTAACGAGCATCCTATATTAACAAAAAACGGATGGAAATTAGCCTGTAATTTAACAATAAATGATGAAATTATGTATGTAAGAACATAATCTGATACATATTTATGTATTAAGAGGTATATGTTCATGAAAGAAGAAACAAGGGTTTGTGAAATTTGTAATAATAGTTTTTTATATTTTGGTAAAAGTAAAAGAAGAACTTGTAGTGAAAAATGCTATGGAAAACTTTTATCTAAAATTTTTAATAAAAAAGTTTCTAAACCGTGTGAAATATGTGGTAAAAATATATTAATGTCAATTGCGCGTCTAAAATTAAGAAGAACTTGTTCTCGTGAATGTGGCGCTAAATTGAAATCATTACAAACCAAAGGAAAGAAAAAATCAGATACAACAAGACAAAAAATGAGTATATCCGCTCGTCGTGAAAATATAATAAAATACGGAAATTTTATATGTAAAAAATGTAATAAAGGTTTTGAGACTAACACTTCTCTACGAGCGCACACGTCTTATTGTAACGCTCAAAACACTGACAACGAAATAAAAGAATGTCTGCTTTGCGGTAAAAGATTGACGAGAAGAGGTTTGTTAGTCCATATGAAACTTGTTCACGGAAATATTCAAGAACGAGAGGCACGAATAAGCAAAATTTCTATTTTTCACAGAACAAGAAAATTAACCAGTAAAAGTATTTCCAAAAAAGAAATAGAGTTTTTTAATAAAATTTCCTTAATTTTTAAAGACGCAGTACATGATTTTAAGATTAGTGAATTAAGCCATACTTATGATATTTATATCCCTTCTTTAAATACTATCATAGAATATGATGGAGATTATTGGCATGGAAATAAAGGTATACATGTATTATCTAGTAGAATGAAACAACAATACCACATAGATAAAAGATATTCTTTGAACGCTATAGGTAACGGATATGTTTTAGTTAGAGTCTGGGAATCTGAATCTGAAAAATTTTTAGAAGAGCTTAAAAGGAATTTTGATGACGGACTTAATACCTGTAAAGATTTTATCAATTCAAAAAAATGGAGAAAAGAAAACATATGATGTTTCACTAAAAAATAATTCAAATTTTATTGCTAACAAAATTATAGTACACAATTGTTACCAAGAGCAGTTTATGGTTCTTGCTCACCGTCTCGCCGGATTTACTTTGGAAGAAGCAGATAATCTTCGAAAACTTCTAGTTAAACCAGCGACAAGTCTATCAGAAGAAATGAAGAAAGAGCGAATTGAAGTAGGCAAAAAGTTTATTGAAGGCTGTATCAAAAATGGTCTTACAGATCAACGAGCGAAACATCTTTGGAATAAAGAAATCCTTGGCTTCATTTCCTACGGATTTTCAAAAAATCACGCAATTCCGTATAGTTACAACAGTTTCCAATGCGCCTACCTTCTCACCTATCACGAACAAGAATGGGTAAAAGCATGTCTTGAATGTGATCCGGATCTTCAAGAAACAATTAATAACGTTCGACAACTCAAATATGAAATTGCAAAACCAGACATTAATCAGTCAGGACTTGAATGGAAGATAGAAAATAATATTTGTTATCCTTCGTTATCTTCTCTGAAGGGTATAGGTGATATTGCGGCAAAAGAATTAGTCAGTATTCGAATAGCGAATAACAACCAAACATTTAAAGATATTAATGATTTTTTATTTGATGCCGAAGGTAATTGGCGTTGGAGCAAACTAAACAAAAAATGTTTAGAAGTGCTTATCAAAATGGACGCCTTTGAAAATCTCGGATGTATAGGGACTAAAAAAATGTTTGCGAGCAGCAAACATATGTATGATTCATTGTTTAATAATTTTGATAAGATTAGAAAAAGAAAATTATCTCTTGAAGATGCAGCAAAGAAAACAGAAATTTCTGATTGGTCTATTCAAGAAAAGATGCAATTTGAAAAAGAAATTAGAGGATTTTATGATAAAGTTGCCTTCTTGAAACGTTTTGAAAAAATATTTAAAGAATTTGAGATCAATGCAATTGATGAAACAGAAGATGGAAAAGATAAGAATAAAGTTTGGACAATTATTGAAGAGTGTACAGAAAGAAAAACAAAATCTGGAAAACCATATCTATCTGTAAAATGTTCAGGTAGATCAGAAAAAATGTATGATTTTAAAATGTGGAGTCAAAAGAAAAATGATCAATGGACAGAAGCAAATGTGATCGTCCTCGATCTTGAGTGGAATTCTGATTTTGGATTCAATGTACCTCGAAATTGTAATGTAATTGTATTATGAGGAATAAAAATGATAGATTTTAAAGATTTTGAAGAAAAAGATGGGCATATTAATTGGGAAAAATATCATAAGGCACAAAAAAACAATGGTGAGAAATGTTGTTCTTGTAGTCAGACAATTATTTTAGGAGGTAAAGGATACCCACAAAAATGTTTTCAATGTAAAGACTTAGAAGCCGGACAAGAAACACAACATAAAAATTCTATTCGATGCCCCGCTTGCGGCTACATTGAAAGAATTAATTGGGAAACAGCAGAAAATATTTATGATGAAGGTGAACACGAAATTTTTTGTGGAGAATGTGATGAAAAATATTTAGTTGAAACAAGTGTTTCGTATACATTTAAAAGTGTTTCAAAATAATTTACCGACAATAAAGGACGTGATAAGTTAACGCAACAAGGAGAAAATCATGTGGAACCCGTTTAGAAAGAAAAATCTTTTAATACACTATGTTAATGTAGATGCAGTTGAAAATGTCAATTTATATTTAGAAGATGTACAAAAAAAACTTGGAAAAGTTTTTGGTTGTTATCAATATTTTATTCCGATTAGAAATGGCGTTGAATCTCGAATAGAAGTTATTTATTTAAAGTAGAAAGGAGGATAATATCATTATTCAGCATAATGCAATATGCGTACAATGTGGTTCAATGACTGAAATCAATAGCGATTCAAAATGTTTTCAAGCAGTTTTGAAAATTTGGGATCTTTCAAAACATAGTTTTAGTGATGTATTTGATCATGGTTGGGGAGGTTCGTCAGTAATTAAACCAAAAAAAACAATAGAAACAAATGAAACGGATAATATTAATGAAACGTTTTGTGATAAAGAATGTTTTATACAATTTTTGAAAGAAAAAATGACCGACAAAGGTATGATTAAATTATCAGAAGAAGAAATGGAAGAAAAGAAAAATCGTACAGAAAAACCAAAAAGTATTATAAAACAATTAAATAATATGGGGTGCAATTCTGTTGGAGGGGCTCACAATGTTAAGTCCTTTGAACGGTGAATATTTTGAATTAAGCCTTGGATTTGAAAATGTTACAATAAAACAAAAAAAATGTATTGTCCGTTCGCGATCGATGGTTGATACGACATCAGAAGTTATTAAGGGTGTATTTCTAAAAGCCCCGATGATCGCTAGTTGTATGAACACCGTTACTAATGCTGCTTTTTGTAATTTGCTTCATCTTTATGGAGCACTAGGTATTCTTCATAGAGCGTTCACTAATGACGAAGATTATGTCGATGAATGCAAAAGGTTAAACGGTGAATGGAGGGCATGTGCTATTGGTATATCAAATAAAGATCTGGAATTAGCAAATAAATTAGTTCGCGCTGGCGCAAATATTCTTGTATACGATATTGCTCACGGTTATTCTGATCACGCCATTGATTTTGGAAGGACGATAAAAAAGAAATTTCCAGATGTTAAATTGGTTTTAGGAAACACAAACAACGTTGGACTGTTACAAGAAACATATGATTTTGTAGATGGCTTACGTCTCGGCGTATCTGGTGGTAGTGTTTGCGAAACATCTAATACGGCAGGATGCAAAGAAAAACAATTTTCCATTGTATGGAAACATAAAGAATTGTCAAAAAAATACGGTGTTCCTATGCTCAGCGATGGCGCTATACGAGAACCATCAGATTTTGTAAAATCTATAGCCGCGGGCTCGTCGGGCATTATTGCTGGTCGTATATTTGCCCGTTGTCCTGAAAGTGCCGCGGAGATAGAAATAATTGATGGACAATATAAAAAGGTCTATTCCGGAATGGCAGCAAGAGCAACCCAAGAACGTTGGTTGGGTAAAGTTAAAAATGGATGTCCAGAAGGTAAGACGGTCCATCTTGATATTGGTGAATCAATTGACAAATTAATTGAACGTTATATTGGGGCATTGAGATCTGGAATCAGTTATGCTGGCGGGAAAGATATTATATCGTTCCAAGATAATGTAGAATTTGTGAGAATTTGATGAAAAAAATATTTAATGTTTTTTTCCCTTCTATGTTTGCTGTTACGTTTTTTTTGCTTTGGTGGGCCGCAAAACCACAAGAACAACCAAAAAAAGAATGTGTGAGTTCAGAAGCGCTTCTAGGATGTGAAGAGATGGCGTTCGGTATAGAAAAACAATTACGTCAATGTGAACAATTGTATATTTATTGTCACGACAAAAATGAAAAATTAATGAACAAGGAAAAAAACGAAGATGCTGACAATTGAATTGACAACACAACAGAGAGATGCGTTTGTAAGTTTAGTGGATCTATATTTGAGATCTTCGGGTGTTTCTGGTTTAGAGACTTCTGTTGACTTAATGAATATTTTGCGGTCCGCTAAACCAAAACTAGAAGAACCTACAACACATCCTTCGGTATAGGAGAATATATGTTTTGTTTTCATAAATGGAAAGTAGATAGAACTTGTTATACCCCACCAAGCAACCGAGTACGTAAAATTAATACAGATTATTTAGCACGAATAATTCTTGAAGGAGTTACTCATATTTATATGCGATGCATAAAATGTGGAGAGTTTAAGGAAGATGAATGTTTGGGAAAATATGTTCCCGGTGAATTGGAGAAAAAATAATGTGTGATTTTAGGATACCGTTTTTTAAAGATACCGGAGAAGAAGTTCCATATGACTGCAATGTCGATAAGCTTAGTCCTTATAGAACAATGAAAGCAGGATTTTCTTATAGTATAGGACATACTGGTTCTTTTACTTTTTATTATGACGGAAAATTAACTTATAGACCAGAAAATGATTGTCCTGAAATTATTTGGAAAACACATAATTGTTTTAAAGATTTTGACTTTGAAAAGGAAGAAAATAATGCCACTAAATAAAGGGAATACGAAAACAGCCGATAGTGATTCGCAATATCAAAAAATGACAAACAAACCTAGAAAGGGGCCTCAAAAATCTGGTGAAGATATATACGCTGCGGAAGATTGGATTGACGACCCCGAATTAGAATCTGGGAAAGAACAAAAAGATAAGTTTGAAAAACAACGAATGTACGATCAAATGATGAAAAATCGTAAAAAAAAGTTAGGGCTTGGGAAATGGGGGCGAAAGGCAAAGAAATGAAAAATATTAAAGATTTACCACCATCGACTCAAATTGAAATTTATCTTTCGACAGATCCTGACGGACAAATACATATCGTGATGGACCCTTTTGATAGAGGATATAACGTGATCGTTGATGAAACAGCATTAAAATCTTTGAATGCAACATTGTCCGAAAAGTTAGCAGGACACAGTACACGAAGTCCCAATGTTCCTGGATATATTAAAGATTATTGTATGCGTTGGATTGACGAGATGTGGTCACAAGGGCTTGTTTTTCTTGAAAATGCAGCAGATAAAGATTAATTAAATGAAAAAACAACCGAAACCAAAGAAGAATAATTTACCACCTATGTGGGGTTTTGTTATTGAGGATATGAGATTGCGGAATGAGGCTGGAAAAAAGAAATATGGTGTGGCTCTACAAAAATTTAACGGTAGGAATAGTGTTCAAGATGCCTATGAGGAGATTTTAGATTTTACGGTTTACGCTAAACAATGGATAGAAGAACGTAAAGAAATGATTTCGGTATTGAAACAAATTGCAGAACATGAAAAAATGTATAATTTAACTCAACCTATTAGTCATCTTTCAAATGAACAAATAGAACAATCAAAAATTGCAACAAATCTTCTTAAAAAACTTGGTGAAATATGACAGAATACGAATACAAAGAAATGATCACAAAGAAGTTGATTATCAAAAAGAAGTAGAGAAATTTAATTTATCTTTTGAAGATGGCGAGACAAAAATTGTAAACAAAACATCAAAAAGAAAAAAAATGATTAGCGCTAAAGAACGTATACAACCTCTTGCTTATCAAGCAACAGAAATAGAACATCGATGTGCTTACTATCGATATCTTCTAGAAAATATTTGTGACGATATTTTGTTGGAAGTTGATATGGCAAGCAGAGGAGAATTAAAAAATACAATATTAGAAGATTCACTAAAAATCATTTATAAGTGGTATAAAAAATGGCGAGAACCAGAAAACGCAAATAAAGAAGCGTGGGAGGTTCTAAGGGATTATGAAGAATTTAAAAAAAATTCAATAATTGATTTATCTGACGCTCATTGTGGTGATTGTGTATATATACCAACAACCTGCATGAGATGTTATAGCGAGCGTCTTTACGATATTCCGAATACAACAACGTGGAACAGCGGTAGTGAAGGATGGAGATTATACAACGAAGCGTTTCCAAAAGAAGATAAACAATGAACAAAACCGAAAATATTCTTGGTGACAATATAGGATTTATAGAATTAGTAGACCACCTTGGAAATGATCTAACAGTAATTAATGCCGCTAGGGTTTCTTTTGGGAAGCGAAAAAAAGAAATTGATGAAGACGATAAAAAATTAATTAATTATCTTGCAAAGAACAAACACTGGTCTCCGTTTAGACATATTCAGTTGCAATTTCACGTTAAAGCACCAGAGATTGTCGGAAGACAATTTTACAAGCATGTGATCGGATCTGATTATACATTTAAAGATCATGCGTGGAATGAAATTTCTGGAAGGTATACAGTCTACGAAAATGAATTTTACGTTCCAAAAAAACTCAGAAAACAATCAAAAAATAACAAACAAGCTTCGGTTGACGAAGAAATAGATAATCCAACTTGGATGATTCAAGGATACTTGGAGTCAATAAAAAAATCTTACGATATTTATAAATTTTTAATTGAAGGTGGTGTCTGTAAAGAGCAAGCCCGTGGTGTTCTTCCTATTTCGTTTTATACCGAATGGATATGGACGGCGTCCTTACAAGCGGTAGTAAACTTCATCAAACTACGTGACGATTCTCATGCACAGTGGGAGATAACACAATATGCGAAATCTATGAAAAGTCTAACGCAGAACGTTTGTTCTTTATCTCTTAGCGCATTGATGGAAAATTTATGAAAAAATACGAAAAATATTAATAGAAAATAATATACTTATATGAAAGCAATTAAAAAACTGATTCCTTTTCGTTTGTGGCCCGAGGATATTGAAAAAATAAAGGCAAAAACGATTATTGATAGAAGCAACTTCCAAAAAGTAATGGAAATTATGGTTAAAATGTATCTTGAAGGTGACGAGACAGTAATGAAAAGAATAAAATCTGTATGCAAAACAAAGTATGCAAAACGATCTAGACATAACGAATTTTCAGAATTAGAAATTGGAGCATTGTATCATAAAATTGCAGAAGTTTCTCCGCTTGAAAAGATCAACGAAATTTTTGATGAAATAGATAAGGATAAAAAATAATGGATCAAATAACTTCTCAAATTTTTATTGGAGATTGGTTGGACGGTAAAGATTTAGTTGAATTGAAAAACAATAAAATTTCAGGAATTCTGAATGTGTGCCCTGACAATGCAGCCGAAGGACAGGCTTTACAATATGTATTTATTCCATTAGGTGATGGTCCAGGAAACAATTTCAAAGATTTTGAAAGAGCGGTATTTGAACTTGACGATATGATAAAAGAAAATATGAAAGTTCTAGTTCATTGCCACGCAGGACAATCACGTTCTGTTTCTGTTGTTGCCTCATGGTTATCTTGGAGAGGAAAAGTAGATCTTCTGTCTTCTCTAAATTTTATTGCTCAGAAACGACCACAGATTTCTCCGTGTAAAGCAATGTTAGAAATGTGTCAACAATTTATTGAAAAATGGAGCAAACAAAAATGAAAGATAAGATTTGTAAAATAAAAATAGGTGATAATTTTGAAAAAGATTTGGAAGATTTTAAAAAAAATCTTATGGAAGAAGAACAAATAGTATCGACGTGTGTTGCAAATAATTATTTAATTATCTGTATTCGTCAAATGAATAATTCTAGTCGTAATCTTCTTCTTGAAGAAGCGCAGAACAACACTCTTCACATACTGCCGAAAATTATTAAACCTTAAAGAATGGTACATAACTATTAGCAATTTTCTGAATTGAAATGTCGTCGATATTGAATCCTAATTTCATATATTTTGTCATACGTTGAATAGTCTTTCCTCCGAGATTACCGGTATAGTGAAATTTATGATCAATTAAACTCTGCCAAGAAGAATTACCAGTGAAAATATAATCTTCATTCATAGCGAATTGACATATATCAAAATCAAAAGTTTCAATATATGATGCATTTTTTGGTTCATGAAAAGAAATTAAATCAATAGAAAATTCTGTTTCTTCTTTTTCATTAACCTTATCGAGTTTAATATATTTTTGGTTTGTTATTGAACTATTTTCATTTATTTTATATCCTAATCTTTCATAATCATTTCGAAGATATTCTATGTATTTTTCGTCTCTATTTATATAAACATCTATGTCTCTTATTGGTGCTCCAATAAATTTTCTTGCAAAAAATCCTCCAGAAACAAAAAGATTATCACCGTCAAACGGAACAAGATCGTATAATTCATCACAACATTCTAAAACAAACTTATCGAATATGTTATTTTTGTTATTCAGAATTTTTAAATTATAACTATTCATTATTATCTTTCAAAAACTCTTTAATTTCATCGGAAAGATAATCATATCTTCCGGGATGACGAAGTTTAGATTCAGCAGATTTGAGAAGACGTTTAGCTTCTTTCAAATCATTTTTTAAGATGTGTTCAGGTTCTGATATCTCAAATATTGCTCCTGGTTTAAATTGATTAATAAATGCTATAGAATCAAATTTATGATTAATATATATTTTACCTGATTGTTCATCAACAGGACAGATCCATTTTTTATTTTCTATTTCAACAATTGTATATGTAAAAGACATATTTTTATTTATATTCTTCCGGATATAATTTCCATTTCCATCCTAAAGACAATAAATCTTTTTCAATTTTTAAATCTACATTTCCTTCATTCCCGCTGCAATAAAAATCTAAACAATTTTCACCAAAAGCTCTTAAACCAGCTACTAGTTCACATGAACGACGACAAGAATATCACCAATCATTTTTTTGTCCATTTTT